>Ga0315281_10006196_pt1 | contig 17052 bp, 8 predicted proteins | sample YL17G07_0_MG_FD_204540 | JGI IMG/M metagenome (GOLD analysis project Ga0315281, IMG submission 204540) | Sediment microbial communities from Yellowstone Lake, YNP, Wyoming, USA - YL17G07_0 | ecosystem: Environmental > Aquatic > Freshwater > Lake > Sediment | place: USA: Wyoming | collected...
GAACTCAATCAGGTGTGGACGAATCTGCTGGACAACGCGGCCGACGCGATGAATGGCCGCGGCACAATCACGATCCGAACGCGCCGCGACGGCGAATGGGCCGTCGTCGAGATCGAGGATGACGGGCCCGGCATCCCTGTCGCCATCCAGGAGCGAGTGTTCGACCCGTTCTTCACGACGAAGGAGCCGGGGAAGGGCACGGGGCTCGGCCTCTCCACCTGCCACTCGATCATCCGCGAAAAGCACACCGGCAGCATCGTTCTCGAATCGCGTCCGATGCACACTCGCTTCACGATCAGACTTCCGCTCGCCGCGACGCCGATCTGAAGCGTCGCCGCGGATTTCGACGGATCGAACACAACCCGCTCGCGCTCGGCTCGGCGCTCAGGCATACTTCCCCGACCCGCCCCGTCACCCACCCCCCCCGGATCACGACATGCATCGGCTTACCAGCCTTTTCTGCGCGGCTTTTCTCGCCCTCGCCGCCCCACTCGCCGCCCAGGCGAACTACGACACGGTCCAGGTGAAAGTCGTTCGCGTCGCCGAAGGGATCTACATGCTGACTGGAGCGGGCGGCAATATCGGCCTCGCCACCGGCGCCGACGCCACCTTCATCATCGATGACCAGTTCGCGCCGCTGACGACGAAGATCCGCGCGGCGATCGGCACGATTACCAAAGACCCGGTGAAGTTCCTGATCAACACCCACTTCCACGGGGACCACGTCGGCGGCAACGAGAACTTCGGAAACGCGGGCTCGATCATCTTCGCGCATGACAACGTGCGTCGACGCATGTCCGGAGAGCAGTTCGAGGCGGCGGCGCGGCAGCCGGGCCCGACAGCGCCAAAGGCGGCGCTGCCCGTCGTCACTTTTTCCGACACGCTCACCATGCACCTGAACGGCGAGACGGCGGTCATCTACCACGTGAACGCGGCGCATACCGATGGCGATGCGCTGATCCACTTTACAAAGGCCAACGTCGTGCACGCCGGTGACGTGTTCGTTCGCTACGGGTTCCCGTACATCGACGTTCCCAGCGGGGGCACCTTCAACGGCATTATCGCCGCGAACGAGAAACTGCTCGCTTCCACCGACGCGAACACGAAGTTCATTCCCGGCCACGGCGACGTCGCATCACGAAAGGACCTCGAGGACTTCATCGCGATGCTCAAGACCGTTCGTCAGAAAGTCACGGCGGCGATGGCTGGCGGCAAGACGCTCGAGCAGGTGCTGGCAGCCAAGCCGCTCGCCGACCTCGATAAACTGGGCCAGGGTTTCGTGAAAACGGACACGTTCGTCGAACTGATCTATCGCGAACTGTCGAAGAAGAAGCCCTGAGCGTAGTTGCGCGGGCCTTCATTGCCGGGTCGTCGGTCCGACCGGCTTCAACGGCGTCTTGAGCATCTTCATCACTTCGTCGATCGCGATCTTGAGCTCGCGATCCATGCCCTTGGCTTCGTCGGTCGGTGAGTTCTTGACCCAGACGTCAGGTGGCACACCGTAGTTCTCGAGATCGAAGCCGTAGTTGTTCGGCTTGGTGGGATCCCAGCTCACCACCAATGAGCCCGGCGTACGAATCGCCCCGCCGTTGATCAGTGCGTAACTCCCGGTCGCGATCACCTGCGCCGACGTCGGGTTGCCGACAATGGTCCCGAGGCCAAGCTGACGGAATCCAGCGGGAGTGACTTCGGCGTCGGACACCGAGCGGGCGTTCGTCATCAGCACCTTCGGCCCGACGATCGCCTGACGCGGGCGACGGCCCCAGGTACGTGCGCCGTTCCGGTTGTTCCAGAATTGGTACGGCTGGCGCTCGAGGATATCGAGCAGCTCCTGGTCGATATTGCCGCCACCGTTGTTGCGGATGTCGACCACGATCCCCTTCTTCTGCCAGAACCGATCGATCTCATTCTGAAACCGCTCCAGCGACGGCTGGTCCATCGCTTTGATGTGGACATACGCGATCTGGCCGCCCGTGGCCTTGTCCACCGAATCGCGGTTGTTCTCGACCCACTCTTCGTACTTGATGTTCGCCAGGGTGGTGACGGTCGCGATGCGAAAGGTCTTCGCATTGGCTCCGTCGGGAGTCTTGGAGACCTTCACCGGGATGTACTCGTTCTCCGTGCTACTGAGAATCTTCCAGTAGTCGTCGCCCGCCTTGATGTCCGTGCCGTTGATCGCCAGCACGTAGTCACCGTCGCTGATGTCGATCCACTCCTTGTCCGCCGGACCGTCGCGGTAGACGTGCGTCACCCGGTACTTGCCGTTGGCCGGCTCGATTTCAATACCCAGGTATCGCGTATCGTAGACGCGGGGGATCGTGGACGTCGCCGGCCCGCTGACGCCAGTGTGCGACGAACTCAGTTCGCCGATCGCCGCGTTCGCAATATCGTAGACATCCTCATTGGTGCCGGCGTACTTGAGCATCGGCTCGTACTTGGCCTTGATCGCCGCCCAGTCCTTGCCGTGCATCTTCGGATCGTAGTAGCGGTACTTCATCACGCGGTACGACTCGTCGAAGATCTGCTTCCACTCGTCGCGCCGGTCGACCCGTACCGTGAACGAAAAGTTCACCGGCTGACCCGCGCCCGCTCCGGCGGCAGCACCGGCCGCTCCGCCACCGCCACCGCCGCCACCGGCACCACCACCGATGGTAAGGCGCTCGATTGCGAAACCCGGAGCGGCCGCGCCGCCCCGCCCCTGTGGTGCCTGATCATCTGCCGCGGCTCGCACTGGTGCGCGATAGTAAATCGCACGACGATCGGCCGTTGGCTGCGCGCCGGCAAATGTTCCCGCAGCGACTCGACGACGGTCGCGCCCATCGATGCCCACCGAGTAGAGCCCGTTGGCCGCGTTGTCGCCCGCAGCCGCGCCGCCACGCCCTGCCCCGCCTCGGCCGCCGCCACCGCCGACGGTGAAGTAGACCGTCTTGCCGTCGCGTGAGAGAAAGAACGCTCCCACCCCGGGTGCGCCCCGCGTGATCTGGGTCGCTCGCCGATCGATGCCACTCAAATCCACCGTCACTGGCTCGGTCGCCGCGGCCGCGTCATCAGGCGCGGCGGCGCCCCGTCCGCCACGACCCGCCGCCGCGCGACGGACCCGTTCTCTCACCAACGGATCGTTCGGGTCTTCGATCACCCTTGACAGCGACACCGCAAACAGCTGATTCGCGCCGGCGTCGCGATTCGATGAGAACACCAGCGTCTTGCCGTCGGCGGTCAGGACCGCAGTGCTTTCATTCCACGGATTCGCCGTGACGTTGTGTTCCTTCTTCGAACGGATGTCGTAGAGGTAGACGTCGGCGTTCTGTTCGTCGTCGCGGCGGCTGTACACCAGCCAGTTCCCGTCGCTCGAATACTGCTGGATGCTGTAGCCACCGGCCTGGTTGAACGCGACCTGACGCGCCTCGCCGCCCGCGAGATCCACCTCGAAGATCCGGTTGTCCGCCGTGTACGCCAGTTTCTGCGAGTTCGCGGCCCACGTGATGTCGGTCTTCTCCGACGGATACTTGCTCAGCCGCTTCTTGGTGTTCGTCGTGAGATCAAAGACCCAGACTTCCTGGTCGCCTGACTCGTCGGAGATGAACGCCACTTTCTTCCCGTCCGGCGAATACTCTTCGCCCTGATCGCGCCACGGCGAGGTCGTGACCGGCGTCCGTTCGCCGATGCCCTGGTCGGTGGGGACGATCATGATCTCACCGTGAAAGTCCACCGCCATGTACTCGCCGGTCGGCGAGATGCTGAACCCTTCGGCGCGGCTTGCCGCGGTCAGGACGGAGACGTCGTTGTCCTTCGGGTCGAACGCCATCGCGATCGTCAGCTTTTTCGGCGAGCCGCTCGGCAAATCGACCGTATATAGGTCGAAATCATTCTGATACACGATCCTTTTGCCGTCGGGCGAAATCGACGGAAAGAAGACGCCGCCCGTCTTGTGCTTTGTGACCTGTTGCGGCGCGGCACCACCCTTCGCTGACATCCGCCAGATGTTGAAGATCCCGTCACGCTCGGACGAGTAGTAGATCATCCCGTCCGCGCCCCACATCGGGAACACATTGTTGACGAACGTCTTGAATTCCCTGAGGTCGGTATTGGTCAGCTCGTTGATGTCGCCGGTCTTGACATTCATCACCGAGATACTGCCGGCCGCGTTGCCGCGATATTCCTTGCGCCAGGTGGACGGCAGGCTCTTGTTGAACGCTATCTGTGAGCCATCCTGACTCATCATCCCTGCACGGGCGATGCCCATGCCGAGCGGTGTGGCGACGCTGCCATCGAGCGGCTGCACATACAACGGCGATCCCCACGCGTTCGCCCCGCGCGCGCTCGACATGATGATGCTCTTCCCGTCGGGCGCCCAGTACAACGCTTCGTCGGCGCCGGCGTACCACGTGAGCTGTTTCGGTTCCCCGCCATTGGACGGGATGACATACACGTCGTTGTTCCCGTTCCTCGCGCTGGTGAACGCGACCCACTTGCCGTCGGGAGAAAAGCGCGGCGAAAAGTCGCGCGCCAGATGCGAGGTGAGTCGTCGCGGATTCGATCCGTCAGCGTCCACCATCCAAATGTCATCCTGGTAGGTGATCGCAACGCGCCCATCATTGGCGATGTTCGCGTACCGGGCGAAGCGAATGGGTTCGGGCGCCTGAGCGGACGCGGATAGCGCGGACGTTGCGACGAGCGCCGCAAAGACGGCGGCTGAACGGGAGCGGATCATTGGGAACCCCACTGGGGAGACTCGCGGTGTGCCGAGCTCCACCGCCACGGCAGAGCCGGACTCGGGTGACTGCCCGAGAAGCTACTATCCGATTCGCGCCTCGCGCCAGCAGTCCGCCCACCCGGGCGGGCGCGGCAATGGTGGCTCGACCGAGGCTCGTTTCGACCTTACCTTTCCCGCGTGACCGAAGCCAAACCGCTCGAGCCCGAGAAGCCGTCCGACCCCGCCGAGAAGGCCCTTCGCAAACTGGAAGCCGGCCTGGGCCTGCTCGATCCCGCGGACCGCTACAAAGCGCTCATCAATGCGGTGAAGGCGTCGCAGGACCTGATCGAACTCGCCGACAAGAAGGCGCGGTTTGCGCTCGTGATCATGAGCGTGCTCAACGCCGTTGCGGTGCTGCTCGTCTTGCGCGGCGGCGACACGCTTCTTCCCAGTTCTGGCGCGCTCGCCATCATCATTCGCATTGAGCTCGTGGCCTACGCGGCCCTCACGGTCTATTACATCTCGCAGGCAATCTCGGCGCTTCGGCCGCGCGGCGTGCGTCCCCCGCCCGCCCACGATCTGCCGTCCAAGGTCGAGCCTGCCATCTCGATGCGCGTGCTCTTCTACGCCGACGTCATCTCGCGCGACCGCGCGTCGTACCGTAATCTCTGGCTTGGAATCCGCACGGATAACCTGACAACCGAGCTCGCCGATCAGCTCTACACGCTCTCGTTGATCAACAAGGAGAAGTTCGCCGCGCTTGACCGGCTGTATTACGGCCTGATGGTGATGACGGTGATGCTGGTGACGGTGATTGGGACAATCGCCCTCCACAAAGTTGGTGGTTGAGGACCCCTCACCGCGACACCGTTCTGCCCCGCCACTCCCGCGGCCGTACCTTCGAGCTACCACTCCCGCCTGACGCCAATCGGAGATCCCAATGAGATCAACCCGGATGCTCACATTCGCCGCCCTGCTCCTCGTCGCCCCACTCTTCGCGAACGCGCAGGACGCGCCAGCCGCCCCTCCCCGCCGCGACACCACGCGGGCCAATCCGCTCCAGGAAGGGCTGCCGCTCAAACCCGACCGGACGATCAAGTTCACCACCGACGTCGGTAGCTGGCTCTCGCTCGACATCAGCCCGGACGGCCAGACGGTTGTCTTCGATCACTTGGGCGATCTCTACACGATGCCCATCGCCGGCGGCAAAGCGACACCGCTCACGCGCGGCATGGCGATGGACGCGCAGCCCCGCTTCAGCCCCGACGGCAAACGCATAGCATTCGTCTCCGATCGCAGCGGCGCGGACAACCTTTGGATCATGTCCCTCGACAAGAAGGACACCGTCCAGCTCACCCGCGAACGCGTCCAGTCCTTCGATTCCCCCGAGTGGACGCCGGACGGCAAGTACGTCCTCGGCTCGCGCGGCAACAACCTCATGATGTATCACGTGGACGGCGGCAGCGGCGTACAGATCGGCGCGCCGGCGGCGAACGCACCCGCCCCGGCCGGCCGCGGCAACGCCGTAACCAACCCACGCTATATCGGCGCCGCATTCGGCAAAGATGCACGCTACGTCTGGGTCTCGCGTCGCAACACCAACAGCCAGTGGGAATACAACGACGCGTTCAACGGCGCCTACCAGATCTACATCTACGACCGCGAGACCGGTGAGTTCAGCCTTCGCGCGACGCGCTGGGGATCGGCGTTCCGCCCGACACTGTCGCCCGACGGCAAGTGGCTCGTCTACGGCACGCGGCAGGATCAGCAGACGGGGCTCCGCATCCGAGACCTCGAGACGAACGAGGAACGCTGGCTCGCGTACCCCGTGCAGCGCGACGACCAGGAGTCGCGCGCTTCACGCGACGTGTATCCGGGCATGTCGTTCACACCCGATTCGAAATTCCTCATCGCCACCTGGAGCGGAAAGATCTGGAAGGTCCCGGTCACCGGCGCGGCAACACCGACGCAGATCCCATTCAGCGTCGACGTCGAGCAGCACCTGGGGCCCGAGGTTCGCTTCGACTATCCGGTGAGCGACTCGGCCACGTTCAACGTTCGGCAGATTCGGAACGCCGTCCCATCGCCCGATGGCAGCAAGATCGCCTTTACGTCGCTCGACCGGCTGTACGTCGCCGACGTGCCGGCCTCTGGCAACGCGACCGCGCCGCGAAAGCTGATCGATGGCCAGGACTATCAATTCCAGCCGGCATGGTCGCCCGATGGTCAGACGATTGTCTACACCACGTGGACCGAGGGCGAAGGCGGCCATATATGGAAGGTGCCCGCCGCCGGCGGACGGCCGAGCAGGCTGACGGCGACGCGCGCCTACTTCCAGCAGCCGGTGTTCACACTCGACGGGCAACGCATCGTCGCGCTCCGCGGCAGCGCCCCGGCCTATCAGGACGAAACGACGCAGGGCGGCAATGACTTCGTCTGGATTTCCGCCAACGGCGGGCCGGCGACGTTGATCATGCCCGCGACCGGAGTCCAGAACGCGCACTTCGTCAAGGGAATCGATCGCATCTACGCGTCCGGTGGGCGCGGGCTCGTCTCGTTCCGCTGGGACGGTACCGACATCCGCGAACATGTTCGCGTGACGGCGGCCGCCCCGCCTGGAGGTGGCGGCGGTGGGGGCGGTGGGGCCGCAACGATCTTCATGGCGCCAGAAGGCGATCAAGCGCTCGCCCTCGTCGGCAGCGACGCCTGGGTCGTGACGGTGCCGGTCGTAGGCGGCGCCACTCCAACCGTGACGGTTGGCGACGCGCCCAACTTCCCCGCGCGCAAGCTCGATGAGATCGGCGCGCAGTTCCCGCACTGGGATTGGACGGGGCACAACGTCCACTACTCGATCGGCAACGCCCACGTGATCTACAATCTCGACCTCGCGAAAGTGTTCGACGACTCGGTCCGGGCGGCCAATCGCGGACGCGTGCCGCCGGATTCAGCCGGCGCACCTGCCGCCGGTGGCGGACGCGGTGGTCGGGGTGGCGGCGGCCGTGGCAATGCCAACCTGCCGCAATTCAAGCCGCGTGAGTTCCGCGTGCTTGTCGCCGCAACACGCGATATCCCGAAGAGCGACATGGTGCTCCGCGGCGCGCGGGTGATCACGATGAAGGGCAACGAGATCATCGAGAACGCCGATGTCGTGGTGCATAACAATCGCATCGTTGGCGTCGGCAAGCGGGGAGCGATCCCCGTTCCGGCTGGCGCGCATATCGTCACCGTCACAGGCAAGACGATCATCCCGGGCTTCGTCGACACACACGCCCACCTCCGTGTGCCGCAGCAGATCCACCGTGGCGAAGTCTGGTCGTACGCAGCGAACCTCGCCTACGGCGTGACCACGGCCCGCGATCCGCAGACGGGCACGACCGACGTCATCACCTACGAAGACGAGCTCGACGCCGGCGATTTGCTCGGTCCGCGCAGCTGGTCCACCGGGCCCGGAGTGTTTTCCGGCGAAAACCTCCGCAGCCTCGAGCACGCGCGCACCGTCCTCAAGCGCTACAGCGACTACTACGACACGCACACGATCAAGCAGTACGTCGTCGGCAACCGCGAGCAGCGGCAGTGGTTCATCCAGGCCGCGCGCGAACAGAAGCTGATGCCGACGACCGAAGGGTCGCTCGACATCGAGATGAACATCACCGAGGCGATCGACGGCTATTCAGGCCATGAACACACGTGGCCGACCTTTCCTCTTCAGGATGACCTGATCAAGTTCTTCGCGCAGAGCGGCATCGCCTACACGCCGACGATCATCGTCGCGTACGGTGGCCCATGGGCCGAGAACTTCTGGTACGAACAGGGGGATGTGCACGGCGACATGAAGTTGCGCCGCTTTCTCCCGCACTCCGAGATCGACGGCAAGACGCTTCGCCGGAAAGACGTCGGCGGCTGGGTCGCCCCGAGTGAGCACATCATGAAGCTCGTCAGCGACCAGGTGGCCGATCTGATTCACGCTGGCGGCCGCGCCGGAGTCGGTAGTCACGGCCAATTCCAGGGGCTCGGCTACCACTGGGAGCTATGGAACATCGCGTCAGGCAGCAAGATCACGCCGCACGAAGCGCTGCGCATCGCGACGATCATGGGAGCCGACGACATCGGCCGGAGCAAGGATGTGGGATCCCTGGAAGGCGGCAAGCTGGCCGACCTGATCGTGCTCGACGCCAATCCGTTGGAGAACATCCGCAACAGCAACACGCTGCGCTACGTGATGAAGAACGGCCGACTTTACGACGCGAACACGCTCGACGAAGTCTGGCCGCGGCAGAAGAAGGCGAGCTTCTACTGGCAGCAGGGCGAGCCGCCGACAAACGACAGCGCCGGGGGCGGTAAAGGCAAGAAGTAGAGGCGAGTACCTCAGTACTGAGTGGGAGCTGTCAGCGAACTGCGGTCCTGAGGACCTGCCTGAGTCATGGTCGTGAGGGGTGAGCGTTGGTGCGAGTGGTGAGGAGTGAGTTGGACTCTCAACTCAGTCCTCAGGACACCGCTCACCACTCGCCACTCCAACTCAGGCAGATTCTCAAGACCGCAGTTCGCCGGCAGCTCCGCCTTACAACTCAGAACTCCCAACGCCCTTTCGATTCACCGCGGCTCGCCTGTTCCGCTCTGTTTGCCGATCAGCTGCTGCCAGTTCACGACGACAAAGAGCCTCGACAGGTCGCTGGCCTGCTGACCGATCGCCCGCGTCATGACAAACGTGCGGCCATCAGGGAAAACATCGTAGGCGATTCGTCCGAGCTGGCGGTCGAATCGGTCGATGAACAACGAGTCGCGGCGCGCCACCGATGGCGTCGCGCCACCAGCGATCGTCGCAGCCATCAGGCGTGTTGGTCCCCGATAGAACAGCGTCGAGCCGTCGTGCGACCATACAGGTTCGACGCCACCGCCGATCGACACCTGGAGATGCGGTCCCGGACCGGGAATCGGCGTCAGGTACACCTCGACTCGGCCCGACTCGACTGACGCGAATGCGAGAAGGCGCCCGCTGGGAGAAACGCGTGGATTGAACTCGGGGAATCGCGATGCGAGGAACGGCCGCGCCGCGAGAAACGAATCAGTCGGCGCAAGCCAGATGTCTCCCGCCCCCAAATTGGGCCCGGCCCGAAATGCCGACAGCCCGTGCGCCGGACCGAGAGAGACCTCAGCCCACTGAGATGATCGGCCCGGCAGCTGACCATGTACGCTGGCCGGACCACTGGCGTCCCACGGTCGCGCAACGACCTGCATTGTTTCGGACGCGACATTCAACGACGCGATTCGAAGGCCGTCGCTCGTCCACTCGCCGTTGTTCGTTTCTCCGTCCGATGTCAGCCGGGTGAGCGTTGACGTCGCCATGTCGTGTACCCAGAGATCGCCGTTGCCGCGACTGTTTTTGCCAATTCCGACGACAATGTGGTGGCCGTCCGGCGACACACGTGGGGTGCCGAATGAGGCCGGGTCGCGCGACAGCTGTCGCTCCACTCCCTGGCGATCGACCGCGAACAGCCCCCGTTTGAACCCGGCGGCGCCGGAGCGGTACACCAAGGTCCCATTCTCGGACACCGCGGCATCTGCGCGGAGCGTCCCGGTCTCGGCGACGTCCTCCAGAATGAGCACCGCCGGGCCAGTGAGCGCACGCTTCCTGAGCGAGAACGGAGCAGTGAACTCCAAGCCACCACTGCGCGCGAAGATCAACCTCCCCGAGGCATAATGCGCGCTGCCACCGGGCATGCCGAGGTCGGTCACGGTGCCGTCATCGAGCGAGAGCACGCCGAGCCGGGCGGAGTCGGAGGTGCGGCTACCGCGAAAGATCGTGATCAGGGCGGCCTGACCCCCGGGGAGGATCTCCGGCAGGTAGTAGCGCAAGAACTGCCGGGTCGAGTCCGGTTTCGCGACAAGACGCCGATTCGCCCCGTCACTGGACACGGTCCAGATGGACCCATTGCGTTCGTACGCGACCTCGCCCCGGTCTCCCCAGCTTGGGCCGCTGGTCAACGAGTCGGTCAGCGTCTGAGGCGTTCCGCCGCTGATCGACACCTTCATGATTGCCGAGCCCACCCTGAAGACCAGCGATTGGCCATCGGGCGAGAAGGTCGGTGCTTGAGCTTCGTCCGTGCCCCGCACCAATTGCAGAACAGGCTCGTCGAGACCGCGAAGGTACAAATCGGCGTGACCCGCCCTCGTTCCCGCGACGACGAGCCGCCGGCCATCGCGCGAGATGGCGAGGTTTGGTCCCCCGCCCCCGAGGTTGCCAATCGTGACGCTCTCCGGCAGCGTGGCGACAAGGCGCGCCAGCACGGCTGGCGGTTCGCGCCGCATCGCGAGGTACGTCGAAGCCGCGATGCCTCCAACCGCTACGACCCAGGCCGTGAGTTCGCGAACCCTCGGTCGCCTACCGGCCAAATAAACGTTGGACTCGGCCGACGTCAGCGATGGCGACGTCGCCGGCATCGTTACCGGCCGTGCGCCCGAAAGTGCGTCGCTGAAATCCTTCGCCGTTGCCCAGCGGTCGGCGGGCAACTTCTCCAACGCGCGCTCGATTGCCCCCTCGACCTGCGCCGTCACGTTCGGCCGGCTCGACCGAATGCTGCGTGGCTTTTCCGTCAATACGCGCGCGATCACCGCCTGGGACGTCGACCCCGTGTGCGGTGGCTCGCCCGTCAACATCTCATAGGTCAGAGCGCCGAGCGAGTAGATGTCGGTGCGCGCATCGATCGCGCGGTCGCCGGTCGCCTGCTCCGGACTCATGTACTGTGGCGTGCCGAGCGAGAGGCCGGTCTGCGTGATGCGATTGCCCCCGGCGTTGCTCACCGCGAGCGCGATCCCGAAATCCGCGACCAGCGGCTGCCCTTCGTGCATGAGGATGTTCTCGGGCTTGAGATCGCGGTGGATCACCCCGTGCCGATGCGCATAGTCGAGCGCGCTCGCGACCGCCGTGGCGATGCGCACCGCATCCTCGACCGGCAGCTGCTTCTCGCGCTCGAGTTTCGCCCGTAGCGACTCGCCCTCGACGTACGGCATCACGTAGAACAACAGACCGTCGGCCGCGCCCGAGTCGAAGAGCGGGAGCAGATTTGGATGCTGGAGGTTGGCCGTGACCTCGATCTCGCTCAAGAACCGATCGATGCCCACGATCGCGCCCAAGTCCGGTTTCAGGACCTTGAGCGCCACCCTTCGATTGTGCTTGACGTCGCGAGCGAGATAGACGGTCGCCATGCCGCCTTCGCCAACAAGGCGATCGATCGCGTAGCGGCCGGCGAGCGCGGCGTTCAGTTGTTCGGTGGTGTGCATGGGTCGGTGTCTCGAATCTACCGCGGCCTGGCCCCGATCGGCCATGTCGTCTTGCTTGAGCAGATCTTCATGCCAAATCGCTTCATCAGAGCAATGAACCGCTGGTCGTTGCGCAGCGGCACGAATACGGGCTCGCAACTCACGCTCAGGTACCAACCCGAGTTCAGCCCGCTCGTCCTGAGGTTGCGCGTCAGCAAGTCGATCGCAGTCGCGTGGTCCCCATACGCCATTGCCGCGAGCATCGCGTCGAAATCAGACACCAGCGAATCGCGACGCTCGGCGATCCTCGCGCGCAATCGGTCCGCCTCGGACCAGCGGCCCAATGCGGCGTTGGCGAACACCTCGCGCCCGAGTCCGCCGCTCGTGTTGTGCGGCATGCGAGATGCCGTCTGGAGCGTGGCGATTGCGCTGTCGGCGAAACCGCCAAAGGTCTGCGCGAGCGCCAGATTGAAGCGCGCGTTGTAGTGTAGCGAGTCGCGGTCGAGGATGCGCCACGCTGCTTGCCGCGCTGTGGCGAAGTCACCGGCCGCCATCAGCAGCGTCACCTCGTTGTTCGCAATCGTGTTCGACAACGGGTCGAGCGCTTTTGCCTGCCGTATTTCGCCAAGGGCCTTTGCGATTTCCCCCTGGCCGGCAAAGGTGATCGCCTGCCACTGGTGCGCGGTGGCGTTGTCGGGATCGAGGCGCATCGCAGTGAGGTTGTAGTCCACTGACTCCGACAGACGCGCCTGCTGTCGTCGCACTGACCCGAGGATCATGTACCCATCGGAGAGGGTCGAGTCGAGACCAAGGGCACGTCGCGCCGCGGCCTCGGCCAGAACGTTCGCCGAGTCGACTGGCATTCTCTCGCTCCACGAGGGCAACACTGTGTAGACGAGGCCCAGCCCCGCATGGGCTCGCGCGAATGTTGGATCCTTGGCGATCGCGTCCTTGAAGACTTGCGCCGCGCGCAGCAGCGAGGCCTCGCCCCGCCGCGCCCAGAAGTACCGGCCCTGAAGGTAGAGCGTATACGACGCCGTGTCGGTCGTCCCTCGGCTCGCAACCGCGTTCGTGGTCGCCACCGTCCCGCGTAACGTCGGCGATACGGCGGCGACGATCGCCTTCGTCACATCGTCCTGCACCTGGAACACGTCGTCCTTGTCGTTCTCGTAGCTGTCCTGCCAGAGCGCCTTGCCGTCGGCGCTGCTGGTGAGTTGCACGGTGATGCGGAGGCGGCCGCCGGATCGGCGAACGGTGCCCTCGATCAGTCCCGCCACGTCGAGCTGACGACCGATCTCCCTGGCGCTGACGTTCTTGCCCTTGAACGCGAACGCCGAGCTCCGCCCAACGAGCCGCAGCCCAGGCAACCGCGACAGCGCATGCGTGAGCTCATCGGTCACGCCGTCGGAGAAATACTCATCCTTGGCGTCGCCGCCCACATTGACGAACGGCAGCACGGCCAGCGTTTCGATGGTGCGACCGCCCGCGCCCGAAGACCCTCCACCGCTTCGTCCGCGCCACACCACAGCGAGAACGGCGACGATGACCAGTATGGCGATTCCCGCCGACATCACCGATCTGCGACGCCGACTCGCCGCCGTGATCGAGCCAGTGGCCAACCCATCGGCCGGAGTCGTCGCCACGCCCGCGCCAGCCAGCAGGGCAAGGATGCCGTTCATGTCCTGCGGTCGCGCACTGGGCGATTTCTCCAGACACCCCGTGACGAGATCGACGATCGGCGCCGGAATCTGCGGCGAGCGCTTTCCAAGTGGCTCAGGAATCTCGGCGATGTGCGCGGCGATCAATGCCTGCGGCGTCTTCCGGTCGGCAGACGGATGAGCGCCCGACAGCAGCTCGTATGCGATCACGCCCCAACTGTAGATGTCCGCCCGATGGTCGGTCGCCACATCACCCACGGCCTGCTCCGGCGCCATGTACGCCGGCGTGCCGATCGAGCTGCCGACGGACGTGAGCGTACCATCCGGCGCGCTGGTCTTCGACGCCGACAGCGCTTTCGCGATGCCGAAGTCGGCGACCACCGCCGTACCCGACGACAGCAGCACGTTCTCGGGCTTGATGTCGCGGTGCACGATTCCCCGTTCGTGCGCGTGAGCCAGTGCCTGCGCCACGTTGCGCAACACGCTCACCGCCTCGGCGAATGGTATCGGCCCGCGCATGAGCCGCGCCCGGAGCGACTCGCCGGCGACGAAGGGCATCGTGTACCACGGCAGACCATCGGTCGTCTGCCCCGCCGTCAGCACCGGGACGATGTGCGAGTGCTGCAATCCCGCGGCGAGCCGAATCTCCCGCGTGAACCGCTCGGCCGACAGCGCCTGCGCCAATTCCGGAGCGAGGATCTTCACGACGATCTCGCGGTTCAACGCCTCGTCGCGGGCGATGAACACCCGCGACATTCCCCCGCCGCCCAGCTCCCGCTCGAGCGTGAACGCGGTGCCGAGCGATGCCTGGAGCGATTCACGCAGCTCAGTCATGCAGTTTGGCTTCGTCCGTCATGGCGCTTTGATTCGCTCTGATTATTGTTTCCAACCCGCTCGACGCCCACGATCGGTGGGTGTACGGATCCTCACGGGGTGCAAATGTGCCGAATACACAACAGGCGCGCCAGCGATTGCACCGAGATGGGAGCGACTAGAGCGGTCTGGTAAAGGGCAAGTAGCGAGAGGGCACACGCATCTCGCTAGGTTCCTCCGGGATCTCCTTCACGCTGTTTGCCTCTCACTGCGTCATGACGTTCTCCGGCCCTCGAATTCTGGAAGCCCCCATCACCCGTCGCGAACTGGCGACGCTCGCTGCCGATCAGTTTGGCGACATGATCAAAGCGGCTGTTGATATCGGACGCGACGTCGTTGCGGTCGGTGGTGAACTGCATTCCGATGAGGAGTCGATGTTGCTCGAGGACGGCTCGGCCCAATCCGACGTGTGGGGCGTCAACCTGTATCCGGCCGTCATGGCCGAAGACTGGGTGGAATTCGATTCGATGATCAACGTCCGCCCACGGCAGGGGAATCGGTCGCGGTCTGTGGACGACGAGTCGCTGCGCGCGCGGATTCGTGTCGTGCTCGCGCGCTGGATCACTGAGTGACCACCCCGGTTCGGCACGCCGGCCTCGCGGCCGGCCGGTGGCACACCCTGTCGTTGCTCGAGCAGATGGCGAATATCGGCAGCGAGGTGGACCGAACATTCCGCGCCGCGGAGCAAGGCCGCACCGAGCGACGCGATCAGGCGTTGGATCGAGCGCTTGAACTGTTCGACCTCACCGCCGGCGACAATCGCTGGAGTGGCCCGCGACGCCGCGAAGTCCTGCGGGCACGGGAATCGTTTTGCGAGGCTGCTTTATCGAACCACACGCCGCAGTCTGACCGCGATTCACTGAGCCGATATTTCCTGCATTTTGCGGTGGCGGCGCGGCGGCGCTAGGACGGAGAGAGCCACGGGCGTCAGGCGCACGGCTCCCGTCAGGGGTCGATCAGCTCCCGCGTGACGAGGGCGAAGTAACTCCCGAAGCCGCTCGCGGCCTCCACGGCCACAAAACGATCGAGCGACTGCACGAGCTGTGTCGCATGGTAGCCGGCCACGGATTGCGGATGTCCCCCGCGAAAATAGCTGCGGATCATGACACTGTTCGGTCCGCGGGGAAGCCGCGCCACCGTGCGTGAGAATCGGTCGAACGACCGGTCGGCAAACAGGTACTGCTCGACATTCGACGTGTAGAACGCCGAAACAGTCTCGCCCTGCGATCGGACCCAATCGCCGATTGCCGCCAACGCTTTGTCACCGGCCAGATCGCCGACGACGGGAATCACGAGGTTGCGATCCTCGAGCGACTTGACAAACTGAAAGTCCACTTCGTGAGCGAGAAAGCTCGATTGCCGACCGGTGCGGTCGGTCTCGACGAGGAGTTGGCGGTAATCGGGATAGTACGACTGTGGCGCGCGCCCGAGAGAGTTGAACCGAAGCGCGGGTCCCTGCGTCACGAACGCGAGGTGGAAGCGACCGATGGTCGCTGCGTCAACGTCCGAGAGCGAGATCGCCGTGCGCCTGACCCGGTCGATCACCCGCGACCTGGTCCGCGTCCCGGCTCCAGAGTCGCCGCGAACGGTGTCGATGTACGCGAGCAGCGCGGCGATGTCGCGAGCGCCCCACCCGGCGGTATCTGCCGGCGCCGGTCTGCCGAAGAGGAGACAGAGGTAGTCCAGCCGATCGCGCGACAGCGCGAAGATCGATTTGAACAGCAGATGCTCGAGGAGGTTGTCGCGCCGAATGTCAATCAGGAACGCGACGCGCGGCCGCACGGCGGCGATGTAGGAGAAGTTCTGGTCAGGCCCGACGCCGAGGTAGGCACCGCCTGTGACGCCCACGCGCCTGACCGTTCCGATGACGTGGAGATACGAGTCCTCGTTGGAAATGAGGTTGTCGGTATCGAAGAAGCCCGGCGCCTCGGACAACCGGGCCGACAGTGATGCGAACGCCGAGTCGGAGAGCGCCGCGGGCGCTTGCGCCCCGAGCGGGAGCGCCAGGACGAACACCGTCAGCAGGCTCTTCAGGCGTCTCATGTCATGGAGCGATACGCGGAGATCAGTCATCGCGCGCCGTCACTTCGACGTTGCCTTCAACTTTTCGAGCTCGACCCGCCAGTTGAAGATGACATCGAGCGACCTCGAGTCCGCCCCGCCCGACGCAACCATCAGGAACCGCTTTCCGTCGGGATGCACGTCGTAGCTGCGGTAGTTGCCGGTAATCAGCAGTCCCGGAATGGTGAACAGCACTTTCTGGACGCCATTCGAGAAGTGGCTGCCGGTCGTGACGGGAACCGCAAGCATGGCTCCGCGGGGATTGCGGAAGAAGAGCTCCTTGCCGTCGCGGCGCCACAACGGCTCCACGCCGCCCCCGACGGAAATCGCGAACCGAGCGGAGTCCACACTGGGGAACGGGCGCACATAGACCTCCGCCGCTCCCGATTCGACCGAGACGTAGGCAATCCAGTGGCCGTCCGGTGACAGCACCATCGCGAAGTGATCGTATGGTGACTTCACCAACGGCTTCGGCACCGTGTCCACTCCATTCCTGACCACGAGCAATTT
>Ga0315281_10006197_pt1 | contig 17050 bp, 17 predicted proteins | sample YL17G07_0_MG_FD_204540 | JGI IMG/M metagenome (GOLD analysis project Ga0315281, IMG submission 204540) | Sediment microbial communities from Yellowstone Lake, YNP, Wyoming, USA - YL17G07_0 | ecosystem: Environmental > Aquatic > Freshwater > Lake > Sediment | place: USA: Wyoming | collected...
GAGGCCAGCGTGACGGCCACCGAGAACGCGCTGATGGCGGCGACCCTCGCCCGGGGCGCGACCGTGATTCACAACGCCGCCTCGGAACCGCACGTCCAGGAACTGTGCGATTTTCTCAATCAACTGGGGGGCAAGATTGAAAACATCGGCTCGAACACGCTCACGGTTCACGGCGTGGAGCGTTTGGGCGGCGGCGAATACACCCTCGGCGCGGACTATCTCGAAGTCGTTAGCTACATCGGCGCGGCGGCAGTGACCGATGGCGAGATTCGCATTAAGCACGCGGGGGTGAAGTATCTCGACATGATCCGGCTCGCCTTCCGCCGCCTCGGCGTGCAATGGCAGACCATAGGCGACGACATTCTCGTGCCGAGCGGGCAATCGCTCACCGTCGTGCCCGATCTCGGCGGGGCGATTCCTGAAATCAAAACGAATGTGTGGCCCGCCTTCCCCACCGACTTGACGAGCATCGCCATTACCGTGGCCACGCAAGCCGCCGGGACGACGCTCTTTCACGACTGGATGTATTCGGGGCGGATGTACTTCACCGACAAACTGGCGAGCATGGGCGCGCGCATTATTTTGTGCGATCCGTACCGGTGTCTCGTGCAAGGCCCGAATTATTTGGAGGGCGAGCAATTGGAATCGCCCGACATCCGCGCGGGCATGGCGCTGGTCATCGCCGCGCTGTGCGCCCGGGGCCCGTCCACCATCCGCAACATCGGGCAGATCGAGCGCGGGTACGAAGATATTGAAGCGAAGTTGGAAGGGCTGGGGGCAAAGATCAAGCGCGTGGCGAGTTAGGCAACGGGCAAAGCGGCTTGAAAATAAAAACGCCGGGCCTCGTGCCCGGCGTTGCTTTTTGAGTGGAGTGCCTCACACGTTCACTTATTCGACTGGGGAGGTTTAGCGGTTTGGGATTGAGAGCCTTTTTCATCCTGCGGGATAAATTTCTTAAGCACCGAGTTAAGCAAACTAAGCGCCAGGTTCTGCTGAAAGCCAACGGCAAAAGCCAGCACCCACACCGCGTACGGCGAAGGCGCAACGGACTGACCACCAGCGGCGGTCAACATACCCGCCAGGAGCAAAATGTGAACTAAGCCGCCCAGCAGTAATCCTATAAGCGGATTGCTGTAATACCACAGCGCAAATTGCGGCTCATAATCCTGGTCACGGGAAACGTGCACCCACAAACCGTAGAGCGCGCCCGTCACGCCTCCAACCCCGCCGGTGAGAACAGCCCAGATAAAGTTGTCTAGTGGCGTGCCCTTGCCCGTAAAAATATCATTCAAACGACCAACCGCCACAAAACCAACAACGAGCAAAACCAGGAATAGCAATTGGTAGACCAGGATAATCCGTGGTTGTTGAGTCAGGCTACTATGCCGACTGCGGTTCAATTGATACTTGACATTAGACACTTGCCGCACGGCCTCTTCGTATTGACCCCGATCGGCCATGAGGCGATTGCGCGCTTCGGCTAAACGATCTACAAGTTGCTCGGCCAGCCTCTGGCTCAGGCTGGACGTATTGACGACTTCTTTTTCAACAGAGTCAATCTCGGCCCATAAGTCAATCAGTTGTTTGTCCGGGAGGAGCAGGTTAAGCAGTTGCGGATTGGCTGGGAGGTCTTTATCACGATTAAAGCGGTCGAGACCTAAGCCTACGTTATCAGCAACTTGAAAGCCTTGCGGCACCGCAAAGGTTGCCGAGGCTTGCATACTCGAGCCAGCGACCGCTCCGGTGGACGCATCCCCCGGCGGGGAGGAGGCTTGGACGGTGACTGTGACGGGTGTCGTCCCCGGAGGCTGGGGAAGAGTGGTCGGCGCGGGGACGGCCATGAGCGCCTCGTGGCCCGCCAGTTCCGCATCTGAACCCATGAGCGTGGAGGCTTTGAGGTCGGCTTCGGAGACTGGGGTAATCGACTCAGGCGCCAGCGAGCGGTCGTCGTGTGAGCTGGGGAACATCGCCGCGAGGTCTTCGGGGGTGAGGTCGGTCGGTTCGGGCGCGGCGGGCGGTTCCGGCCCGGTGGCCGAAATGTCAAAGGATGTCATCCCCGCATCTGGCGAACCGCCCATCGGCATTTCGGGAAGGCCGCCCATGGGCATTTCGGGCAAGCCCTGAGGGGCGTTCGCTTCCGCGCCGATGGAAAAGACGGTCTCCGGCGCGGCGGGTGTTTCGCCACTGCCAAAGGGATTGCCCTTCGCGGGGAGCAGGATGTCCGCGCCCCGCCCCCGGAGCGAGGCGGTGTCTTGGGTGTTGTCAGGCATGGTTGATTTCCTCCGCGAGCCGCCGGAAAGCCGTGGCCGCGACACTCTGAGGCTGGTAAGCCAGCACAGCCTGTTTGGCGACGGGCGCTTTGGCGACGGCGTCTTCATCTTCGATGACCGTCTCGAAAACTTTTTGCTCAAACACGGCGCGCAATTCGGCCACGACTTCGCGGGCGTGTTCGGAATCTTTCTTGAACATGGTAGGCAGGACGCCGAGCAAATTCAAGTCGGGGTTGAGGCGCTCGTGGACGCGCCAGATGGATTCGAGCAGGCCGCGCACGCCGCGCATGGCGAGATACTGGCATTGCACCGGGATGAGCAGTTCGGTGGCGGCGACGAGGGCGTTCACGGTGAGCAGGCCGATGTTGGGGGGCGTGTCAATGAGGATAAAATCGGCGGGGACGCGGCTCCGTTCGAGGGCGTGCTTCAACCGGAAGGCGCGATCACTTTCATCGGCGAGGGTGTATTCGACGGCGGAGAGATCCACCGAGGCCGGGGCGAGCCACAGACCTGGCCCCACCGGGCGGAGCACCCCCGCGAGGCTGGAGTTGAGGCGCACGAGCAAAGTATAGACCGTCCGAGTGAGTGTGTAGGGGTCAAGGCCCGTGCCCGCCGTCAACGCGCCCTGCGGGTCGAGGTCAATCAAAATCACTTTCTTGCCCGTCTCGGCGAGCGCCGCGCCGAGGTTGGCCACGGTCGTCGTCTTGCCGACGCCGCCTTTTTGATTTGCTACGACAATTACTCGCGTCATATGGCGGAGTATAGATGAGAGGTTTGTGATTGGCAAATACGATTTTACATTTTCACATTGACCGATCTCTTGCCCCTGCGGTATAATCGCGCGGCTGTCAGAAATTTCATATTTAAGGTGAAACCCGAATGCCCAAACGAACTTATCAACCCAAAATCCGACGCCGCGCTCGTGTGCACGGCTTCCGCGCGCGCATGGCAACCCCCGGGGGCCGCAAAGTCCTCAAGGCTCGCCGCTTGCGCGGGCGGGTGCGCCTCGCCACCCAGCCGAAGCACGTCAAGAAGATCAACTGGAACGCGGCCAAATCGCCCGCAGGCCGGCCCAGCCAGCAGAAATAACCGGACATCCGACGGACGGCTGGCGTGCTCCGGTTGCAAAGCACAGCCGACTTCGAGCGGGTGCGGCGCGAAGGACGATCTCACGCCCACCCGCTTGTTGTTCTTCTCACGCGCCGCACTGAGCGAGCTGAGACGCGGTGTGGTTTTGCGGCGGGCAAGAGCGTGGGTGGCGCGGTGAAGCGCAACCGGGCCAAGCGTTTATTGCGCGAGGCCGCGCGCGCGCGCTACGCCCACCTTGAGCCGGGCTGGGACTTGATTTTCATCGCCCGCGCGCCGCTGGCCCAGGCCGACTTGGCCCAGACGCAAACGGCGGTGGACAACCTGCTCAAGCGGGCCAACGTATTAAAGACCGATGGCTGAATCTGAACCCGAACATATCCATGATGACCCCGCGTGGGAATTCGACCTGCGGCCGACGCGCCTCCCCCGGACGATTTTGCTGGGACTCATCCGGCTCTATCAGCTCACCTTCTCGCGCCTACTGCCGCCGGACACTTGCCGCTTCCATCCCACCTGCTCGCGCTACGGTTACGAAGCCATTCGCAAACACGGCGCGCTCAAAGGCACGACGCTGGCGGTCTGGCGCGTGCTGAGGTGCAACCCCTTCAACCCCGGCGGATACGATCCCGTGCCGTGATGTTAGAGATTGGAGATTGAAAGTTTGACTCGCAAACCTTTGCTCCTGCCCGGCCTATTCTTGTGCGCCTTAGTCCTCGCGGCCTGCGGCGCCACCACCTCGGGGAGCTGGCCCGGCCTCGCCGCGAACAGCGACCTCGCGTTCGTCGTCCTCAACCAACAACTGCACGCCATCAATCTCAGCGATGGGAAACAGGCCTGGGCCTTCCCCGCTTCGGCGACCGCCAACACCGGCCTGTTCTACGCCGAACCGGCCATCACTCCCGAGATCATCGTCCTCGGCTCCGAAGGCCCGACCAACTCGCACAGCGGCATCCTCTTTGGCATTGACCCGACGACCCATCAACAACGCTGGTGTCTCGCCTTCGACAAAAAAGGCGCGCAACGTCAGAACTGCCCACAAGCCCCTAATACCGACGTGACCGGCCTCTTCGGCATCGCGCTCCCTAACGACAACCGCTTCATCGGCGGCATCGTCGTCACCGAGGGCGTGGCTTATTTCGGCCTCGCCAATTCCACCATCTATGCGGTAGATACGACGAGCGGCTCGGTCAAATGGTCATTCAAAGCGGAAAACGCCGTGTGGTCCACGCCGTTTGTGACCAGCCACGCGCTCTACGTCACCTCGCTCGCTCACCTCTTGTACGCGCTCGACCGTGAGACGGGTCGTCTCCTGTGGCAGAAAGACCTCGGCGCGGCCATTGCGGGCGGCGCCACCGCCGCCGACGGCAAGGTCTACGTCGGCACGTTTGGCAGCAAGTTCTATGCGCTCTCGGCCGAAACCGGCGACGAAATCTGGTCGCAGACGACCAACAACTGGGTCTGGACCACGCCGGTTGTCCATGCAGGCCTCGTCTATTTCGGCGATCTGGCCGGGACGCTCTTCGCCCTCGACGCGAACACCGGCGACCAAAAGTGGGCGGTGACCCCCGGCGGGCGTTTGCGCGCTTCCCCGGCCATCGCGGGTGACACGCTCTACATCGGCGACGAAAAGGGCAAGTTCTTCGCGCTCGATCTCGCCTCGGGCGCGCAACGCTGGTCGCAAGAAATGAAAGGCGAACTGCTCACCTCGCCCATCGTCGTCGGCGATCTGGTGCTCATCGCTCCCTACAAAGGCGATAATCTGCTCGTGGGCTACACCACTACCGGCGCGCTCAAGTGGGCCTTCGCGCCGAGCAAGTAAAAGGTTGCTATGGACTTCTGGAATCTTCTAATCATCAACCCGATGGTGAACAGCCTGCTGTTCCTCTATCAATTGCTGTTTCACAACTTCACCCTCGCCATCATGGTCTTCACCATCCTCGTCCGGGCCATCACCTTCCCGCTCACCTACCAGCAACAAAAGGCTTCCAAGAAACTGATGGAACTGCAACAGAGCAATGACTGGAAGGCCATGCAGGAGAAGTACGCCAAAGACAAAGAGAAGTTAGCGCAGGAACAAATGAAGTTGTATCAGACCGCCGGGGTCAATCCCTTCGGCAGTTGTCTGCCCACCCTCATCCAGTTCCCCGTCCTGATCGGGCTATATCAGTCCATCAATCTGGCCATGGCCGCCTCGCCCCTGCAACTGTTCAGCCTCTCCCAGCACATCTACCCGTTCCTGCCCAACATCACCAACCTCATCCCGCTTAAAAACCATTTCCTGTGGCTCAACCTGGGTTTGCCTGATCCCTATTTCCTCCTGCCGCTCGTCGTCGTCGCCACCACCTGGGTTCAATCCAAAGTCATGACGCCGCCCACCGCCAGCGCCGACCCGCAGGCCGCGCAAATGTCACAGACCATGTCCATCTATATGCCGCTCATGATCGGCTGGATGTCCTTGAATTTCCCCTCCGGCCTCTCTATCTACTGGGTCATCTCCAACATCGTCGGCATCGTTCAATACGCGCTGACTACGCCGATCAACTGGAAGAACGTGTTCACCTTCAACTTCAACCTCTTCGGCCCCGCCGAGCCGCCCAAAGTGGAGAAGTCGAAAAAGAAGAAACCGAGGACTGCCCCATGACCGACCAACCCGTCGCCGACCTTCCCACGCCCGGACTCGATGACCACGTCCTCGCCCTGGCCCGCCAGACGCTCGAAGAACTGTTGAGCAAAATGGACATCGCCGGGCAAGTCGTCGCGCACTGGGGCGAACTGGAAGAAGGCGACGACGCCCGCCCCGTCCTCCTGGACATTGAAGGCGACGACCTCAGCCTCCTCATCGGCCCCAAAGGCGCAACCCTCGCCGCTCTCCAGACCATTACGCGTCTCATCGTCGCCAAAAATCTCAGCAACGGCGTCAACCTCCTCGTGGACGTGGAAGGCTACCGCCAGCGCCGCGAGACCCAACTGCGGGGCCTCGCCCGCCGCATAGCCGAGCAAGTCGTCCAGCGCGGACGCGCCATGTCACTCGAACCCATGCCCGCCAGCGAGCGCCGTCTCATCCACCTCGAACTCCGCGACCATCCCCAGGTCCGCACCGAAAGCGTCGGCGAAGGCGACCGGCGGAAGGTGACGATTATTCCGAAGTAGAAATGGTAGATCGGTGGACAAGTACACAAGGAGATAAGTGAAACCTGTGTGTCTGTTTACCTGTGTGCTTATTTACCTTGCCCATCCGTGGCCATTGACTACCTCGCTCTCGGCCACCTTGCCAAAGACCTCGTCCCCGGCGGCCACCGCCTCGGGGGCACCGTGGCCTACGCCGCCCTCACCGCTAAAAACCTTGGATACAACCCCGGCCTCGTCACTTCTTTTGGGGATGACCTGACCCTGAGCGTGGTAGCCGACCTTGACGTTATTCGCGTCCCCGCGCCTTTTAGCACCACCTACGAAAACCTCTACGGCCCGCAGGGACGCTCGCAATTCACGCGCGCGCAAGCCGCGCCCCTCCCATTGGACGTGATCCCGCCGGATTGGTGGCGCGCCCGCCTCGTTCACCTCGCCCCGCTCGCGCGCGAACTCGACCCGGCGATAGTCCCGTTAATCTCCGCTCCCTTCATCGGCCTCACCCCGCAAGGCTGGCTCCGCGAGTGGGACGCCGCTGGCCGCATCACTAAATGCGATTGGCCGCAAGCCCTTGACGTTCTCCCGCGCGTCAGCGCCGCCGTCCTCAGCCTCGAAGACCTGCGCGGCGATTGGGCCACCGCCGAGCGCTGGGCCAAAGTGACGCGCGTCCTCGTCATCACCGAAGGCCAGGAGGGATGCACCGTCTTCGTCACCGGTGAGGGCGCGCGCCAATTCGCCGCCCCGCCCGCTCAGGAACTCGACCCCACCGGCGCCGGAGATATTTTCGCCGCCGCCTTCTTCATCCACCTCTACGAAACCGAAGACCCCTTCGCCGCCGCAAAATTCGCCAACCACCTGGCCGCCCTCTCCGTCACCCGCCCCGGCCTCGCCGGAGTGCCAACGGTGGAGGAGGTGGCGCTATGCCGGATGCGGGCGATATAAAACCAAAACGGAGCGCCTCCCGGCGCTCCGTTCACTTCTCCCTTCTGCCAACGGCCCCTTTTCTACCGACTCCCCACCACGCTCCCCATGGAGGCGCACGCGGGACACGAGCCGTCTTTACGGATGATGGCGAAGCCCGCCTGCGGGTCGGCGTCGTATTCGGTGAAGTCTACGTTGAAGACCATCATCAGCCGCGTCTTGCCGCCGCTCTTGCTGAGGCTCGCGGCCTCGCCCAGCCATTGCGCCTGCTCGGCGATGGTGTTGTCGCCCGCCCAGCCGAAGAACGACGGGAGCGGCGGGTAGCCCTCCGGGGTGAGGTAGCCCAACTCCGTGAAGCACAACTGGCGTTTGCCGCCGAAGGCGTTGTAGTAGGTGCTTACCATGCCGGGATAATACCGGGTGTAATAACTATCGCGCGGGTCGCCGGTGGTTTGCTTGGGGCTGATGATGCCCTCGTTGTAGTGAACGCCGATGCAGTCGGCGTAATTGGCCGCGCCCGCCGCCGCCATGCCGTTGAGGTAGCGGTCGTCGTTCCAGACGTGGTCGAGGCCAAACGCGCTTTCCGCGCCCGTAGGCGAAGGCGCGCCGGAAATGACGAGCGTCCCGGCGTTCCTGGCTTTGATGGCGTTGTACGAGCGGCGCAGAAGATCCACGTAAGTCGTCGGGTTGATTTGCCCGGCGGGCCATTCGCGGTCGAGGTTCATCTCGTTCCAGACTTCAATCGCGTCCGCGCCGAGGCGCGCGAGTTCGCCCACGTAGGCCGCGTAGTTGTCGAAATTCGCGCCGCCGGAGATGTCGTTGGGATTTGAGCCAGCCACACTCAACAAAACTTTGAAGCCTTTGTTGTGCGCGTCGTTAATCGCATCCGCCGCAGCCGTCGCGCCGGGCGACCACTTGATTTGAATCTTCACCCACGTCATCCCGGCCTGCTTCATCTTATCCACGGCCGAGAACAAATTGACCTGCCCGCCCAACTCGAACGCGCCGCCCCCTGCGGGCGGCGGGACATTCGTCGGGGTGGCAGTGGCGGCCGGGGTGGCAGTGGGCGCAGGGGTCGGGATAACGCCCGGGGCCGGGATGACGAGTTGCTGTCCCACAAACAACAAGTCGGGGTTAGTCAAGTTGTTCGCAGTGATGATCACGTCCATGCTCACGCCGAACTTAATCGCAATGCCATAGAGCGTGTCGCCCGGTTGCACGACGTAGGTGGCGCCGCTCGGCGGCGGGGACGTGGGCGAAGGCGGAGTAGTCGTCGCGGGTGGCGGCGTGGCCGTCACTGCGCCGGTGATCGGGATGAGTAATTGTTGGCCGATAAAAATCAAATTCGCGTTGCTGATGCCATTCGCGGCGACGAGGGCGTTAACCGTGACCCCGAACTTAGTCGCGATAATCCCCAGCGTGTCGCCGCTCTGGACGGTGTACGTCGTCCCGCCCGCCGGGGGCGGCGTGCTCGCGGGCGGCGGCGCGGTGGCGGCGGGCGGCGTCACGACCGTGCCTGCGTCGGGGATGATGAGCACTTGCCCGGCGTAGATAAGTTCGGGATTGGTGATGCCATTGGCGGTGATGATGGCGCTCAGGCTGACGTTAAATTTAAGCGAAATGCGAAAGAGTGTGTCGCCCGATTGCACGACGTAAGTCGTCAATAGTGGCGTGCTCAACCCGCTCGCGGCGGGCGAGCGGGCGCCGCGGTAACCGGCGTTGGCGAAAGCCGGGGCCGCCGCCGCAAGCAGGATGGAAACGACGACGAGCGCGATGAACGGTTTTTTCATAAGGTTCTCCTTCGATGAATTCAGACTTTCGCAGTCTTTCCTTTTCACTCGTTTGAGTCTCCCCTTGTTCTATGGTAATCTAACCGCGCCTCGCCCTATTTTACCGGAGTTTACCTTCATGCCTGAAGCCCAACCGCAATTCTACGACAACATTCTCGCCACGATTGGCAACACGCCGCTCGTGCGGCTCAACCGCGTGGCGCGCGGCCTCCAATGCACCCTCCTCGCCAAAGTGGAGTTCTTCAACCCCGGCGGCTCGGTGAAAGATCGCATCGCCCTCAACATCATCGAAGCCGCCGAGCGCGAGGGCCGCCTCCAGCCGGGCGGGACGATCGTGGAAGCCACCTCCGGCAACACCGGCGTAGGCCTCGCCATCGTCGCCGCCATCAAGGGGTATAAGACGATCTTCGTCATGCCCGACAAGATGAGCCACGACAAAATCCGCCTGCTCCGCGCGTACGGCGCGAAAGTCATCATCACGCCCACCGCCGTCGCGCCCGACGACGAGCGCAGTTACTACAAAGTTTCCGAAAAAATTGTCTCCGAAACGCCCAACTGCATCCTCGCCAATCAATACCACAATCCCGAAAATCCGCGCAGTCACTACGTGAGCACCGGCCCCGAAATCTGGGACCAGACGGCGGGCAAAGTGACCGACGTCATCATCAGCATGGGCACGGGCGGGACGATTACCGGCATCGGGCGCTATCTCAAAGAGAAGAACCCCAAAATCCGCATCGTCGGCGTGGACCCGCTCGGTTCCCTGCTCTACGAGACGCACAAACTGGGGCGCGTTCCCGCCGACCCGCACCCCAAGACTTACAAGACCGAAGGCATCGGCGAAGATTTCCTGCCGACGGCGCTCGATCTCTCGGTGGTGGACGAAGTGCTTCAGGTCGGCGATAAAGAGACGTTCCTCACGACGCGCCGCCTCGTGCGCGAGGAAGGGATTTTCTGCGGCGGCTCGTCGGGGACGGCGGTGGCCGCCGCCCTGCGCTATTGCCGCAACCTCGAAGCCGACCGGCTGGTGGTGGTCATCCTCCCCGACTCGGGGGCGCGCTATTTGAGCAAAATTTTCGACGACGACTGGATGCGTGAGAACGGGTTCCTCGAATCCGCGTGGGCCGGGGCCACCGCCGCCGAAGTGTTGGGGATCAAGAAACTGCGCGAGGTCATCACCGCCGCCTCGAGCGACACGGTCAGCACCGTCATCGGAAAAATGAAGGCGCACGACATCTCGCAAGTCCCCGTCCTCGCCCCGGACGGCAAACTGAGCGGCCTCGTCACCGAGGTGGATTTGCTCAATCACCTGGTGTTGGGCGACAAACACACGCCCACCGATACCATCGCCGAACTGGTGCGAACCGACGTTGCAACTATTGGGCCAGACGCGCCACTGGAAAGCCTGATGTCGGTGTTCGTGAACCGGCAAGTTGCGGTCGTTCTGGACGGCGGAAGCGTGACGGGGATTTTGACGAAGATTGATATTTTGGATTATCTGGCGACCCACTCAAAGTAATTAGGGATTGGTAATGGGTAATTGGCGGTTTACCCATTACGAATTACTAATGATCAGCCATGACCACTCAACTCCACCCTTCCCAAAGCACCGACACGCCCGACCTGCGCATCATCCCGCTCGACATGGTGGTTGAGCACGAGTACAACGACGAACAGCGCACCGCCCCGCTGGCGTTGAGGCTGGAAGCCGAAGGCTTGCTCAAGAACCCGCCCATCGCCGCGCCCATCGGCGAGGGCGACCCGCGCTTTGTGGTGCTGGACGGCGCGAACCGCACGACCGCGCTGATGCATCTCAAGTATCCGCACGTGCTGGCGCAAGTGGTGAAATACGAAGCGCCCCACGTCACCTTGAGCACCTGGCATCACGTCGTCACCGGCATTGATCTCGAAATGTTTACGCAGGCCTTGCAGGCGGTGGCGGGCCTCGAATTTCTCCAGACGAATCTGACCCGCGCCCGCGCGGGCCTGGCGAACCGCGAATATCAGGCCTACGTCATTCGCGCCGACGGGACGACCTACGCCATCCGCCCCGCCGCGCCCCGCCGGAGCATCCACGAGCGCAATCAACTCTTGAACGCGCTGGTGGACACTTATAAAAATCAGGGCCGCCTCTTCCGCGCCACGACCGACAACCTCGACGAAGCGCGGGAGCGTTACACCCACCTCACCGGCCTCGTCATTTTCCCCAACTACGATTTCGCCGAAGTGCTGACGCTGGCCCGCGACGGCGAACTGCTCCCCACCGGCCTCACGCGCCATCTCATTCAAGGCCGCGCCCTGCGGACGAACTATCCCCTGAGCGAGTTGAAATCCGGCGACTCGCTCGAAGCCAAGAACGCGCGCTTGCAGGAGTGGCTGAGACAGAAGATGTCGTCGAGAGAGATGCGGTTTTATGGGGAAAGCACCTATTTGTTCGATGAGTGACCTCCTCACCGCTTACGCTGACTGTCTCGCCGCGCTCCACGCCGAAGCCGAGGCAACCCTCGCCGGCCTCCCGCCCGAGGCGTTGGACTGGTCGCCCGCGCCGGAAGCCAACTCGCTGGCCGTGCTGGTCGTGCATACCGCCGGTTCGGAGCGGTATTGGATCGGCGAAATCGCCGGGCAAATCCCCGCGAACCGCGACCGCGCGGCCGAGTTCCACGCCGCCGGTCTCACCGCGCCCGCCCTCCAACAAAAACTCGCCGAGGCCCTGGCCCTCTCCGGCGACGTATTGGCGAAGCTCACCCTCGCCGACCTCGCCCTCCAACGCCCGGCGCGCGACAACCGCGAGCCGACGGTGGCGTGGGCGCTGTTTCACGCCCTGGCGCACGTCGCCGAGCACGTCGGGCATATGCAGTTGACGCGGCAAATGTGGGACCATTTAAGGGGCAATTTCTCGTCCTGACCGTTGCGCGCGGAGGGAGGCCGATGGCCGGGGGCTGTATTTCTCTAATGTGACGGGTTAGGTGACGGGGGACAAATAGAGTACTGGGTGTCTCATGTCCTATGCCCTTTTCCCCCGGGCCGAATTATGCTGGTTCTGAGCCATATATAAAACCGCCCGGCCAGGCTGGCGTGGGAACAAGCCGGGCAGAACACATTGGCCCGGGGGCTTGAGCAGGCTGGCGACGCGGAGGGTTGATCGGATGGTTTGCTCCAAGTAACTGGCCGAATTTCCTCAACCCATTACAGTATCGCAAGTCCAGACACCGAATGGATGCCTCATATCCACTCGGCGTTTGCGTTTTGTGGAGGCTGAAATGAAGGCTAAATTTTCCGACAGTGCCATCGTCAGCAACACACCGGAAGCGGCAGACTTCATCGGCAACCGGCGGGAGTCGTCCAACGATGCCGCGATAGAAAAAGAGGCCCGATGAAAATTCAGAACCTGACCGGGCTGCTTCGCCCGCTTCTAGCCACACTCCTGCCGCTGGCCGCGTTCATTCTCCAGGGGATGTTTTGGCCCTACCTTCAACCTTACGTGTGGTTTCTATTCTATCCCGCAGTATTTTTTAGCGCGTGGATTGACGGCCTGCGCGGCGGGCTGACCGCCACGGTCCTCTCCGCCATACTGGTCACGTATTTTTTCGTGCCGCCGCAATTCTCATTTGCCGTGGAATCTCCCAGGAACTTCCTTTCGGCGGGAGTGTTCGCGACCATGGGCGTTCTCTTCGGTTACACCCAGGAACGCCTCAAGCAAGCGAACCGGGAAACCGGGGCGGCTTTGGCCGCCGCCCGCTCCGCCAACGACCAGCTTGAAACCCGAGTCCGGGAACGCACGGCGGCGCTCCAGGAGAGCCAGGCGATGTTTCAGGGGTTATTCGAGGCCGCGCCGGACCCGATTGTCGTCGTGAACAGCGCCGGGCAGATCGCCCACCTCAACAACAGCGCGGAGAAATCTTTCGGTTACCGGCGCGAAGAATTGAGCGGCCAGCCGATCGAACGCCTGTTGCCGGAGCGCTTTCAGGAACGGCACCGCGCGCACCGCGCGGGCTACGTCACCGACCCTCAGGCGCGAGCGATGGGCGCCGGCCTCGAACTGACCGCCCGCCGCAAAGACGGCGGCGAATTTCCCGTTGACATCACGCTGGGGCCGTTGAAGTTGAACGGCGATTTGCTCGTGTTGAGCATTATCCGCGACGTTACCGAACGCCAACGGGTGGAAGGGACGTTGCAGGAAAGTGAAAAACGTTTCCGCTCTTTGTTCGAGAATATGTTGAACGGCTTCGCGTATTGCCGGATGCTGTTTGAGCAGGAGCGCCCAGCCGACTTTATCTATCTGGAAGTGAACAAGGCTTTTGAAACGCTGACCGGGTTGAAGAACGTCGTCGGCAAAAAAGTGTCCGAAGTCATTCCGGGCATCAGAGAGTCAGATCCGGGATTGTTCGAAATCTATGGCCGGGTGGCTTTGACTGGCCTACCCGAGACCTTTGAGACTTACGTGGAAGCCCTGAGAATGTGGTTTTCGATTTCGGTGTACAGCCCCCAAAAAGAATACTTTGTAGCCGTCTTTGACGTGATCACCGAGCGCAAACGGGCCGAAGCGGCGCTGAGAGAGAGCGAACAGAAGTTTTCCGTCTTATTCGAAGAGGCCGCTTTTGCCGTTTCCCTTTCGAGATTGCCCGACGGTGTCATTGTAGATGTCAACGAGGCATTTGAGCGGACATTTGGATATACCAAACAGGAAGTGATCGGCAAGACCTCTCTGGAACTGGGCCTCAATCCCGATCCTGAGGGCCGCGCCCGCGTCCTCGCCGCGCTAAAAGAACAGGGGGCGGTGCACAACCTGGAATTGGCTTTACACGCGAAATCTGGCGAATTGCACGTTCATTCTGTGAATGTGGATTTGGTAGACATCGGCGACCAGAAATATATACTCAACTCAACGCAAGACATCACCGAGCGCAAGCGGGCGGAAGAAGAAATTCGCAAACTGAACGCCGAATTGGAACAGCGCGTCATTGAGCGCACCGCCCAACTCGAAACGGCCAACCAGGAACTCGAAGCCTTTTCCTATTCCGTTTCGCACGACCTGCGCGCGCCTCTGCGCGGCATTGACGGTTGGAGTCTCGCCTTGTTGGAAGATTACGGAGACCGCCTCGATCAGCAAGGCCGTCAATACCTTGACCGGGTGCGTTCCGAAACTCAGCGCATGGGAGAACTGATTGACGATATGCTCGAACTGTCACGCGTCTCGCGCGCCGAGATGCGCCAACAAGCAGTGGACCTCAGCGCCATCGCGCAGACCATTGCCGCCGGTCTACGAGCAACCCAACCTGAACGGCGGGTGGAATTCATCATTCAACCGGGGTTGAGCGCTCAGGGGGATGCCATCCTGCTGGAGGCGGTGCTCACGAACCTGTTGAGCAACGCCTTCAAATTTACCGGCAAGACCGCGCCGGCGCGCATTGAGTTTGGGCAGGCCGAGGCGCAGGGTCAGCACGCCTTCTTTGTGCGCGACAACGGCGCGGGTTTCGACATGGCTTACGCCCAAAAACTATTCGGAGCGTTTCAACGCCTGCACAAAGTCTCTGACTTTCCCGGCACGGGCGTGGGGCTGGCCAGCGTCCAGCGCGTTATACACCGGCACGGCGGGCGCGTCTGGGCCGAAGCCGGGGTCAACACTGGCGCAACGTTTTACTTTACCCTGGAGTAAATTCCTGTTTGGTTTACGACTCAAAGACCTTTAGGGTCTTCGAGACCCTAAAGGTCTGGCGCGTAAATCAACTTGGAAACCGCACTTAGAGGAGGCCGTATGAAATCCAAAATCATTCTGTTGGTCGAAGACAACCCCAGCGACGTTGGGCTGACCCAACGGGCGCTCGCCAAAAGCCACATTGCCAACGAACTGGTCGTCGCCGAAGACGGGCAGGAGGCGCTGGATTATCTTTTCGGCGCGGGCGCGCACGCCGGGCGGGATGTGACCGAGTTGCCGGCGCTGGTTCTGCTCGATCTCAAACTGCCGCGCGTGGATGGTCTGCAAGTCCTGCGCGCGATTCGCGCCCATGACCTGACGAGCCGCTTGCCGGTGGTCATCCTCACCACGTCTAAAGAAGAGCAGGACGTGGCGCAAAGTTACGACCTGGGCGCGAATAGCTACATCCGCAAGCCGGTGGATTTTACGCAATTTGTACAGGCGGTCGAGAACTTAGGTTTATATTGGCTGGTGCTGAATGAGACCGCCCCGCCCAAAGCGAGGTGACGATGACGACCTCAACCTCTCTTGCCGTTTTGATTGTTGAGGATAGAGAAAGCGACGCGCAACTGGTTGTCCGCGCGTTGAGCCAAGCGGGCTACGACGTGGTGCCCGAACGCGTCGAGACCGCCGCTGAGATGCGCGCCGCGCTGGCAAAGCAGGCCTGGGACGTTGTGATTTCGGATTATAGTCTGCCCCAGTTCAATGGCCCCGCCGCGCTCACGCTCTTGCACGAGATGGGCCTGGATATTCCATTCATCGTCGTTTCGGGAACCATCGGCGAAGAGACCGCCGTGGCCATGATGAAAGCCGGGGCGCACGATTATCTGCTCAAAGGCAATCTGGCGCGCCTGGCCCCGGCGGTGGAGCGCGAACTCGCCCAAACCCGGATTCGTCGGGAGCGCAAACAAGCGGCACAGACATTGGCGGCCAGCGAAAAACGTTTCCGGGCGATGGTCGAAAACGCGGTGGATGCGATTTCACTCTTCGGGGCCGAGGGAACCGTCATCTATGATAGCCCGGCGGCTGTGAGGCTATTAGGGTATGCGCCGCGCGAACTCACGGGCCGCAATGCCTTTGCGCTCGTTCACCCAGACGATTTGCCGCGCGTCGCGCACCTGTTCCAGCAACTTCTGCAAGACCCCGCTACGCCCGTCAATAGCCTTTTTCGTTTCCGACACAAAAATGATTCCTGGCGGTGGATTGAGGCGACCGCCAGCAACTTGCTCGCCGAACCGAGTGTGCAAGCCGTCGTCATCAACTACCGGGATATCACCGAGCGCCAGCAGGCCGAACTGGCTTTGCAACAGAGTGAAGAACGGTATCGTGTCATCTCCGACATGGTCTCCGACTATGCATTTTCGTTCCGGGTCAATCCCGATGGCTCACACATCCGGGAATGGACGACCGAAGCCTTTGAACGCATCACCGGCTACCGGCCCGACGACCCGCGGATGGCGCGCGGGCTGGGGGAACTGGTGCACCCGGACGACCTGACCATACTGCAAGCCCGCACTCAGCGTTTGCTCGCGGGTCAGCCCGATACCAGCGAGTTCCGCATTCTCCACCGGGATGGTTCCGTGCGCTGGATTTCAAACTATGGCTACCCCATTATTGACAGCACCACAGGCCGGGTCACGCACATCTATGGCGCGGCGCAGGACATCACCGAGCGCAAGCGGGCGGAAGAAGTGCTACGAGAAACGGAGATCCATTTGCGCGTCGTCTTGAACAATGCCCCCATAACGATCTTTGCCACGGATCGTCACGGCGTATTCACTCTGTCAGAAGGCAAGGGATTAGAACACGTCGGACTGAAACCCGGCGAGAATGTCGGGGTGTCAGCGTTCGATCTCTATGGTTCGTTTCCCTTTGTCGAACACACGGGAAAGGTGACGGCCGGGAAGGATGTTATTCAGCGGGTTCTCGCTGGCGAAACGGTGACCGCCTTTAATGAATTGCGCGGCTGAAGTCAGGACACATTGGGTAGTCGGGCGTCCAAATCAAAAATGATGTTCGCCTCCAAGAGATTGAGCAAGGTCAGCGTTTGTTGGAGTAAACACAACATGGCCTTGAACACGCTCAGGGGCCAGCGACCCCGACGGCGCGCACACACGCGCCGTAACAGGTCGCGGGCGAAGGACGGTTGCGTAAGCAAC
>Ga0315281_10006198_pt1 | contig 17050 bp, 14 predicted proteins | sample YL17G07_0_MG_FD_204540 | JGI IMG/M metagenome (GOLD analysis project Ga0315281, IMG submission 204540) | Sediment microbial communities from Yellowstone Lake, YNP, Wyoming, USA - YL17G07_0 | ecosystem: Environmental > Aquatic > Freshwater > Lake > Sediment | place: USA: Wyoming | collected...
GATCGCTCCCGCCGCCGTCGCATATTTTTCATCGGTAATCAACTGACCGTTCTGGACACCGTCATCCGCCCCCAGGGCCATAACGAAGGCATGAACCCGTTCTTTGTTGTACAAAAGAATATTTCGGGCCGCTTTCATATCGCCCGGCTCGACCCCGCCGAAGGTCATCGCCGATCGGGCGGCGAAATTCAGGGCATGGACCGCCGAGGTAATCTCCTTGCCGTAGGGCACGAGGAAGGTATCCCAGTTCATTTCGATCCGTTCCTCCGCCAACTGCTCGGCGATGGACTTGCCGTTCGTGTTGCCGGCGATAAAAACCAGGATACTCCGCTCTTGAAGCCCGCGAATCAGCTTGACTGCCTCTTGATTGGTGGGTGTGCATCCGACAATGGCGGCAAACCCGGGCATTCGCCCGTCGACCAGTTTGATGCCTTGTAGCCGCAATATCGCATCGTCGGTGAAACCCAGCCAGATTCCCTGGGAGGGACTGGGGCCTGTAACATATTTCAGCGACTCGATAGTTTCTTCAGCGATCAGAGTAGCTACGCCCGAGTCCAGAGCGTCTCCGAGATAGGGCAGCCAAAGTTTGTCGTCAGGGACCGGACGCAGCAGTTTGCGTGCTTCCCGCATCGACTCGACGAGATCACCGAGCTTCTGGACCTTCTGCCCGAGAAAAAGATACATGATCGGCAGATAATAGGCGGTATTCGGATAGGCGACCGGGGCGTCTTTTCCTTTCGCTTCAATGGCGCGGGCAAGGGCGGCGTCGGCCCGTTCAACCATATCGTGGGCGCCTCGGATGGCCGCCTTGGCAATGATCCTGGACATATCTGTCGTCCTCCGTACCCAAAAAACTGATATACGAAATTATTATTTGGAAGCCAATGTTTTTTCCATTATCGTTCTGAACTTGCTGCCCCGGCATCGCGGGCACATATCGACGAGTTCGTCGGGCAGCGTTAATCGCTGACGAACCTTTTCCATCTGCTTTTCCGTGGCGAATTCGTCTCCACAGCCCCGACACTTGAGCAGCGGCATCTGAGTGTTGAATTCCTTCATGATCCGCCGGCCGTCGATGTCTTCATAATGCAGTGCGTTCGTCGGACAAACAAACACGCACGCTCCGCAGCCGATACATTCCTCCGCCTGGCCGCCGAATGGCGCCGCGATGACCCGTTCGGTACCCCGGCTGGCGTAGCTGATCGCATTCTGTCCGACCTTTTCGTCGCAAACGCGCACGCACAAGCCACAGAGAATGCATCGCTCCGACGGAGTCTTGCCCATTTCGAGCCGATTTCCGTCGACGCCGTATTGGCGCCCCAACTCCTGCAGCAGTTCGACCTGCGGACAGCGAGACAGCAACAGCTCGATCACGAGCTTCCGTGTTCGTCGCACTCGGTCGCTGTTGGTCTCGACGGTCTCGCCTTGCCAAGGTGTGTAGATACACGAGGTCACCAGTTTTGACCGCTTCCCCCAGAACACCTCGACCACGCACAGCCGGCACGCCCCGTAGGGTTTGATCGCTTCGTGGTGGCACAGGGCAGGGATATCGATGCCCTGACGCCTGGCCACGCTCAAGACGGTTTCTCCCGGCTGGGCCTGAACCGTTTGGCCGTCAAGCTTGAATTCGATGTTCTTTGTTTCGGTCAATCCATTCATCCCTTATTACTTGACGCTTACCGCGTCGAATCGGCAGACCTCATAGCAGGCACCGCACTTCACGCATTTGGCCTGATCGATCGTATGCAATTTCTTGACCTCACCCGAAATCGCCTCGACGGGGCATTTCTTCTTGCAGGCGGCACATCCGGTGCACTTTTCGGCGTCGATCGAATACGTCACCAGCGCCTTGCACACGCCCGCGGGGCAGCGATTCTCGTTAATATGAGCTTCATATTCATCGCGAAAATATTTCAGCGTACTGAGCACGGGGTTCGGAGCCGTTCCGCCCAAAGCGCAAAGTGAACCGTCGATGACGCCGCCGGAAATATCCTCCAGCAGTTCAATATCACCCGGCTGGCCCTGGCCTTGGGTAATCCGATCCAGGATGCGATACATCTGGTAGATGCCTTCGCGACAGGGTACGCACTTTCCGCAGGATTCTTCAGCCAGAAAGTGCAGGAAATATCTGGCCACATCGACCATGCACGACCCTTCGTCCATAACGATCATCCCGCCGGAACCCATCATCGATCCGACCTTGGCCAATTCGTCGAAGTCGACCGGCAAATCGAGAAGCGATTCGGGCAAACACCCGCCCGACGGGCCGCCGGTCTGCACCGCCTTGAAGCGCTTACCGCCCGGAATGCCGCCCCCGATATCAAAAATGATCTGCCGCAGCGTGATCCCCATCGGCACTTCGACCAGACCCGTATTACGGATCTTGCCGACCAGCGAAAAGATTTTCGTTCCTTTCGACCCTTCCGTCCCGATCGAGGCAAACCAGTTAGCCCCTTTTTCGATAATAAGCGGGACGTTTGCCCACGTCTCGACGTTGTTCAAATTCGAAGGTTTTTCCCACAGACCGCTTTCAACGGTGTGGATATATTTGGCTCGCGGCTCGCCAGCCTTGCCCTCGAGCGAGGCCATCAGCGCTGTCGATTCGCCGCAGACAAACGCGCCGCCGCCGCGAACCACCCGCACGTCAAAATCGAACCCGGAGCCGAGAATGTTCTTGCCCAAAAACTCCCGTTCCCGCGCCTGCTTGATGGCCAGGTTGATGTGTTCGACCGCCAACGGATATTCGTCGCGGACGTAAACATAACCCTCGGGCGCACCGATTGCATACGCGCCGATGATCATCCCCTCGAGCACGCGGTGCGGATTGCCTTCAAGCAGACTGCGGTCCATGTACGCGCCGGGGTCGCCCTCGTCGGCGTTGCATATCACGTATCTAGTATCGCCATGAGCCTTGCGGCAGGTTTCCCATTTTCGACCGGTGGGAAATCCGCCGCCGCCCCGGCCCCGCAGGCCCGACGCCTTGATCTCCTCGATAATCGTCGTCGGCTCCATCTTCAGTGCTTTGGCCAAGGCCTGATAGCCTCCTCGCTGCACGTAATCGTCAATACTTTCGGGCGAGACAAAGCCGTTATCTCCGAAAATGATCCGCTGCTGGCCGGCGTAGAAGGGGATTTCGCTTTCCTTGACGATCGGCTTTTCCGAGGTGTCCCTGTACAGCAGCCGATCGACGACCTCGCCCTTCAGGACGCTCTGCGCGACAATATCCGCTACGTCTTCTACCGCTACGTTTTGATAGAAAATATCTTCCGGCCGAATAACCACGATCGGCCCGCGTTCACAGAACCCATGGCAACCGGTTTGGAGGAATTTGACGCGGTCATCGACGCCGGCCCTCTTGATTTCCTGTTCCAGGGCATGGGCGACCGCTTGACACCCATAGGCTTGGCAGCCCGTCCCGCCGCAGACGGCAATACTGACCTCTTCTCGATCGATGCGGGCGGAATCGATCCCGATCGTCGCAATCTGTTCCGGCACCACCACCTTGGACGCGGCGGGCTTGCCGGCCTTTACGTCGCGAAGCAGCCGATCGATGACGGCCGGGCTGGCCCGATGATAACGATCGTCAATCACTACCACCGGTCCCAGGGCGCAAGCGCCCAAACAGTTGACGGTTTCCAGGGTAAACTGTCCGTCCCCGGTGGTCTCGCCCGCCCGGATCTCCAGCCGGCGGGAAAATTCTTCGAGGATCCTGGGCGCGCCCCGCACATGGCACGCCGTCCCCATGCAGATCTTGATCACATGCTCGCCCCGAGGCTCGAGACTGAATGCCTTGTAGAACGTTGCCACGCGATAGATTTCGCTGATCGGCACCGATATTCGCCGGGACACCCTGCGCATCGCCTCTTCAGGCAGATAGCGGAATTCCTTGTTCAGATCCTGCAAAACGGCGATCAGCGACGACGCACGGCAACCATAACGCTCCACCACTTTGTCAACGACGGTCTCGATCTTCGGATTCACTGCCGATATCACTTATCGTCTCCGCTGAGGCTTCGTTCGATTTGCAGGAGCGTCGCCTCACGTTTTTCCGAAATCACTTCATCCAGGGTCTTATACTGCAAGGCGTGTGTCGGACACGCTGAAACACAGGCCGGCAACTCGCCGCGTTCCACCCGCTCGAAACACTGATCACATTTGGTGATCGTCTTGCCCTCGCTGTCAAGAGTGATCACTCCGAACGGGCAGGCCAGAATGCACCACTTGCAGCCGATGCACAAGCCGTGGTCGATCACCACCGGACTGTCCTTGTCCGCGCGATACAGGGCATGGGTCGGACAGATGGCAATACACGGCGCGTTTTCGCACTGGCGGCACTGGAGTGGCACGGCAAACCGGCAGCCCTGCTCCACCGTCACCCGGGATTGAGGGGCAACATCCTCGTTGATCGCCTGCAGCAGTTCCTTGGTTTTCGAATGCTCTACCGCGCAGGCAAGTTCGCACGACTTGCAGCCAAGACACTTATCCACTCTGACGACGATCATTCCTTTCATCATCCACCTCGCCGGTTTATCCTTCGGGTTCGAAGGATTGTTTGTACATCAGCGGTTTAAGTTTGAGTTCCTTTCGTTTCTTGTCGATGTGCCGGAGCATCTTGTGGGCGGCTTCGACGGGATTTTCTTCAAACGCCCATTTGCCGCCGGTCTCCGCTTCGATTTCGTCGGTGAGATACTTGTACAGATTCTTGCTGCCCATCATGGGCAGCGGTTTTCCGATCATGGTATACACGCCGGAGGCGACGAAATAGAAGCCAATCGCCACCGCTTTTTCCGACATCCATTCGGGGGCGGCCCCGGCCACCGGCAGGCTCGACAGATCATCGCCCAGCCCGCCTTCGGCAACGATATTGGACAGCGTCCGCAATATCCGGCTGTTATCAACGCAGGCCCCGACGTGGAGGATCGGCGGGATGCCTACCGCTCGGCAAATCTCCTGCAGACCCTCGCCGGCGTACTCGAACGCCGCTTCGGGCTTGAGTAATCCGTGCTTGGCGCAGGCGATGGCGTTGCAGCCTGTCGTCACCACAATCGTATCGTTCTTGATCAGCTCCTTAACCATTTTAATATGCCCTTCTTCATAAGGCACGTTCGGATTGGAGCATCCGATCACCCCGGCCGCTCCTCGAAGCCGACCGGCGATAATCGCATCGTTCAAAGGCCGATACGTTGAGCGATACGTTCCGCCAAGGAAGTCAAACACCGATTCGGCGGTAAACCCAGCCACCAGGGTTTCCGTCTCGTTGGGAATATAAACCTTTTCAGTATGTCGAGCTTGGAAATTATCAATGGCGGTTTCGATGATTTGTGTCGCGATTTGAACCGCCCGGTCTTCGTGAAATTCAATGTGCATGACATCCGGCATCTTGGCCTTGGGCGAGGTCGTCACCAGCTTGGTATGAAAACAACCAGCCAGCCGACTTAACCCCGGCATCAGACATTGGACATCGACCACCATCAGTTCGACCGCGCCGGTAAGCAAGGCCAGCTCCTGCTGCAGGAAATTGCCTGCGATGGGTATGCCGTGCCTCATCAGAATTTCGTTCGCCGTACAGCAGATGCCCGCGACCGTAATTCCCTTGGCCCCTTTCTCCTTGGCTTTGGCGATCAGTTTCCCGTCTTGAGAAACGACGGCGATCACGTCCGAAAGCATCGGTTCATGGCCATGAACGATGATGTTGACCGTGTCTTTCTGCAAGACCCCCAGATTGGCTCGCGAACGTAACGGATCGGGCAATCCGAACAGCACATCCGAAAGTTCGGTCGCGATCATCGATCCGCCCCAGCCATCCGCCAGGGCCGTCCGCATTCCCTGTTTAATGATATTCTTATAATCCGTATCCACGCCCATTGTCGTGCGGTGCATCAACTCGACCACCTCTCGATCGACGGACCGCGGCATGATCTCCAACTCACGCCATCGCTGCTGCCGGGCCTTCGGCGCCACGGAGGCGATCCGAATTTCACCCTCCTGTTGGCCAAACTCACTCAACGCGGCGAGGGCCACGTCGTGGGCAATGTCCTTGATGTCCCGCCCGTTTGTCTTTACACCGTAAATCTCGGCGATGGCTTTGAGTTTTCCTTCGTTCTTGATGCTGTAATCGGAATTGCTGTTCTGCGAAACCATCAACAGCGTATGGGCCACATCCCGCCCATGGTCCGAGTGGGCTGCGGTGCCTGCCGCAATCATCCTGCCGAGGTTCCTCGCCGCGATCGTATCGATGTTGGCGCCGCAGACGCCGACCTGGGGGCCGTCTCCGAACGGACTGATCCGACACGGGCCCATCGTACATATCCTGCAGCAGACGCCGAGCTGGCCAAACCCGCACTGGGGCTGCATCGCTTCATAGCGATCCCAAACGGTTTCCATGTGATCGGCTGCCGCTCGATCAAGCATTTGTTTCGAGGCTTTGTCCGCATGCGCTAATTGCTTCGGCATCATTAATCTCCATCCTTACGTCAGCACAGTATAGAGTGAGTATGCCATTGGGGGTTCGTCGGAAACGCAGATTGGGCGCACAGATCGCGCTCCACCGAGATGGTTTTTCTCAACGAAGCCAAACGGCAAGATGTCATAGGCAGATCCTGTATCCGAATGTCGGCTCGCAATGCTCAATATCGCCGGATTACAGGCGACCTTTCTCACGTGCCTAACTATCTTTCTACGGACTTACGCCAGTTTCGTAAAGCCCGCTTCATACTGCAACTCAGTTCCACTTGATCCACATCAATCCAGATATCCCCTGCTGCAAAACGATCGCTCGTAACCAACACAAATCACCTGTTCTGAGCAAGAGTAATACTTTCGGTTTCCGATCGCTTATCGCAGTAACTATCCACTACTGAATACTATCAACAAAGAGCCTTTTCGGCAAGCGGATAGTCATACACTCCGCTGATTGCCCGGGACCGACCCGTTTTCGTTCAGTTCGCTCAAGATTGTTGTCATCTGCTCAAACGCTGTGCCATTGATATCGAAGGCCGACGCCGATCGGGTGTTTATTTTTCTGATTTCGTCGGTGTAGTCGATATATCCTGCAATGTCAAAATCACCCAGATGGTCTTTGATGAATTTCCGTTCGTCCGGGCTTTGTATCTTGTTACCGATGACTTTTACACGGACCAAACCAATGTCTCTGGACAATTGTTTTATTCGTTGTGCGGTTGCAATGCTCGTCTGGCTGGGTTCGACCACGACCAGCATCTGATCCACGCCGATGGCGGTTCCCCGACCCAGATGTTCGATGCCCGCCTCCATATCGAGCAACACCCATTCTTTCCGACCAATGACCAGATGGGAAAGCAGGGTCTTGAGAAACGTATTCTCCGGGCACGCGCATCCGCCGCCGCCTTTCTTGACCGTGCCCATCACCATCAGTTTGATTCCCCGATGTTCGATGCAGTAGGTGTCCGGAATGTCATCCACCTTCGGGTTCATCTTGAACAGGGGGGCGGATCGTCCGACTTCGGTTCCGGTTCGTTCGGCGATGAGTTCTTTCATTTCGATGATCGGCGTGATCTTGACCGTATCGGGAACACCCAGCACGGCGGCCAAGTTCATGTCCGGGTCGGCGTCAACCGCCAGGACCTTTTGCCCCTGGTCGCGAAGAATCCGGGCCATCAACCCGACAATCGTGGTTTTCCCAACACCGCCCTTACCGGTAACTGCGATTTTCATGATCTGACCTTTCGACCCAATGTCTCGAACTGGCGCGCACGAACAAACATATATTATAGCCCATTCCATATTTCGGCCAGATTTCTCATGGATTTGCTCAGGGATTTCGCGCCAAAACGCCCTTGCAGCATTTTAGTCCGGCATGTATATATGCTGCGAATACGTGTGTTGTGAGGAGAATAATACCGTGAAACACAGCCATCATGAACTGCTGAAACGTGATCTGACACTTCTGGCGGCCCATCAACGGCACCACCTTGATCGTTTTCTCGCCGAAATTGATTTTGTCAACGGCTTGGTGAAACTTCATCCTGCCCAGGCAAAACGCTGGCAAAAACTCGTCGAGCAGGCGTGCGAGGTGGTCGCAGAGGTCAGCTCGTCCGGCAAGCTCGATCGATTGGATAAGGCGGTCCGACGCGCGGAGGAAATCCTCGCCCCAATCGGAAAGATGGCCAAAACGTACACCGTTCACTGTCTCGGCCACGCCCACCTCGATATGAATTGGCAGTGGTCCTGGCCGGAAACCGTCGCCGCGACGAATGATACCTTTCTTACTGTGCTCAAGCTGATGGACGAATTTCCTGAATTCTGCTTTTCACAAAGTCAGGCATCCATCTACGAGCTTATTCGCACGTATTGCCCGGAACTGTTCGAGCGTATCAAGCATCGCATCGCCGAGGGCCGATGGGAAATCACCGCCTCTCAATGGGTCGAGGGGGATAAGAACCTTGCTTCCGGAGAAAGTCTGGCCCGTCACCTCCTTTACACGCGACGGTTCGTCCGGGAACAGTTTGGTCTCGAGCCGGAAGATGTGACGATCGCCTGGGAACCCGATACCTTCGGCCATGCCCACACCATTCCGACGATCCTTTCCCGTGGGGCTGTAGAACGCTATTACTTATGTCGGGGCGGAAGCGTCAATTTGCCGCCGGTGTTCTGGTGGCAGGGCCCCGATGGATCTCGCATCTTGGTGAATCGCGAACTGTTTTGGTTCTGCGGCTTCATCAGACCGAGCAACGCGATGTCACTGCTCAGCTTCTGTGAAAAAACGGGCCTGAAGGATTGGCTGCTGGTGTTCGGCGTGGGTGACCACGGCGGCGGGCCTACCCGACGGGATTTGATCCGCTGCGAAGACATGAATTCCTGGCCGATTTATCCCAAATTCAAGTTTTCCACCACTCGCAAGTATTACGCCGTCCTGGAGAAACACGGCGAGAAGTTTCCCGTGCTTGATCGCGAAATGAATTTCGAGTTTGCCGGATGCTACACGTCGCAGAGCGCGATCAAGAAGATCAATCGCCTTGGCGAAAACCAGCTTGAACAGGCAGAGATCGCCGCCATGCTGGCTTATCGTGCCGTGGGTCGCGCCTATCCCGCCGAGGCGCTGCGTGACGCCTGGATCAAGACCCTTTTTGGTCACTTTCACGATATTCTTCCCGGTTCATGTGTGCGGGCAACACGAGAATACCAGTCGGGACTGTATCAAGAAGCCGCCGCCGCTTTTGGTATGGTCAGGACCCATTCCCTGCGGGCTTTGGCGGCCCAGATCGACACCTCATTTGTTGCCGACGAACCGCTGCCGAACCTCCCGCCGGCGCAGGAAAGCATCGCCATGGGCGCCGGTGTCGGGCGGGGCACCGCGTTGGGCGGCATCTCGGAAGCCGCGCACGTCGTCGATGGCGCACGCGCATTTGTGGTGTTTAATCCGACCTCGTGGCAGCGAGACCAGGTTGTCAGCGCCACCATTTGGGATCCCCACACCGGCGTCAACGAGGGGGATATCGACAAGAAGCAATTCGTCGTTCACGCCTCCGACGGCAGTGTCATTCCCGCTCAGCGGACGGGCAAGGGCGCCTATTGGTCGCATCATTTCATCGACGTAGCCTTTCCCGTGTCGGTGGCCTCGTTGGGCTATTCGGCATATGTTGTCGAAGAGGGCCAGGCACCCAGCCCACAGGACGGGGTCGTCTGCCATGACACGGTCGACAGCGACCGGATCAGTATCAGGCAGTCCGGTATGGAAAACGAGTTCCTTGACGTGCACTTCGACCTGCGGACCGGCGGCATCGACAAGCTTATCGACAAAAAAACGGGTCGGAACCTCGCCGATCCGTCCAATCCGCTGGGCGTGCTGGAATACGTCCACGAACGTCCGGGCGAGATGTCCTCCTGGCTGATACACCCGGCTCAGGTGCGGGTCTGTCCTCTCGAAGTTCTTGGCTTCCGTCGAACCCTCACCGGGCCGTATGTCGCCGCCACGGTCGCCTCGATGAAACTCAACGACTCGCAGATAACGGTTACCTATACGCTTCGAGCAGGCGAACCTTGGCTGGAAATCAGCGTTTCCGTCAATTGGCTGGAGCGGGGCACCTGGACGACCGGCTGTCCGACCCTGCGAATGCAGTTCCCTCTTGCTTTGAGCGATGCCAAAGGCATGTATGAAATTCCCTTCGGCTCGATCCGGCGTGATCAGAATGCCGGCGAGGAGGTTCCCAGCCTGCGATGGGCCGACGTTACCGGGAAATTGTCCGGCGCCGACGCCCAGGCCGGCTGTGCTCTGCTCAACGATTCCAAGTATGGCCATTCGCTTGAGGGTTCGACGCTCCGGCTGACGTTGATCCGATCTAGCTACGATCCGGACCCCTTGCCCGAAATCGGTGAGCATGTGATCCGCATGGCCGTCGCTCCTCACGGCAAAATCCTGCCGACGGCGGACCTGGTTCGCATGGGCGCGGCATTCAACCACGCCCTGCAGGTTGTCAGCTCCGATGTGCACAAGGGTCGTCTCAAAGCCAAGAGCGATCCGGTAGCGGCGGTTCGGCCCGACAATGTCATCCTCTCCGCCGTGAAGAAGGCTGAGGATGAAGACGCCCTTATCTTCCGTCTGTATGAAACGGCCGGCAAGGACACCGAGGCGCAGGTCACTTTGGATCCGACGATCATGGGAGGGGCCGCCGACATCGTTGAAGTCGATCTGATTGAACGCCCGCTGGCCGACTCGTCGGCGCGAGCCGTCAGAGGCGGGTTTGCGGTGAAAATTCCCGCTCACGGCATATCGAGTGTCAAACTGACCTCCGGGCCGGTGTCTTCGCCAAAGCTTAAAGCCTAAAGCTTAAAGCTCTAAGCAGGGCAATCGCATCTAATTTTCGAGAAGGAGGAAGGACGTAACCGATAAAAGGATAAGATGACAGGGCGAAAGCAAGGAGTGCTTTTAAGACGAAAGGAGCCAGGATGGCCGAGAGTTGTTTCGAGCATTTTTCGATTTTATCCGACCCGCGTGTTCATCGGACCTGTCGGCACGAGGTAAGCGATATTCTCGCCGTCGCCCTGTTGGGCGTCATCTGCGGGGCGGAGGGCTGGACGGTTGGAGCCTGATCCTGTAAAATACAGGTTCTAGAGCGATTTTCGGAGCGTGTGGATGATCGAAGAATTGTTCGAACGTAGCCCGCACAACCCCCTGATAACGGTTGATCAGATACCCTATCCGGCCGAGGCGGCCTTTAACCCCGGCGTGGTGGAGCATGCCGGTCGGGTGGTGCTGTTGTTGCGGGTGAAAGATCGTGATGGAATTTCGCATTTGACGGTGGCAAGAAGCCGAAACGGCGTTGACAACTGGCAGATCGAACGAATGCCGCTGATCAGCCCCGATCCTCGCTCGGCGGAACACCGGTACGAAGAATATGGCTGTGAAGATGCGCGAATTTCCTATCTGCCGGAGCTTTCATTGTACGCGATTTGTTATACCGCGGTTTCGGCCTTCGGTCCAGGCGTAGCGATCGCGACGACAAGGGATTTCACTACGGTCTGCAAAATGGGGCTGATCCTTCCGCCTAACAACAAAGACGCCGCCCTGTTTCCGCGTCGGATCAATGACCGATGGTTCATGCTGCATCGTCCGGTATCCGGCGATCTGGAGTATATCTGGTCGACGTGTTCGCCGGATCTGGTTCATTGGGGCGATCCGCGGTGCCTCTTGCCTGAAAAAGGCGGCCTGGGGCGGGACGGTGCCCGCGTGGGTGCAGGATCGCCGCCGATCGAAACCCAGGCCGGTTGGCTGCTCATCTATCACGGCGTCGAGTCAACGGCGGGCGGCGCGATGCACCGTCTTGGCCTGGCTTTAGCCGATTTGCAGAATCCGGCGAAACTGCTCAGCCGGACCGCCGCATGGGTGATGAGCTCGCAGGAGGCCTATGAGCATCCGGGCGACGTTGCCAAGGTGATTCGTACGTGCGGGGCCATTTTGCGGGGCGACGAAGTTTGGATGTATTACGGCGCCGCCGACGCCTGTGTGTGTCTGGCCCGAGCCAAATTGAGTAAACTCTTGGACTATCTTCAGAGTACAGAATAATATATTGGCTAACAAAGTCTGTAGAGGAGACTAGTATGGCTGTTAGAGAAGTTCGACTGCAAAGACATGCCCGGCTTGGCTTGGTCAGTTCAGGACTGTCGGTTTTGGGGGCGCTGGTCGGGTTGGGCCTGATGTGGCAGAATTGGGATCGCCAAACTGGCATGATCGGGTTCGGCGGAAAGCTGAGATTTCCGGTAATTGTCCTGACCCTGCTGACGTCGATGGCGTTGGGATTTGCCGGGTTTATGCTCTCTCTGGAAGGAGCGGCTGAGCTTCAAGGCAAATGGCGGAAATACAGTTGGCTCGGTTTCGGATTGGGCGTCGCCGGGACGATCATGGCGATTGTTTTCGGTCTGATCGTCCATTCGCGAGGGTTCAAGACTGCCTGAAGATCGTCTGATGGCTTCAAGTGCAACCGTGTCGCACATCGGCGGTGAAATAGGAAGCCGCCTTCAGTAAGGAAGAAATCATAAAATGGCCTGCCTGTTTGTTACGTGTTTGGGGGATACATTTTATCCGGGAGCGGTTCGCGCAACTGTGAATGTGCTTCGCCGTTTCGGCGTTGAAGTGGTCTGTCCGCAGGATCAGACATGTTGCGGGCAGCCGATGTTCAACGCCGGTTACTTTGAACAGTCGCGCGAGGCAGCGAGGTATTTTATCGACGTGTTTCGCAGGACTTCGGATCCTGTGATTGCCCCGTCGAGTTCGTGTGTTTCGATGATCCGCCACAGTTATTCGAAACTGTTTGCCGATGAGCCGGATTATCTTCGAGCGGCGGGGGAGTTGGCCGATCGCACTTGGGAATTCTCAGAATACCTGGTGAAGAAGCTGAATATCAATCTGGGGGAGCTGGGGGCAAGATTCGAGGATTCGGTCACCTACCATTATAGCTGCCATTTCCGTCCGCTGGGCATCGTCGACGAGCCGATCACGTTGATCGGACAGATTGCGGGTATCGACTATCGACCCATCGAGCGGCTTCGACAGTGCTGCGGCTTCGGCGGGACGTTCTCGCTTAATTTTCCGGAAGTCAGTGAAGCGATTGTCCGCGATAAGGTCGAGTGCATTGGTCGAACGGGGGCCAACTGGCTGATCTTCTCCGATGCCGGCTGTGCGATGAACATCACCGGTTATGCGCATCGCGCCGGTCGGCCGATCAAGGCGATGCATCTTGCGGAACTGATCGACCGGTCGTTGGGAGAACAATCTTGACGAGACATACTGGGTTTTATCAGAAAACAGCAGAGGCGTCGGCCAAACGTGATTTGGCGTCCAAACTTTACGTGGCGACCTATCGTCAATCCGACGGGCGACAGGCCATATGCCCGGAACTGGGTGACGTGGAGCATTTTCGACAATTGTCGGCGGACCTGCGCGACCATGTGCTGAAGAATTTGGATACGTATCTTGATCGATTGGTGGCGAATCTCGAACGGGCAGGGACGAAGATTCACTGGGCTCGAACCGCCGAGGAAGCCCGCGAGATTGTCCGGCGGGTCGCCGCCGACAACGCCGTCAAACGCATCGTAAAGAGCAAATCGATGATCACGGAAGAGATCGACCTCAATCCGGTGCTGGAAGCTGACGGCATCGAGGTGACGGAGACCGATCTTGGCGAATATATCGTCCAACTGGCCGGCCAAAAGCCCGGCCATATTGTCACTCCGGCGGTCCACTGCAGCACGCAGGATGTGGTGGAGATTTTCCAGAAGAAGATCGGCTACAACGGCCCGGCGGATCCTACCAAACTGACCAAGGCAGCGAGAGTGATTTTGCGGGACAAGTTTCGCAATGCCGATATGGGTATCAGCGGCGTGAACTTTGCCGTGGCCGATCCGGGACTGATTGCGATCTGCACCAACGAAGGCAACGGCAGATACGTCACCACGCGGCCGAGAATATATCTGGCGGTAATGGGCATCGAGCGAATCGTGCCGGATCTGGAGGCCGCGGCGTTAATGTTGAAGATGCTCGCCCGGTTCAGCACCGGTCAACGGATCACCCAATACACAACCTTTACCGCCGGCCCCAGCCGGGACGGCGAAGGTCCGGAGCAGGTGCACCTGGTGCTGGTGGACAACGGTCGGAGCGGGATTCTCGCGGGTAAGTACTGGCGCATTCTGCGATGCATCCGTTGCGGCTCGTGTCTGAACGCCTGTCCGGTGTTTCGCCATATCGGCGGCCACTGTTTTCCCGGCTGCTACAGCGGGCCGATCGGTTCGATCCTTCTGCCGCAACTGCTTGGCCTGGACAAGTCGTTCGATCTGCCCAAGGCGTCGAGCCTGTGCGGCTTGTGTGGCGACGTCTGTCCGGTGAAGGTTCCCATTCCCGACATTCTGCTCGATTTGCGACACGACTCAGCCCGATCCGGATACGGCGGTCCGGTCGAGAAAATAGGAATGACCGTTATGGCAAAGGCAATGCGTCGTCCATGGATGTATCGATTCGGTCAGCGGGCAATGCGATGGTTCTTAAAGCCGATGAGTAAGAATGGATGGATTCGTTACTTGCCCGGTCCGCCGGGGGGGTGGACATCAGTAAAGGATTTGCCTGTGCCTGCACCACGATCATTCCTGCGACAATGGCAGGCTAATAACAGCGATGGACAAACGACAAAATGACAAGCAACGTTCTTGAGACAATTCGGCAGGCATTGCGATCCGGGCCGATCAATTCGACGGAAAGTCACCCCCTCGAAGCCGAACGGGCGAGATTGTTTTTCGCCGAAGCCGATCGCAAGAAACTGATCGACCTTTTTGCTCAACGGGCCCGGTCGTCCGGAGCGTCGGTGCATGTCGTCGGCGAGTTGAACAAACTGAGTGAAACGATCGGCACGATCATCTCTGACGGTGAGCGCTTGGCTGTCGATCGCCCCGATGTGATCAGCGAGCGATTAGGCAGCGGCTTTCTCAATCAGCTCAAAGAGTCGTATCGGACGGTCGTAGCCCGTCAGTTGGACCGGGAAGAGATTTTCAAGATCAACGTGGCGATTACACCGGTTGATTTTGCGATTGCCGAAACCGGCTCGATCATCATCAGCGCCGGCAGCGACCGGTCGCGGATGTCCTCGCTGACCTCGGATAAACACATTGCGCTGATCTGGGCCGACCAGATCGTACCGGATTTGATGGATCTGCCTGCTCAGTTCAAACGGGTTTTTGCGGACAACGTTCCGCCTGGCTTTACTATTATCTCCGGGCCGAGCAAGACGGCGGATATCGAAATGAATCTCGTTATCGGTGTTCATGGCCCCGGCGAACTGCACCTGATCGTGCTTCTCAAAGGGATCGCAGGTAATCCTCCAAAATAATGGCGGCGGCGACGGCGTCAAGGGGTTTGCGTGGCTTCGATGACTTATTTCTGCGTCCGGGTTGAGGTTTTTCTGCGGACTTGAATCGCTGTTCGGCATCAAAGCTGCTCAACCGTTCGTCGATGAATTTGACGTCGATTCCTGACTCTTCCGCCAGGACGTGTCCGAATTGTCGGGACAGCCTGGCTTGCGGCCCTTCTGTATCGTCCATGTTCAAGGGCAGCCCCACCACGATCGTTTCAATTGTTTCGCCGCTGTCCGACAGTTCCCGCCAAACGGCCTCGGCATCGGCAGGGATGTCGTCTTTCGCCGGCACGATTTTCCAGGGAAGAGCCAATCCGGTGATCCGTTCTCCGATCGCCAGGCCGATGCGTTTTCTGCCGTAATCAATCGCGATAATCTTCGCCAAAATACTACCAGACTGAAAAACCCATGTTCAAAGTCGGTTCCGATCCCAATCCGCGATGCGAATGCTCGACGTTCACCATCCTTGTTCCGCCGCCCACGGGCCGGTTGGTCCGGCCTTCTTGGGTTTGGGAAGAATGGCCAGAATCACTTCCGCCAGCTTCAGATCGTTTTGTGTGGTGATCTTGATATTCGTCTGTTCGCTTTCGACGATAGTGACTTTCATTCCTGCCTGTTCGAGCACCTGTGCATCGTCGGTAAAATCGCCATGGGTATCAGTAATGCGTTTGTAGGCGTCGAGAAGCAGCTCTCGCTTAAATACCTGGGGCGTCTGGGCCAGATACAGGCGGTTTCGATCGACGGTGGCTTCGATCGTGTTTTGCTCGCCGATGCGTTTGACCGTTGCGTTGACGGGAGCAGCCAGGATAGCGGCTCCGGTTTTCTCAGCGGCTTCGAACACCTGTGTAATCGTCTCCGCAGCCAGACAAGGCCTGGCTCCGTCGTGGATGGCCACCAGTTTGGCCTCGCTTGAAAGTGCAGCCAAGGCGTTGCGGACCGTCAGCCAACGTTTGTCGCCACCCTTGACGAGCTTTACGCTCATGAAGCCAAGATTCGCCCCGAACTTGGTCTTGACCATGTCATAATCGTCTTCACTGATGGCGAGCACTATTTCGCACACATCGTCACGATTGACGAACAATTCCAGCGTGCGAATGATTACTGCCCGCTCGCCGATCTTGGCGAATGTTTTCTTGACCGGCCCGCCGAACCGGGTGCTGGCCCCGGCAGCGGCTACGATAACGGCAACTTTCGACGTCATTTCCTTCTCCCGAGGCACGGGTATCTCGCTACGATCTTCCTTCGTTCGTCCCATTCATTTCTTCACATTTTCCGAAAATCATTCTGCCCGCAGAGGTCTGCAGAGCGCTGGTGACGATCAAATTGACCGTCTTGCCGAGTTTCTCTCGTGCGCCCTCCACGACGACCATCGTGCCGTCTTCAAGATATCCGACCCCCTGGCTCATTTCCTCTCCGGGCTTCAGGATTTTGACAGACAACCTTTCTCCGGGCAACACAACGGCTTTCAGGGCATTGGCCAGATCATTGACGTTGACCACCTCTACGCCGCGAATCTTGGCCACCTTGTTGAGATTGTAGTCGGTGGTTACAATCTTGCCGTCGAGTTCTTTCGCCAAAGCTACCAGCCGTTGATCCACCGGACCTCGTTCGCCCCGGCTGTCGTAGATCGTCACATCGAGATGCTCCTGGCCCTGGAGATGGTTGACAATGTCCAG
>Ga0315281_10006199_pt1 | contig 17050 bp, 13 predicted proteins | sample YL17G07_0_MG_FD_204540 | JGI IMG/M metagenome (GOLD analysis project Ga0315281, IMG submission 204540) | Sediment microbial communities from Yellowstone Lake, YNP, Wyoming, USA - YL17G07_0 | ecosystem: Environmental > Aquatic > Freshwater > Lake > Sediment | place: USA: Wyoming | collected...
TCGGTCCGGGCCCCCACCTGGGGCTCCGTGATAGTTGTCCCAAATACTGGGATGTGGTACCACTATGTGGGAATGAGTCTAGCACGGTTGGATCGAGCTTCACCGGGTGGCGACGGGACCGGCGTCGGCGTCCTGGACCGGGTCGTCACCATCCTCGACGCCGTCGAGCGAGGTGCCCACTCCCTCGCCGACGTGATGCACGCCACCGGCTACAGCCGGTCCACCACGCACCGGCTCCTCCAGGCCCTCGAGGCCTACGAACTCCTCGGGTACACCGGTTCGCGCGGCTACCACCTGGGCTCCCGACTCCTTCGTCTCGCCAACACCGCCATGCGAGAACTGCCTCTGCGCGACCTGGCCCACCCAGCGCTGGAAGACCTGTCACGCGTCACCGGTGAATCGGCCCAGCTCTACGTTCGTTCGCTGAACTCACGGATCTGTGTCGACACAGCGGAATCCTCCAACGAACTGCGGACCATCGTGTCCGTGGGCGCGGAACTCCCACTCACCAAGGGTTCCGCCGCGAAGCTGTTCCTGGCGTGGGCCCTACCCGCCGATCAGATGCGCCTCACCGCCGACCTCGACGAGCAAACCCGAGACCGGCTCCTCCAGCAAGCCGCGACCGCCAAACGCCGAGGCTGGGCCGACAGCGTCGGCGAACGCGAGCCGGGGGTCGCCTCCGTGAGCGCCCCCGTCGTCGGACCATTCGATGCGCTGCTTGCGGTGGTCTCGGTCTCGGGCCCCGCAAGCCGGTTGGGGCGGGTCGCCACGAAACGCTATTCGGCGGCGGTCATCGCCGCGGCACGCACGATCGAAGGGGCGATAGGGGTGGCATGATGGTATCTTCATATCATCACCATGCCCTACATCCCGCCCCTAAAAGCTGAGTTCTTCAAGGCGCTGTCGCACCCGGTGCGTATCCGCGTCCTCGAACTGCTGTCCGAGGGCGAGCGCTCCGTCGCCGACCTGCAGCGCGGGCTCGAACTCGAGCAGTCACACCTCTCGCAACAACTCGGGGTCCTCCGCCGGGCAGGTCTGGTTCGATCCCGCCGCGAGGGGTCATCGGTCGTCTACTCCCTTGCGGACCCGCGGATCGCCGACATCCTGACGATCGCCCGCCTGATCCTCCTGGACGCCGTGACGCTGACCCGAGAACAGCTGGCTTCGCAGTGAGTCTCTTCCCGTCCGCCCGCGACTACGCGGGCCTGCGAACCAGCTGGCGGACCGACATGCTGGCCGGCGTGACGGTCGGGATCGTGGCACTGCCGTTGGCGCTCGCCTTCGGGGTCACCTCCGGGCTCGGAGCAGCCGCGGGGCTGATCACCGCGATCGTGGCCGGGATCGTGGCCGGCGTCTTCGGCGGCTCGAATCTGCAGGTCTCCGGCCCCACCGGCGCGATGACCGTTGTGCTCGTCCCGGTCGTCGCCCACTTCGGGGCGAACGGTGTGCTGGTGGTCGGCCTGCTGGCTGGACTGGCGCTCGTGGGCGCCTCCATAGCCAAGCTCGGCCGTTACGTCGCGTTCATCCCGTGGCCGGTGGTCGAGGGCTTCACCGTTGGGATCGCCGTCATCATCTTCCTCCAGCAAGTGCCGGCCGCCCTCGGCGTCCCGAAGCCCGTCGGAACCAACACCGTTGCGGTCGCCGTGCAGGCGCTCGCCTATCGGGGCGGGCACAACTGGACATCCCTCCTGGTCACGGTGCTCGTCGCTGTCATCATGATCGCGCTGCCGCGCCTGCATCGATCGCTGCCGGCCTCACTCCTGGCCGTCGTGTCGGCGGCGATCGTCGCCGAAGCCGCCCACCTTTCGGTGAGCAGGATCGGTGTCATCCCCTCGTCGCTCCCGATCCCGCACGTGCCGTCCCTCCATCTCTCCGACCTGGGCACGCTGCTTCCATCCGTGTTCGCGATCACCGCTCTAGCCGCGATCGAGAGCCTGCTTTCCGCCAAGGTCGGCGACGGGATGGCGGACGGCCCGGAGCACGACCCTGATCGCGAACTCTTCGGCCAGGGGCTCGCGAACATCGCCGTCGCGCTGTTCGGCGGGATGCCGGCCACCGGCGCCATCGCGCGGACGGCTGTCAACGCCCGCGCGGGTGCGCGCACCCGGGTCGCGGCGATCACGCACGGCGTCGTCCTGCTCTTTGTCGTGCTGCTGTTGGCACGGGCCGTGAAGGTGATCCCCTTGGCAGCCCTCTCAGGCGTGCTGATCGTCACCGCCGTGCGCATGGTCGAGTTCGGCAGTGTCGTTCGGCTCCTGCGCTCGACCCGCCGGGATGCGCTCGTCATGGTTGCCACGGCGTTCGCGACGATCGCCTTCGACCTGGTGGTCGCGGTCGAGATCGGTATCGTTCTGGCCTCGCTGCTAGCGCTCCGCGCCGTGGCCAACGCTGCGTCATTCGAGCAGGAACCGATCGATCACATAGACATCGACGCTGCCGCCGAACACGAACTGCTCCACGAACACATCGTGACCTACCGACTGGACGGCGCGCTCTTCTTCGGAGCGACGGAGCGGTTCCTGATGGAGCTGGCAGGGGTCGCGGACGTCCAGGTCGTCATCTTGCGACTCGGCCGGCTCCAGGTGCTGGACGCAACCGGGGCACAGGCGCTCGGCGATATCGTCACGCACCTTCACCATCGAGGGATCACCGTGCTGCTGTGCTCGGTTCGCCCGCACCACCTCCGGCTGATGGACGGCGTGGGGACGCTGGACGCGCTGGCCCACGAACACCACCTGCTCCCGACGATCGACGAGGCATTGGCCCACGCACGGGAGCACGTCGCCGGGCGCCTGCCGGGATCAGTCCTGGGGTCCTACCAGGCGTAGGATTCGGGCGCGGCGCCACCGGGCCCGGGGAAGATCGCGTCGAGCCGCCCGAGCACTTCCGCGTCCAGCTTGACCTCCAGCGCGCGGAGCGAGCCTTCCAGCTGGTCGACCGTTCGCGGGCCGATGATGGGAGCCGTCACCGCGGGCTGCGCCAAGAGCCAGGCGAGAGCCACGTCGGATGGGCGTTCGCCCAGCTGTTCGCAGAGGTCCTCCCACTCCGTCAGTTGATCGCGGCGACCTTCGACCTCGCCCAGCATGTACTGCTGCGAACGCCGGCCTTCCTGCACCTTGTGGAGCGCGCCTGCGAGCAGACCGCCCGCCAATGGGCTCCACGGGATGAGCCCCATCCCGTACTCCTGCACGGCGGGGATCACCTCGAGTTCGATGGTGCGGGCGGTGAGGTTGTAGAGCGACTGCTCCATGGACAAACCCAGGGAGTGCCGCCAGTTGGCGATCTCGTTCGCGCGGGCGATGTGCCAACCGGCGAAGTTGCTCGAGCCGACGTAGAGGATCTTGCCGTCGGACTTCAGTTGTTCCATCGCCTCCCAGATCTCGTCCCACCATGCTTGGCGGTCGATGTGATGCATCTGATAGAGGTCGATGCGGTCGGTTCGAAGTCGTTGAAGGGAGGCCTCGCACGCCTTGATGATCCCCAGCTTGGACAGGCGCGACTCGTTGGGCCATTCGCCCATCTGTCCGTAGACCTTCGTGGCCAGGACCACCTTGTCGCGGCGTCCCCCGCCCTTGGCGAACCACCGTCCGATGATCTCCTCGGTCGCGCCCGCTCCAAGGTGTCGCCCGTAGACGTTCGCGGTGTCGAAGAAGTTGATCCCATGGGCCAGCGCCTGGTCCATGATCCGCTGGGAATCCTCTTCCGAGGTATGGGGCCCGAAGTTCATGGTGCCCAGGCAAAGGCGGCTGACCACCAGGCCCAGATGTCCGACGTGCGTGTACTCCATGGGGTCAGTCTAGAGCGCTTCCGCCGAACGTCCGGCGGCCAAGGAGCCGTCGCGTTCGGGAGCCAGGATCCCGGGGACCAAGAGAGCCGTCAGAACGATGACGGTACCCCCGATAGCCCCGGCCCAGATGAGGGTGTGGCGGACCCCGAGCACCGCCGCGATCGGACCGGTCAACGCGAACGACACCGGCACCCCGGCGGTCGAGATGAACCAGTCCAGGCTCGAGACTCGGCCCCGGATGTGGGTCGGCACCAACAGCTGGAACACCGTGAACCAGTTGACCATCAAGATGGTGAACATCGCCTGGCAGACCGCACTCACCAGGTACATGGGCCACAGCGAGCGCGCGAACCCGAATCCGATCAGGAGGAACGTGCCGAACGCCCACGCCGCGTACATGACCGTCAGCGGACGTCGCGGCATCCCGCGTTGCCCAGAGATCGCCGCGACGATGATCGACCCGAGCCCGCCGGCCGCGAAGAGCAGCCCCAGGTCGAACGCGGATCCGTGGAGTTCGTTCTTGATGAGGTAGGGAACCAGCACCTCGAACGGGCCCCAGAAGCAGAGAAGACTCACCGTCGCGATGCCCATCGAGGCCCAGAGCCACGTGCGCGAACGAACGAACCGGAAGCCTTCCTTCAGGTCTGCCCAATGCGTGCTGTCTGCGTCGGGGTGGCGAACGGAGGGCCGTTCGGTCATCCGCAGGATCATCGAGGCGCTCCATGCGAACGTCGCGGCGTCGATGACGAACGCCCACCCGGAGCCCACCGTTCCCACCAACACACCGCCCAGGGCCGGTCCCATCAACGTTTGCGCGAACGGCCGGACGAACTGCGCCAGCGAGTTCGCTTGGACCAGCTGATCCGCAGGAACCAGATCGGGAAGGATCGCTGAGTTCGCCGGGCCGAAGAGCGCCTCGCCGGCGCCATAGACGGCCGCGAGCACGATGAGATGCCACAAGCGGACGTTCCCGGTGATGGTGAGCACACCCATCGCGCCGATCGCTACGAGTCTCACGAAGTCGGCGGTCAGCATCAGCCGGCGTCGTGGCAGGCGATCGGTCAACACACCGGTCACCATGAGGAGGAGGACGGTGGGCAAGGTCCACGCCAGCCCGACCACGGCAAGCGCCTTGGGGTCGTTCGAGATGCGAAGCACCTGCCAGGCGATGGCCACCAGGTAGATGCCATCGCCCAGGAGAGAGACGGCAAGCCCGGTCCACAGCAGCCGGAAGTCACGGTGGGCCAGCGGTCGGAAGATCCCGATGCGGGAGGGCTCAGGCATCCACCGAGCGTAGTACTAGGACGCGCCGGGCGGTGAGGCCGACGACGCGACGAGGATCCGAACGACCGAGCCGCCGCCGCGACGACCGTCGAACGTGAGCGAACCGCCCAGCATCTCCGCCATACGTGCCGCCGCGAACAATCCCAGGCCCAAGCCGGCGTGTTCCCGGGTGATGGACTGATCCCCTTGTGTGAACGGATCGCCGGCCAGCAGGTTCGGGTCGATCCCGGAACCACGATCCGACACGTCGAACCCGAGGTGCTGCCCCTTGCGAGAAACCCGCACCTCGACGGGCTGATCGACCCCGGAGAACTTCAGCGCGTTCTCAACGACATGTCGCAGCAGTTGCTCCAGCAGCTCGCGATCCGTTTGAACGAACTCGGCGTCGGGCGCGATCTCGATCCGAACCCGGCCGTTGGCGTCGCGGATCGCGATCCTGGCCATCACCGCGCCGAGCACCTCGCGAGTCACCAACGTCTCGGTGCGAAGGAACACGGCCCCACCACCGCCGTCCAGGACCGCCCCCATGGTTGCAACCAGGTCGATCAGTCGATCGGTGGAATCCATCAGTCCGCGGAACAGCGGAGCGAACTGTTCGGGGATCGCCTGCTCGTTGTTGAGCATCCGAGCGACGCCGTTGATGACCGTGAGCGGACTGCGGAACTCGTGGGCGACCGTCGTGATCACCGCGGCCTTGCCGATGGCGAGGTCACGCTCCTTCTGCGTCAACGCCAGTTCACGAGCATGTCCCGCTCGGATCCGTTCGACGAACGCCGTCGAAACGACGCCCACCAAGAGCAACGTGACTCCCCTCGAGATCCACATGGGCGGAAGCTGGGGTGTGCCGGTGCGCACATCGAACGGCATGAGTGGACCGGCCAGCGCGCCCCCCGCGAGCGCCGTCAACACCGCGCCCGTGTATCTGAAGCGAACGGCCGCGACCATCACCAGCAAGATGAAGAACGTTGCCGCGAAGGCTCGCGCACCGCCGAGCGCGTACATGACCGCATACGACACGCCTAGGCCGGCAACCAGTCCGGTAGCGACGACGACAGTGCTCCAGCGGCCTGAAGATTCGACCAAGTGATCGACCAATCGGTGCGCTGGGGTCTCCGCGGGCACGTGAGCCTCCATGGTGCTGAACATCGGCTGTTCGTTGGATGCGCTTGAGGCAACCCGCACATCGTGGCCCGGGGTTACTCTCCGAGGCTACGGTCGGTGGTCGTTGAGCGATGCAGTGCGCCGGGAGGGATTCGAACCCCCGACCTTCTGATCCGTAGTCAGACACTCTATCCGGACTGAGCTACCGGCGCGGGACCGTCAGCATACAGAACCGCCTCGCTCGCACTCAGAGGTTCCAGACGACGTCGAGTTCGACGGGGCCCCGGTATTCCCACCCGGAGAACGCGGGCGGGCGATCTCCGCTCAGCCGCAGCCCCGGGAGGCGTTCGAGGAGCTTGCGCAGGCCCGTCCTCATCTGAACGCGAGCCAACTGGTGGCCCACGCAGAAATGCCGGCCGAATCCGAAGGCCGCGTTCGCGTGGCGCGGCCGGAAGATGTCGAAGTCCCCGGCCGTGGGCCCCCACACTTCCTCGTCGCGGTTGGCGGAGGGGACCATCAGGCCGACGTTGGCCCCCTCGGGGATCTCGACGCCGGCGATGATCGCGCCGGGCCCGGCGCCGCGTCCCTGGGTTCCGATGGGCGAGATCCACCGGATGCCCTCGTCGACGGCCTTGCGCACGAGGCTGCCGGGGTCGGCCATGACGGCGTCTCGCTGTGACGGATCGGATAGCAACCCGACGACCGTGGAGGCCAGGCCGTGACCGGGCTCCTGGAGGCCTCCGATCAGGGCGAGCTTCAGTGTGGGCATGAACGCCGCCATCCTCTGGTCGAGGTCGCCGCTTTCCGCGTGCAGCATGTTCGAGACCATCGTGCCGTCGGGGCCGGCCAGCTGATCGTCGAACTGGGCCCTGAGCGTTCGGTCGACCTCGGCGCTGGTGGCGTCGGCGATCGGCTGCTTGGCGGGATCGCTCTCATAGTTGGAGGTTCCGCTCGCGATCTGGTGGAACCAGCGGCGCAGCGTCGACGCATCGAGGCCGCGAAGGCCGATGACCTCGGCCAGCGACAGAACCGAGAGCGGCTCACAGAAGGCGCTCATCAGGTCGGCCTGCCCGTCTCCTGCGATCGCATCGATCAGCTCGTCGCAGATACGCTCGACGATCACGGGCGCGGTCTGCTCGATGAGACGGGGCCGAAGGATCGATTCCATCGGCGCGCGCATGCGATCGTGCTCGGCGCCGTCGACGGTCAGGACGCTCCGCCCGCCGAGGGTCCTGTCGAGTGGAGAACCGGGCATGGAAGCGGGGAAGCGAACGGGATCCTCCGCCTCGGCGACCACGTCGGCCCAGCGGGTCACGAACCACAGGTCGACCGCAGGCACGTAGCACACCGGGGTCTCGCGGCGCATGCGTGCGTAGGCCGGATACGGGTCGGCCTCCAGCTCGGCGACCGTCGCGTGATCGGTGGGGCCGCTCATGCCGGCGTTACTGCTGAGCGATCGGAGTCCAGACCGACAACCACTGCGGGTCTTCCGTTGCGGAAAGGGTCCGGTAGTTGTAGAGCTTCGCCAGATCCTCGGCGGTCGGGAAGACCAGAGGACTATTCGCCACGTTCGTGAGGAACTTTACGTCGGCCGGGTCGGCCGCCTTCGCGGCGTCGGCAAGCACGACGGCCTTGGCGTCCGGTACCGGCGAAACGTAGTTGATCCACTCCTCCATCATCGCCATCACGTCGGGTTGGTAGATGTAGTCCATGTAGGTGATGGCATCAACCGGATGCTGCGCCTTCGGCGGGATCGTCATGTTGTCGGTCCAGATGACGCCGCCCTCAGACGGGATCGTGAACTGCAGCCCGGTGGCGTCACCGGAAAGGTTCGACTGGAAGATGTCGCCCGACCAGGCCATCGCAACGGCTACGTCGCCGTTCGACAGCGCGTTGATATAGCCGGCCCCCGGGAAGAACTGGCGGACGATGCCGTCATCGCGAGCCTTCGTTATGGTCGCCGCTGCGGCGTTCCAGTCATCGGGGGTCGACGTCTCCGGGTCGACGCCGATCCCGAGCAGGGCCATCGAAGGCATGTCGAGCGTGTCTCCGAACATCCCGACCTTGCCTTTGAACGCCGGGTCGAACAGGTCCTTGATGCTCGTGATCGTCGGGTTGTCCGGGCGCAGCAGGGCCACCTGAGCGGGGTCCCAGCCCAGACCCGTGATGCCGGACTGATAGGCGATGGACACCTTGTTCCCGGGGTCGTAGGAGGGATCCTTCACCGCGTCGCTGGCGTACTTGTCGAAGTTGGGGAAACGATCCCTGGGAAGGTCCACGAAATACCCGTCCCGATTCATCGTGTCGAACACCCGGCCGTTGGTGATGACCATGATGTCCCAGCCGGTATCGGCGTGGGCTTGCAGCGTCGGCACGGTCTTGCCGAAGAACCCCTCGGGGCTCTCGATGACCTCGCGGTAGTTGACCTTGATGCCGGTCTCGGCGGTGAACCTGTCCAGGGAGGGATGGATCACCTGGCCGGTCGTCGGATCCTTGGCCTTGTCCATGTAGAAGGCCCAGTTGGCGAAGTTCAGCTGGCCTGCGGCTTTGCCGTCGAACATCTGAGCTCCCGAGGCACTCGCCTGCGGGGTGTCGGTCTTCTTGCTGCTGCAGGCGGCGAGGATGCTGGACAGGCTCACAGCTCCGACGCCCACGCCCGCGTAGCGGAACAGGTCGCGGCGTCCTACCCGGCGCTGGGTCAAACCTCTGAGGAACGCGGGGTCGATCGGATCTGCCATGTTCGTCTCCTTAGTCCAAGGGGAAGGTCGGCATGTGCGCGCCGAGGGAGACCCCGACGGTTTTGATCTCGGTGTAGGCGTCCATCCCGTGGATGCTCAGCTCGCGCCCGAAACCCGAGGCCTTCATGCCTCCGAAGGGCGACTCGTTGAAGAGGAACTCGCTCGTGTTGATCCAGACGCCGCCGGCTCGGATGTCGTGCGCCGCGCGGTGTCCGGTGGTGAGGTCACTGGTCCAGACCGTCGCCGCCAGACCGTACGGCGTGTCGTTGGCCTTGGCGATGGCGTCGTCGTAGTCGGAGAACCTGCCGATGCAGGCGACGGGTCCGAAGATCTCCTCTTGGGCGATGCGCATCGAGTTGTCGACATCGGTGAAGGCGGTCGGGGCGTAGAACAGGCCCGGCCCTTCGCCGACTCGGTGCCCGCCGCAGGCCAGGTTCGCGCCCTCCTTCTGGCCGATCTCGACGTAGTACTCGATCTTCTCCAGCGCTCGTGCAGAGGTGATCGCGCCGTAGTGACTGTTCTCATCCGTCGGATCGCCGACGTTGATCTTCTGCGCGCGTTCGACGAACCGCGCCACGAAGTCCTCGTACACGCCGTCCTGGACGAAGATCCTGGAACGTGCGTCGCATACCTGGCCGCTGTTCGCATAGATGAGGAAGAGCGAGCCGTCGACCGCCTGTTCGACATCCGCGTCGGCGAAGACCAGGTTCGGCGACTTGCCTCCGAGTTCGAGGGTCACGCGCTTGAGGGTGTCGGCCGCGGTGCGCATGATGGACTGGCCCGTCGTTGTCTCTCCGGTGATCGAGATCTTGTCGACACCCGGATGCACCACGAGCGCGTTACCGGCCACCGGGCCGGGGCCCGTCACGACGTTGAAGACGCCGGCGGGGAATCCGGCTTCCTCGACCAGGTCGGCGAGCATCAGGGCCGTTACCGGCGTCTCGCTCGCCGGTTTGACGATGACGGTGCAGCCCGCGGCCAGCGCGGGCGCGATCTTCCAGGCCGCGATGGCGAGCGGGAAGTTCCACGGGACGATCAGTCCGCAGACGCCGACCGGCTCACGCCGGGTATAGAGGAGGTAGTCGGCCGGTCCCGGGATCGTCGAACCCGTGTACTTGGTGGCCGCACCGGCGTAGTACTCGAAGCAGCCCACGGTTCCGTGCATGTCGAAGTCCGAGTCGAACAGGGTCTTGCCGTTGTGTGCGGTCTCAGCGGCGGCGAACTCGGGGATATGGGCTTCGAGCAGACGTGCGAGCCGGCCGAGCATCGAGGCCCGGTCGGGCGCCCCGGTGCGGCGCCATTCCCCTTCGAGGGCCCGGCGGGCGGCGGCGACCGCGTCGTCGACGTCCTCCACACCCCCCTTGGAGACCGAGGCGTAGACGTCACCGGTCGCGGGATTGACGACGTTGAAGCGCTCCCCGCTGTGAGCGGGGACGCGCTTGCCGTCGATGTACATGTCGAGGTTCATCTACTCGGACCCCGCCGCGATCGCCGACAGGACGTCGTGGGTCGCTTCCAGCGTTCGGTCGATGTCCTCGTCGGTGTGAGCCGCGGAGATAGACCATTCCTCGAACCAGGCGCTCCCCATCGGGATGACACCCGCGCTCAGCATGCCGAACCAGTAGTCATCCCATCGGGCCGCGTCGCAGCGGGCGGCATCACGGAAGTTCTTCGGCTCCTCCGAGTGGAAGAGGATGCCGCCGAGGGTCGTCACCTGCGTGACACAGGCCGGCATGCCGAGGTCGGCGATGATCTTGCGCTGTCCATCGGCGAGCTTCGTGCCGAGGCGCGTCATCTCTTCGTAGCGCTCAGTGGTCATCACTTTGGTGAGGCAGGCAAGACCGGCGGCCATGCCTAGGGGGTTCGCGTTGTAGGTGCCGAAGTGCACCATCGGCCCGAGCGGCGTCACCATCTCCATCAGCTCTCGCTTGCCGCCGAAGGCGCCGACCGGGACTCCTCCCCCGATCGCCTTGGCAAGTGTGACGATGTCGGGCTTCACTCCATAGAGCTGCGTCGCACCACCCTCGGCGATGCGGCAACCCACCTTGACCTCGTCGAAGATCAGGACGGCGCCCTTCTCCGTCGTGAGTGCGCGGACCGCCTCCAGGTAGCCGGGCTGCGGAGGGATCACGCCGCCGTTCGTCATGGCGGGCTCGATGATGACACCCGCGATGTCGCCGTCGAAGCGATCGAATGCCGCACGCATGTGCGTGATGTCGTTGAACTGCACGACCGTCGTGTACTCGGTGGAGGCAGGGAGCAGGCCGGCGGAGTCGGCGGTCGAGGCCGGAGCTTCGCCGGGACCCCAGGCTTCCTTGGGCGCGCCACCGGTCGAGACCAGCAGGTCGTCGGTACCCCCGTGATAGGAACCCTCGATCTTGACGATGCGCTTCCGGCCGGTCGCGGCGCGCGCGAGCCGGATCGCGGTCTGCGTGCACTCGACGCCGGACTGGGTGAACCGGATCATGTCGATCACGCCGGGGTAACGGCGCATGATCTCCTCGGCCAGATCACCGGCGAGGGTGGTCGGCATCCCATAGAGGGTGCCGTGATCGGCCTGGCGCTTGATCGCCTCGGCGATGATCGGGTTCGCATGGCCGGCGACCATCGCCGCGTAACAGAGCGAGTAGTCGATGTACTCGTTGCCGTCCAGGTCCCAGACGCGAGAGCCCTTCGAGTCGCCGATGTAGATCGGATACGGCGGCTTGAACTGGATGGCGCTACCCACGCCGCCGGGGATCACCTTCGCGGCCTTCTCCCACGCGACCTTGCACTTGGGGGTGCGTTGCTGGAACTCCTCGAGTCCGTACGTCATCTCAGACCTCCTGGTCGGCCGATGGTGCGTCGTTCTTCCGTGGGGCGCAAGGTCCTCTCATGTGATGGGAACTCATCGCGAGCCTCTTTCGACGCACTCAAGCACGCGCTCCGGGGTGATGGGAAGAGTCGTCGGACGGGCCCCGACGGCATCTGCGATCGCGCTGGAGATGACGGCGAGCGGTGGGCCGATCGGAGGCTCTCCGATCCCGCGGGCGCCGAAGGGACCGAGACCCTCGCCGGATTCCAGCACGATGGCCTCGATGTCGGGCACGTCCATCGCGGTCGGGATCAGGTACTGGAAGAAGCCGCCGGTCAGGTTGACGCCGTCCTGCATGACGATCTCTTCAAGGAGCGCCTGGCCCAGACCCTGAACGGCCGCGCCGGTGATCTGCCCTTCCACGCTGAGCGGGTTGATCGCGCGGCCGACGTCGTGGCTCGCGATGTAGCGCAGGACCTTGACCTGCCCGGTGTCCAGATCGACCTCCACGTCGGCGAGGTGCGTCCCGAACGTGAAGTCCGGGAAGAGACGCTCGCCTTGCAGTTCGCGCGTGACCTCCTTGCCCTTGGGTCCGAAGAACGTGCCGAGGGCCTCGACGGGAACGTTTCGGCGGCGGCAGATCTGAAGAGCGAGGGTGACCGAGACTGTTCGATCCGGGCCGGTGATGCCATCGGGGGTCAGTGACAACGCTTCCACCGGTTGGCCCGTCTCTTCGGCGACGGCGGCAAGCACCTGGTCGCGCAGCATCACGGCCGCCTCGTAGGTCGCGTTGCCCGACATCAGCAGTTGGCGCGTGGCCGTCGTCGTTCCCGCGAGCGGGTTCAGGGCCGAGTCGCCGAAGTGCACGGTGATGCGGTCCATGTCGACGCCAAGGACCTCGGAGGAGATCTGCGCGAGCGAACTGGCCTGGCCTCCTCCGATGTCGGGCACCGCGCATCGGATCGTGAGCGAGCCGTCCATCTGGAAGCCGATCCACGCGGCGGCCGAGTCGTTCAGCCAGACCAACCGCCCGTAGGACTGCATGTTCGAGGCGATCGCCCGGCCCACGGCCAGACGCGGCCCGGACGGCTCCGGTTTCTCGCCGGCCCGTTCGCGAACGGCGTCGATCGTCTGGGCCAGCTGGACCTCCGTGATGATCTCCTGTCCCACGGGCAGCCTGTCACCGCGCCGCAGCGCGTTCCGCTTGCGGATCTCGCCGGGGTCGATGCCGAGCTTCTTCGCCAGCTCGTCCATCTGCGACTCGTAGCCGAGCACCACTTGCATTCCGCCGAACCCGCGGAACGCCGAGGTCGGTGGGTTGTTCGTGTACGCGGTCTTGGCACGGATGCGCGCGTTCTGGACCCGGTACGGCCCGCACGCGTGCACGGACGAATAGAGCAGAACCAGCGCGGACAGGTACGCGTAAGCCCCTGCGTCCGAGACGATCTCGATGTCCTGCGCCAGGATCGTGCCGTCGCTCGCAGCGGCCGTGCGATAGCGCATGTGATTGCGATGGCGCTTCGCGCGAGCCAGCAGCGACTCGTTGCGGGTCCACTGCATGCGCACGGGCCGGCGCGTGTGCGATGTCGCGATCGCCAGATACGGCTCGACGGTCATGTCTTCCTTACCCCCGAAGCCACCACCGACGTACGGCGCGATCACGCGAACCTTCGAATCCGGCACGCCGAGGATCTTGGCGATGTCACGGTAGTGCTCGACCACCTGGGTCGCGACGCGAAGGTTCAGCACGCCGTCATCGTCGATCCAGGAGACGCCGGCCTCAGGCTCCAGGTACGCATGGTCGACGAACTGCGTCCGGTACTCGCCCTCAACGATGACGTCGGCCCGGGCGAAGGAACCGTCGACATCGCCGAGGTCGATGTTCCACTCGGCCAACAAGTTGCCGCCCTCATGCACCGCGAAGGCACCCTCAGCCAGCGCCTGCTCGGGGTCGGAGACGACCGGCAGATCCTCGTACTCGATCTCGACCGCTTCGCAGGCCGCCGCCAGAGCATCTTCGTGTTCTGCGACCACCAGCGCGATGGGCTCGCCGTGGAAGCGAACGCGTTCGGTCGCCAGCACCTGCATGCGCGCCTTCAGGGCTCCGACCGCGATCGTCTGCCCGGGAACGTCGACGCTGATCTCGTTGTTCGGCACGTCCTCGCCCAGGAGCACCGCGACGACGCCCGGGAGCCCGCGGGCCGTGGTCACGTCACGGCGAGTCAGCCGCGCCGAGGGAACCTGCGCCCGAACGAGCCGCGCGTGCAGCATGCCCTCGAACGCGAGGTCACCCGCATAGCGCGTGGTACCCGCGATCTTCTCGGCGGCGTCGTGCCGCGCCAGCGGCTTGTTGACGATCCGGAGTTCATCCGCCTTGGAGGTGCGGATCTCATCGACGCTCATCGGTCGACCCCCTGGGCGTCCTGGATGGCGTCGACGATCGGCTGGTACCCGGTGCAGCGACACAGATTGCCGTGCAGTTCCTCTCTGATCTCATCTCGCGTGCGGGTCCGTCCGTCGGCCAGCATCGCGGTGGCGCACATCAGCATGCCGGGAGTGCAGAAGCCGCATTGCGCCCCATGCCGTTCGTGGAAGGCCCGCTGGAGCGCGTTCAGCTCGCCGTCGGGACCCGCCAGTCCGGCTGCGGTCAGTACGTCCGAACCCTCGCACTGGGCGGCAAGCACGATGCATGCGCTCGCGGGCTCTCCGTCGACCAGAACGGTGCAGGCACCACAGACGCCCTCGCCGCATCCGTACTTGGGATCGAAGACGCCTGCCTCGTCGCGTAGCCAGCGGAGCAGGGTCACATGACCGCCGGCGACCCGTGTCACGCTCTTGCCGTTCACCGTCATCGTGACGGTCATGTCGGTGGTGGTCGCCGGCTTCATGCGGCCTCCCCCGCGCGCACGAACGCGTCGGCCAGCGCGCGGAGCGTGAGGACCCGCGCGAGATGGTGCCGGTGCCCTGCCGTGGCGCTGGTGTCGGTCACGGGATCCAGGCCTTCGATCGGACCGACGCGACCGGGCAGATCCTCGGCTCGCGCGCCGGTCACCGCCGACTCGACGGCCCCAAGGCGAAGCGACCTCTCGGAGACTCCGGCCAGCGCAACGCGCGACTCGACGATCCCGCCGCCCGCCACCCTCACCAACACCGCCGCAGCCACGATGGCGAAATCACCCGGCCTCCTGGAGACCTCCCGAAACCCCCAGCCCCAACCGGGGCCGAGCTTGGGAACACGGATCGACGCGATCAGCTCGGCCTCGCCGAGCGCGGTCGTGAAGTACGAGAGGTGGAACGCATCGGCGGCCACCGTGCGGGAGGTGGTCCCGTCGGTCAGCTCGTAGTCGGCGCCCAGCGCGGTCATCGCAAGAGGAAGCTCGGCCGCGGGGTCGCTGTGCGCGAGCGAACCACCGAGCGTCCCGCGGGCTCGGATCCGCGAACTGCCGACGTTGGAGGCCGCCGCCGCCAAGAGTGGTTGATGCGCTCCGACCAAGGGGTCGGCCTGCACATCGAGATGGCGCGTGAGCGCGCCGATCCGCAGGTACCCGTCCTCCTCCGAGACGCCGCGGGCCTCCGCGACATGCGACACATCGATGACCGCCTCCAGGTCCAGAAGACCGAGGTTCATCATCGGGACCAGGCTCTGCCCACCGGCGATCACCTTGGCCGCACCGCCGGCTTCTCTGAGCGCGGCGGCCGCGTCGGCCAGACTCGCGGCCCGCTCGTATCGGAAAGGTTTGACGAACATCGCTACCCCTTGAAGAGTCGCGAGGATGCTAGAGCCAGGTTCTCATCAGGCACAAGCTCATCCCGGTGGATGAGAACGCGACTCACGCCGTCAACTCGGCGAGTTGCACTGAGGCGAGGCCGTGAGCCTCAGCCACACCGGCGTTCGTGATGGCACCGTCCCAGGTATTCACGCCGAGAGCCAGCGCGGGGTCGGCGGCCACCGCCGCCTGGGCGCCGCGCGCGGCGATCGCCATGACGTAGGGCAACGTCGCGTTCGTGAGTGCATAGGTCGACGTTCGAGGAACCGCCCCGGGCATGTTGCCGACGCAGTAGTGAACGATGCCGTCCACGACATAGGTCGGATCGGCGTGCGTCGTCACGTGCGAGGTCTCGAAGCAGCCACCCTGATCTATAGAGATGTCGACGAGCACCGAACCGGTCTGCATCCGCGAGATCTGCTCGGCCGAGACCAGGTGCGGCGCTTTGGCGCCCGGCACGAGCACCGCACCGACGACCAGATCGGCCGCGAGGATCAGGCGCTCCACCGCCAGTGCCGACGACGCGGCCGTCTGGATCCGACCGTGCCAGATCCGGTCGATCTCGCGAAGCCGTTCGACGTTCTTATCAACGATGGTCACCTGCGCTTCCATGCCGGCCGCTATCTGCGCCGCGTTGGAACCGGCCATCCCGGCGCCCAGGACGACGACGTTGGCCGGAGCGACACCGGCAGCGCCGCCCATCAAGACGCCGCGGCCTCCCTTCGGACGCTCCAGCGCCGCGGCTCCCACCTGCGGAGCCATCCGACCGGCGATCTCGGACATCGGCGCGAGAAGGGGCAGGCGTCCGTCGGCGAGCTGCACCGTCTCGTAGGCGATGCCGCGGATCTTGCGCTGCATCAGGAACCGCGTGAGTCCTTCATCGGCCGCAAGGTGCAGATAGGTGAAGAGCGCCTGGCCCTCCTTGAACCGCTCGTACTCGGGGGGCTGTGGCTCCTTCACCTTGATGATGAGGTCGGCTTCGGCGAAGACGGCGTCGGCACTCGGAAGGATCCTCGCACCGGCGACCTCGTAGTCGACGTCAGATATCGCCGAGCCTTCACCTGCGGTCGTCTCAACGACGACGGCGTGGCCGGCGTGCACGAGCTCGCGAACCCCTTCGGGGGTGGCGGCCACGCGGTACTCGTGGTTCTTGACCTCCTTAGGGACTCCGACGATCACGCGCGAACCTCCAGTTCGTCGAGCGCCCGGCCGATGCCGACGACCAGCTCATCCAAGCCGTCCGCGTCCAACGTCAGCGGAGGCGAGACGTGGATCGCTCCGGTCGCGAGCGTGCGCGTCATGATCCCGGCTCTCCGGCAGGCGGGCACGACTCTGCCGACCAGACCGGGGTCGGCTTCGAGCGCGGCGGGGTCGAGCTGCACGGCGGCCATCGCGCCGCATCCCGCGCGAACCTCCGAGACGAGCGAGTGACCGGTGAGCGGCGAGAGCGTTTGCGCCAGTTCATCTTCCAGCCCGCGTGCTCGCTGGATCAGGCCTTCTCGTTCGATGATGTCCAGGTTCGCCATCGCGGCTGCGGCGACGCTCGCGTGCCCCGAATACGTGTAGCCGTGGCGCCACA
>Ga0315281_10006200_pt1 | contig 17049 bp, 18 predicted proteins | sample YL17G07_0_MG_FD_204540 | JGI IMG/M metagenome (GOLD analysis project Ga0315281, IMG submission 204540) | Sediment microbial communities from Yellowstone Lake, YNP, Wyoming, USA - YL17G07_0 | ecosystem: Environmental > Aquatic > Freshwater > Lake > Sediment | place: USA: Wyoming | collected...
AGTTGCTGGCTGTTAGCCAGCAACTTCCCCGGCTACCGCAAAGGGGGATGGGAGGGGAGCTTGAGGGGAGGGCGGGGGAGCCTAGTACAAAAAACTCCCCCGGCCCTCCCCTCAAATTCGTGCTTGCCCCGCCAGCCGCTGGGCGGTGCGGGTGGCGAAGTGCGGCGGAGGTTCTGTGGGGCCGGCGGCCAGGGCCTGGGCATCCTGGAAAAGCCGGCGGTTCAGGTCCTCCGGCCCCGCTTCCCCGGTCAGCAGTTCCATCACTGCCGCGGTGATCTCGGCTTCGGTTTCCAGGGTGGTGAGGATTTCCCGGGCCCGGTCCGGGTCCAGGGGTTGGAGGAGGACCGCGGCCAGGACCACCCGGGGGTCTCCCCCTTCGGCCTTGAGGAGGTCCAGGGCGTAGTGCATCGCCTTATCGGTGCGTTCCCAGGTCTGGGGGGCCTCCGCCAGCCGGGCCTGAACCTGTTCGGCCAGGCGTTCCTTAAAGGTCTGGGTGGCCTTTTTCTCCTTTACCAGGTCCGGGACGCATTTCTCGGCGTACTGACACCATTCGGCGCAGCCCAGCTCGATCTTGGGGTTGTAGAACAGGTGGCCGCACCAGGCGCAACGCCGCCGGGTGTCGTCTTTGAAAAACTCGATGTCCGCGCCGCACTTGGGGCACTCTGCGGTAAAGATATCCCCGGGTTTCCAGAAGCGGGTGTCCTGGCCGGGGCATTTCATCTGTTCCATGGGCTGGCCTCATTTCCCTTTGATTTTTTGGCTCTGCACCACCTGACCGGTAGCCCCCAGGGTGCAGATGGTCACCGGCGGGGTTTGGCCCGTCTCGGCCAGGGCCTCGCGGACGATCTGGACCAGGCCGTGGCAGCAGGGGACCTCCATGTTGACGATGGTGATCTCCCGGATGTCATTTTCCCTCAAGATCGCGGCCAGTTTGGCGGTGTGCTCGGCGAGGTCGTCGAACTTGGGGCAGCCGCACACCACCGCGTTGCCTGCCAGATACCGGGCATGGAAGTCGCCGGCGGCGAAAGGGGCGCAATCCGCGGCCACCAACAGGTTGGCTCCCTTTAGGAAGGGGGCCTTGGGGGCCACCAGGCGCAGCTTCACCGGCCAGTGGCCCAGGGCGGAGGACTGGGCCTCCGGGGCCCCGGCGGGTTTGAGCTGTTGCTGTCGCAGGCTTGGGCAGACAAAGGCTTCCGGTTCAGGACGCCTGGCCTGGGCTCCGTGGGGGTGGGCCGGCCCGGCGACGGGGGCCGGGCCTTCGAATTCTTCCGCCTCCCGTTCCTCGATGGTCAAGGCCCCTTGGGGACATTCCCCCAGGCAGGCCCCCAGGCCGTCGCAGAAGCGGTCGGCCATCAGTTGGGCCTTACCGTCCACAATCTGGATGGCTCCCTCCGCGCACGAAGGGACGCACAGAGCGCAGCCGTCGCATTTTTCCTGGTCGATCCGGATAATTGCCCGTTTGGCCATGGGTAAGTTTCCTTTGCAAAATTTTGCCGCCGCCGCAAGAGGCTGCGGCTTCTCCCGGGAGATGAGCCCCACTTTAATTATAAGATAATCCCGCGAAATTTCAGCACCATGACCTAAGTCAAAGGTAGGGCAAAATAATGATGCGCCCAAGCGGAGCTTGGGCTGAAAATTGCGTTCCCAAGCAGGAGCTTGGGAACGAGTAAAATCGGGTAGGGCGGGCCTCCGTGCCCGCCACCAGCCAGATTTAATGGTGTGTAAGAGGCACCCTACGCTTCAACTTTTCAGGGCAGTTATTCATGAACCCCGGGCACAGCCCAAAAATATCGGTAGGGCGGGCGTCCCGCCCGCCGTGCTGGGGCGGTTCGCGCATCGCCCCTATTATGCACAGGCGAGACGCCTGTGCCACCAATTTATAAGAACTTTTCAAGGCAGTCGTTCATGAGCCTTTGGCTCACCCGTAAATTATGAAAAGTTATGATATAGGATAGACGCCATCGGCTGTCCAACCGTAGGGCGCGTCTTACGCGCCAATCATGGCGGCCACGGGCCGCCCTATAAGAACTTTTCGGACCAGGAGCCTGGAGACGAAACGAGTATGAAGAATTGTAGGGGCACGGCGTGCCGTGCCCGAATAAAACGTTTTTGGTGTGGGACACCCGCCCTCGGGTGTCCCTGCGCCGCCGAGGGCGGCGGCGCTACATTTTCTCGTTCCCAAGCTCCTGGTTGGGAGCGCCCTTGGGCTCGAAACCCCCGCTTGGAAAAAGCCGCATCCGCGCGTGCCTTACCCCACAATAAAATTGACGCGATGGAGGCCTCGATGTTCGCCCTTGGATAAAGGCGCTGCAGGCATAGGCCTGACTGCGTGAATATTAACCGGAGGCAACGCTCTCTTGGACGGTACGCCAAAGGACAAAAAGCAGGAGGGCCAGCAAAATCAGGGGATTGATCTGAAACCTGGCGTGAACGGGCGCAAACGCGGCGAGATACAGGGCCCCCCAGGCGAGGCTGATAAACTCCAGGCCGCTTTGCCGGTGGGACTGCATTTCCTGCCAGCCCAGCCAGGCAAAGACCGGGCCCAGGACCGCCAGGTCGTACTCAAAGGCATAAGGCACGGCGAGAAATGTGCCGGTTACCAAGACTGCAGCCCTCAAGGGCAGGGGCGCCTGCCTGGACCACACCCGGATGACCGCGGCTCCAGCCCCCGATGCCGCCACTGCTTGCAACCCCGGGGCCACCGGGTAATTCGCCCCGGCCAGGCGGGCGGCGGCAAATACCGTGGACATTTTCGGCCAGTTAGCGGGCTGATCTATCAGCCCGGCGGCAAGGGGGAGGTTGGCGAAAAAGGCCCTCCAGGGCTCAATCCCCAGGATCGCCAGGCTGGCCAGAAATTTCCTCCTGCTGCTCCTGCCCCTGGCCTATCTCCCTTATGTCGCCGCCCTGGCGGTATGGCTGGCGGGGGCCCAGAAAGAAAACTTTAAAATAGTGGACCGGCAGGAGCACGAAATTAAGACCTCTGCAAAAATCGGTTATTTGGAGACGTAAAAATAGAGCACCTGCCCTCGGGTGTTTTGGCGCCGGTGAGGGCGTCTCCGCTACATCAAGATTGCTTGTTGGAGTATTTTGGCGATGGGTTCTCAAATATTAAAGAATGGAGAGAAAGTGTCGATAAGGGTGTCAAAGGCCACCGATAAAGGCAAACTAGACCGAAAGGCTAGGACGCAAAGTTACCGACCTAAAGCCTCTGGGCCAGGGTAGCGGGATTGCCGAAGTGAAGCCGCAGGCAAAGCCTCGGTCCGCTAAGGCGGGCCATTTTTGTCGGGCCGGTCGGTGCGCCTCAAGGAATCACCCGGGAAAAAGGGGGTGAAGGTTTCTTGACTCCGGGGATTCGGTTGGCTCGCCGTTAACTCTTAACTGAGGAGGACCGACAAAATGAAGACTTTGCTGACGCAGTTGGTACGTGACGAGGAAGGCGCCAGCGCCGTGGAATATGCGCTGTTGGTGGCCGGCATCGCCGTGGCGATCATCGCCTCGGTCTATGCCCTGGGGACCCAAGTTAACACCATGTTCGGCAACATCAAAAACAAGTTGACCTGATCGTCGCTGCGGCTAGGGGTCGACGAAAATGGAGGCATTAAAGGGGATTATACGTGACGAGGAAGGCGCCAGCGCCGTGGAATATGCGCTGTTGGTGGCCGGCATTGCCGTGGCGATCATCGCCTCGGTCTATGCCTTGGGGACCCAGGTTAACACCATGTTCGGCAACGTCAAAGACAAGCTGACTTGATTGACGCCGATGAAGCCGAGGGTGCGGGGTCCCGGCGGTCTCGAAGACGACGGGATTCCGCCCCTTGTTTGCCCGAATACGGGTGATGGGATGGGACGAGCATGGGGGGCAAGAGCGGCAATCAGTCCGGCGCAGTGGCCGTGGAATTTGCCCTGGTCCTGCCCTTGTTTCTCGTCCTCGTCATCGGGGTGGTGGAGTTCGGCCTGATCATGTACTCCAAGGCGGTAATCACCAATGCCAGCCGGGAAGGGGCCCGCCTGGGGGTAACCTACAGCCTACCCCGGAAAACTGCGGCGGAGATTGAAACCCGGGTGCGGGACTATTTAACGCCGGCCGGGCTGAACGATGCCACCTTGACGGTAACTGGGGCCGGAGGCAGCACCGGTTCCCTGTTGGATGTGAATGTCACCTACATATATCATTTTCTGGTTCTGCCCCAGTTGGTGACCACCCTCTCCGGTGATCTCACCCTGGTGGGAGAAACCGTCATGCGAATGGAGTAAAGGGGTGCAACGACTACCCTTCTGGACCTGGCTGGCCATGGCCCTGGGTTTCGGCACCGTGGCCGCCATCATGGCCCTGGGCTGGCTGAGAGGCATGTCCCAGCAGACCTGCCGGGACGAGGCGAACCTGCTCCCGGCGGTGGTGGCGGCCCAGGAGATTCCGGCCCTCACCGTGCTGAACCGCGAGCAGCTGGCGGTGCGGCAGTTTTCTAAGGACAGCCGCCCCCCGGGAAGCTTTCTCCAGGTGGAGGAAGTCAAAGGGCGGGTGAGTCTCTATCCGTTGACGCCGGGGGAACCCATCCTGGGGAGCAAGCTGGCGCCGCCAGGGGCCGTGCCCGGTCTCCCCGCCCTGGTGCCCGCGGATAAGCGGGCCATGACCGTGAAGGTGGACGAAGCCTCCGGCGTGGCCGGCTTTCTGACGCCTGAGAGCCGGGTGGATGTGGTGGTGACCTTGTCCCGGGGCGATTACGGCAAAGACCCGATTGCCAAGGTGGTGCTCCAGGATCTGAAGGTGTTGGGGGTGGGCCAGCGGATAGAAAACCGTCCCGGGGAAAAACCCCAGGTGGTCCCCACGGTTACCCTGGAAGTGAGTCCGGAAGACGGGGAGCGTTTGGCCCTGGCCACTCAGGAAGGCCATATTGCCCTGGTGCTGCGGGGGCTTAAAGACCAAAAACTGGTGGCCACCGGGGGGGTTAGCGTCAATCGGCTGTTGAGTAAGGGGGCGGCAAGGCCCGAACTGGCAGGGGCGACCCCGGCCGCCCGCCCGGTGGAGGTTTTACGCGGCTTAGAAAGACAATCGGTCAGCTTTTGATGCCCTGCGGCAGAGGCCAGGGGTCTCCAGGATGGCAACCGACATGGCCCCGCGCTTTCTGATTTATTACCATTCCCCGGAAAATCGAGATTATCTCCGGCAAGCCCTGGTTTCCGCCAAGTGCCAGGTGTTAGCAGCCAAACCTCTGGAGGAGTTGCCCGGTCAGGTTAATTCCGGAGCCGATGCCGTATTTCTGGAATATCAGGAAGGCAGTCCGGGCATCGACCGTTGGATCGACAAAGCCGTCCATACTTCCCAAGGCCCGGCGATTTTCCTCTACCTGCAAGAAGTTTCCACCGACAGCTTATGGAAGGCCCTGCGTCTGGGGGTCAAGGAATGTTTCGCCTTTCCCATCGAGGCCAAGGAGCTACAACAAGCTTTGGGGCGTCTGCCCCAGGTGCAGGCGGCCCCGACCCCGGAGCCCGATGCCCCTCGCCTGGTGTCCTTCCTGGGCTGCAAGGGAGGAGTGGGGAGCAGCTTTTTGACGGCCAATGTGGCATGTCTCCTGGCCCAGGAAGATCGGGGGCAGGTTCTGGTAGTGGATCTGGACCTGCGTTATGGCCAGTTGGTCCACTTTTTTAATGCCAGGCCCAAATACACCCTCGTCGACGTGGTGGAGAATCTGGAGCGCCTGGATAAAGCTTATTTTCAAAGTCTTTTGCTCCCTTACAGTGACCGGCTCCAATTGTTGCCGGCTCCCAGCCGCCTGGAGGAGGCGGACATGGTGACGCCGACGCACCTGGAGCACATTCTGCGCTACCTGAAAGAACTCCGGGCTTTTCCCTGGATTTTTCTGGACTGTTGCCATCAGCTCGATGAAGTCACCCTGAAGGCCGTCGAAATGTCCGACCAGTTGGCCCTGGTGATCACCCCGGGCATTCCGGCCCTGGCTAACGCCAAGAAATTGCTGGAAGTTTTTGATCTCCTGCGGCTGGAAAGCCTCAAGGTGGACCTGTGGCTGAATTGCTGGCAGAAACGCGGCGACCTGGGGCCGTCGGAGGTGAATGGTTTTTTGGGGCGGCCGGTGGCCGGCACCGTGCTATACGAGCCCATCCAGGTGGAGCGCAGCATCAACGCCGGCAAGCCCCTGGCCGTGAGCTCCCCGGGTCACCCCCTCTGTCGGGATTTGCGCCTGATCGTCAAGAAAATTATAGAGGCTGACCTGCCGATGGCGGCAGGGGCCGGTCGGAGTTGGTTCCAACGTTTATGGAGGACCGGCTGAACATGGGAGGCATTTTAGCCAGGATTCGGCAATCCCAGCCGACGGATCAGGGGCTCGTGGCTCTCGGGGGCGGCGACGAGTTGAAAAAAGAAAAACAGAAGAAAGAAGACACCTTTAATGAATTAAAGGCCAAGATTCATTATCGCCTCCTCAATCTGCTGGACCTGTCCCGCCTGGCCGAGGCGGCCGACAGCGTCCTCCAGGAGGACTTGCGCCGGGGCATCGACATCATCCTGGCCGAAGAGCGCCAGGCATTACCGGCTCCCGAAAAGGAGCGGCTGGTCAAAGATATCCGGGATGAGCTGATGGGTTACGGCCCCCTGGAGCCGCTGCTGCATGACCCCGCCGTGGGGGATATCCTGGTGAACGGCTATAATCACGTCTATGTGGAGCGCAAGGGCAAGCTCCACCTGTCCTCCACCCGGTTCAACGATAATGCCCATCTCCTGAAGATCATTGAGAAGATTGCCTCGGGAGTGGGGCGGCGCATCGACGAGTCCTGCCCTATGGTGGACGCCCGCCTGCCCGACGGCTCCCGGGTCAACGCCATTATTCCGCCCCTGGCCCTGGATGGGCCGAGCCTCTCCATCCGAAAATTTGCCAAAGACCCCATCAAGGTGCAAGACCTGATCAGGTTCGGGTCCATCACCCCGGAAGTCGCCCAGGTGCTGGAGGCCATGGTCCGGGGCCGCCTCAACATCCTGATTTCCGGCGGCACCGGCACCGGCAAGACCACCTTTCTCAACGTGCTGTCCAGCTTCATTCCCAACGATGAACGCATCATTACCATCGAAGATTCCGCCGAACTGCAAATGCAGCAGGAGCACATCGTGCGCCTGGAGACCCGGCCGCCCAACCTGGAGGGGGCCGGCGAAGTCACCCAGCGGGACTTGGTGCGCAATGCCCTCAGGATGCGCCCCGAACGCATCATTCTGGGCGAGGTGCGCAGCGGCGAGGCCCTGGACATGCTCCAGGCCATGAATACCGGCCACGACGGGTCCCTGGCCACGATTCACGCCAACTCTTCCCGGGACGCCCTGACCCGGCTGGAGACCATGGTGTCCATGGCCGGGTTGCAGATCCCGGATAAGGCCATCCGGCACCAGATAGCTTCGGCCATCAACGTGGTTTTGCAACTGGCCCGGCTGAGCGACGGCAGCCGCAAGATGATGAACCTCCACGAGCTCATCGGCATGGAGGGAGAGATGATCACCATGCAGGAGATCTTTTCTTTTGAAATGATGGGGCTCACCGAAGAGAAAAAGGTGAGAGGGCGTTTTGTCACCACGGGCATCCGTCCCAAGTTTATGAAGCGGCTGGAGGCCATGGGGGTTGAGCTCCCCAGCGAACTCTTCCGGGGGAGCGACTAGCCGTGGCGCGGCTCTGGCAAATTACCCTGGGCCAGGCGCCCCCGCTGCTGCTCCTGTGTCTCCTTTTGGGTTTTCTCTGTCTTTTCCAGGGCCTGTTCTGGTTTTTTGCCGATGCCGAGGGGCGCTATAAACGGCGGCTGAAAAACCGTCTGCAAAACCTGGGGGCCACCGGCGACTCGCCACTGGCAAACTCCTTGCTGAGAGCCCACGACAGCTCGTTTGTTAATTTGAAAAAATTTCCCAGTCTGGGGCAGATCCAGGAACTCCTGAGCCAGGCAGACGTGCACTGGCGTCTGGGCACCTTTGTGTGCCTTATCCTCTTGTCCGGGGTGGTGGGCCTGTGCTTGGGTCTTTTAAAATGGGGGCCCCTGGGAGGGCTGGTGGGCGGCGGGCTGGGGTTGGCTCTCCCCTATAAGACGCTGGTCTTAAAAAAAAAACGGCGCCTGCGGAAATTCGAAAAGCAGCTCCCCGACGCCCTGGATCTGCTGGCCCGGGGCATCAAGGCAGGCCATGCCTTTACCTCCGGACTGCAACTGGTGGCCGAGGAGATGCCCTATCCCCTGGGTCTGGAGTTTTCCAAGACCTTTAAAGAACATTCCCACGGCCTGGAGTTGAACGCCGCCCTGGCCAATCTTTGTCGCCGGGTGGACCTCCGGGATTTGCGGTTCTTCACCACCGCCGTGGTAATTCAGCGGGAGACCGGGGGCAACCTGGTGGAAATTCTGGAGAAAATCTCCGGGCTGATCCGGGAGCGTTTCAAGCTGCGCAACCAGGTCCAGGCCTTGACCGCCGAGGGGCGTCTGTCCGGGCTGATTCTGGTCGCGCTGCCCCCCCTCCTGTTTACCTTCCTGGCTTTTCTGAATCCGGACTATCAACTCATGCTGATCCGGCATCCCCGGGGTCGAATGATGGCCATGGTGGCCCTGGGTTTCCAGGCGGTAGGCATGCTGGCTATCCGTAAGATCGTCAATATCAAGGTGTGAGGCGCCCATGGCAGCTTACGCAATGCTTTTCGGCCTGTTCGTCGGCGGCGCCATCGTGTCCCTGGGTCTCTTTTTCCGGCAGGGCGGCGATCGCGTCCGCCTGCGTCTGCAAGGACCGAAAAAGGTTGACCTGAGCCACCTGCGCCTGGAGGAAGAGTGGGCTTTCTTGCCCAAACCCCTGGTGCAGAAATTTGAAGAGAAGTTGGGGTTGAAGAAAGGCAGCCCCAAGCGGGAAGAGATGAAAAAGACCCTGGCTCAGGCCGGCATCTATCGCGAGAGCGCGACCTCCCTGGTTCTGGGGCTCAAGCTCGGTTTGCTGATGGCCCTGCCCCTGCTCGCCCTGGCCTTTACCATGGGCCGCCCCGTCCCCAAGGTTGTGGTCCTGGTCATCATGTATCTTCTGGGGGCCCTGGGATATTATCTTCCGGACCTGGTCATTGGCAGAATGGTGGCGGGCCGTCAGAAAAAGATCAAGGAGGGCCTGCCCGATGCCCTGGATCTGCTGGTGGTCTGCGTCGAGGCCGGGCAGGGATTGAACGCCGCTTTGAAACGGGTGGCCGATGACCTGGCCATGAGCAATCCCACCATGGCCCAGGAACTGCTCATGGTGAACCTGGAGATCAACGCCGGCATGGAACGGGAACAGGCCTTGAGAAATTTGGGGGAGCGCACCGGGGTGGAAGAGGTGTCGTCCCTGTGCTCCATCCTGATCCAGAGCGACCGGTTCGGCACCAGCATCGGTCACGCCCTAAAGGTGCAATCAGACAGCGTACGCACCACCCGGCGGCAAAAACTGGAGGAACTGGCCGCCAAGACCCCGGTGAAGCTGGTCTTTCCCCTGATTTTTTTCATCTTTCCGGCCATCATGGTGGTCATCCTGGGCCCGGCGGTGATCAAGATTTCGGAAAGCTTGATGAAATAATCTTTCCCCTTCAGGGGGTTGGGCCAGGGGGTAGGGAGGAGAGAATGATAACTCCAAAGAACAACCTATAAAATAACGCCCCCCAGCCTAACCCTCTCTGACCTCACTGCCGTAGTTCCTCTGGCCGCAATTGCTTCTCCCGCCGCTCCGGAAATGGAGTCGTGATAATCTTTTCCGCCTCCCGGGGGTTTCGCAGGGCCAGGGTGCAGAAGCTGACGGCATCGGCGCCCAGGTCCAGGTACCTTTTCACGTCCTCGGCACAGGTGACCCCGCAGCCCATGATCAAAAAGAGGCCCACCTTTTTCCGGAGACCGGCATTGTAAGCAAAGGCCTCAGCAAAGGCGGGGCCGCCGGACACGCCGCCGCCTCCCACTTGCCAGAGGGGGGAGCGGGGGTAGCGGTCCTCGGGGTACAGCACGGCGTAAGGGATGGTATTGATGCCGTGGATGGCGTTGACCCCGGATTTCTCCAGTTCCTGGGCAAACTCGTAAGGGTGGCAGATGCTGATCTTGGCGATCAGGTAGAGGGAAGAGAAGCGCTCCCGCACCGCCTGGACGGTTTTTAGTCCTTGCGCCACGTTTTCCCGGATTTCTTCGGCGGCATTGGGGCAGGAAAAGTTGAGTTCCAGTGCCCCCAAATGGGGGCCCAGGGTCTTCCGGTAAATGTCGATGGCTGCCAAAGTCTCCTGGATGGCGGTATCGGCGCCCTTGGCGAACTCGGGGTAGAAATTGGGAATGACCTGGAAACCCAGGTCCGCGGCAACCTTGATCATGTCGGCGCAGACCTCTGCGCCCTCGTTGGTGAGGCCGTAAGCGTTGAGCATGCCGAGATTGGGAAGACGCCGGATGTAATTCCAGGTCAGAGGGTTCCAGGCCACAAAATTGCCGATGCGCTTGAACCTGGTGGCGGATTTGGTGAGCACCGTGGTCCGGGTGTCCCGCACGGTCCGGAGCAGTCTGCGATAGCCGGGCAGAATGGTATAAGGAAAGATCCCCCGGCCGTCCGGCCCCAGGGCGGTGGAGATGACGATTTTCGAGACCTTTTTCTCAGGAGATGGCATCATGCTTTTCAGTTATCGCGCCTTGGACGCTCCTGCACAGGCTCGACGCCTGTGCCACCAGGCTTCGCCGCCATTCATGGTGCGCAGCGCACATCCTACACAGGCTGGAAGCCTGTGCCACTGGCATTATGAAATGTCCGTCAGGCGACCCATCGGGTCGCTCCTACCCTGATAATTCTGCAAAAATCGGTTACTTGGAGATGTAAAAATGTAGAACACCCGCCCTCGGGTGTTCTTGCGCAGGCGGGGGCGCCTACGCTACATCCAGATTGCTTGCTTGGAGCATTTTGGCAGAATTCCCAGAGTTCTCCTGATGGATTATTTTTGAAATGCTTTGAATGCCCCCAGCGGTCTTCATACCACACTTACCGCAAGTCGGGCCAGGGGTTTTAAGAGGAGCCGGCATCTGCGCCTGGCTGGACTTCTCCTCCAAACAGCATTTCCAAGAAGGCGCTTTTGAACGGCGAGAGGACCGTGTTCTGGCGCAGCACCACGGCCAGCCAGTCCGGTTGGAAATAGCGGTCCAGGGGCAAAAAGGCCAGTTGCCGCCGGCCCAGTCCCGGCAGATCCCGGGCCAGGGTGGCAAAGGAGAGCCCCAGGCCCATCTCCACGTAAAGGGAGCTCAACTCCACGTTGGAAGACTCCATGATCACCTGGTAGCTGAGGCCCAGCTTGCGGAATTGCTCTTCCAGGCGGATGCGTCCCCGGTGCGTTTTGGGAGGCAGGATGAGAGGGTAGCCGGCGATATGCCTCAAAGTAAAGCGCGGCAACCGGGTCAGGGGATGGCCCAGGGGCGCCAGGAGGACGGTTCGGACTTCCTGCCAACGCCGGCAGGTCAGGTCCTTGGGCACGGCGGATTCCAGGGCCAGGCCGAAGTCCACCTCGCCGCTCTTCACCAGGGCGATGACGCTCCGTTGGGGCCGGTCCAACAGGGTCAGTTCCACCTGGGGAAATTGGCCCAAATAAGTTTTTAGGCGCCGGGGCAGCAGATGGTAAAGCGTGGTGAAGGGAGCGGCCAAGCGCAGCCGCCCTTTTTGCAGGCCCTTGATTTCGTCGATCTCTTCCTTCAGGATCTCATATTGGGCCAGCAGCGTCTCGGCAAACCGCCGGAGCTTTTCCCCGGCCGGAGTGATGTGCAGCTTTCGCTTGCCGATCCTCTCAAAGAGCGGGCAGCCCAATTCTTCTTCCAGAGCCTTGACCTGCTGGCTCAGGGCGGATTGAGTGCGGAAAGTGGCGTCCGCGGCCCTGGTAAAACTGCCCAGGCGGGCCACCTGATAGAATCCCAGAAGCTGTTGCCATTCCATTTCTTTTTCTAATGATTAATATAATATTAATTAATTTTACTTATTAGGAAGTCTATCATATTTTGTTAAGCAAACCCCAAGAAAAAGGAGGCGCGCCCCGTGAAAGACACCCTGCAACCCGGTCTTGAGTTTGAGTTTCACTTCCCGGTGCCGGAAACCATGACCGTACCCTACCTCCTGCCGGAGTCGCAGGAGTTTCAGCAGATGCCCCGGGTTCTGGCCTCGGGCTTCATGGTGGGGCTGATTGAATGGGCCTGTATCAAAGCGCTTAATCCTCACCTGGACTGGCCCCAGGAGCAAACGGTGGGCATAGATTTTCAGTTGACCCACACTGCCGCCACCCCGCCCGGGTTGACCGTCACCGTCAAAGGCAAATTGGAGAACGTGGATGGGCGAAAGCTCACCTTTTATATTCTCGCCCAAGACGAATTTGACAAAATCTCCGAGGGCTTTCACCATCGATTTGTCATCGATGCCGCCAAGTTCAATGCCAGAATGGCCTCCAAGCTCGCTAAAAAAACCGGGCGAGAAACCTGATCGTCATAAAGCCTTACCCGGGATTAGGGTGTCTTATGCTGATCCGCCAATACCGCAAAGAGTTCGTGCGCCCGCCCAACCCTAACGCGCCGCATCTCCGGTGTTTTGCCCATCTCGATGAGGATATCGGGGCCATCCTCCCTCACTTGAACGCGGTCTTAGGCGGCCACCAATACTTCAGCCATCCCCCGTCGCTGACCTTGAAGCACCAGGGCAAACTCATAACCCTTTATGCCCGAATGATCGCCATTAACATCGTTAAGGACGAAGGCGAGGCCGAAGATATCCTGGAGTGGCTCAGGCAAGTAATCAATGACACCTGGGAGCGGCGGGAAACCATTGAGCCGAGGTTTGAAGTGTCACCCAAGCCGCGTATCCTGGACATTCTCAGGCTGTTGCCGCAAAACAACTGCGGGGCCTGCGGTCTTCCCACTTGTCTGGTTTTTGCCGCCCAGGTGAGTGAAGGTATTAGGGGCCCGGATGATTGTCAGCCCATTAATGATGGGAATAAACAAAATCTCGCGGCATACCTTAAGAATTTTATCTCTTAAATCGGCCCCAGGCTCCGCCTTATACCGAGTTGCGGTCAAACGATTAACATTGTCATTCTGAGCGCAGCGAAGAATCTAGATTCTTCACTGCGCTTCGCTACGTTCAGAATGACACCCACAATAATACCTTTTTGGCCGCATCTTGATATTCAGGGGTTTTGAGGGAAGGGGTAAGGGCTAAGTGGTCTTTAACTCCCACTCTTAATCACTCTCTGCCCTCCCCTATTGCTGAGCCAAACGCTTCAGGCGGGTGAATCGAGGCCAGGAGAATTCGGGCCAGCAGGGGAACAGGGAGTTATTGTGGTACAGGGGTTCGGTTGCCAGGTCGTAGCGGGAGCAGGCCACGGCCCGGGGCCACAGGGCCGTCCCGGGGACGGGGGAGTATTGGGCCAGGATGGGGGTGCCCCCGAGCTGGCGCGCCCGCCGGATAGAGGCCTCGAGTTCCCGGTCGTCCTGGTCCGGCAGCCCGAGGAGGAGATAGACGCCCATCTCGGTCTGGCTGAACCCGGCCTCCTTCAGGTGGGCCAGGGCTGCTTCCAGCTCCCCGGCAACAAGCTTTCGGTCCGGCCGGGTGGGTCCAAGCTCCGTGGTCTGCACTCCCAGGCGCAGGGTGGCAAACGGGGCGCGTTTCAGCCATCTGGCCACCCGGGGCGTAATGAGCCGGGCGTGCAGGCCGTTGGGGGTATGAAAACGGAAGGTGCGTCCCCGGCGGGCCAGTTCTTCCAGGATAACCAGGAGATGATTTTCCGCGTCCACCAGCAGGGCGTCGTCGTAAAAAGCCACATCGGCCAGGCCCAGGCGGTCCTGCCAGTGGAGCAATTCCTCCACCACGGCCCCGGGTTGGCGCCGCCGGTAGCTGGGCTGCAATTGCCGGGAGGCGCAATAAGCACAGTGCAGGGGGCAGCCCCGGGAGGTGAGGATGGGGATGAAGGCGGGTTCGGGCAGAAGCTGCAAAGCCGGATAAGCAAGGGAGTCCAAGGAAGGGATGCAGCCATCAACTTTTTCACCCCCACCCTGACCCTCGCCCCTCCAGGGGGAGGGAAAATATGGCCGCGACTTGGCTGGCTCTGGGCTTATTGGAAGCTTGCCATTAAGCTGTGGAAAATCAGCAGTCCCCCTGGGAACCTCATCAGGAGCGTTTTCAGACCCAGAGAATAAATTTCCATTCATAGACAATCTTCCAGTGGCACAGGCGTCTCGCCTGTGCTTCAAAGGCAGGGCGGTCCGGTTCCCGGTTTGGTCGCCCAGGATGTCCGCCAAGATTGGCACAATGACCCCCTCACCGGGGCCGGTGACCACCAGGTCGGCGCCGCTGTGCCGCCGGGCATGCTCCGGGCACAGGGTGGCGTAAATGCCCCCGAGGATTACCGGGGTTTGGGGGAAATGTTCCCGGGCCAGGCGGATGGCGGCGTTGACGCCCGGGTACCAGTAAGTCATCAGGGAAGTGACCAGAATGGCGGCCGGGGCCGGCACCCTGGCCAGTTGCTCCCGGAAGGCCGACCCCGGGATGCCGTAGCGCCCGTAGCGCCTGGAGACGCCCTGGAGAGCCGGGGGCGCCGGCAGGATTTCCTTGGGATAACGGCCGGCGCCAAAAGGGGAGGGGCGCAAGCGCAGCCCCCCCAAACAGTCGATCAGGTGAATCTCATAACCCCGGGCGGCCAGCACCCCGGCCAGATACAGGAGCCCCAGAGGCCTGGCGAAAAAGTCATAGGCGGCGAAATCGTCGATCCAGGGATTAATGAGCAGGAGGGGGGGACCGTTAGGGCTGGGAGACATGTCGTTTAGGTTTATCCATTTGTTGCAGAATTGCCGGAAGGGGATGCAGGTAGATTAATTTCCCCCTCACCCTCACCCTCGCCCCCATCGGCGGGAGAGGGGAAGGATATGCCTGCCTTGGCTATCCGGCCCATTGACGGCGCCAAGCCAGGAGGACTTCCCAGATTCTTTCAGTATAAGCATTGCCGGGAGAAACCTCGAGTTCAAGCAGGGTCTTACTGGCCGGGCGAGCTTTTACCGATTCCGCCACCCTCAGGCCCACCACCCAAATGACGGCGCCGGCGTCGGTCACCAGGGGAAGGTGGGGCCGGAGCCACCGGGGAATGTGGCTGTCCACGAAAAAATCCTGGAGCTTCCTGGGGCCCGGGGCGCCCAGGGGCCAGAACCGGTCTCCGGGCCGAAAATAGCGGACCCGGAGGGGAGGCGTGAGGCGCTCCAGGTCGAGGCGGGCCATCCGGGGGGGGAGAGGGTCGGGTTCCTCCAGGCTGCCGGGGATGGTCCGTCCCTGCCAGCGCCAGCCTTCCGGAGAATAGACCTTGAAGTTGATGGGAGGGCCGGGGGACCGCAGGTCCCCCGCCCTCCCCTCAAACTCCTCTCCCAACCCCCGGTAAGTTTTTGATGAAGGCAGGGTGGGGGAAGGATTATAAGCGGCCGATGGTTGCTGGCCGCCTGCCCCCAGTCGGTTTTGCCCATCGATTGGCAGGATGGTGGTCATTTCCTGGGGCGGAGGCGGTAGTTGGGGAAAGAAATGCAATTCCCGGCCGGCCCGGGCCACGCAGCCTTTGCCCACGGAGATCAGGCCGCCGCTCCGGGAGCCCCGGGCCAGTGCCAGGAGACTCTCCACCTGGGCGGAGGAAACCTCCTGGTCCCCGGCCAGCTTCCCCAGGGTGACCCGCAGCAGCCGTTTCTGCAAAGCCTGGGGCAGCGCGAGGAATCCCGAAATTTCCAGGGCGAACAATCCCGGCGTCAACTCCCGCCCCACCCTGCCCCAGGCCTGGGAAATTTCCGGGGCGAGAAGCCGTTCATCCTCCTGGAGCAAGGCCTGGGTCCGCCAGACGGCCTCCTGAAGCCGGGGGTTATAACGGCGAGCCAAATCAGGCAGCAGGTCCAGGCGCAGGCGGTTGCGCAGATAGGTCCGGGAGCGATTGCTGGGATCATCCCGATAGGGCAGGCCCTCCTGGGCCAGCCAGGCCAGCAGCACGCCCTTCCCCACGGCCAGCAGCGGGCGCACCAGCCCCTCCGGGGTGGTCGGCCACATGCCTTTCAGGCCCTCGGCGCCGGCGCCCCGGAAAAGCCTCAGGAAGAACAGCTCCACCTGGTCGTCGGCCGTGTGGCCCAGGGCCAGCTTGGCGTAACCTTCGCCTCGGCAGGTCTCCTTCAAGAACCCGAGGCGCAGCCGCCGGGCGGCCATTTGCATCGAAATCTTTTCCCTTCGGGACAGAGACCGCACGTCACCCTGTCCCCAATGGCATAGCAGCCCCAAGCCCTCGGCCAGGCGGCCGACGAAGCCCGCATCATCCCGGGATTCGGCACCCCTCAGGCCATGATCGAAATGGGCCACGCCCAATTGCACGCCCAGCTCGGGGGACAGCCGTTGCAGGATATGGAGCAGGGCCACGGAATCCGGGCCGCCGGACACCGCCGCCAGCACCCGCTCGCCGGGACGAAACATCTCTTCCCGGCGCACGTAGGCCGCCACCCAGGCTTCCAGGCCGGGGGCGGCCGCAACTTCCATAAGGGGTTGATTTACTGGGAGCCGGTGGGACAAAGCTGGGAGATCACCTCCAGGATAGCGTCCTTGGAAAAGGGCTTGGCCAGGAACCGGTCCACCACTTCGCCGGGTTGTGGCAATTCGGCCGGGCTGGGAAGCTCGGAGGAAATCAGAATAACCTTGCAGTCCGGCTGCAGCCGCTTCAGTTGCCGGGCAACCTCCAGACCGCTGAAATCGGGGAGATGGTAATCCACCACCGCCACCTGAAACCTCTGGTCCCGGCAAGCCGACTCAAGACCGGCGTTCCCCGGCAAAGAAACAACCTGGTAGCCGGCCCGATGCAAGATGGCCACCAGGGCTTCCAACGTCCCGGGATCATCGTCGATTACCAGAATCCAAAAATCCATAGCGTTTGCCGGTTGAAGGGTAATTGAGGGGAGGGCCGGGGGAGCGATGCTCCCCCGCCCTCCCCTCAAACTCCCCTCCCAACCCCCTTTAAGGGGTTGGGGGAGGGGTTTTGGGGAGGGGGCAGGGGCCCACTGGCCCCT
>Ga0315281_10006201_pt1 | contig 17047 bp, 12 predicted proteins | sample YL17G07_0_MG_FD_204540 | JGI IMG/M metagenome (GOLD analysis project Ga0315281, IMG submission 204540) | Sediment microbial communities from Yellowstone Lake, YNP, Wyoming, USA - YL17G07_0 | ecosystem: Environmental > Aquatic > Freshwater > Lake > Sediment | place: USA: Wyoming | collected...
GCGACAAATTGGGTTCGTTTTTTCAAATCGCCACTTGAACGGATGACCAGGTGAACAGGAGATCAGGTGACCGCAGGTGAAGTCGCGTAGTCTGCACATACCGCTCGCAGCATCGCGGCGTTTCCGTGCTCACCTGTTCCACTGCTCTATTCTCACCTGCTCTGCGGCGCACGTGCGCCGCTTGGGTTCGTTTTTTCAAATCGCCTTTTGCGCGTCATGCGCTTATCCATCATCATCTTGCGACTTCTCACGCGCGGGCGCCGGCGGCAGTTCTCGCAAACCGAATTTCACATCACGTCCTTTTTCTGCATCAGAAAGAAAGGTCTCTCGCAAAGACGCCAAGAGCGCCAAGAACAACAAGAGTGCGCCGCGTACGGCGCATGACATCATCGGGTCGTTTTTCGTTCTTTGCGATCTTAGCGTCTTGGCGAGAGCATTCCTTTCTTTATGCAAACGTCAATAGTGAAATTCGTTCCTTCGTGTCATTCGTGTACCCCGTTGCCGTCAGTATTATAACGCAGGATTTTCGGCGCGGCGCGGGCGGGGGAAAGCCGGTGCGCTTCTCAGCGGGTTCAGTGCGATTGGGAGCGGGAAGAGTGCGTTTCAGTGCGGTTCGCAGCGGTTTGAGTGCGCTTTTCCCGGCGAGCCGGGCTTGACAGCCCCGCCGGGAAAAGGCGGCCGTCAACGCAGGAAGTGCCAAGCCGGCAGGGTCGGATTCATGAGCAAATGTGTCGTTCCCGGAATAACCCAGGGGTCGTTGACCGTTCGTCATTCCCGCGAAAGCGGGAATCTAGCCGATGCCCGCAGGCCGTCTTCAACACGGAGGCACAGAGGACACGGAGAAACACGGAGAAAAAGTCGGAATTTTAGAATCCTGGGAAATTCCTCAGTGCTTCTCCGTGCTCTCCGTGTCTCCGTGTTGAACTCAAATTCGTGTACCTTGACGCCGTCTCTCTCCGCGTGATAGGATTCATTCCTGACGCGCGCCGGCTCTCCGGGCTTTTCTGCGGGAGATTTTTCCTCGTGACCCGACTCTTCCGAAGCAGACTCCGGGGCATCATCTCCGAGTTGCAATCCGTCCTGAACGAAGTGGACGTGCGGAGCGTGGACGAACTCGCGCGGGCGCTTTTGCGCGCGCGGAAGATCTTCATCTACGGCCAGGGGCGCACCGGACACGTCAGCCGGGCGTTTGCCGTGCGCCTCATGCACCTCGGGATGAACGCGTATTTCGTCGGCGAGACCACCACGCCGCCCATCACGCGCCGCGACCTGTGCCTGGTCAATTCCGGCACGGGGCGGACGCGCTTCGTGTACCACGTCGCTGAGGCCGCCAAAGAGGCGGGCGCCCGCCTGGCGACGATCACCGCGCATCCTGAGGCGCGCATCGCCGCGATGGCGGACATCGTCGTCCATATCCCGGCGCCGACCAAGGGCGAAGTCAATCGCAATACGATCACGTCCCAGCCGCCCGGTTCGCTGTTCGAGCAGGCCACGCTGCTGCTGATGGATACGCTGGTCCTGGTCCTCATGGACCGCCTGCGCCTGACTCCGAAGAAACTCGCGAAGAGACACACCAATATCGAGTAAAGACTTGAGTTCAATTTCAAGCTCAGACACGGAGATCACTGAGAAACACGGAGGAATTTTTCCAGGATTCTAAAATCCTGACTTTTTCTCCGTGTTCTCCGCGTCCGTGTTAAAGAAAGGAACCCCATGCCTGAAACTCCTGCGCCGCAGAACCCGGAGCAGCCGTCTCCCGCGCCTCCCGAGTCGCCCCAGCCGCCGGCGCCGCCGGGGACCGAGTCGAAACTCGACTGGCGGCTCGTAGTCATTGTCGTCATGGCAGTGCTCTTTTTGATCGCGGTCTATGCCAATAAGAAATGGTATTCCAACAAGTCGCCGACTGAATCGCCGGCCGAACCGGCGAAGGAATCCGCGTCCAAGGTGGAGACAGGGCCTTCCGCGCCGCCCCTGTCGCCGACGGAGCGCTACGCCAGGATGCTTCGGATGCGCGAGATGGAGATTCAGGGCGAAATGTTCTCCGAGGGCGGCAGAACCTTGCTCCTTGCGTCGCAGGCTATTCCGGTCAGCAGCAAAGAGAACGCCAAAGAGCCCGACATGGTGATTCCGGGAGTGATGTTCGATGTCACCAAACTGGCCGAAGGCGTCAAGCCGGAAATGCTGCAGCGGCGAACCGCCTACGGGAATCAGGTTCAGCCCCTTTTCATGGACATGTTCCCGCCGCTGGGCATGAACGAGCACGTTGAGATGATCGTCCAGCAGGCAGCGAGAGTGACGATGGACATGCTCCCGGATACTCAGCCGGTCGTCGGCGTCAAGGTCGGCGCGGAAGCGCGCGCATACCCGGTCAAACTGATGAACTACCACGACGTGATCAACGACACGCTCGGCGGCGAGCGGATCGCCGTGGTCTGGAGCGCTGTGGCCGTCACGCCGAGCGCCATGTGCCGAGACCAGTTTACGTTCGGCTCGGCCGGCCTGGTCTACCAGGGCGCCATCGTGATGTACAGCAAGGACGCCGTCCCGACTGCGGACGGAAAGAAGGCCGAGAAGTTTTCTCTCTGGTCGCCGACGCTGCGACTCTGCATCGCGGGGGAGCGCGCGGGGGCCCGGCTCAAGCCGCTTCAGGCGGACCTGGTGACGTGGCAGACCTGGAAAACCCTCAACCCGGAAACCACCGTCCTCACGGGAACGAAGCCGGCGCTGCCGTTCAACTACGACGTCAACGTGGCCGTGCCGCCGGATTATCTGAATCCGCAGAGCCCCGCGCTTCCGCATCCCGTGTACGGCTTGGACGTGGAGAAGAATCCGCTCTTCCTCAAAGCGCGCGTCTTCGGCATAACCGATTCGGAAGGCCGAGCGGCGAAGGCCTACCTGTTTGGGCTCCTGCGGGAAAAGAAGGAGCCGTTTGAAGATACCGTCGGAGATCGCAAGCTCACGCTGCAGTTCAACCCGGACACGCTGATACTCGGCGCGAAAGACGCGGAAGGCAAGCCGGTGCTGACCGAGACGATGTTGTGGATCGCGTGGGTGGGCGCGCACCCGAAGACGGAAGTGTGGCAGGAGCAAAGACTCCGAGCGTGGCGCGCGGCGCAGACCGCGTCCACGCCTGCGGCTGCGCCGCAGAGCAGGTGAGAATAGAGCAGGAGAGCCTCAGGGTCTGGAGAGAGCGATGAAATTGAAGCTCGATTGCCGGCACTTTCTGGGAGACAAGCCCTGCCGTTTCGCGTGCAGTTGCGAGGGCTGCTCGCACTACGCGCCGATGGGAAAGCGCATTCTCGTCGTCAAGCTCGACGCGATCGGCGACGTGGCGCGCACCACCACGATCCTCCGCCCGCTCCACGCGAAATACGATCCCTGCCACGTCACCTGGCTCGTGCATCCTGCAGCCGAGGAGATGCTGCGCGGCAACCCGCGGATTGACGTGCTGCTGCCGTATCGGCCGGAGACGCTTGAGCCGCTGCGGCCGCAGCGGTTCGACCTCGTGCTCAGCCTCGACAAGACGCCGCGCGCGACCGCCGTGGCGATGTGGGCGAACGCGGCGGAGAAGCTCGGCTTCGGCCTGAGCGAGTTCGGCACGGTCTTCCCGCTGAACCCCGAGGCCGAATACGCCTTCCAGCTCGGCCTCGATGACGAATTGAAGTTCAGGCGCAACCGGAAGACGTACCCGGAAGTCCTCTTCGAGGCGATCAAGCTGCCGTACGCGAAGGAAGAGTACGCGATCGAGATTGACGAGCGCGACCGGCGCCACGCGGACGCTCTCCTCAAGCAATGGAAGGTCGCGCCGCTCGACATCGTCGTCGGGTTGAACCTGGGCGGCGGCGGCGCCTTCGCGAATAAGATGTGGAACGCCGGTTGCGCCACGGCGTTCCTCGATGCGCTCCTGAAGGAACTGCCGTGCAAGGCGCTGCTCTTCGGAGCGGAGCGCGAACGGGCGACGATCGAGCAGATCCTCGCCGCTCGAGATCATTCGCGCAGGTCGGGGGAACACCCGAACGTGCTCAGCGCGGGGACGGGGAACACGATCCGCCAGTTCCAGGCGCTGCTGGCGCGGTGCGCGGTGGTGGTCACAGGCGACTCGCTCGGCATGCACCTGGCCATCGCCGAGAAGCGCCCCGTCGTGGCGCTCTTCGGCCCGACCTGCGCGCAGGAGATCGAGCTGTACGGGCGCGGCGAGGTCGTCGCCTCCGCGTCGCACTGCGCGCCATGTTACCGCTCCGAATGCGCCCGCAACCCTTCCTGCATGCAGGCGATCGAACCCAGCCCGGTCGTCGCCGCAGTCAAACGCTGGCTGAATGGCCTGCGCAAGGACTGAAGACGCGCGCGCTTCGTACTCGTCCTCGTCCTCGGTCGTTCGGAAAGGTCGTTCGAGGACGAGTTCGAGGACGAGTACGATTCTCGTGCAGGGAAAAACTTCGATGATGCGGACGTCGCGCTGGATTCTCTCGCATTTCGCGCCTGAGGGCGCGCCGATGGAGAACCCCGCCGTGCGGATGCGCGCGGGGCTGCTTGAGGGTTGGTCGAGCGTCATCCTCAATACCGCCCTGGCGATCTTCAAGGGAATCCTGGGCCTGATGACCGGCAGCGTGTCGCTGCTGGCGGACGCCGTCCACACGTTCTCCGACTCGCTCACCTCGGTCGTGGTCATCTTCGGCTTCCGCATCTCCGAGCGGCCCGCGGACGAGCGGCATCCGTTCGGGCATGGACGGATGGAAGGCCTCGCCGCGGTGGTCATCGGCGTGCTGCTCGCCGTGGCGGCCGTCGAGATGACGCAGTACGCCGTGAAGCGGTTGACCGAGAAGAACCCGCAGGAGGTGCGCGCTGAGGTCTGGATGATCGCCACGCTCATCGGCACGGTCGTCCTGAAGGAACTCCAGGCCCAGTTCTCGATGGACCTGGGCAAGCTCATCAAGTCGCAGGCGCTCGTCGCCGATGGGCTGCACCACCGCAGCGACGTCCTCGCGACCGGGCTGGTCATCGTGGCGCTCATCGCGGCGCGCTGGAAGATCACTTGGATTGACGGCGTGGCGGGGATCGGCGTGGCCGTTTTGATCGGCTGGTGCGCGTACGAAACGTTGCGCGGGGCGATGAGCCCGCTGCTCGGCGAGCGCGCGCCGGAGGATATGTACGAGGAGATCGAGCGCATCGCGCGCGGCGTCCCCGGCGTCCTCGGCGTCCACGACGTGCTGGTGAACCGGTACGGCGGGACGGACATCATCTCGCTGCACATCGAGGTCAGCGCCGCCGAGAACGTCATGCGCCTCCACGACATGAGCGAAGAGATCGAGACGAAGGTCCGGCTGGCTTTCCCCGGCCACGCGATCGTCCACGTGGATCCGCTGAATACCGCCCACGAGCACTACGACGAAGTGCGCCGCATCGTGGCCGAGGCCGTCGCGGCGGAGAAGAAGATCGTCTCGTTCCACGACCTGCGGCTGGTCGGCGGCAAGAACCGCTTCAAGGTGGTCTTCGACGTCGCCCCGGCGCCCGGCGCGAAGGACATTCCCCTCGAGTCGCTCCGCGACGACGTGGAGCGCAGAATCCGGGAGAGATTCCCGCGCGCGGCCATCGCCATTGACTTGGAGCCGCCGTATTTTCACAATGATCCTATTGTCACAGACGTTCACCACCAAGACACCAAGGCGCCAGGAACGGATTCAAAGAATATTTAGATTCCTTGCCGTTCTTAGTGCCTTGGCGCCTTGATGGTAAAATGAAGTAATCGTTTGTGAACCCGGCGAAAGAAATGGAAATCGAGCCATGACTTTTCGGGGAAAATTCGACGTGGTCGGCGTGGGCTGCTGCGCCGTGGATACGCTCGGCATCTACGAAGGGCCGATCGAGGAAGACCAGAAGATGCGGGTCGCGGGCACCACGCGGCAGGGCGGCGGGCTTGTGGCCACGGGCCTCGTCGCGGTCGCGCGGCTCGGCGGCACGGCGCGGTACATCGGCAAGGTCGGCGACGACGACCACGCGCAGTTCATCATCCGGGAATTCAAGCGAGAAGGCGTGGACACCGACTGCATCCGCATCATGCCGAGGATGTCCGCCATCCGCACCATCGGCGTCATCAACCCGGCCAAGGGCTTCCGGACGCTCTTTTATTGCCTCGACGACGCGCCGCTCCTGGAGCCGGGCGAGATGGCCCGCGACGAGGTGCTCGCCGGCAAGGTGATCTTCGTGGACGGGTTCCAGCTCAAGGCGGCGGTGCAGGCCGCGCGATGGGGCCGCGAGGCGGGGCGGCCGATCCTGATGGACGCGGAGCTGACCGATTCCGGCAACGACGAAATGGCCGACCTCGCCACGCACGTCATCGCCAGCCACGGGTTCGCGAAGAGCCGCGTCGGCGACTGCGAGCCGGCCGAGGCGGCGCGACGGCTCTTCAAGAAACTCTCCGCCCATGACCCGGAGAAAGTCGTCGCCGTCACCGCCGGCTCGAAGGGCAGCTGCTTCGTCACGCGCGGCGCGGAATTCCACCAGCCCGCGTTCCAGGTTCCCATCGTGGACACCACCGGTTGCGGCGACGTGTTCCACGGCGCGTTCGCCTACGGCATGGCGAAGGGGATGGACCTGCGGAAAACCGCCGAGTTCGCTGCGGCCGTCGCCGCGCTCAAATGCCGCAAGCTCGGCGGCCGAGCCGGAATCCCGTCGCTCGCGGAGACCGAAAAATTCCTCGCCGCGAACCGTCCCAAACGCGGGCGGTGAAAGGCTAATGGAGCAACGCCCTATTGCCCGCAAGGTCCCCTTCTGATACGTTGCAGTTTGCGAGGCATTGGAGGTCAAGGCAATGGATACGAGAACACTCACGGCGGCCTTTTGTATCGGGGCGCTGCTGACGAGCTGGTTCACGCGCGCGCGCCCAGGCGGCGACACCAACACGCTCATGCCTGCCTTCGCGGCGCTCTCCATAGGCACGGCCATCGGCATCCACCGCGCTCTGCAAGCGGTTGGGCAGGCGCATCTCCGGGCGTTGATCCTTGTCGCTGCGGTCTTTCAACTCACAGCGTTCATTTACAGCTACTATTCGACGCCCGTTCTTCCGGACGCGACGGATCGCCGCGCGGCTGAGAAGTTGATCTCAAGGGTTCAGGCGTGTCCCGGAGAGGTGTGGATTCCGTCGCACACCTGGATTCAGGGTCAGGCGGGCAAGGCGCCGGCAGTCTTCTGGGGATCGCTCGCGCCCGTTTTGAGTGTCAAGGGCAAATCAGCCGAAAGCCAACTGCCCAAGGACCTCGTTGAGGCGATAGCGTCGCGCCGCTACAGTCTTGTCGTCATTGATGCCGACGAGTCCTTCTTTGACCGCGTCCTCTCCCGAAACTATCGGGTCGAGGAGTCGGACACTTCCACCGACCGGCACGTCACCAGCCTGATCGGGGCTCGACAATTCTATGTCCCGCTAACGACCCGCGAGGACGTTCGACGCTGAAACGCAATCGCTCCTATCCGGCTGAATAACCCGGGCTGAAGCCGCTTGCCTGGCGGCGGTCCTGGCTCGCTCGACATGCTGCGCTACTCCGCGACGGCGAGCCGGCCCAGCAAGGTGCCCATCTCGCGGAGCTTCTGCGTCGCGGCCTCATCCGGACGGTTCAACACTATCACCGGCGCGCAGGCGAGCCGGAACTTGAAGCTCCGGCAGATGGACTTGACGCTCTCGACCGCCTTGCCGCCGCCGCCATGCGTCACGAAGATGCCGACCGGTTTGTCGGTCACTTTGCCCTGCGTCGGATAGTAGGCCCGGTCGAAGAAATCCTTCACGCCGCCGGCCATGTAGCTGAAGTAGTCCGGCGAGCCGACCGCCAGCGCGGCGCAGTCGAGCAGGTTCTCCGGTCCGGCCTTCAGCGCCTCCATCACCTTCGCCTCGGCGCCCTCGGCTTTCCGCACGCCTTCCGCGACGGCGTCGGCGGCCGCGCGCGTGTTCCCGCTAAGCGAATGGTAAACGATCAGCACTTTCGCCATGATTTTTCCTCCCCTATTGATGGTAAACCACGACGTCACCACGGGCACAACGATAGGAAGCGGATCACAAGTTCCGTCGTGATCGTCGTGTCGTCGTGGTGAAAGAGTATATCATCCCCGCCGCGCCCGGACAATGCCGGCGAAAGGCTGGTTTGTGAAGGCGCGGGCTATTCCGTAAAATGTTTAGGAAAAAACAAGGTCTCTCGCAAAGACGCCAAGAGCGCCAGGGACGACATCATCAGGCTTTTCTTTCGTTCTTTGGGTTCTTCGCGTCTTTGCGAGAGCATTTCTTAAAAGCGGAGCGGCGATGACGCGCAAAGTGAAGAGTGAGGAGCTTTTCGGCAAGACGTTCGCCTGCGAGTGCGGCAAAACGCATCGGATCGAGCTGCGCGAGGTGTTGTTCGCGCGCGGGGCGGTGGAAAAGGCGCCGGCGCTTTGCGCTCGCTTCGTGAAGGGCCGGCGCGTGGCGGTGGTGATGGACGTTCGCACGCGCGAGGTCGCCGGGGCGGAGGTGTCGCGCAGGCTGGCCTCGGACGGGTGGACGGTTTCCGAATTGCTCGTGCCGGATCGGAGCCACGGACATGTCCCGGTGTGCGATGACGTGACGCAGAAGAAACTCGCAGCGGCGCTCGGGCCGGCGGATCTGATCCTGCCGGTCGGGAGCGGCGTGGTGACGGACCTCAGCCGCTGGCTGGCGGAGGACCGCAAGCTGCCGTTCGTCAGTTTTGCGACGGCGGCCAGCATGAACGGGTACACCAGCTCCAACGTGGCGCCGACGATCTCGGGGGTGAAGCGGCTGATGTGGGCGCATGCGCCGGTCGCGCTCGCGGCCGATCCGGCGATCATAGCCGCCGCGCCGTGGGAGATGACCGCCTCCGGCCTGGGCGACGTGCTGGCCAAGTCGGTCAGCGCGACGGACTGGCGGCTCAATCACCTGCTCTTCGGCGATGACTACTGCGCGCGGTCGGTGAACCTGATCGCCGACATCGAGCCGCTCTATCTCGAACATCCGGACGAGTTGAAGGCGCGGTCGCCGCGGGCGATGGACGCGCTGTTCCGCGCGCTGCTGCTGACCGGCGTGGCCATGACGATGGCGGGAACTTCCGCGCCGGCCTCGGGCGGTGAGCACATGATCAGCCACGCGCTCGACATGCTGTCTCTGCGCGACGGCGTGGAGCACGACCTGCACGGGCGGCAGGTGGGCGTCGGCACGGTGCTGGCGTCGGAGCTCTACCGCCGGGTGCTGGCGGTGGAGTCGCCGGAGCTCGTGGAGCCGCGGACGTCGCCGGACGAGCGGTTCTGGGGGAAGCTCGCGGGCGAGATGACGCCGGAGTGCTCGGCCAAGGCGGAGCGCATGCGCCCGGCGGCGAAGAAGCTCGCGCAGCGGGGCGAGTGGGACCGAATCCGCGCGGACCTCGCGCAGTTGACGCGGACGCCGGAGACCGTCCAGGGCTGCCTTTCGCGCGCCGGCGCGGCCGCGCGGGCGGCGGACATCGGGATCAGCAAGGCGCGACTGCTCGGCGTGCTGCTGCACGCGCACGAAATCCGCTCGCGGTTCACCATCCTCGACCTTGCCCGGCTGGTCGGCATCATGCCGAAGGCCGCCGACGAGATCGTGGAGCGGTGGGCGTAAGGAAACGAAGAGGTGTGAGTGATGAGTGATGAAGTACTTCTTCATTCATCATTCGCACTTCTGACCTACGCCACGGGGCCGTGCGGCGTGAACGACCTTGGCGGAAACGGCTTCTTTTCCGGGGGGCGCGCGTGGACATTGAAGCTCTTCAGAATCTGCGCGAGCAGGTCCTGGTACGCGGCCGCGTCCCGGGCATCGCATTCGAAGATCAGGACGTAGCTGCCGCCGGGCTGGATCGTGTGGAAGCGGAACCGGGCGACGCGCGTTTCGCCCTCGCTCGCGATGACCTGCAGTTCGTGGTAGGTGTTCCTTCCGACGGTCACAAGCTTTTCGCCATTCGGAAAAGTCTCCTCGCCGGGCGCCGGTCCGAGTTTCATCGGCTGGCTCGGCGCCGGAGCGATGAGGAGGATCGCGCCGATCTGGTCTTCGTACTGCACCCGCTCCGCCCGGACGAGCGGTATCCAGAAACCCGGCATCTCGACGCTCCAGCCGCGCTGGGGGTCCTCGCGGGTCACCAGCGGCGGGGGCTTCATCGGATAACCGGCGCCCTCGACGTTCCGGACGACGTTGAACAGGCTGACGGCCCCGACGAGCGCCATGACCAACCCGGCGACGTGGAAGGCCGTTTTCCGCCGGCCTTCGATCCCCGCCGGACGCAGCAGCAGGCCGACCACCGCGCCGCCGGCCAGCCCGCCGGCGTGCGCGAAGTTGTCGATGTGCGGCTCGAAGAATCCATAGAGCAACTGAAGGACGGCGATGAAGATGAAGTTGAAGATGTAGACCTTTCGCACGTGCTTCGGAATGGCCGGGAAGGAGATCGAGATGGCAATCGCCGCGCCGATCAGGCCGAAGATCGCGCCCGAGGCGCCCGCCGACAGCGACGGGTTGCCCAGCCACGTGCTGGCCGCCGAACCGCAAATCCCTGCGACCATGAAGATCACGAACATTTCCCAGCGGCCCGCGAGTCGCTCGACGAAGGAGCCGAAGAGATACAGCGCGTAGAGGTTGAAGATCAGGTGCAGCGGCCCGACGTGAAGGAACACGCTGCTGACGAGCCGCCACCATTCGCCGGCTTTGACCAGGCCCGGCACGTTCGCGCCAAACTGCGCCAGCGTGTAGGAGAACTCGCTCGAACCGGCGAGTTCCATCAGAACCCACATGGCCAGGCAGGCGGCGATGAGGCCCCAGGTGAGCGCCGGCCTCCAGGCGATGGCGGGGACGAGCGGTCGAGCGACGGGGATCGGCGCGCGTTCCTCGAGCAACTCGATCTCGTCGAGGCCGGCGTCAAGGCTGGAGGCGCGCGCCGTCTGAGCGGCGCGGCCCGGCGCGAGGTACTGCTCCGCGATCCGGCGAAGCCACGCCTCACCTTCGCCCCGGCGGGCCAGCGCCGAGGCGATCACGTCGTGGGCGGCTTCCGGCTCGCCGTGCCGGAGCAGCGCTACGCCGCGCCAGAGGCGGACATAGGCCGGCGGCAGGGCGGAGGCGACGGCGGCGTTCCGGTCGAGCAAGCGTTCGAGGGCGTAGACTCGGCCGGCCTGTGCATAGACGTGGAGGAAGGCGACGAACCGGCGCATGTCCAGCGGGTTCGGCTCGCTGACCACCTCTTCCGCGCGGCGGAGGCACTCGGCTGCCTTGGGCAGGTCGCCCGCCTCGCCGTAGGGGATGACCGCCGTGTAGAGGAGGTCGGTGTCGGGGCGGAATCCGCGCGGGCCGAAATGCTTCTCAAACAGCTCGATCGCGGTGCGGTATTCGCCCAGGGCGGTCCAGGCGTTGATCTGGCTCTCGATGAAGCTCTTGCGCGAAGTGGCGGCGGTCAGGCGCTCGAGCCAGTGGCCGCGGGGGGCGCTTTCGAGGAAGCCCGCGCTTCCGAGCGCCGCGGCGGCGTAGATCGGTTCGATCACGGGAAACAGGACCGACCGCGGCCGCCACAGCAGGAGCGACAACGCCAGTCCCCATCGCCGGGCCGCGCGCGGGTTGCCCTTCGCGAGCAGGGCGTGGATGCGCCGCTGGAAGAACTTCGGAAGGAACAGCGTTACGATGAGCAGCAGCGCGACGACCGGGACGTAAGCGGAGCGCAGTTCAGTCCGATGGGTGATGACGAGCCATGCCGCGAACGAGCCGCAGAGCGCGTACTGAATGACGCGGCCGAAGTTCCAGCGCCCGTCGCCGAGCGCGAGCAGCACGGCGCCGTAGAGCCATATGCCCGCGCATAGAAAGATAATCAGGAGGCCATAGTCCATCGAGGGCTCCCTGGCGAAATGCGGATTGCGGAGTGCGGATTGCGGAATGCGGAATGACAGTCCGCGACCCGGCCTCCCGTCACGCGTTCAGGTTCATGGCGCGGAGGAATTCCTCGTTGCTCTTGCTGCGCGCGATGCGGTCGCGCAGGAGCTCCATCGCTTCGACCATCTGCATTTCGCTCAGGACGCGCCGCAGGATCCAGATGCGCTTCTGTTCCTCGTCGGAGAAGAGCAGTTCCTCTTTCCGCGTGCCGGAGCGCTCGATGTCGATCGCCGGGAACACGCGCCGGTCCACCAGGCGCCGATCGAGATGGAGGTCCATGTTGCCGGTCGCCTTGAACTCCTCGAAGATCACTTCGTCCATGCGGCTGCCGGTGTCAATCAGGCAGGTGCCGAGGATCGTCAGCGAGCCGCCTTCCTCGACGTTTCGCGCCGAGCCGAAGAAGCGCTTCGGCTTCTGGAGCGCGTTGGAGTCCACGCCGCCGGAGAGGATCTTGCCGCTGTGCGGCACCTCGGCGTTGTAGGCGCGGCCGAGGCGCGTGATCGAGTCCATCAGGACGACGACGTCGTGCCCGTACTCGACGAGCCGGCGCGCCTTCTCGATGACCATCTCGCTGACCTGGCAGTGGCGGCTGGTGGGCTCGTCGAAGGTGGAACTGATGACCTCGCCCTTGATGGAGCGTTCCATGTCGGTGACTTCCTCGGGCCGCTCGGCGACGAGCAGGACGATGAGCTTGACTTCGGGGTGGTTCTGCCCGATGGCCTGGGCGATCTTCTGGATGATGACGGTCTTGCCGGTGCGCGGCGGGGCGACGATGAGGCCGCGCTGCCCCTTCCCGATTGGGGTGATGAGGTCCACGATGCGCATGTCCACGTTCTTCGGGTCGGTCTCGAGGCGCAGGCGCTCCTGAGGATAGAGCGGGGTGAGTTCGTCGAACGGGATTTTCTCGTTGATGACGTCGGGCGCCTCGTAGTTGATCGCCTCGACGCGCAGCAGCGCGAAGTACCGTTCGCCGTCCTTCGGCGGGCGGATCTGCCCCTGCACGATCGAGCCGGTCTTGATCCCGAACCGCCGGATCTGCGAGGGCGAGATGTAGATGTCGTCCGGGCAGGGCAGGTAGTTGTAATCGGGCGAGCGGAGGAAGCCGAAGCCGTCGGGCAGCACCTCGAGCACGCCCTCGCCGTACATCAGGCCGTTCTTGCTGCAGCGCTCTTTCAGGATTTTGAAGAGCAGGTCCTGCTTGTTGAGCGAGGAATACTCGGAGATGTTCTCGCGCTTGGCGGTGTCGCGAAGTTCCTTGATGGTCATGTGCTGCAGGTCCGCGATGAACAGTCGGTCGCTTCCCTTGCCCTCGGCCGCCGGTCGCGGGGGCTGCTCGGGTTGCTCGGCCGCCTCGGTCTCGGCGGCTTTGCGATTTTCGTCTTCGGCAGGGGACATCGGTTTCTGCCTAGCCATTCCTCTCTCCTCCTGATTGACAGCATGAAGCTGCGGTTGAACTCGAATCGGGAACCCATTGGCGGAAGAGTTGCGCCACCGCGGCGCGGGTGTCTTCCACGGAACCGTTATTGTTGATGACGACAGCGACGCGCGCGCGCTTTGCCGCCAGGGGCGCCTGGGCGGCTTCGCGGCGGAGAACCTCGTCGTCGGACCAGCCCCGGTCGGCGCGCGCCCGCGCGCGGCGGAGCGGGTCGGCCGCGTCCACGAAGACCAGCGCGTCGCACCACGGAGACAGGTCGGCCTCGATGAGGAGCGGCGCGTCAATGATAATGAGCGGCACGCCGCGGTCCTCGAGGGCGCGGTCGAGCTGGGCGCGCATCTCGCGGAGCGTCGGCGGGTGGACCCAGCCGGTAAGCTCCTTCAATTTCGCCGGATCGCGGAAGGCGATCTCGGCGATCCGCGCGCGGTCGGGGCGGCCGGCGTGGAACGTCTCGTGGCCCCAGCTTTTGCGCAGTTTCTCGGCGATCTCCGGCGAGCACAGCACCTCGCGCGCGATGGCGTCGGCATCAATCACCGCCGCGCCGAGTTGGGCGAACATCGCGGCGACCGCGCTCTTGCCCGATGCGATGCCGCCGGTGAGGCCGATGACTTTGGGCTTCATGAGTATGGGACCTGTGGGAATAGTGGGGATAATGAACGGACTATTTGGCTTCGCTCCAATTTCGGCCCAGCGCCACGTTCACTTTGACCGGCACGTCCATCTTCAGGGCGGCGCTCATCTCGGTGGAGACGAGGTCGGTTGCGCTGAGCTCCTCGCTGGGCGGCACTTCGAAGAGGAGTTCGTCGTGAATCTGGAGGAGCATTTTCGTGCGCATCTTTTCGCCGCGCAGGCGGCGGGCGATGCGGATCATGGCGACCTTGATCATGTCGGCGGCGGCGCCCTGGATGACGGTGTTGACCGCGGCGCGCTCGGCGAAGGCGCGGGTGGCACGGTCGGGATCGTTCAGGCCGGGCAGTGGGCGGCGTCGGCCGAGGAGCGTGGTCACGGAGCCGTTCTTCCGCGCTTCCGCGATGGTCCGCTCAATGAATGCCTTCACGCCCGGATAGCGCTGGAAGTAGGCCTCGATGAAGGCGGTGGCTTCCTCGTTCGGGATTTTCAACTGTCGCGCCAGCCCGTACGGACCCTGGCCGTAGATGATGCCGAAGTTGGTCGTCTTGGCCACGCGCCGCATGGCGGGCGTGACCTCTTCGGGCTGGACGCCGTGGATCTGCGCCGCGACGAAGCGATGGATGTCCACGTCCTGCGCGAACGCCTCGCGCAGCGCCGCGTCGCCGCTGAGGTGCGCGAGAATGCGCAGCTCGATCTGCGAGTAGTCGGCCGTCAGCAGCCGGTTGCGCGGATCGGCCGCGACGAATGCCTTGCGGATGCGTTCGCCCGTCTCGGTGCGGATCGGGATGTTCTGCAGGTTCGGGTCGCTGCTGCTGAGCCGCCCGGTCGTCGTCGCCGCCTGGTTGAACGAGGTATGCAACTGGTTCGTGCCGGGCGCGACCATCTCCGGGAGCGCGTCGGCGTAGGTGGACTTGAGCTTGCTCAACTGCCGGTATTCGAGCACCAGCGCGGGCAGGCGATGCCCGGCGGCGAGCTGATCGAGCACGTCGCTGTCGGTGGAGCTTCCGGTGCGGGTCTTGCGGCCGCGCGGCAGGCGCAGTTTTTCGAAGAGGATCTTCGCCAGTTGTTGCGTCGAGCCGATGTTGAACTCCTCGCCGGCCTCCTGGTAAATCTGCTTTTCGAGTTTCGCCATTTTCTGTTCGAGCCATTGCGACATCGCGCGCAGGGCGGCCACGTCGAGCCCGATGCCTTGGAACTCCATCTCCGCGAGCACCGGGACGAGCGGCATCTCGACCTGCGCGAAGAGGTCGTACATCTTCTGCCCGCGCAGTTGCTTTTCGAGGATCTCGGAGAGCCGCAGGGCGATGTCGGAGTCCGCGCAGCAGTAGTCGCAGACCTTCCGCGCCGGGACGCGGTCCATAGTGATCTGCTTCTTGCCCTTGCCGATGAGGTCGCTGATCGGGATCATCCGGTAGCTCAAGTAATCCGCCGCGAGTTCGTCGAGCCCGTAGCGGCGGCGCTCGGCGTCGAGGACGTACGCGGCGATCATCGTGTCGAAGACGATCCCGCGCAGTTCGACGCCGTGGTGGCGCAGCACGACTGCGTCGTACTTGATGTTCTGGCCGATCTTGCCGACCGACTCGTTCACCAGGATCGGCCGCAGCGCGGCGAGCACCTTCTCGGTGTCGAGCGTCGGGTTCGGCGCGGGCGCGCGCGTCGGGATGTACCAGGCCTCTTTCGGCTTCCAGCAGACGGAGAGGCCGACGATCTCGGCGAGCATCGGCGAGGCGCTCGTCGTCTCCAGGTCAATCGAGAACCGCTTCTGCGCGCGCAGGGCGGCGAGAAGGCGCTCGAACGCTTCCTCGGCGTCCACCAGGTGATATGCCGCCTCTTCGCGCGTGGGCGCAACCGGGAACTCAGCGATGAACTGCCGGAAGCCCAGTTTCTGGAAGACCGGGATCAGCCGCTCCGGGTCCGGCGGCTTCACCAGGCACGCATCGAGGGAAAGCTCCACCGGCGCCTTCGTGTCAATCGTCACCAGTTGCCGGCTCAGGCGCGCCGAGTCGGCGTGCTGGGTCAGGTTTTCTCTCAGCCGCCCGCTGCGGACTTCGCCGGCATGCGCCAGGACGTTCTCCATCGTGCCGTATTCGCGGACCAGTTGCAGAGCGGTCTTCGGGCCGACGTGCGGGACGCCGGGGACGTTGTCGGTCGGATCGCCGGAAAGCGCCATGACCTCGATCACCTGCTCAGGCGCGATGCCGTCGCGCTCACGGAGCTTTTCCGCCGTCAGGGTCTGGTCCTTGCCGGTGTCGAGGACGGAAATGTTCGGCCCCAGGAGTTGCGCCGCGTCCTTGTCGCCCGTCACGATCACGACCTCCAGCCCGCGGCCGGCCGCCTGAACGGCCAGCGTGCCGAGCACGTCATCCGCCTCGTATCCTTCCCGGGCGTAAACCGGCACCTGCAGCGCGTCGAGCACTTCGCGCGTCAGGGGAATCTGTGCGATGAATTCATCCGGCGGCTTCACGCGTGTGGCCTTGTATTCCTCGAACAGGTCGTGCCGGAAAGTCTTGCCGGGCATATCGAACGCCACCGCCAGGTAATCCGGCTTCTGCTCGCGCAGCAACTTCCGGAGCATGGCGGTGAAACCAAAGACTGCGTTGGTGGGCCTGCCCTCCGGCGAGGTGAGCCCTTTCACCGCGAAGAACGCGCGGTACAGGTGCGAGTGCCCGTCTATGAGGAAGAGTTTCTTTCGAGCCATCTTCACTTGCTAGTCTGCGAGGCGCGAGCGGATGCGACGCCGACCAAAGGCGAACGAGCGCGCGGATTAGGCGCTAGTCGAACATGGCCCTGCGTCCGGCCCTGTCCTTGGAAATGCGTCGTTGTGGCGAGCAGGATAACAATTGTCTCAGCAGGTGTGTTCAGAGCTCTCGAGTCAGGAAGGATGCCCGGCCCGACTCCCGGGCAAATCCGCATATTATTCTATCCGCACGGATGGCGTTTGTCAAGCGAAAATGCGGCGTTTCGGTAATCGGTTAGTCATAGGGGGGAGGAGGGCGATTCGGGCTTGGGCGGGGCGAAGAGCAGGGCATACGGGTCGAGGGAAGGGTTTTCGGCGAGGCGATCCAGGGCGGACAGGAGTCGAGCGGCTG
>Ga0315281_10006204_pt1 | contig 17043 bp, 15 predicted proteins | sample YL17G07_0_MG_FD_204540 | JGI IMG/M metagenome (GOLD analysis project Ga0315281, IMG submission 204540) | Sediment microbial communities from Yellowstone Lake, YNP, Wyoming, USA - YL17G07_0 | ecosystem: Environmental > Aquatic > Freshwater > Lake > Sediment | place: USA: Wyoming | collected...
CACCGGGCTCTCACCGGCACGACCTCGTGAAGAAGCGCGATGCCTACCTGCGCATCGGGATTCCCGAGTACTGGGTTGTCGATCCGGACGAGCGGTGTGTGCTCGTGTTTCGCTCCGAGCCGGATTCGCACGCGCCAACGCGGGTGACCGACTCGCTCCGCTGGCAGCCTTGGGCAGACGTACCGCCGCTCGAGATCAGCGTCAAGAAGTTGTTTCCCGGCTAGAATCTTCACGGGGGGGCACCGATTGTTTTGGGCCATCGCCACCATTCGGTACCTGTGGCGCTGAAATGGTGACGGTGCGCGTTCCGGCAAGCGCTACGCTGATCCCGTGCCCACTCATCGAAACCAGCCGAAGCGGGCTGCCCGGGCTCTGCCGGCCGCCGACCCACCGACGCCGGTGGAGTCGCTCATCGTCACGGTGCGCGGCCAGAGGGTGATTCTGTCAGCGGATCTCGCGCGGGTGTACGGCGTGGAACACCGCGCGCTCAATCAGGCGGTGCGGCGCAATACGGATCGGTTTCCCGCGGATTTCATGTTTCGGCTCACCTTGGATGAGGCGCGAGACCTCACCGGTCTAAGGTCACACTCTGTGACCTTAGACCACTCCACCGGCGGGACCGATGTCAACTCAAGGTCACAATCTGTGACCTTGGGTTCTCGGCGAAGTGGGCCGTCCGAAATCCTAAGATCACAATCTGTGATCTTAGGATGGGGCGCTTATAGCAAGTACGCGCCACTCGCCTTCACCGAGCACGGCGCCGTGATGGCGGCCACCGTGCTCAACAGCACGCGCGCCGTCCAGATGAGCATCTTCGTCGTGCGCGCGTTCCTTCATCTGCGCAGTCTCGTGGCCGGTCAATCGGAACTCGCCGCCAAGCTCGCCACGCTGGAGCGCCGGGTCACGGGGCACGACCACGAGCTGAAGGCAGTCATCGGCGCGCTCCGCAAGCTTGTCGAGCCTGCGGCCGATCCGCCGCGGCGGAGGATCGGGTTTGCACGGGGTGGGGAGTGAGTGCTGCGCCCGCCGTGTGACAAGTGTACATTACCGAGTGTCATGACACTCAGACACTTCCGATGACCAAGAAACCCGCCCGCGTGGGCGAACCCGTCCAGGTCTACTTCAACGAGCGCGACCGCGCGCTCCTCGAGAAGCTTGCGGATCGCGCGGCGCTGCCCCGGTCCGAGATCCTGCGTGTGGCGCTGCGGCGACTGGCCGCGGATCTGCCTGGCGCGACCGCGACCGGCGCAGCCCTCCCTGCACTCATTGGCGCGCTGGACGGCGCCGCCAACGTGCCAACCGACCTTGCCGCACGGCACGCCGTGTACCTCTACGGCGAGCCGTCCGCGAAGTCGAAAGGCAGGAAGCGGTGATTCGGTGGTAGCAGCGTGGCAGGCGGTAGCCGGATGGTAACCCGCGCGGCAATCGACACGAGCGCACTGCTCGCGCTGGCCAGCTCGCGCGATCAGTATCACCGCCGTGCGGTGGCCATCGAAGAACGATTTCGCAAGGCCGGAGGTCGCTGGGTGGCCACAACGCTCGTGCTCGCCGAACTGCATGGCCACCTCCTTCGGCGCATCGATCCGGTGCCGGCGCGACGGGTGATCGACGCACTGCTCACCGATCCGCTGTTCGAATGGCACGACGCTACCGTCGAACTCACGCGCCGGGCCATTGAACGCTGGATCGCGGGCTATTCCGACCAGCGCTTCTCGCTGACCGACGCCGTGAGCTTCGAACTCATGCGGGTGGAACGCGTCACGCGCGCGTTCGCGTTCGATCGGGACTTTGCGACGGCAGGGTTCGAGTTGCTTCGCTGACGCGGTCGCGCGGGAGATTGGCGACGGTGGCCGCCACCCGCGCAGGTTCACAGATCGCCTGCGCGGATGACGTCACTGCGTTGCGCTATCGGATGGGCACCGAAATCCAGAACTTGTGCGTGCTCACCGTCCCGCCGTCGAACGTCAGCGGTGAACTCGGCGCCGCGATCACACCGCCGGTGGCGTCCAGGCTGGAGGGTCCCACGACCGTGACCCTGTCACCTCCACCGAGCGTGATGCAGTTGTCGATGGCACAGCTCGCGCTGTAGTTGTAGCGGAGTTGCACCGAACGCGTGCGGAACGCGAGGCCGAGCGTCGGCGTCCATTCCATCCAGCTTTCCCGCTGGTCGCGGAACGTCTTCTGCACGTTGTTCGTCTGCCCCAGCCGGTAGTTGATGGAGTACACGCCCAACCCCAGCTGGAAGCCGAACACGGAGCTGCTGTCCGTCGAGACCGGCATTTCGTGCGCAAACCCGACGCGCAGGATGGTGTTGGCAAATCGGAACGAGTTTTCCACGGTCTTGCCGCCGGCCCTGATGGTGCCGCCGCCAACGACGGCCGTGTCGCGCGCCGCATCGGCCCAGGTGGTGCTGAACATCGGCTCGTGGATGAGATCGATGCCGAATGTGGATCCGCCGAACACCTTGGCCAACCCGATTCCCGCATCGAACGCGAGCGTGTGCCCGGGATCGCGCGGAATGCTCTGCAACACATAGTTGGGAATCTTCGGATGCGAGAGCTGGTTGACGGTGCCGAGCCAGCCGATGCGCCACCCTTCAGTCCCCACCGGCTGGGTGTACTCGGCGTGCGCGCCCCAGATGGACGTGCGGTCGTCGTTGTGTTCGGAGCGGTTGATCACGATGGACTGCCTGAGCAGCGGGTCCCATCGCGAGCCCCCGAAGTGCACGTCGTGCGTCATCTGGAATTGATTGTGGAGCAGGATCACCTCGAGCGTCTTGTTCGGCGCGAACTCCCTGGTCAATCCCACACGGACGTCGGCGCTGCTCCCGGACTGCACGATGCGATCGCTTCCCGGGTAGAGGAGATCCACGCCGTCCACGGCGCCGAGCGCGGCGAACGTGCCACTCGCGCCGACGGAGACGCCGTTGCCGATGCGGCGGGCCGCCGACAGCGTGAGGTACTGGTTGGTGGCCGAGCGGTCGCTGATCACCTGCGTAAAGCCCATCGGACCGGCACGATCCAGTTGCTGTAGCGCAAACGCGCCGGCGATGGCCCAATCGCCGAACGACGCGAGCCCGCCCACCGGAAGGGTACGTCCACCACCGCGATTGCCGGTGAAGTTGTGCCGGAACGGGGCGGTGAAGAAGGTCCCGCCCCGGAGCCGCGTCGACTTTGCGGGGTTCACGAATGGGTCGGCCAGCGAATCGTCGAGCGCGATCGAGACACCCGCCATCCCCGCCGTGGCGGAGGGCAGGATGTCGAACTGCTGGTTCTGGAACACGGGCACCGTCTTCGGCGTCACGAGTTGCGCCTGCGCTGTGCGGGGCACAGTGCCGGCAACGACAAGCGCTGCGGCAAAGAGAAGAGCGGTGGCAACAGTGGCACGAGTGGTACGAGCGGTACGACTGGCAACACCGGCGAACGCGTGACGAGCGGGTCCTGCACTGACAAGGTGTGGGTTCATCGCGATCCTCGAAATGAGTGAGTGAGTCGGGCTCCATTTAACGGTACCCCTCGCCAGGTGCGAACCATCACGTCGCTAACCCCCGATCGGGCCGATCGCCATGGTACCCATGCCCTGCGGCCGGAAAAAGGAGCCTGAGCTTGACCAATCTGGTCAAGTTTGTTATTGTTCGTGCCATCCAGACCAGGGTGTGGAGGAACCGCATGGTTGACCGCAAACCAAAGAAGAAGCCGCCTCGCCGCGTGTCGGAGCCAATGGGCCTCTACGAGGCCAAGACGCGCCTGTCCGAACTCGTCGACGCTGCCGCCCTGGGCACTGAGTTCACGATTGCCAAGTCGGGCAAGCCGATGGCGCGACTCGTGCCGTACGGGCCGGAACACGCCCGCACCCTGCGCAAGCCGGGCAAGGGGAAGGGACGCGTGTGGATGGCGCGCGACTTCGACGCGCCACTCGCTCCCGACGTGCTGCGCCTATTCACCGGCGACGGTGCGTGAAGCTTCTGCTTGACACCAACGCGCTGATCCGCTGGCACGCCGGTACGCTCAAGCGGCCTGCGGTCGAGGCCGTACAGAAGGCCGACTTGGTGGCGGTCAGCGCCGTGAGCGCATGGGAGATCGCGATCAAGCGGGCGTTGGGGAAACTCGCCTTTCGCGATACGGTCGAAGCCGTGGCCGATGCGTACGGCTTCTTGCCGTTGCCGGTCACGCTGCGCCACGCCGACCTCCTCCAGGACCTTCCGGCACATCACGCCGATCCATTCGATCGGCTGCTGATTGCCCAGGCCCTGGAGGAGGGGCTGACGATCCTGACGTCCGACCGCGCGTTCGAGCCGTATCGCGTGCCGGTGGTGTGGATCTGACGGCGTCCGCCGCTCGACTCGCTACGCCGGCGTCCGCCGCTCGATTCGCTACGCCGGCATCCGCTTCGCGATCGCCTCGCGGGTCTCCGCCGGGATCGCGGGAGACTTGAGCAGCACCCTGATCCGCGCGATCTGAAGGGCGACCGCGCGCTTGTCGTGCGTTTCCTGGAAGAGGAGCGCCGCCTTGAAGCGCGCCGTCAGTTCCGTCGTTCCGTCGCCGAAAGTCTCAGCTACACCGCCCAGCTCGTCGAACGTCTGTGCCGCGCCACGAATGTTGCCGGTGCCGTAGTGCAGATTGGCCAGTCCTTCGAGGGCGTCACGCACATAGTCCCTGGTGATGCGCGCGTTGTCGATGATCGAGTGGTACGCCTTCAGCGCCTCGTTCACGCGACCCTCCTCGGCGAGGCGCTGCGCTTCCTGGACGGTCGGGATGATCGGGCCGGCGTTGACCAGGGTCGCTGGGCGCCCGGTCAGGTGCAACTGCGCTGCGCCGGCAGAAGACACATCGGCGGCGGTGAACGCCACCGTGAGCGCAATGACCGCGGATGCGGCCGTGAACAACCTCTGCGTTGCGTACATCGAGCTACCCCCAATTCAACGCGTGAACATCCTCGGCGAAGGGGGTGGGGGCGAGGAACATGTCTTGTGATACGAGTTCGACACCAGGCGTGTTTCAAGGGTTGCGCCGTGGCGAATTGAGACACCACGCCCCTCGAGGACCTTTCCGAACCGAGTTACGAGTCGAACTTCATCTCCGGCGCGGTGCGGAGGCATTTACGGCCGGTATTTCGGATTCGGCGGATTTGAACGGCGGATGCGACGGATAGACAACGGCAACTGATGGGGGAACGACAACGACAGCCCGCTGTTGCAGTTCCCCCGGTATTTGCCGTTGCAGTATCCGCCGGATCCGGGTGGGTATCCGCCGAATCCGAAAACAGGCCGTAGAAGCCAGTCCTCGGGCGTCGATCCAGGAGGCGTCGGGGAGCGGAATCGCGTACTTTCCACGACTGTGACGTCTCCGCAACTCGACCCGCTCTTCCTCTCCTTCCAGCTCGCGCTGGCGGGTCGCTATTCCATTGAGCGCGAGATCGGTCGCGGCGGAATGGGCATTGTCTACCTCGCGCGAGAAGTGCACCTCGACCGCCCGGTCGCGATCAAGCTGCTCCCTCCGGAACGCGCGGCCGACGGCACGCTGAAGGAGCGCTTCCTTCGCGAGGCACGCCTCGCCGCCAAGCTCTCGCACCCGAACATCATCCCGATACACGCGGTTGCCGATGTGGACGGGTTCGTGTTCTACGTGATGGCGTTCGTGGACGGCGAAACGCTCGCCGAACGCGTGCGCACGCGCGGGCCGCTGCCCGCGTCCGAGGGCACACGCGTGTTGCGCGAGGCAGCGTGGGCGCTGGCCCACGCGCATTCGCACGGCCTCGTGCATCGCGACGTGAAGCCGGACAATATCCTCCTCGAACGTGGGAGCGGCCGCGCGCTCGTGGCCGACTTCGGGATCGCCGCCGCGGCCGGCGACGCGGCGGGCGAGGGCATCAGCGGTACGCCCGAGTTCATGAGCCCGGAGCAGGCGCTCGGCAAGGAACTCGATCCGCGCAGCGACCTCTACTCGCTTGGCGCGACGGCGTTCTACGCCTTCTCAGGGCGCCTGCCGTTCGAGGGGAGCACGCCAACGGAGGTGCTTGCCAAGCACGTCACCGAGCCGGCGCCGCACCTCGCGACGCTCGGGCTTGCGGTGCCGCGCAAGGTGGCGCTGCTCGTGGACCGGTGCCTGGCCAAGGAAGCGGAGCATCGGCCCGCCAGCGCGGATGCGCTCGCGGAGCAACTCGGCGTGGCCTTGGAGCAGCGGCGCGAACTGCCGGCTGCGCTGCGGGCATTTGTGAAGCGGAACGGGCGGCTCGACGGCGCGGCGTCGCTGCTCTATCCGACGCTCCTCGCGACCGGGTCGGTCGGCGTCGCCGCAATGTACGGCATGTGGGCCGGATTTACGGCATTCGGCATTGGGATGACGGTGGCGCCATTCTCGTACCTCGTTCACGCGGCCCGTCGCCTCTCGCTGCAGGGCTTCGCGCACGTGGACATTGCGCCGGCATTCAAGAGCGAGATCGAGTCGTCGCGCGAGGAGTATGCGGTGGACCACGGGACGGCGCCAAGCACCGTCGAACGCGCCCTCAAACTCGTGCTCAAGAACACGGCGCGTGCGGCGTCGCTCGTGTCGGTCGTCACGATTGGGACCACCACCTGGGCCGCGATGTACCGCTCGCCGCTGGCCGAGACGTCGGCCCTGGTCATGGTCGTCGCATGGTCGACGACACTGTTCAGCACGATCGGCTACCTGGCCCTCATTCAACGCCGCCGCGACGTGGACACCGAGATCTGGCACCAGATCTGGACCGGACCCATTGGGAAGGTCGCGTTCGGCATCGCCCGCAAGTTCCTTGGCAGTCGCGGCGTGACGTCCGCGATGACGCATCGCGCGACGGAGCTTTCGCTCGGGCTGGCCGCGGAGCAACTCTATGAATCGCTACCCAGGGAAGCGCGCACCGCGCTTGCCGACCTTCCGGCAACGTTGAAGCAGCTCCAATCCGACGCGCAGTTGCTGCGCCGCAACCTCGACGAGCTGCAGGATGCGCTCAACGACGCGGGCGACGCGTCCGCATCGGTGGAATACGCCGAGGTGCGCCTGACGCGAGACCAGATCCAGGCGAAGCTTGGTGACGCCGTCGGCGCACTGGAGACCATCCGGCTGAACCTGCTCCGCCTTCACGCCGGCTCCGGATCACTCGAGGGGCTCACGACGCACATCGGGCTCGCGGCCGCCGTGTCTGAAGAAGTCGAACGCCTTCTCGCGGCCAAGGCCGAGGTCGAGCGCAGCCTCGCGTTCCCGAGAGAGATCGCATCCACGCCCGCGTGACAATCCCTATCGACAACGGTCTCGGCTCTACCGGGGAAGCGGATGCACGTGACCAGCCAATACCAACACACCGCAGTCGCACTGCTGACCTTCCAACACACGAGACCATGAATCGCCGAACCATCGCCATCGCCGCACTGATCCTCGCCATCGCTCCGGTGGCGGGCGCTCAGTCGCTCGCCGACCAATACCGCGCCACCACGGACCGCATCGCGGCCGCGGCGCTCTCTGACAGCGCGGCGTGGAACCGCATCGCGGAACTCACCGAGAAGTTCGGCAACCGCATCAGCGGCTCGCAGAGCCTCGAGCAGGCCATCGACTGGATCATCGTGCAGATGAAGGCCGACGGCCTCGACAACGTGCGCGGCGAACCGGTGATGGTACCGCGCTGGGTGCGTGGGGCGGAATCGGCGGAGATGGTGGCGCCGCGTCGGCAGAACCTCCCGATGCTCGGGCTCGGCGGAAGCATCGCGACGCCCACGGGCGGCATCACCGCCGAAGTGCTCGTGGTGACGTCGTACGACGACCTCACCGCGAAGGCAGCGCAAGCCAAGGGAAAGATTGTGTTGTTCAACGTGCCGTTCACGAACTATGGCGAGACGGTGCGCTATCGGGGCGGCGGCGCGGTGGCGGCGGCAAAGGCGGGCGCCGTGGCCTCGATGATCCGCTCGGTGACGCCCTATTCGATGCGCACGCCGCACACCGGCGGCATGGCCTACGACTCGACGGTGACGAAGATCGCGCATTTCGCCATCACGCCCGAGGACGCGGACATGATCGCGCGTCTCACGGCGCGCGGCGAGAAGGTGCGGGTGCACGTCACGATGTCGGCGCAGATGATGCCCGACGCGCCGTCGCGCAACGTGATGGGCGAACTGCGTGGTCGCGAACTGCCGGATGAAGTGGTCGTGGTGGGCGGCCACATCGACTCGTGGGACGTGGGCCGCGGCGCGATGGACGACGCGGGCGGCGTCGTGGCGGCATGGGAAGCGCTGCGCATCCTCAAGCGGCTCAACCTGCAGCCGCGCCGTACCATTCGCGCGGTGGGGTGGACCAACGAGGAGAACGGTTCGCGCGGTGGCAATGCCTATCGTGATGCCCACAAGGCGGACGCCGACAAGCACATCCTCGCCATCGAGTCGGATGGCGGCGTGTTCCGGCCCACCGGGTTCGGGTTCACGGGCTCTGACGCGGCGATGACCGTGGCGCAGGAAGTTGGCGCGTTGATCGAGCGTGCGGTCCCGGGATCCGGCGCGATCACCAAGGGCGGCGGTGGCGCCGACATCGGCCCGATCATGGGGCTCGGCGTGCCGGGGATGGGACTCAACGTGAGCGACGCCCGGTACTTCTGGTTCCACCACACCGACGCCGACACGGTGGACAAACTCGACCCGAAGGAAGTTGCGCAGTGCGCGGCGGTGATGGCCATCATGGCTTACGTGGTGGCCGACATGCCGCAGCGGTTGCCGCGGTAGCGATTCGGCTTCTGGGCGTGTCCAGGCTTCTACAGCAGGGGTTAACTACGATTTGGCGGATTTGAACGACGATTGAACGGATTACTGCAACTGCAACTGATCGGGGCAACGGCAACGACCGGCGAGGTTCGTGTAGTTCCCCCAGGTATTTGCCGTTGCAGTATCCGCTGAATCCGGTCGTGCATCCGCCTGATCGTAGTTAACCCTGCGGTAGATAGTTGCCACGTCGCGAAGCCAGGGGCGCCGTGCCGACCTCTCACCGCGCCGGCGGTGCCACGCCAATGCGTCGTGCCGATAGATTGGCATCATCCATCACAGGATCGTCGGAATGCGAACGTGCGGTCTGGTCCTGCTCCTGCCGCTCATCCTCCACGGCACGGTCGTCGGCGCACAGGAGGCGAGACAACTCGTCGTGCGTGCCTCGGCCACGCCCTGCCTCACCGTTCGGTCCCTCCCGAAGCCCGCCGCCGCTATGGTGGTATGCGTTCCACCCGGCACCGCTGTGACCGGCGACTCGTCCGTCCCGTTCTGGCGCCGCATCCGTACGCCTGACGGCACGCATGGCTGGGCAGCGAAGAAGTTTCTCGACTTCACGAGCACGGTGACGGCGCCGCCGGCCGGCGGCGGCGAAGCAAACGCGATTCCGGACAGCGCGTGGCTCGAGATTCACATCGTGGACGTGGGGCAGGGCGACGGGATCTGGATCGCCACGTGGGATGACGGCAATCCGGCCAACGGACGGTTCGAGGGGAAGAACATCGTCATTGACGGCGGCCCCGACGCGGGCGACGCCAAGAACGAGTTCGTGAAGTACCTCGAGCAGCACGCCCCTCACGGTGCGGACATCGATGCGCTGATCATCACGCACCCGCACAACGACCATTATCCGGGCGCGCGCGGCGTGCTCCGGCACTTCGGTGTGTGCAGCTACTACGATCCGGACACTCCCAACGGCGTCGACTTCGAGAAGTTCATGACCGAAGTGCGGGGCGCCAGTTGCAGCGGCACGCCGATCACGCTCCACCGGGGCCTCGCGAACCTCGGCACGCCGAGCTGGGGCAGCGAGCTGAAGGTCGAGTTCCTCTGGGGCGGGCCGATCGATCCGGCGGGAATGGGGTCGGGCAACACGCGCATCAACAATGCGTCGCTCGTGATGAAGCTCACGTACGGATCGCAGAGCGTACTCTTCATGGGTGACGCCGAGGGCAAGGAACGGAGCGGATCACCCGATACGCCGAGGTACGCCGAGGCGCGCCTGCTCGCCGATTCGGCAACCGCGGCCAAGCTCAAGTCCACGGTGCTCAAGGTCGCGCACCATGGGAGCGAGTCGTCGAGCACGATGCCGTTCATCCGGGCGGTGGATCCGTCCATCGTGATCGTGAGTTCCGGGCGCAAGAACTTCAACGGTCCGTTCCTTCCGGATAATTCCACACTACACCGGTACTGCGCGCACAACCCGAACATCCGCATCTATCGTACCGACCAGAAGGACGCCGCTGAGGCGCGCACCACGGCCAACGACGCCGACGGAGACTACATCGTGATCCGAACCAACGGGAAGCAGACGATCGTGCAGGCATACGAGAACGGGAAGCCGTTCGCCGTGCAGGGGTGTGCGCCGTGAGGGGCGGGCGAGTGGCCCGGCCACGCCTGGCAGGGTGCGCGCGCGGGCGGTGGCGATGCGGGACGATCGTCGCAGGCGCGCCGCTCTTCTTCGTGCTCCTCGTGGCCGCGTCCGGCGCCCGCGCACAGGCCCCCGCCCAATGGCCCGCGTTCACCGCGCAGCTCAATGCATACGTCGCCGCGGACTCCATTGTCGGCGCCGCCGCGCTGGTGATGAAGGACGGGCGGGTCCTCGCGCACCACGAGGTCGGCTACGGCGACCGCGCGCTGGGCCAGAAGGTGGATACCAACACGATCTTCCACTGGGGCTCGATGACCAAGACGCTCACGGCGATCGCGGTCATGCAGATGGTGCAGGAAGGGCGCCTCTCGCTCGATGCCAGGGTCACGTCGTTCATTCCCGAGCTGCGCCGCGTGCACGCGCCTGCGGGTAGCTCGATGGACGACATCACCGTGCGGATGCTGCTCTCGCACTCGTCCGGACTGCAGAACGGCACCTGGCCATACGGGCGCGGCCGTCCGTGGGAACCGTTCGAACCCACCACGTGGGAGCAGCTCGTCGCGATGATGCCGTATTCGGAACTCGGCTTCAAGCCGGACGCGAAGTACAGCTATTCGAATCCGGCCTTCATCTACCTCGCGCGGATCGTGCAGGACATTACGGGCGATCCATGGGAGGCGTATGTCCAGAAGAACATCTTCACGCCGCTCGGCCTGACGCGCAGCTACTTCAATTTGACGCCGCGCCACCTCGCGCCGTACCGTTCGAACAACTACACGCTCCAGAAGGATTCCGGCGGCGCCGTGCGGGTGGCGCCGAACGGCCGCGACTTCAATCCGGGGATCACCACGCCGAACGGTGGCTGGAACTCCCCGTTGGGTGACGTCGCCCGCTACGTGGCGTTCCTGACGGGCGCCGCATCCACCGACGTGTCCACGCGGGGTGAGCCACCGCCGCGCGGCGAGAGCGCCACGCGCGCGCTCTACGAGACGATCATCCCCCACGCCACGCTCGAACGGATGTGGGAACCACGCTTTCCCATGAGCGCAGACTCGTCAGGAGAGTGGATGGGGCTCTCGTTCTTCATCGAACGGTTCCCGGGAGGGGTGCTCGTTGGCCATACCGGCAGCCAGGCGGGATTCCGCTCGTTCTTCTACTGGAACCCAGCCACGCGCGCCGCCGTAGTCATGGCCGTCAACACGAACAACGAGATTGACGGGCGCGCATCGAGCGAAGGCTTCCGGAAGCTGATCGCGGCGGCCAAGGTGATGCTGAAGTAAATTCGGAACCTGGACGCTGAAGTAAACGCGAAGCCCTGACGCAACGCTCGAGAAATTCAAGAGCAACAAACAACGCCGGCTCGGTGTCCAACATTGGGCCGGCATTTCATGCCCAGCGGCATTCCTTCGGAGCAACTTCGTGAATCATCGTGTCACCCGCGCCGCGGTCGCCCTCGTCTGCCTTGTCGGCGCCGGAACGGCGGCCGCGCAAACGGCCGTGGACTGGTCGGTGCTCGAGCGCGCACGCACCAACGCACCCAAGCCAACCTCCACGGCCATCTCGGCCGATGACCTGCGCAGCCGCCTCTTCCAGTTTGCCGACGACTCGATGCGCGGTCGCGAGCTCGGTGACGTGGGCAACGTCAAGGGTACCGCGTACATCGCGGCGGAGCTCAAGCGACTTGGTCTCGAGCCGGCGGGCGACAACGGTTCGTACTTCCAGCTCGTGCCGATGGTCGAGCGGTCGTTCGATGAAAGCTCGCGGCTTCGCCTTGGCGACCAGACGTTCGAGGCGTGGAAGGACTACGCCATGCGCGACGAGGGAGCCGGGCAGCGCTCCATAGATGGAGTGGCCACCGTGTACGCCGGCGTGTGGGGCGACCCGTCGAAGATGATCTCGCGTGAGGCGGCGGCCGGCAAGGTCGTGATCGTCGCGACGAGGCCTGGCGAAATCGGAGGCGGCGTTCCCGGGCTCCCGGACAGGCGGCATGTGTCCGCCTACTTCCAGCAGGCAGCCGGCATCATGGTCGTGGGACTCGAGAGCCTGCCGGGCGAGAACATCGCGGAGTACCGCGCGCCGAGCGGCGGCATGAAGGAGGAGCACCCGGCGGCTCGGGCGTCATACATCTATGTCACGAAGGCCGTCGTACGCGCGATCTTTGGCGGCCCCCCGGCGTCGCTGGCCGCCGGCACCGCCGGTCGCAGCTTTACCGGGAACCCGGCGTTCGCCGAGAAGCCCATCGCGCAACCGGCGTACAACGTGGTCGGCATCCTCCGGGGCTCGGACGCGGCACTCAGGAACGAGTACGTCGCCATCGGCGCGCACAACGACCACATCGGCATCGAACGTCGGGAGCCAGTGGCCCACGACTCGATCTACGTCGTCAATCATCTCTTCCGCGAGCAGGGCGCCGACACGCCGGATCCCAAGCTCACGCGGGCCGACTTTCAGCGGGTGAACACGCTGCTCGCCGAGATCCGGCAGAAAACCAACGGTGCTTCGGCCCGCATCGACTCGGTGTATAACGGAGCGGACGACGACGGCACCGGCTCCATGTCGGTGCTCGAAATGGCGGAATATTTCTCCGGCCAGCGCGCGAACCAGCGGCCAAAGCGCTCGATGCTCTTCATCTGGCACGTGGGCGAGGAAGAAGGACTCTTCGGGTCAACGTGGTTCACCGACCACCCGACCGTGCCGCGTGAGTCGATCGTCGCCGAACTCAACATCGACATGGTGGGTCGCGGCGAAGCGAGCGACGTCACGGGGACGACGAAGGATGGGAAGCTCGTCCGCGGGAACGAGAACTACGTCCAGTTGATTGGCTCGCGCCGGCTGTCGACGGAACTCGGCGACCTGGTGGAGAAGGTCAACAAGGACATGAAGCTCAACATGTCGCTCGACTACGCGCTCGACGCCGACGGGCATCCGCAGAACATCTATTGCCGGAGCGACCACTGGTCGTACGCGCGCTACGGCATCCCGATCGTGTTCTTCACGACGGGCGGCCATGCGGACTACCATCAGCTCACGGACGAACCGCAGTACATCCAGTACGATCACATGACGCGCGTGGTGAATTTCGTGCGCGACATCGCGGTCGAAGTGGCCAATACGCCGACGCGGCCCAAGGTGGACAAGCCGAAGCCGGACCCGAAGGGCGCCTGCCAGCAATAACGCGCCTGCTGCTGATGGTGGCGCCGCTGCTACTGGCAGCGGCGGCGCCGGCGGCCGCCCAGGGGCCGACGGCCGTGCGCGTGGCGGCGGACAACGACGCATTCAATTTCTGGTTGCCGCCGTGGGATCGCCCGGACCGCGAGTACACGAGCGGTGCGCGCGGTACGCTGGAGTACGCCGGTCGGCCCGGTTGGCCCGTGTGGCCCCGGCTCTCCCGTGATGCATCGCGCGTGTCTTCGCACAGCTTCTCGATCGGGCAGGCGATCTATACCGGCGTGCGCGAGCCCAACATCTTCGCCCGGCCCAACGACTGGCAGGACGATGGACAGCACCGAGTCCGCCCGAACGCCGGATGGCTCTACGTCGAGGCGGCGGAGCGCGACTCGACGGCGCGCGCGACCACCGAACTCGCGGTCGCCGTTGGCGTCGTTGGCCCACCGGCGCTCGCCGAACAGATGCAGCGTTTCTTCCACTCGCTCGGCCCGGAGTTCCAGCGGCCCGTGGACTGGACGCGGCAGCTTCCCTTCGAACCGGGATTCGTCGCCCGGTACCTGCGGACGTCGACGGTGGGCACGTTCGGCGACGCGAATCGGTGGCGCGGGGCGTTCACCACCGAACTCGGAGGCTCCGCCGGGACGATCCTGACGGCGCTCTCGGCGGGAGCGGGCGTGGCGACCGACGTCGCGTTGGGCGGAGCTCCCGCGAGCGCGACGGCTCCGCATCTCGCGTTCACGGCCGGCTTCTCCGGACAGTTCGTGCTGCGCGATGAATTCCTCGACGGTACGATTTTCCGAACGAGCGATCGCGTGGACAAACAGCCCATCGTCACGGAAGCGCGTTTCGCACTCACGTTCCGCTGGCGCCAGTTGGGCGTCACGTACCGCGCCACGCACTCCGGACGTCAGTACGACGGACAGGGGCCGGCCGCGAGCTGGGGAACGATCCAGACGGAGTGGCGGTTCGGGCGGTAGCGCTTGGTGCTCCTGCGGAACCGCGGAACCGCGGAACCGCGGAACCGCGGAGATTCGCGGAAGACGGCACGGAAGATCCGCGGAGACTGCAACGACAACTGCTCAGGTATCGGCTGAATCCGGGTTCAAGCCGAAATCGCCTGCCCGCGCGCGGATCCGGAATGCTCGCCACCGGACGGAATGTTCGCGATTTCAATGTCTGTTGCACCGAACAGGGATCGCGCGAGCCGCGCGCCAAGGGTGACGGGCCCGAGGCAGCGGCGCGGCACGACCGCCACGAGTCGCCGCACCCCGCGTTCGTGGAGTTGCATGACCAGCTCGAGGTAGCCGCCAGCGCACGAGGTGTTCCCGGAGTGCACCAGTGTGTGCTCGCCGAGCTCGGCGTCGCGCACGATGATGCACGAGCCGTTGGCGCTCGACTCGAGAACCGTCGTTCGCGCATCGGGCGATGGCGCGTGCTCCGCCGCGCGAATGCGTCGCACTGCGGCCGTCCTGAGCGCTCGCTCGGAAAAGAGCCATCGATCGTCCCGGCAGCGCTCGATGCGATCCGCGCCCAGGCCGCGCGAATCGAGCTCGCGGTGGTGGTACGCGGGAATCGTCGGCGTGCGCCGCAGGTAGTCGGCGGCGAGGGCGGCCGCCAGCCGCTCCTGCGCCTCACGGTCGGGGAGCGCCGGGCGGACGAACTGGATGTCGTCCATGAGCACGAGCAGCTTTGGCGCGGCGACCGCGGCAGCCGCGCCCTTAACGGCGACGGCGCTGACCACGTCGCAGGCCGCCGCCCACGAATTGCGCGTGAACTCGACCATGTCGGTATGAGGCGACAGGTCGCGCGGCTCATCGAGCAGGTCGCCGGCTCGCCCTCCGGCCGTGAAGACGGCGAAGTGGCCGGCGAGAATGACTGTTGCGCTTGCTGGAACGCCTGCCCGAGCGCCTGGCCCGGCGCCTGCCGTGGCGTCGGCGATCCGGCGCCGGAGCACCAGATCAGGCGAATCGTATGTCATGCGTGACGTCCCCCGGATGGCTGGTCACCGCCTTCGTTGCCCGGACGCTCGCCGGCCACCATCCCGGCGAGCCTCCCGATCGCATACGAGCAGAGCCAGCGCGTGCGATCGCGAAGCCCGTCGCGCACGCGGTGGCTGAATCGGGGCGCACCACCGTGCTCAAACCCGTCCACGAAACTCGACGGCTTGAGGTGGGTGCGCGTGTGGCCCTCGGTGTCACCCGGGCCACACACGTCGAGGCTTGCGGCGAACCTGGCGCCGATGGCGACGCCGCTCGCCGCGCCGTTCCCGTTGCGGCCACGTACCAGTTGCTGGAGTCCCGAGAGCGGGAAGACGGGCGCCACGACGCCTTCCTCACGCCCCAGCCCGGCCAGCGCGGGTGGCGGTCCGAGGAACACGCTTTCGTCGCGGCGTCGTGGCGCCCGCGCGCTCACGCGGAACGTGGGCAGCGCCGTGCGCTCACCGCAGAGCAGGAGGAGCGCCGTGTTGAGCGAGAGCGCGACACTCTCGCGCACCGCCGCGGGCCGCGCCCGGAACTCCGTCCCGAGCCGGTACCAGGCGATGTGCTGCACGAGCGTGACGAGATCGTCGGTCACGGCGGCGCGCAGTTCCGAGTCGTTTCGCGCATTGCCGCCGTGGCGGGCGTGCTTGCGGGGCGGCGACCAGTCGTGGCGCCCGAAGGTGTCACGCGCGACCGTGGCGCCGAGTGAACGCTCGAGAAGCGACCAGGCGGCCGGGTCGTAGGGGAAGAACCAATGGTGCGCGAAGAGCAGCTTGATCGCCAGTTGCACCGCCGGGTCGCTCGTCGGCGTCTCGAGCAGCGATTCGAGCGCGCTCCCCTCGAACCCCGCGGCGACATGCGCCTTGCCGAAGAGATGTTCAGCCCGAATCTCGAGTACCTCGCCGGCGATGAAGATCGCGTAGTCGACGAGGTTGGCGTACTCGTGCATGGCGTGCGGGTCACGCTCCTTTGTCAGGGCGAAGATCGTGCCGAGCACGGGAATGCGACCGGACGACACGGCGGCGAAGGACTGCACGCTCGGCGCGAGTGCGAGATGGTGGATGTGGAACCCTTCGGGTGGCCCGTCGGGATCGCGGGGGGTGAAGCCGTGCCGCGCGGCCTCGACGGCGATCTGCGCGCGCCGCACGGCGACGTCGCGATTGCTGGTGCGGTAACTCGCGGCGGCGGCGGCATTGATGCGCGTGGTCTGTGGCACGCGCCGGGTGCACTCCTCGCCACTCTGGAGGAACGACCCGGTGCGGCCGGACTCGGCGCAGGTGTAGAGGAGGTCGCGCGGCGTGGAACGCACCCGTTCCGGGAGCGGGCCGATGTCCCAGAGCGTGCCAGGCGACTCGCCACGAAGCCCCGGCGCCGTGACTGGCTGGAAGAGGTAGACCGAGACCCGCGTGTCCGGCGGGAGCAACCGCTCGGCGAAGTCGGTGGCGGCCGCGCGTTCGCGGCGTGCGATGGAGGCGAGGCGATCGGTGTGCGTCATGGGCGGCTCTCGACCAAGAATGCCTGAGACGGCGGCCAAACGGCAGGGTGGACAA
>Ga0315281_10006205_pt1 | contig 17042 bp, 18 predicted proteins | sample YL17G07_0_MG_FD_204540 | JGI IMG/M metagenome (GOLD analysis project Ga0315281, IMG submission 204540) | Sediment microbial communities from Yellowstone Lake, YNP, Wyoming, USA - YL17G07_0 | ecosystem: Environmental > Aquatic > Freshwater > Lake > Sediment | place: USA: Wyoming | collected...
CGGAATTTGACCGTGCCATGATCGCCCGCCGCCACCGCCGAGTCCGCTACAACGACGACGACCCGCGCAACGCATCGCAGGCGGCATTGCACGGCCGGTACTTCGCTCCGGTCCCGGCAACGATGGAGACGGGGGCCACGCCCGGCTCGCGCGAGAAGGTGGCCGTACTGGCGGACCGGATGGAGCGCGGCGAGGAACTGTGGCACGAGGCCGACTTGTGCTGGCGGGAACCGATGCACGAACGGATTCGTCTGCCAGCTCAATCGGCACTGTATACCAACGATTGGGACCAATACGAGGAATGACCTAGCACAACCGGCGGGGCGGCGTCATCGACTGCGTTTGGAGCGGTTATTGTATCCGCTCCTGGTCTCGAATCATTACGTCCGGCCATTCGCAGTCGCAAAGGTCGCACACGGGAGAATTAACTGTGGGGAGAACGCGGAAATGTCATGCTCAATCCGAGAGTTGCTAGAGAGACTGTCGTGTTACTGGCCCACCGGCGGAAATTGCCAAACAAGCCTAGCCGCACAACGTTGTACTGCTGGCGAAAGACCGGTCTCGTCAGTAAAATCAGTGGTAAGCGAATCACGCTCGAATGGTGCCGGTACGGCGGACTGCCGGCGACCAGCCTCGAAGCCTACGATCGGTTCATGCAGCGATTGAATGGAGAATGATCCATGCCGCTCTTGCCCGGAAAAAGCAATACCGTCGTGAGTTCCAACATTCGCGAGTTCCACGGCGGTCCCAGCTACGCCCACACGGCCGCGAAATTTGGGAAGGCCAGAGCCGACATGCAAGCCGTGGCCGTCGCCATGGCCAATGCCCGCAAGACGGGCAGCAAGAAATAACGGAGACCGCCGCCGGCGTGTCCGAAAGAGTTTGTGCCCCCAAATACTCCGTAGGCGCGCCGGCGTGTTTTTATCATGGCAGCAAGAAAATATTGGATGACGCTGCGTGGCGGACCGAGGCATGGTCAGCGCGTGGAAGTCGAAGACTATTGCCTCATCTGCTCAGTCCGCTCGCCACGAAATCCATGGCGCTATTTCTCTGCCGAGTATGAGTTGTGCGAGCCATTTGTCGGCTTTGAGATTGGAAGCCGATTCGTCCGATACTTCGATTCGCGCAATTCGCGGTTACGCAAGGATGGTTCACGATTGCCGAAGCGAGTGAAACATGGCTAAGAAAATAAACGGCAATCCGATCTACGCCACCGATGCAAAAATACTTTCCGGTCCAGATAGCGGACGAATCTTCACCGATGCCGAGCTAACTCAGTATGTCCGTGGCGACTATTCTGACTCAGAACGGTATCAGCAAATAAAGCCGCCGAGATATGGTTCCCTTACGTCGGTAAAGCGATGACACCTCCCGCTATCTTCACTTCCTTCTCCAACGAAATCTTCGGCCCCGACGGCGAAACCTACGCCGCGGCCTATGGCGGCATCATGGACGAGGAAGCCGAACGGATCGCCTTGGTATTGTCCTTCTGCGCCGATATGCCAACGAGCCTCATTTTGGCAATCGTCGAGGCCCGCGTGCGCAAGTTTCAGCGAGAGTCCGGCATGGCGCCATTGCCTGTGTTGCAAGGCATCGACGACGCCTCTTAACGCGCTTTCTCGCGTTCCACGCCGTTCCGCGGCGTACTTTCTCGTTCCACAATGGGCAATCTCTATTCCCATTGGCTCTGAATCGGCCCACGATGCGATTGTGGAGTGGGGGCGAACTAGCCCCAACAGGTCGATGAGATGCCAGACGAACTCGATCCCCAGACATTCGGTTCCCAAACCGACGTAACTCCACCCGGCCCTAGCGCCGAACCCGTCTCGACGGCCGACGTCGGCGGCGGCGGCGGTGAACCGGCGGCACCGGCCGCTTTCAATCTCCGCACCTATCTGTCCGATTACGGCGTCGATCCCAACGCCTTCCCCGACGATCGCACGGCGGCCGACACCCTGCGCGGCGCCGCCGAGCAATACTACCAGCATCGCGAGCTGATCCCGCAGGTGCAGCAGTACCTCGCGCACCAAGACAAGTTCCAAACCTGGCTTTCGCAGCAACAGGCGGCCGAACAGGAAGCCCAGGCCCAGGCCCAAGCCGCCGCCAAGTTTCAGTGGGAATCCAAGAAGCCCGACCCCCGCTGGGACAGTCTGACGCGCTACGACGCACAGACGGGTTCCTGGAAAGCCATCGCGCCGGATTCGCAAGAAGCGCTCCGTGCGGCGCAGCAGCGCTCCGAGTACGGCAACTGGCAGCGCGATACGCTCCAGCGCGTGCTGTCGGACTTCCCCAAGCTGGCCCAGGAATCCGTCGCCGATTACGTGCAGACGCAAATCGGCCAGGCCGTGCAGCAGTTGCAGCAGAACATGCAGGCCCAGCAGGCGATGGCCGCGATCTACCAGACCAATCAGCCCTGGCTCACCGCCCAGGATGAGCAAGGTCAGGTCCAGATCGATCCGCGGACCGGCCGCCCGGCATTCAGCGAGTTGGGCCAGCAGTATCTGGGCCACCTGCAAAACGTCGGCAACATGAACTTGTCCGACCCCCGCGTGCAGGACTGGATCGCCCAGCGTTTGGCCATCGCCGACCAGAACATCGCCGCCCTGCAAGGTGGCGGCGCAGCGCCGCAAGGCCAGCCTCGGCAGCCACCCGTCCAAAGAGGCCAGGCGTTTGTCGGCAACCGCCCGCGCGGTCCCGACGGCCAGTTCCTGTCGGCCGAGCAAACCGGCAAGCAAAAACAAGATCGTTTTCTGGATCGCGCCCGCGGCACGCGCACCGGTCCTAATCGTGACGCCGCGACCGATTCCAATGAAGGGGACGATCTGCGTTCCCCCAAGGAAATGATGCTCCGCGAACTCCAAAAGAACGGCGCGCTCGCCGCTCACGGCTAACTAGGGGGAACATCCGATGTCGAACGAATGGGAAGGCGTAGTTGCGACTACCGCCAACAAGTACTTTCGGCAGGTCGATGACTTGACCGTGCGCGATCGCATCTTGTTGTCCTATCTCAAGAAGCGCGGCCGGATCACGCTCAACAACGATGGCTTCAATCTGATCTGGACCGTCCAGAACGACCAGCACGCCCCGGAATCCATCGCCGACGGTGCGCCGGTCAACTACGCCCGCCACAACTTGTGGACCAAGGCCGAGCTCGACATCCGCATGTACTTCGTGGGTGATGTGGTTTCCAAGAAAGAGCGGGCGATGAATAGCGGCACGGTCGCCATCGTCAACCGCTGGGACGAAGTGCTCAAAAACCTCGGCGCGTCGATCAGCGACAACTTCTCCACGGAGTTGTACATCGACGGCTACGCCAGCGGCAACGAGAACCGCATCTGCGGCTTCGATAGTTGCTTCGGGGCCACGGCGGCTGCGGCCACTTCGCTCATCGCCATCCCCAACGACACCTACGCCGGCCTCTCGACGGCCGTCGGACAAGGTTCTTCGGCCTGGGACGACACGCTGGGCGCCGATCAACCCAACACCACGATCAGCACCGACTGGCCGCACGGAGTGGGCGACGCCAAGTACGATTACTGGTCGCCCAAACTGGTCCACTCCAACAGTTCGACCTGGGCCGGCTCGACCGACTTCGAGGACAACTGCGAGCCGTGTCTGCGGCAGGCCATTCAGTGGATGCTGCACACCAGCGGCCAATCGGCCGACGGCGTACTGGGCCTGATGAACGGCATCCACTTCACCAAGTTCAAGAATCGCGAGTCCAGCCGGTTGCGGATCAACACCAGCACCGGCTCCCGCGAGGCCGAGGAACTGGGTTTCTACAACACGTTCGTCTTTGACGGCGTGACGTTCCAAAGCGAGTTCGGTGTGCCGGCCAACGTGACCTACCTGATTCCGACCGCGAAGTTGGAACTGATGAGCCACCAGGATCGGCTGTTCATGCCCGAGGGGCCGTTCTACGATCCCGACGTGCTGGGCTGGAAGTTCAACAGCACGTTCATCGGGAACCTGAAAATCGCTTCGCCCAAGTATCTGAGTAAGGTCTACGACGCTGACTGAGTAACTGACGCCGACTAATCCGGCGCCCGATTCGCCACAAGTTGGCAATCTTTTTACGGGGGAGAACGACAATGGGAATCGACTCGCTAAAACCGTGCCGCCGGGGACGTACCTTTTACGGCCCGGATGCCACGATCGACACGGCGAACTACGGCACGTCAGTCGGCATGGAAGGCACGCCCGCCGTATTTCAGGACGTAAATCCGGTTCTTGGCGGCGGCGGGTTCTTGCAGCCAATCAGTTCGTTTGCGCTCAATTTGCCATCGGTGACTCCGACCAATCGCGGCATCCGTCGTTCGCAGCGCCCCGTACATTGCTTGTTTGTCCGCAACGTCAGCGGTTTCTCGCTGTACGGCGGTCAAGTCGTGGACTGGGCATTGACTGGAAACTTCCTTGGCAAGCGGGTTGGCTCGGTGCATATCTTGCAGGGAGGGCAAGTCGCCGGCGTCGTCGATGACCTACTCGACAACACGCCGGTCCGCAATGGCGATATGTTCTGGCTCGTCGTGCGCGGTCCGTGCCTGGTCAAGACGACCTTCGGCAACACGGTCTCCGATCATACGGTCGGCGCAGTGTTGATCGGTGGCACGGCGGCGGCGTCCACTGGCGGTACGACAGCCACTGGCGGTCGCGTGGACTGCATCATCAAGGCGGCCATGACTGCCAACAACACCAACGGATTCCTGTTCGACGCGGCATTGCAGCGAGTTGGCATCGTGTTGGCCTGTTCCAGCGCGGCCACGAGTGGCGGCACGACCTCGAACCTCACCAACAGCACCAACGCCGGGGCCGGCTACCAGTTGCTGGCCGACGTGCAAGTTTTGTAGTCGCGCAAGTTTCGAGACAGTCTGGGGGCCGCACCTGAACGGGTCTATAAGGCCCGCAGGTGCGGTTTTTTCATTGGCACAAGGAATCGTCGATGACGCCCAGAAAGTTATCCGTCGCCATCTTCACGTTCGCGTACGGTGGAAACGGGGCGACCAAATCGCAGCACCCCGACATCATGGAATGGATGCTGGTAAACGTCCCTAAACTGAAGGCCGATCCGCGGGTAAGCAATGTTTGGCACAGGGACTTGTCGGACACTCCAATCACGATGACGCGCAATCAGGCCGTTTTGACGGCGATGGAATTGAAGGCCGATCTGATTCTGATGGTCGATTCGGATATGAAGCCGGATATGTACCTGGGGGTCGATCCAGAAGCCGAACCATTCCTACCGACGGCTTTTGACTTCATTTACGACAACTGGGACAAGGGGCCGAACGTCGTGTTTGCGCCTTACTGTGGACCTCCGCCTCACGAGAACGTGTATTGCTTTCTGTGGCGCGACTACGAGACAAACAGTCCGAGCGATCACTGGGCGCTCGACCAATACTCGCGGCACGAAGCGGCTCACATGGCCGGTATTCAGGAAGTTGCGGCTGGCCCAACTGGCGTAATTCTCTGGGACGCGCGCGTATTCGAGGTCACGAAGCCACGCAAGAAAGGCGACATGCCGTGGTTCTATTACGAATTCACGGACCTCTATCACGCCGAGAAGGGTTCGACGGAGGATGTGACGGCGACCCGCGATATCTCAATGGCGTGCATCGGCAAGTACGGCCGCAACCCGATCCACTGCCACTGGTCGAGTTGGGCCGGGCATTGGAAACCCAAGTTGGTCGGAAAACCGATTCTGGTTGGCGCCGAACACGTCGTTGGGAGAGTTAAGGCCGCCATCGAAGGTGGATTGGACTCCAATCAAAAGCTTCAACAGTTAGAAACCGACTTCGCCGACAGGATCGACTGGTCGCTGGCACGGCACGATTGCGATTTGGAACCAGTGTCTCGATTCCAATTGGACGATTTTGCTCCGAACCAAGTCAACGATGCGGCAAGGAACGGGCAATGAACACCGGCACCAAGGAAATCGTCTACTTCACTCCACCGTGGCCGTGGTTCGATGGCCATTCGATGCTGATGCCCCAAGATGACGTGAACTGCCTGCTGGAATTGGTCGCCAAATGTCGCCGCTCGGAAAAGCACAGTGCTCGCATTGTCGAAGTCGGATCGTTCGTCGGACAAGCAGCCTGCGCAATCGCCGGATCGGCGATTCCCTGTCGAGTGATTTGCGTTGATGCTTGGCAGCCGAACCGCACGGATTGCGACACGATCAGCCTGCGAGTCTCCGGCGCCACGAACTTCTATTACGAGGGATTCCTGCGCAACACGTTGCCGTTTCCAAATATCCGCAATATCAAGATGCAGAGTGTGGATGCCGCAAAACTGTTCGCCGACGGTTCACTGGACATGGTGTTTATCGACGCAGGCCACGAATACGAAGAAGTCGTCAGCGACATCTCCGCTTGGCTACCGAAAGTGCGTAGCGGTGGCATCCTCTGCGGCCACGACTTCAATCAGTTTGCCGGGGTTCGTTTGGCCGTCGAAGAGCTCGTTCCAGATTATCGGCGTGGCGGACCGGAAATCTGGTGGAAGCAAATCGCATGAGCACCGAGCTTTCCCACATCCCGTCCGTCCAGCGCCATGGCCACCGGCTTTGCACCGTCTGCCGCTCCGTGCGAATGATCGCCGAGATGGCGCCGGACGAGCGATTCGCGGACGGCTACAGCAGCATCTGCGTCTCGTGCGAAGAGAACAAGCAAGAGCATCTGCGGCACGTCCAAGAGAAGAAGTTGGTCTCGCACTTGAAGTCGCGGGTGCTGGCCGCCGGCCAGGTGGCCAAGGTGACGGAACTGTGCAATACGCTGTTGGACACCTACGGCGGCCTGAAAGGCTTTTGCGAACTGTGGCGCGCGGAAGTCGATGAGGCCCGCAAATTCAAGCCTGGCAGCGCGACCGTGCTACAGCAGTTCACGGCCATCGCCAAGATCATTCTGGCCGCCAATGCCGCAGCGCCGCCTAGACGCAACGAGCAGCAGATGAGCGACGATGAGCTATTCGAGGCCATGCAACGCTTCGTCAGCGATACGGCGGCCCAAGCCCACATCGTGGACGCCGAAATGGCGGAGACCGTTGCCGATGAGTAACTGGATCGCGGAAGCATCCATCGACAGCAACCAGGAGACGGTGGAAGAAGAATTCCGCCGGCAATTGGTCGAGTACAGCAATCGGGAAACCGAAGCGCTGAAGTTGTTCCGTTCGCTGCCGCACCAGAACTGTCTGTTCACTTGCGCTGCCAGCGAACTGCTGGCCACCGGCGGAAATCGATCTTCAAAAACCACGACTGCCGCGGTGCGCTTCGCCAGCATCGCCACGGGGATGCCGGTGGTCCTCAGCGATGGCCGACGCATCGAACCGCCCTTCGCCAACAAGCATCCGCTCTTACTGTGGGTGATCGGCTTCGATGAAGAACATATCGGCAAGACGATCCATCGCGTGCTGTTCCGCGAAGGCTTGTTCCGCGTCATCAAGGACCGCAAGACCGGCTTGCTGCGTGCCTGGAACCCGCTCAACAAAGCGGACGCCGAGCGCGAGGACGAAACCAAGCCCAGCGCCCCGTTGATCCCGCCACGGTTCTACGACCTGAAGCAGTGGAGTTGGGAGAACAAGGGCAACCGGGTATTCAACGTGGCGCGCCTGTTGGACGGTACCGAGATTCGCGCCTATTCGTCGCGCGGTCATGCGGCGATGGGCGATCCGGTCCACTTTATCTGGATCGACGAGGACATTGCCGATTCCGAAAGCGTGGCCGAGTGGCAGGCCCGGTTGTCCGATTACCGAGGAAAACTGCATTGGAGCGGCTATCCGTATTGCAAGAACGACGCCATGACGCGGATGGCCGAGCGGGCCGAACAACAGCGCGACCGCGAGAAGCCGGACGTCGTCCACATCAAATTGTCGAGCTACGACAACCCCTACTTCCCCGAGGACGAGAAGCGGAAGCGCACGGAAGGATGGCTGCCGGATGAGGTCCGGGCTCGCATGTTGGGCGAGTTCATTATGGACACCATCCTCTGCTATCCCAACTACAGCGCTGCCTTCCACGACTTGGAAAAGACCGGATCGCGGGATGAGGCCGACCGACTGCTGATCGAAAACAACTACCGGCCGCCCGACGACTGGAACAACTGGCTGGTGGTCGATCCGGGCCATACCGTCTGCGCCGGCCTGTTCATTTCGATCCCGCCGCCAGCCTTCAAGAGCCGGGGCCGCTACCTATGGAACGAGGTGTACGACCGCAACAGCGACACGCGCAAGTTCGCCAAAGCCTGCGTGGAGACGGCCGGCGGCTGCCACTTCGAGGGATTCATCATCGACAATCGGGCCGGCCGGCAGACCTCGATGGGCGCCACCAAGCGCGTCCGCACGATGTACGGCGAAGCGTTCGAGGAATTCGGCCTCATCAGCCGGCAGACCGAACACGCCTTTTACCCCGGCAGCGACAACGAACCGGCCCGCATGACGCTGGTGCGCGACGGCTTCGTGCCCGGTGGACCAAACAACCTGCCGGTGTGGCGGTTCGTGGGCGTGCGGCTGTATTGGCTCAAGTACGAGTTGGCCCGCTACAAGAAGCAAGTCGTGGCCAGCGCGGGCGGCAAGGGCCAGCCCCGCGACAGCGCCGTGGATAAGGACAACCACGCAGCAAATTGTCTTGAGTATTACGCCGCGGCTGAGGCTGCCGGGTATTGCGACTGGTCGCCGCCCGATCCGCCCAAGCGGAAACTCACTCCGGTCCAGCAATTCATGCAACGGCAAGCGGATCGGCGTAAGGCCATGAATCCCAACAGCGGATCGGTCGTCTGTGGAGCCGGGGCCTCCGAGGACTTATCCGCTTGGATGTAATCGAACACGCGGGGGCGTCTTAGTAAATGAAGGGTAATTCAATGAGTAAAGAACCGCGCAACTTCATCGTCAATCTCGGCTGGCCGGTGATCTATCACCCCAAGGGCGACCTGAACGCGAAAGCGGCGATGGCCCTGGTGGTCGCCATCGGACGAGATTGCCTGTGTCTGAACGTCCAATCGAAGGGCGGCATGTACAACAAGGACGGCGTGCTGTTTGCCGGCGATCCGCGGGTGCCGCTCGATCCGCAAGGCAAGGACGCCAATGGCCTGTGGAGTTTCGTGCCGGATTTTCCGTATCCGGTGGCCCACACGCCTTCGCCCTATCCGGCCCGCAACGAAAAGAAAGCCGACAAGATCGGCCCGGTGCCCGTCGCCCGCGACATGTTCAAGGCGGCCGAGATGCGGGCCTATGGCCAGTCGATCGCCCAGATCGCGTCTGCCATGAATTGCAGCCATTCGCAGGTCCAGCGAATGCTGGAAACGGCCGAGACCAGCCCGACCAAGCCGAAGGAAGTGGATAAGCCAGTCCCGGAATCGGCCCCGGCCATCGCGTAACCACGTTTGCGGTGAGAATTCAGGATGACCCGCAGCAACGACGAAATCCGCTGTCGTCCGCTCGTGACCGGCTGGCTGGGCAAGGTCAATATGGCCCTGCGCTATCGCAAACCGTTCATGGACGTGGCCGAACAGTGCATGGCGTTCTATACGTCCACGCTGGGATTCATGTGGAAGCCGGAGTATCGCCGCAAGTATTTCAAGACGGGCGGCCTGCCGACTCCCCAGTTCCAGATCACGATTGCCAAGGCATTCGAACTGGTCGCCCTGTTCGGGCCGATGCTCTACAACCGCAATCCGGTGCGGGCCGTGCGGACGCGCAAGGCATTGGACCTGCCGCCGGATGCCTTTGGCGATCCGAACGATCCGCTGGTCCAGCAGATGGCCCAGCAGATGGGCGCGATGGAACAACAGCGGCAGAGCCAGAACGGCATTCGCGCCCAACTGTTGGAACGGTACTTGAACTGGACGCCCGGCGAGCAACCCAACGGTGGCTTGCAGCAACAGGCCGAGGACGCCATTACCGAGGCGCTCATCAAGGGGCGGGGCATTTTGTGGTGCGAGACCTACGAGATGCCGGCCTCGCCGACCACGATCACCGGACTGTTCTACGACAGTCAGGACAATATGGTGATCGACCCCGACGCCACCGATCTATCCGATGCCAAGTGGATCGCCAAACGCTGTTGTCATCCCTACTGGGAAGTCGAACGGCAGTATGGCCTGTTGCCGGACAGCCTCAAGGAAAAGGCCAGCGACCGCTCCGGCGAGCGAGCAGGCGTCGATTACGCGGATGATGCCAACAACGACCGCTCCGGTGAATATGCCAAGAAGTTCGGCAAGAGCCACGACCTCTTGACCTATTGGAAAATCTGGTCCAAGGGCGGTGTCGGAACCCGACTCAAGGGCGTCAGCAAGACGATGAACAGGGCGTTCGACGAGGTGGTGGGCGATTATGCCTACGTCGTCGTGGCCGAAGGCGTGCCCTATCCACTCAACTGCGGCGAGAACTTTTTGGAGGAAGCGACCGACGAAGAAGTGAAGAAGAAGTTCTCCTGGCCGCTGCCGTTCTGGGCAGATAATCGCTGGCCCTGCGCCGTGCTGGACTTCTACAAGGAACCGAAGTCGCCGTACCCGGTGGCCCCGCTAAAACCCGGCCTGGGCGAACTGACGGCACTCAACATCATCGTGAGTCACTTAGTTGGCCGCATTCGTTCGTCCAGCCGGGATTTTGTAGCCGTGCTGGAATCGCAAGCCAAGGCCGTCGAAGGCCCGCTGCGCAACGGCGAGGACTTGTCGATCATCCTGCTCAAGGGTGCCACGGGCGACGTGGACATCAACAAGGTCGTCCAATTCCTCCAGCAGCCGCAGACCAACTTCGACGTTTGGAAGATCATCGACGCCCTGTTCCAACTGTTCGACAAGCGGACGGGCCTGACCGAATTGGTGTACGGCCAGAGCGAGACGCAGAGCCGGACGGCCGAGGATGCGACGATCAAAAAGCAAGGCATTTCGATTCGCCCCGATTACATGGCCTCCCGCGTGGAGAAGTGGCTCAGTGAAGCCTCCCAACTGGAGCGGCTGGCTTTGTACTTTGGTGGCGTTTCTGGCCAGACCGTCGAACCCCTGCTGGGTAAGGCCGGGGCCATGCTCTGGGACCAACTCATCGCCAACGAGGAACCGGAAGTCGTCTTGCGCGAACTCGATATCACGGTCGAGGCCGGTTCGGCGCGGAAGCCCAACAAGGACCGCGACGTGGCCAACATCAACCAGTTCCTACAGACGTTCGGCCCCAGCCTGGAATCGTATCGGCAGCAGTCGGGCGACGTGGGGCCGATGAACGCGATTATTACTCAATGGTGCAAGGGCGCGGACATGGAGCCGGCCGGCTTGATGATGCAGCCGCCACCGCCACCCGATCCCAACAAGCCCGATCCACAACAACAGGAACTCATGCTCAAGCAACAGGAGATGCAAGCCGAGATCGCCATGAAAGAAAAGGAGGCGGCACTTAAGGAACGGCTCGAAACCGTCAAGTTGCAAATCGCTCAAGCCAAGGGTGAGGCGGACATTCGGCTGATGCGTGAGAAAGCACAACTTGAATTGCAGATTGAAACCATGAAACTCCAAGCCGAGCAGCGCCGCGCAGAACAGGAATTGGCAATCGACCGACAGCAAGGAGAACTGGACCTTGCCCAATCGCAGCAGCAGGCAGCGGCAAACAACCAAATCGCACGGCAACAAATGATATTCGATGGCCAGAGGATGCAACAGGAAATGCGGCAGTCCGATCAGACACACAGGCTTGGAATGCAGCAGACACAGGCCAAGGGGAAACAGGACTTAGCTCTCCAGAAACAAAAGGCGTCTGCCGCAAATGGCGCAACTAGGAAGTCGGCCACTCAGCGGAAGTAGGAACAGCCATACGGGGTGGGGTCGTTAATGCTTTGGCAACAGACCATTTGTTTTTGTTCAACCTGTTGTACAGAGCGGATGGAGTCAATCCTAGATCGTCTGCCCATTGCACAACTGGCTTCGTTTCGCCCTTAAAAGTGATGAGATGATTCGTCGATTTGTTCCTTTGTTGCTCTTTCATCGTGGCCCAATAGCAGTTGTTCGGCTCGTAATTGCCGTTAGTGTCCTTGCGTTCAATTGTGTGTTTCTTGCTTGGTATTGGTCCCATATCAGCGTAGAAGACCTCAAAACTTCGCCATCGCTTGCACACTGTTATCCCTCGGCCGCCATATCGCTTGTAGTTCACCGCCTTGCTTTCGACGCAACGGCGAATCATTCCACGCCAAATTCTGTATTCCTTGCTGCTGGACATTCCGTGCGTTCTTCGACCAGCCGCGCGGCACTCCTTTTGCAAACATCCGCAACTTTTCGTGAGACCGCCGGAAAGGCATTTGGAATGCACCTTGGCGACAGACCCGCACTCGCATTGGCAAAGCCAATAATGCAATCCGTTGTCGGAGCGGTGACTGTATTGGAGGACTATCAGACGACCAAAGTGTTTTCCAACCAGATTGTTAATGCTCGCCTGACGCATACTGAATCTCCTTGTGTGTAGCGGTTTCCAAAGGAATGTACATCAGGGCGGAGAGCCTGTCAATGCGACGAGTCATCGGCCGAACCGTAAACGGCACGTACCAAGGCGAACCGGCCACGCCCGAGCAGCAGGCGGCCTTTGCGGCCATGCTGGCGGCCCGCACGCCCCCGGCCCTGGATACCGATACGGCCCACTACGCCGGCATGGGAACGCTGGATAAGCAGTACGGCGGGGACGAGAAGTATCTGGCCCGAATCACGGCTAATGCCAAGCGATTCGGCTATACCCCCAGCATCAACGACGTATATGACCCCACACTGGTCCGGCCGGAGATTGGCCCCGGCGACCCGGAAGCGTTTGTAAAAACTGGCGGGGGGCGGTATTATAGGGAACAACTTCTCGCTCGACGCAGGCGCTCCCCCAGACCGCCTTCGGTCAAGCTCGCCGAGGACATCGTTCGCAAGAAGTGCCGCGATGCGGTACGCCGCGAACCTGCCCTGCAAAAACTCCCCAAACGGGAGTTACGCGAGCTGATTGTCGCTAAGCACGGGCACCAACTTTCTGCTACCTAACTGGGGGATGTTCCATGTCTCTGACTGCCTCGGAAAAGCGCTATATTCGGGACGCGATCCCCAACAAGGTCGCCGCCAACGACATCATCGACGCCGTGAACCTGACCGATGCGCTGATCAACACGACCGAAATGGCTTTCCTCGATGGTGCGACGGCTGGCACGTCGGTCGCCAGCAAGGCACTTATTGCCGGCTCCGACGGCTCGGAAGCGTTCATTGGCCGCCTGACGACCACCGACGGCGTGGCCTCCGGTACGGCCAAGGTGATCGGCGGGCTGGCGTATAGCAACGCGGCGGCGTCCACGGCCATTGCCTCGACCAGCGCCGAGACGGCGTTCGACACGGCGTATACGCTGCCGGCGAATACATTGAAAGCCGGCACTGTCGTCAAGGTGCGCATGCAGGGCATCGGCACCACGGTTGTCGGTTCCGACACGCTGGCTTACAAGCTGTACATCGGCGGACTGTCCGGGACGGCGCTCATCACGTCGGCCGCCACGACGATGGTCAACAGCCACACCATCCAGGCCGAAGTCACGCTGATCTGCCGCACGGCCGGGACCACCGGGACATTCGTTTCGACGGGAACCTACAAGGTGAACTCGGCAGAAGGGACCATGACCGTCAAGGACGACATCGTTGCAAGCACTTCCCTGAATACGCAAGCTTCCCAATTGATTACCGCTTCGGCAACCTTTAATACCACAAATGCCAACAGCGTGCGCCTCGACATTTTCACAGTTGAGATTTACTAACAAAACGGGCCGCATAGGGACTCGCAATCCCTAGGCAGCCCTAATCACCGCCATCTTCAGGGAGACAGCGATGCCTAAACTCGATTGTAACCACTCTTACACTGACAAACCACCGGGGTACGCTTGCTGGTCGAGAGGGTGCAGATGCGACGGATGCGTTAATGCCAGAAAGGAATACGCTCGCCGTGCAACACAACGATACCGTGAAAAGCATCCCGAACGCGCAAAAGAGAACGACCGCAGATGGAGATCGGAAAACAGGGATCGGTGTCGAGCGGCGGTAAGACGCCATAACAAGTCGCCGCGTGGTAAGGCTAGAATCAAAAAGTACAGGATCAAGATCAGGGACCAAATCAGAGCGAAGTTAAGCGAGATCAAACTAGCGGCGGGTTGCGCGGACTGCGGCTACAATAAAGCATCAGAGGCGTTGGATTTCGATCATGTAAGGGGAATGAAAGACTTTAACGTGTGCAGAATGGCAACCGCCTTCAAGACGATGCAACGGGTTCTTGAGGAAGTTGACAAGTGCGAAGTAGTGTGTGCTAACTGTCACAGAATAAGAACAAAGCGACGAAAATATCATCTGGAAGGGACGTAATGTCCAATGGCATCCTGGAAATTCGCGGTTGGATGACCGAAGGCGAGCAATACGCCCTGCGCCGGCTGGCGTTCGGCAAGGACGTGCTGGAAATCGGCTCGTATCATGGTCTCTCCACGATCAATCTGGCGGCCACGGCCCGGTCGGTGACAGCCGTGGATACCTTTGACGCGCGGGCAACCATCGAAGGACCGGAGGACACCTATCACGCCTTCATGGCTAACCTCGTCGCGTCTGGAAACGCCGATAAGGTGCTGGTGCGTCGCGGTTTGGATAGCGACGTGTTGCCGATGCTGGACCGCAACTACGACCTGATCTTCATTGACGGGGATCACAGCCAAGAAGCGGTTAAGCGGGACATCGAGTTGTCCTTGGACTGCCTGCGGGAAGGCGGACTGCTGGCCTTCCACGACTACTGTTCGGAGAACATGGGAGTCGTCCAGGCGATCGACGAGTTCGTTGCCGGTGGCGCCCAGGTTGTGGCTCAGCACGAAACCATCGCCGTGATTAGCCCAACCAAGCGACCGCAGCCGATTGCCAAGGAAGTCGTCGTCGCGCTCGTCATGCCGCACCGCAATCTGGAATGCCATCTAGGTGCGGCGGCCGGTTTGCACTTTGCCAGCAACAATAAGTTGCGCCAGGTAGTGTCGAATTTTGGCACCAGCATCCTGACTTACTGCTTCAATCACCTGCTGGCGGATGCGATGAACGCCCGAGAAATCGACGGCGTGACCCATTTTGCCATGTTGCACAACGACGTGGTCCCTTGCCGCGGCTGGCTCGACATCTTGATGGCCGAGATGCAGGCCGGCGACTACGACGCGGTGAGCGCTGTCGTCCCGCTCAAGAACAACAAGGGCCTGACCAGCACGGGAATCGAAACGATCGGCAATCCGTGGACCGTGCGGCGGCTGACGATGGCGGAGGTATACGATCTACCGGAGACGTTCGCTGCCACCGACATTCCGTTTCGAGAACCGATGGCGCCATTGCTGATGAACACGGGCTGCTGGCTGATGAAACTGGACGAACCGTGGACCAACGGGTTGCACTTCCGGCAGCAAGACCGCATTGCGTGGTGCACGGCCGAAAAGAAATACGCTCCACAGAGCATCTCGGAAGATTGGGATTTCAGCCGACAACTGGCCTCGCGTGGCTGCCGCTTGGCGGTAACGCGCAAGGTATCGCTGCACCACGATCGGCCAGAGTTTCACAACCGGGGCGTATGGGGCGAGTGGACGATGGACGAAAGCTGGTCCAATTATCAGAAAATGGCTGCCGCCCAAGCCCAACCCGAACTCGTGGAGGCCCGTTAGATGCCAGTTACCCAAGACGTTGAAAATGCCGTACGTTGCGCGATTCCCAGCCGGATCGCCGCTACGGCCCTGCTGGAAAACAAGCCGCGCATCCAAATCATCACCGCAACAAACACCACGATCGCCATTAAGTCTGGCGTGGTGTTCATCGCTCCTTTAAGCGGCGCGATGGCCATCGTGCTTCCCGATCCAGTCAATGTCATCGATGATGGAAACATCATCGAAATCATCGCCGTGATGAATGCCGCCCACACCGTGACCAGTTCCTGTTTATTCAATGCCACCGGCGGCACGGCCACATTCGGAGGAGCCCGCGGCGACTCGATGATCCTGCGCGCCTACAACGCAGTTTGGTGGACGTCCGGCAACACCCGCAACGTCTCGTTTTCCTAGGAGCACTTCAATGCCGATGTTCACCGGATTAGCGAAGAAGCGGGCTTCCATCGCCATTGCGGCGGCGACGGTCGGCAACAATACGCTTATCGCCGCAGTCACCAACCCCTCCAAGAAAATCCGCGTCATTCACGCCAATCTGCAATTCAGCGCTTCGTGCAACATCGCCTTCCAATCCGGGGCCGGCGGCACGGCCTTGACTGGCAGCTACGCCGTTCCGGCCAACGGCAAGTTTCACGATTCCCTGGAAGTCGGGCTATTCGAGACGGCCAGCGGCGCCCTGCTCAACCTGACTTCCGACGCGGCCGTGGGAATCGGCGGATTCATCATCTACGAAACACCGGAGTAGGCCATGAATTCGGCAATACTCTGGGACGCCGATGAGCCGTTCTACCCCACGCAAATTTCCGGCCTGCTGCTCTATTGGGATTTCGGCGATGCCGCAAATCTGGCCGTCAACAACGATGGCAGCGGCGGTCCGCCGGCCGACGGCGGCAATATCAAATACGGCTTCGATCTTTCGGGCCTCGGCAATCACGTCAAGCAACACGCCGCCCACCCCTCGCCGACCTGGATCGCCAATTCGCTTAAGGGCAAGGGTACGGCCTTGTTTCCGGGCACGGGCGTGATGGACTCGCTGGGCAACCTGACCTTGCCGGCGAACGAAATCACGATCGTCGGCATCGCCAAACGGGTCGGTGCCGGCGGTTCACTTTCCCCACTGTTTACCGCCGGCGTCGATAGTTATTCGGTCGCCGGCAGCAACTGGTTCCAGTTGCGCTGCGTCGAGGGGGGCAACTGGATGTTCGACGGCTCCGGCGCGAATCTGGATGCCACTTCGGCCGTCGCTTACGACGGCATTTATCGGCTGGCGACTTGCATTCGGACCGTGGCCGGGACTTCCAACATTTACATCAACGGCGTGCTGTCCGGGACTAGCACCGCAGCCTATACGCTGGCGACGCCCAAGCCAGCCTTTCTCGGCGGTTGGAACGAT
>Ga0315281_10006206_pt1 | contig 17040 bp, 16 predicted proteins | sample YL17G07_0_MG_FD_204540 | JGI IMG/M metagenome (GOLD analysis project Ga0315281, IMG submission 204540) | Sediment microbial communities from Yellowstone Lake, YNP, Wyoming, USA - YL17G07_0 | ecosystem: Environmental > Aquatic > Freshwater > Lake > Sediment | place: USA: Wyoming | collected...
CCGCCCCTACGACGTACGCGCCGCCACCTGGTCGTTCGACCTGGCCCGCGGGATGTTCGCCCCCCTGCCCCGGGGTGCCGGGCTCGTCGTCGTCTCCGACCTCGACACCTTCCCGCTCTGGCACGCGCAGGTCGTCGACGGCTTCCGTGACGATGTCGCAGTCGTGAACTGGGTCCTGCTCCGCCACCCCTGGTACCGGGAGCACGTCGCCCGCCTGCTGGCTCTCCCCGCGCTGACCACCGCCCCCGACCGCCGCGCCGCGTACGGCGCCGTGCTGGCGGGCGTCCGGCGGCCGTGGTTCACGTGCGCGGCCCCCCTCGAGGGCACGCCCGCCGGAACGAGGCTCAATCCGTTCCATCTGGGCTATCGACTTGGGGGCGGCCCATCCGGCGCATCCTCCGGGCCGCGAGGCTTCGCCTGGCGCGGCTACTTCGAGGCCGCCGCGCGCCTGCCCGAGGCGCACGCCGAGCTCTCAGTCGGATACATGAACGAGCTGATGGGCACCCTCGCGCGCGGGACACAGGCCGCCCCTCGGCTATAATGTCGTTCCGATGGCGATTCTCAAGGTCGCGCAGATGGGCCATCCCGTTCTCCGCCGCCCGGCGGAGCCGGTGTCGCGCGCCGAACTGAGGAAGCGGGACACCCAGCGCCTCATCCGGGACATGATCGAAACCATGCGCGAATACGACGGTGTGGGACTCGCCGCCCCCCAGGTCCACGTTTCGAAACGGATCGTGGTCATCGAGTCGCACCGCAACCCGCGGTACCCGAACGCCCCCGAGTTCCCGCTCACGGTCCTCGTCAACCCCGTGGTCACTCCGCTCCCGGGAAGGCGGGCGGACTGGTGGGAAGGCTGCCTTTCCCTGCCCGGACTGCGCGGCCGCGTCCGCCGGCCCGCCCGGGCCCGCGTGAGCGCCATGGACCGGCGCGGCCGGACGTTCACGCGCATCGCGGAGGGATTCACCGCCATCGCTTACCAGCACGAGGCCGACCACCTCGACGGGACTCTTTACCTCGACCGCATGAAGGATCTCAGGCTGCTCTCGTACGAACGCGAGTACCAAGTCCACTGGGCTTCCGCGGAGCGCCAGCCCCGCGCGAAGCCCGCCAAAGGAGCCCACGCATGAAGTTCACGAATCGCGACGCGGACCTCTTCATCCCCGACGGAGTCTCCGAGGACGAGGCCTTCCGCCGCACCACGCACCTCGCGGTAGGAGCCCACCAGGACGATCTCGAGATCATGAGCTGGCACGGGGCCCTCGAGTGCTACCACTCGGACACGGACTGGTACCTGGGCGTTACCGTGACCGACGGTTCGGGCAGTCCCCGGAGCGGACCCTACTCCTCCACGACCAACGAGGAGATGGCCGCCGTCCGGCGGGCGGAACAACGCAAGGCGGCGACGCTCGGGGACTACGGCGGCGTGATCCAGCTCTGCTATACCAGCGCGGTCACCAAGGACCCCGCGAACCCCGCCCTCGTCGGGGAGCTCAAGGAGATCCTCCGCCGCACTAAGCCCAGGGTTGTCTACACACACAACCTGTGCGACAAGCACGACACCCATGTCGCGGTCGCGCTTCGGACCATTCGCGCAATTCGCGATCTGCCGAAGGAGGCGCGCCCCCCCAAACTGCTCGGGTGCGAGGTATGGCGGAACCTGGACTGGATGCAGGACGAGGACAAGACCGTCCTCGACGTCTCACGCCACGAGAACCTGGCGGTCGCGGCGGTCAGCCTCTACGACTCCCAGGTGGCGGGCGGCAAGCGGTACGACCTCGCCACGATCGGACGGTGGCGGTCGAATGCCACCTACTTCGCGTCGCACGGGACCGACACGGCCACGGCGATGATCTTCGCCATGGACCTGAGTCCCCTGATCCAGGACGAGTCGATCAAACCCGCCGACCACGTGAAGCGGTACCTGGACCGGTTCACCGCCGACGTCGCCGCCCGGCTGGGGAAACTGTCATGAGCTCGCTTCTCGAACAGACGCCCAAGCATGTCCCGCCCCTCGACCCCGGCTTCCGCCCGGCCTCCCTCGGCGACCGGGCCTACCTCAAGGCGGTCAAGGCGTCGGGCAAGGGCGTTCCGCTCGTCCTGGGCCTGCGCCGCGAGGGCGCGTTCTCCGTCTACCGGACCCGGGTCTTCGCCCCCGGCTCCCCGCACGACGCCGACACGCTCCGGTACGCCGAGCGGACGGCCAAGTTCCTGCTCTGGCAGAAGGGCGGCCACACGATCGTGGTCGGCGGCCCCAAGCCGATCGCGGACCATCTCAGACAAGCCTACGCCCCCGGCGGCATCCGCGCCTTCGACGCCGACTTCATGGGCCACGACGTCTACGAACACGAGTTCGGGGTCGAGCACACGGACCCGGACAAGGTCCCGGCCTCCGCCGAGCCCGCGGCGCCCAAGGGCGGCCACCTCGACGGCTGCCGGATCGGGCTCGACCTCGGCGCGTCCGACCGCAAGGTGGCCGCGGTCGTGGACGGCAAGGCCGTCTACGACGAGGAGGTCATCTGGCACCCGAGGAACCAGAAGGACCCCGAGTACCACTATGGCGAGATCCGGGCCGCCCTCAAGACGGCGGCATCACACCTGCCGCGCGTGGACGCGATCGGCGTCTCCTCCGCCGGCATCTACATCCACAACCGGGCCATGATCGCATCCCTGTTCCGGGGCGTCCCCAGGGACCTCTTCAACTCCCGGATCAAACCCCTCTTCCTGAACATGCAGAAGGAGTGGAACAACATCCCGCTCGAGGTCTGCAACGACGGGGACGTGACCGCGCTCGCGGGCGCCATGAACCTCAACTCGGGAGCCGTCCTCGGCGTGGCCATGGGCTCGTCCGAGGCCGCGGGCTACGTCACCGGCGAATCGTTCCTCACGGACTGGCTCAGCGAGCTCGCGTTCGCGCCCGTGGACTACCGGACCGATGCACCCGTGGACGAATGGTCCGGCGACGCCGGCGCCGGGGTCCAGTATTTCTCGCAGGTGGCCGCGATCCGGCTCGCCGAGGCGGCGGGGATGCCGCTCAAGGCGGACGCCACCCCGGCCGAGAAGCTCAAGGCCATCCAGAACCTGATGCCGGCGGGCCACCCCAGGATCAAGCAGTTGTTCGAGTCGATCGGGTGCTTCCTCGGCTACGCGATCGCGCACTACGCGGACTTCTACGAGATCAAGCACATGCTCATCCTGGGCCGGGTGACCTCGGGCGAGGGCGGCGCGATCCTGATCGCGAAGGCCAAAGAGGTGCTCAAGGACGAGTTCCCGGACATCGCGGGGCGGCTGGCCCTGCACCTCCCCGAGGAGGAGAAGGAACGCCGCGTCGGTCAGGCCGTCGCGGCGGCGAGCCTCCCCGCGATCCCGAAGAGGAGCTGACGATGCCGGTCGCCATCGGACTCGATCTCGGAGGAACGAACATCAAGGGCGGCGTCGTCGACGAGAACGGCAAAGTCCTCGTGCAGGGCGAGGTTCCCACCCTCGCGCACGAAGGCCCGGACAAGATCGTGGGCCGGATGGCGAAGCTGGCCGAGGAGATGAAGGCGAAGGCACCCTCCCCGCCGGTGGGCATGGGCGTAGGCTCCCCCGGCCCGCTGGACCCGACCACGGGCATGCTCTATTTCACGCCCAACATGCCGGGGTGGGACAACTACCACCTCGGGGGCAAGCTCAAGGAGAAGCTTGGGCTCAATGTCGTCGTAGACAACGACGCGAACGTGGCCGCGCTCGCCGAGTTCCGGTGGGGCGCCGGCAAGAGCACGAAGACCATGATCCTGCTCACGCTGGGCACTGGCATCGGCGGCGGCGTCATCTTTGATGGCAAGCTCGTGAACGGACCCCGGGTCACCGCGGGCGAGGTCGGCCACATCACCATCAACGACAAGGGTCCCAAGTGCGGGTGCGGCAACCACGGGTGCATGGAGGCCTACGTCGGGACCGAGGGCATCCTGTCCAGGGCGAAGGCCCTCCTCGATCTCCCGGGCACCGTCAGCATCCTGCGCGAGATGAGCGGCCGGGAATACGAGAAACTCACCCCCGCCCTGATCTCGGAGGCCGGGCTCAAGGGCGACGGCGTCGCCATTTCCATCCTCAAGGAGACCGGCCGGCTGCTCGGCGTCGGAACCGCGAGCCTCGTCAACCTCTTCGCCCCCGAGGTGGTCATCCTGGGCGGCGGCGTAGCCCGCGCCGGCGAGTTCATCTTCACGCCCATGCGCGAGGAGATCCGCCGCCGGGCCATGCGCCCGGCCAGCGAGTGGGTGAGGGTGGTTCCCGCCGCGATGGGCAACGACGCCGGCATCGTCGGCGCCGCCGCGCTGGTGCTCAGGGGGACGTAGTCCCTTACCGCCCCCGCCAGCGTCCCTTCTTCAGGGGCGCAGGATCTTGAACTTGAGGCTGCGCGCCGCCCGCGCCAGCCGCTCATCGTAGGTCGCCACAGCCAGCGACGGGTCGCTGTTCCGGACGAAGCACATGGATGCCAGATGGAGCGCATCCAGGGTCCTCGTGACGACCGGGAACGGTTCCAGGGCCCGGGCCAGAACCGGCTGGGTCAACTCGACCATTGCGATACGCCCAAGGAGCATCCGTGCCGAATCAGAGTGGGTCGCCAGGAGCTTCCGGGCGTGAATGCGATTCCACGTTTCGTATTCGATTAGCCGGCTTGAAACAAGGGTTTGCTGCCAGAACGAGTCCGGAGGGGCGTGGTCTTCGGCAAGGAGGCGCGCCAGCAGAACCGAAGTATCGACGTATATCAACGGCCCGCCCTGTCTTCCGCAAGCTCCTTGAGGATCCGCTTCAGACTGGCGACCGGCTTCCGGGGAGGCAGGGGTGCTCCGGCCGCCGCGGGAGGAGTGATCCAGCCCTTGCGCACCGCGTCGGCCAGCACGGCGTCGTTGACGCGGGGGCTCCGGTCATGCCGGGGCGGCACCAGCTCCGCCACGATGCGGTCCCTTTCAGTGACCAGCACTTCCTCTCCGCCGGCAGCAAGCCTCACGTATTCGCTCAAGTGGTTCTTGAGATTCTTGATCCCTATCGCCCTCATGACGCCATTGTAGCTACCGGGGGCCACCTGGTCAATGAGGAGCTGAGGCACTCCCCCCGGCAATCGCAGAATCGGAAGTACATCCCTCTCCAAAGGACCACGAGAGACTTACCCGATGGTTGATGCCCAAGGGGTGCCTCCCGAACGCGTAGTCCACCCCGATGCCGTGATACGAGGCCGATAGCCCCAGCGTCAGAGCCTGGGTGAACTCATTGCAGTCAGCAAACCCCGCCCGGAGTAACAGGATCGGTGCCGCCCGCCATTCCACCCCGAACCCGGTCTGCGGGCGCCGTCCGCCGGGCCGGACATGCTCCAACCCCAAGGTCACTCCGACCGGCTCCACAAGCAAGGCGGCGCCAGCCCGGCCCTCCAATTGTTCCACCAGCCCGAGGTTGCGCAACGCTCCAGCGACACGACAGGGCCCCAGCCTGACTGAGATTCCTGCATCCCCCGTCAATCCAGAGCCCACCTCACCCGCCGTCGATTCCGATACGTACTTGAGGGCGGCTCCCGCGCCCAGCCAGCCCAACTGCACCGCCACCGCGGGTCCCAGGGCCAATCCGTCGCGCTCCAGGTCCCGGCCGATCGGATCGCCCAGTGCGTCAACCTCGGCCACACTGACGGACATCGAAGAAGCCAGGAGCCCCACCGCTACGTCCGGTCTCACGAGGTAACCGAACCCCATCCCCCACGCGGTCTCCCCGCCGTCGAAAAGCGCGGCACCGCTCATTCCCACCATCCCCTGCATCGACTGTGTCGCGAGCATCGCCGGATTGCTCCACGCCCGCAACGGGTCCCCCTCGACCGCGCTCAGATTCCCCATTCCCATCTGCCGCACGCTGAGCGGCTGATTCAGGAAAGCGACACTGCCAAGTGCGCCGGCCTCGACACCTGCGGCCACGAGTCCCGCCAGCACCGCCCCGATGAGAACGGGAATCCAACGCACCCTACCGACCCCCGCCCCTCACCACGACGAATAGCCGCTTCGCTCGCACGCCGCCGCCGGACCCAAGCACCCAGTACACTCCAGGCTTCAGCAGATAGCCGTTGGCATCAGCCCAGGGACACCGAATCTCCGCATAGCCTTGAGCATCCAGAACGATCTCCCTCTTCCAGACGAAAGCACCCGCCTCGTCGTAGATCCGCACCGCGGCGACCCCACGCGAATTCCCCCTCAGGAAGATGACCGCATCGAGGGCGGGAGCTGACATGTCGAGTCTGTTGGGCGCAACCAGAACTCCGCCAAGTGCCAGCTTGGACTTCACATCGTCCAGATGGGACCAGTCTCGGTACACGGGTCCGGCCGTGATCGCCGTCGCCAGGCCCGTCGCTGGCACGTTGAACACGTCACGGGCCTCAAAGAAATAGGAGAAGTCTGACCCGATAGGAAGGCAACAAGGTCTACACGTGTAGACTGCGCCACTGGTCCACTCGCCCGATGCGAACGCCATGACAAACGGACTGCCCGCGAGTTCGCCGCCAGCCTTCCGGACATGCAGCTTCGGATACCCGGCCGCCGGCATCTCACCTTCCGGGTCGGCGTACTTCACCCGGTAGATGAAATCGTTGTTGTCGATGTCGCCCGCATCCGGTTCCACTCCATCAGTCTTGTAGCCGCTCTCGCCGGTCCACGAGAGCACCGGCCCGAAATCCTCCTTCGCGGCCTCGACGGTCGCCAGGAAGGAGTAACCGTCATGTCCCGCGATCGCATAGATCGTGCCGCCCACCACCGCGGCAGCAAGAGATTCGCGGGGCGCGAGCATGGGAGCCTTCGTCGTCCATGTGTTCGTCGCCGGATCGTAGGCCTCCACCCTCGCCAAGTAGCCCGAAGCGTTGTTCCCCCCGATCGCGTAGATCGTGCCGCCGACTGCCGCCGCGACAAGCTCCTGGCTGGCCGTAATCATCGAGGCCTTTGACGTCCATGCCAGGTCAGAGTTGGCGGTGGCGTTCGCCCCCGTGAGGGTGGCCGCCATGGCCGCCAGTTCCATCCAGATTGATCGGTGACGAGCCATGGCACTTTCAGGATAGACCTCGCGGGGGAGGCGGTCAACGAGCACCGAACGCAGAATCGAAAGCACGTCCCCCTCGCGTCCCGAGGCACGCCGCAGTGTTGACATATTGGTGCTGACTGGTGTATGCTTTGATGCATGAGAAGGACAACGCTCGCCATGGATGACGGGGTGTTCGACCAGTTGCGCCGGCGGGCCACCCGGGAGCGCCGCCCCATGAAGGACGTCGTGAACGCACTCCTGCGCGAGGCGCTGAAGCCGGCGAAGGCCGGGCACTACCGGTTCGACTGGAAGCCGGCCAAGGGACGCGGGCTCCAGCCCGGCGTGAGCCTCGATGACCGCAAGTCCCTCTGGGACCTGATGGACGGGCGCTGATTCGCGCCCTCGACACCAACATCCTCGTCTACGCCCATCGCGCCGACGCCCCCCATCACGACGCGGCCGAGGCGCTGCTCCGCAGCCTCGCCGAAGGCCGGGAGCCGTGGGCGCTTCCCTGGCCGTGCGTCTACGAGTTCCTCCGGGTCGTCACGCATCCGCGGGTATTCCGCGACCCCACGTCGCCGGCCGACGCTGCCCGGGAACTCGCCGTCGTCCTGAAGTCGCCGTCACTCACCGCGCTCGGGGAGACGGAACGCCACGGAGAACTGCTCGCGACGATCGTGGCGGAGACCCCCGTCGCCGGCAACCTCATGCACGACCTGCACATCGCCGTCCTTCTCCGCGAGCACGGGGTCTCCGAGTTCCTGACGGCTGACACCGACTTCCACCGGTTCAAGGGCTTCCGCACGACCAATCCCTTCGCCTGACCCCGCTCCCTCCCAGGCGGGGGAGACCTACCACCGCATGCGCACGCAGCGAACCGGACCCGAGCACGCGGGGACCATGACGAGGACGCCGTCGGGACCGGGAGAGTGGCGGTGCGCGCGCTCCTCACCGGAATGAAGGACCGCAACCACGGAAGAGACGGTCACGCCCGAGGGCAGAGGCACAACCACCTCCTCATTCTCGGTCGAAGCCACCTCCACGCACCCGTCGGAGTAGACGGCCCGGCAGGCGGGGTCGATCTGCAGGAGTCCCGACGCGGGCGGCTGGACCGGCGGCGGGGTCACCTTGCCCTCCCGCCGCACGCGCGGATGGACTCCTCGATCCCGGGGCGGTTGATCGGCCACTCGGCGGGCCAGAACAGGACGGCGCGGAAGAGCGGGATCGCCTCCGCGCACCGGCCCTGCACCGCAAGCAGTCTCGCCCGCCAGAAGTCGGCGTACGGGTACCTGACCAGAAGCTGGCGCGTATGCTCGTCCCGGGGCATCCGCGGATCATACAGCCCCCGCCACCGGCCCCGCTTCCGGAACCATGCCCGGTCCGCGAGGATCCGGGCCGGTGCGCGGTCCCCCCTGCCGCGGGCGACCTCGTACACGATCCCGCGCGTCACGAGCGCCTCCCGCTCGATCCCGCCGAACACGACGGCGAACCGGACGGGCCTCCCGAGATCGGCGGCCATCAGGTCCTCCCCCCACGGGCAGCGGGCGGCAAGACCCGATTCGGCGGGAGGGTACATGAGCTGGATGCGCTTTGATTGGAGAGGCCGCTTCCCGGGGTCAAGCTCGTTCGCCAGGACGACCAGGGTCCCGGATTCCGGCCGGTCCACCTCCCGCACGCACGAGACCGGGAAGTAGACGTAGTCTCCATGCGCGACGACGATGCAACCCTCGCCCGCAAAGTTCAGGACATCCCGCGCGAAGTCGTGGGCGAGGTAGTACCGGCTCCAGTTCGCGGTCCGCACCTCATGCACTGCACGCGCCCCGATCCAACATGCCGCCAGCGCCGCGACCGCAAACCGCACCGCCGGCCACCGCGCCCGGTCCACGACAAGAGCCAGCCCGAACCCGGCCAGCACCGCGAAGATAGCGAATGCGGGGAGGTAATAGAGCCGCAGGGAGACAGTGACCAGCCCGAATCCCGCCGCGAACACTGCGCCGGCGGCTCCAGGAATGACCCACGCGAGGTCGCGCCACCGGCGGCGCGAGACGATCCAGCCAAGCCCCGCGACCGCGAGCGCGATCGCCGCCCACCCGAACTCGTCGGGGAGAACCGTCACCGCGTGGCTGGCCAGCCGGGTCGAGGTCCCCCATGCCCCCCACTTGAAGAGCCGCTGGTGGTAGGTTTCGCCGCCCAGGTACCTGACCCAGCGCCCGAAGACGGCGGGGTTGTTCCAATCCGGCCACGGGTGCGCGGCGGCCCGGACCGGGATCGACACGAGCTTGACCGAGAACCCGAGCAGGGCCGTGAACCCGAGCAGGATTGCGGGCCTCATCCACCCGGTCAGCGGGCGGCCCCGCAGTGCGAACCAGACGGCCACGGCGAGCCCGGGAAGGATGTAGACCGCCTGCCCGTGGTGCGCCATCGCCAGCCCGAGAGCCAGCCCGGCCAGCGCGATACCGGCCCGGCGCGTGCCGTCCGCTACAACCACCGTGACCGCGAGGAGGACGACGAACCAGAGCACGCTCAGCGTGTACTTCTCCGCTATCACGGACTCCCACGCCAGCGTGGGCGCCAGCCCGAGGAGCCAGCCCGCCGCTACAGCACTCCACCAAGCCGTCCTCGCCCCGCATGCCGGCCGCGCGGAGTCCAGCAGGAGCCGCCGGACCAGGACGGCGAGCAGGCCGGCCGCTCCCGATGCCGCCGCTGCCGAGACCAAGTTCATCCGGAAGGCAGGACATCCTACGGGGAGGAGTACGGCGAGCCGGCCCAGGAAGACATACAGCGGGTAGCCGGGCTCGTGCGTGATCCCGAGGGCCAACGCCGCCCGGATCATCTCGCCCGAGTCCTCGAGCGCGACCGTCGGGGCGAGACGGGCGAGAGAGAGCACCCAGAGCGGAAAGGCGACCGCGTGGAACAGAAGCGCGCCGGTCACCTTCGGCCCGGTTCCGGCGTCAGGGCCGTACCGGAGCCTTCCGGTCCATCCGGTGGAGAACCAGGACGCCGTAGGCGGGCAGGACCACGCTCGGCCCCACTTTCCGGCCCGTGATCGCGTCCGTGAACCCCGAACCCACGGACGCCCGCTTCTTCGATGTCGTGAAGTTGAGCAGGAAGCGCAGGACCCCGCGGTGCACGGTGCGCTCGCGGATTTCCACGCCCTCGGGAACCCGGGCGAGCGGCTTCACCCCGCCCAGCCGGCAGGCCCGCGCCACCAGCGCGTTGACCACCCTCGCCTCGGTTCCGCATCCGACGTAGATAACCCGGCCGCGCCCGGCCTGGCGCTCGGCGATCGCGGGAGTCCCCTTGTAGAACCCGGTGTCGTAGACCGCGAGGGCGCGCGTCCCGGCCTTGAGCGACAGCAGGTCGTACCACGTGTGCGCCTGCGCCACGCCCCGGCCGAGTGAGAGATCCTTGAGCCGGATCCGTCCCGGCGGATCGTTCGGCCGGGTGTGGTACCGCTCGATCTCCTGAACGTCGTAGGCTTCCACCCGGACCCCGAGCCAGTCCTGCATCCACGCCGGAGGCTCCTGCTCGGGCACCGCGACGTCCTCGTCCACGACCGCGGTCCGGAAGGTCGCGAGAAGGATGCCGCCGTGCTCGACGTACTTCTGGAGCCGTTCGGCCAGGGCCGGCGTCATGATGTAGTGCGCGGGCATCATGACCACGCGGTAGCGCTCGAGCTCCTCCCGCGCCTCGACCACGTCGACGTTGACCCCGTGCCGAACCGCTCCCCGGTAATACGCGCGCAGGAGCCCGTCGTACGAGAACCGCTCCTGCTGGGGCTGGCGGCCGAGCGCCCAGGCACAGTCCTGCGTACGCAGGATCGCGACCAGGCTCTCGACCTTGCCCCCTTCCATGATGGGCCCGACCCGGCGGAGCTCCTGCCCGATCTGGACCGCGGCCGGCGCGACGTGCGGGTGCAGACTGCCGTCGTGGCGGAGGATTCCGCCCCACAGGTTCTCGTGGCCGAACCACGCGATCCGCCACCGGAAATACGTCATCCCGTCCGCGCCATGCGCGAACGCCTGCCATGCGAGCAGGCGCTGTTCGCCCGGCCGGTTCAGCCGCGAGACGAGGTCCCAGCCGGGCTGGCCGCCCCTCTGCTCGAAGCAGAACGGGTTCATCTTCGCCGAGGGCGGCCGCATGGCGTCCAGGGTCATCGAGTTCGCCGAATCGTCACCGTTGTCCCACGTGTGCGGGTAGAAGTTGTACCCGACGCGGTCGAGGACCTCGAACATGCGGCTGTCGTGCGGGTCGATGTTGGTCGAGATCCACTGGTCCTTGGTCTTCGCCCGGATCAGGTCAGCCTGCGCCTTCGCGTATCCGGTGATGAGGTCCATGTACCACCGCTGCCACGCGAGCGAGAGCCCGGGGCTGGCGTTGTGGTGGGTCGCGAGAGGCACCGGGATCTCTTCCCACTCGTTGTAGACGTGGGACCAGAAGATCGTCCCCCAGCGCCGGTTGAGCTCCTTGAGCGACCCGTACCGGTCCTTGAGCCAGGCCTGGAACGCGGCACGGCACCGGTCGCACCAGCACCGGTTGCCCCCCAGCTCGTTGTGCAGGTGCCAGCCGATCACGCGCTTGTCCGCCGCGTAGTGCGCGACCTGGGCTTCCACGATCTTCCGCGACGCATCAAGGAAGGGCTTGTGGTTGAAACAGGTGAAGTACCGGTTCACGGACCCCGCCCGGCGCCCGGTCTCGTCCACGATCAGCCCGTCGGGATTCGCGGCCGTGAACCACGGCGGGACCCCGCCCGTGGGCGTGCCCATGACCGCCTTGATCCCGCGGCGGTACAGGATCTCGAGGACCTCGTCCAGCCACTCGAACTCGAAGTGGCCGGGACGGGGCTCGAACCGCGACCACGCGAACTCGCCCACGCGCACGACGTTGAACCCGCATTCGGCCATCATCCGGGCGTCGGTCTCCCAGCGGTCCCGCGGCCAGTGCTCGGGATAGTAGTCGGCGCCGTAGGGAATCACGGGGATTAGCCTAGCATACGGGCACAGTAGAATAGACCCTGATGCTCTTCTCCCGCCTGATCCTGTGCTGGATGGCCGCCGTCCTGCCGCTGGCCCTCTCGTTCCGCTGGACCGTGGACGCGCTGGCTCCCAAGACGGCCGCGTGGCTCATCGGCGGCGGGCTCCTGCTCGCGGCTTCGCCCCGGCCGCGCTGGACATCCTGGCCCGTTGCGCTTCTCGTGGCGCTGGCCGCGGTCGAGTCCCTGCGCGGGCCCGCGACGCCGTACGCGCTGGCACCGTGGCTCGTGGGGGCCCTCGTCTATCTCCGGGCCCGGGAGATGAACGGGGGCGCGGTCGCCCGATACCTCCGGCTGACGGTCTCGATCGCCTCGGCCGTGGCCCTGAACGGGATCGGACAGGCGTTCTGGAACCGGGTCTTCTCGTCGGTCAAGCTCGTGAACCCGTTCGGCGACCGCGTCCTCTCCACGCTCGGGAACCCGACCTTCCTCGCCGACTACCTCGCCCTGCACTTCCCGCTGGCGCTCGCCCTCGCCGCCGGCGCATCCGCGCGCCGCGCGCGTATCGGCTGGGCCGCATGCGCGGTCGCGATCGCGTGCACAATCGTGCTCTCGGGCTCCAAGGGCGGACAGCTCGCCGCCCTCGCCGGGGGCGTCGGCTGGAGCGTCTTCCACGCTCGTCGCACGTGGTCGCTGCGTGGGATCGCCATCGGGGCGCTCGGAGGCGTCGCCGCCGCTCTCTTCCTCATCCACATCGTGCCGGCCGCCTCCTACTCGGTATCGCGCTGGACTTCGCAGGCGGAGCGGTTCTCGTTCTCCCAGCGCGTCGAGATCCTGAAGGGATCGTGGGGGCTGGTATCGCGCTCCCCCCTGCTTGGCTGGGGCACCGGTCAGTTCCCGGTCGAGTTCCCGCGCGTCCAGCCTCCCGCGCTGAGCCGAACGCTCGGGGTCTCGGTCAGCGTCAACCACGCCCACGACGACTTCGCCGAGATCGCGTGCGACTTTGGGCTCGTCGGGCTGATCCTGGTCGTCATCGTCCTCTTCCCCGGACTGCGCCGGTTCCGCGAGCCCGGCATCCCCGGAGCCCTCGCGCTGAGCCTCGGGTGCATGGCGGTCTCGATGGCGACGAACTTCTTCGTCTTCCTGCCCTCCAGCGCCTTCTTCCTCTGGATGCACGCAGGACTCCTCGCGAGGCCCCCGCGGCCACGACCCGAGGCGGGCCTGCCTCCGAAGGCCCGGGCCGCCCTCGTCCTGCTCGCCCTGATGATGGCGATGACCGGCGGCCGGGCTCTCGTCACCACGGTCCTCTTCTTCCGTGGCGCCGAGTGCGTGGATCGCGGCGACGGGGCCAACGGCGCCCGGTGGCTGGAACGCGCCGTCCGGGCGGAGCCGGCGGAGCGCCACCTATGGCAGTACCTGGGCCGCGCGTACGAGTTCCAGACTGACTGGAGCCGCTCCCTTGAGGCGTACAACCGCGCGCTCGCGCTTGGGCCCCACTACGCCATCGCGTGGCTCAATGTGGGGCGAATCGAACGGGAGAGGTGCCGCGCCCTCCCTCTCCTCCGGCACGGAGCGCGTCATCGCGCCCTGGACGCCCTCGTCCACGCGGTTCGCGCAAATCCGTACATGCTCGAACCCCGGATATGGGGCGGCGAGATCGCGCTCGAGACGGGCGACGCGAAGCAGGCCCTGCGCCTCCTTGGGGAAGCCCCGCCGGACATGGCCATATCGCCGGAGTGGCACCGGCTCCGCGTGCGCTGGCTCGACGGACAGGGGAACCATCGTGCCGCGCAGATGGAACGCGAGAAGGCCGAGACCCTCGAAGCGCGCATGGCGCTGGCCGAGGCGGAACGGGCGCTCAACGCGGGCCGGATTGACGAGGCCGAACGCCGCGCGCGGGAGGTCACCAAGCGGTGGCCGTCGTTCCCCGGCGGGTGGGAGACGCTCGGGTTCATCCTGCACGGCCAGCGGCGCGCGGCCGAAGCCCGCGAGTGCTACATCCGGGTCGAGAAGCTGGTGCCCGACTCGCTGACCGCCCAGCTCAATCTCGCCATGATCGCCCTGAACGCCCGCCAGCCCGCCCCGGCCGAGAAGTACTTGCGGCGCGCACTCGCGATCGCGCCGGACAATGCCGATGTCCACCTCGGGGTCGCGCGACTGCGCACGCTCCAGGGACGGCTCAAGGAGGCCGAGGACGAGTACCGCCGGGTCCTCGCGGCAGCGCCCAACCACCCGCAGGCGGCCGCCGAACTCGCGGCCCTGCTCGCCCAATGACCGCGGCGCGGCTCCGGCTTCTGGGGCGACTCACCCTCCTCACGGCCGCCGCTCTTGCGGCGGTCCTTCTGGCCAAGGGTGGCCGGGACTACAAGCTCATCTCGGGCGAAGTCCTGGTCCTGCTCGCGGCAGGCGTAGGGGCAACGGTCATCCTGAGCGCCCAGCGGATCCCATGGGTTCCGGCGGTCGCCTGGGCAATCGTCCCCCTGGCCGCGCTGGCCGCCGCCGCCATGCGCCACGCCGTCTCGCCCACCGCGGGCGGCGACCTCAGTCGACACTGGATATTCCTGCTCGCGTTCGTGGTCTCCGCGGTCGTGCTGAGGCGGTCGGACCTCAAGCGGCTCGTCACGCTCTGGGCCGTCACCCTCATCTTCGTCGGCGGGTACGCGGTCGCCCAGAAGGCGGGCTGGGACCCGGTCGAGGACTACCGCAAGTTCCACTCCCAGTCCCGGCCGTTCTCGACCTTCGGCAACGCGGATTTCCTCGGGGTCCATCTCGCCTTCCTGCTCCCGCTGCTGGCGGAAGCCGTACGGCTCAACGTCCGGCCGGCGGCACGGCTACTGCGATACGGTCTCCTTCTGATGGCCGGGCTCATCCTGCTCTGGACCGGGAGCCGCGGTGCATGGCTTGGCGCGCTGGCGGGATTCGGGGTATGGGCCGCACTTGTCGGGCCCACCCGCGACTGGCGGAACGTGATTCGATCGGCGCATACCGGCTGGGTGATCACGGCCGCCGGATGCCTGATCTTCGTCGCGTTCCTGCCGGAGTTGGCCCGGCTGGCGACCCGCCGCACCGACCGGATACCGCTCTGGCAGGGCACTATGGCCATGGTCCGGGCAAAGCCGCTGACGGGATGGGGGCTCGGATCGTTCCCGTCCGAGTTCCCGCCGTTCGCGCCGTCCGCATTCGCGGCGAGGATGAAGGCCGACAACACCTTCGCCGAGCACCCGCACTGCGAGTACCTGCATGTCGCGGTCGAGCAGGGACTTCTCGCTCTCGGCATCTTCATCTGGTTCCTGGTCGCCATTGTCAGACAAGGGCTCCACCGGGCCCGGCACGGCGATCCTTGGGCGGCGGGAGCCGTGGGCGCGCTCGTCGCCGTCCTCGTCCACATCCTCGTGGACCGCAACTTCCGGCTGGCCTCGACCGCAATCCCGTTCTGGCTGGTGGCCGGCGTCCTGTTCGCCCGGCGGGAGGAGCGCCCCCGGCAGTCCCTGCCCAGCCAGTCTCTGGCGAGCTGGACCTGGATCGCGGTCCTGCTGGCCGTCTCGCTCGCCGCGGTCTCCCTGCGCCCCCTGCGCGCCTCGTATCGAGTCGAACGCGAGGTGGACTTCCTCACCCAGGCCTCCGAGGTCCCCGCGGCCGAGCTCGAGGCACGCCGGGGAGAGCACGCGTCCGATCCCGGCTTCGCGATGGCGCTCGGCAACGCCTACGCCAAGGAGAAGAGGTTCCCCTCGGCGGTCCGGGCATTCGAGGAGGTGGTGCGGCTGGACCCCGGCAACTCGGGCGCCGCCGTCAACCTCGGCAACTGCTGGTTCATGATGTCGAAGTTCGACGAGGCGGCCGCCGTATACCGGAATCTCCTTGCCCGCGACCCCGGACACGAGGACGCCCGGTTCAACCTCGCGTTCACGTACTACCACCAGCGCCGGATCAAGGACGCGCTCCGGGAGCTCGATGAACTTCTGCGCCGCCATCCCGGGAACCCCAAGGCCCTGCAGTTGAAGCAGCAGCTCTCGCCGTGACCTCTTTCGACCGCCCCGCCGCCAAATGGACGATGGTAGCCGGATGGATGGCGGTCAACATCACGCTCTCGCACCAGCCCAGGGCTCCGGTGCCGCACATACCGGGATTCGACAAGGCCCTGCACCTGGTCGAATACGCGATCCTCGCCTTCCTCCTCGCCCGCGCGGTCTTCCCCGCGGTCCGGGGCCGGTCGCCCGCCACGCGGTGGACCCTCATGGTTCTGGCCTGCTTCCTCTACGGCATCGTGGACGAGACGCATCAGGCATTCGTGCCGGGCCGGAGCTGCGATCCCGTCGACGCCGTCGCGGATGCCGCGGGCGGTCTCGTGGTCGCGATCGCGTGCCTGGCGCTCCGCCGCCGGCCCTGGATCCGCCGGCTGGGTGTAGACTAGGGTTCCATGAGCCGCATCAGACAATCCCTCTGCTACTGGTGCTTCAACCGCCCCGAGCTCCCGTTCCTCGAGCTCTGTACCGAGGCCAAGCGGATTGGGTACGAGGGGCTCGAGATGGTTCCCGAGGACCACTGGGAGTTCGCGAAGATCAAGGGCCTCCAGATCACGACCCACGTCGGCCACGAATCCCTGACCGACGGGCTCAACCGGCCCGGGAACCACGCACGCATCGAGTCGGAACTGAAGATCAATATCGACAAGGCCGCGGCCAACGGCATCCCCGTGCTCATCTGCTTCTCCGGGAACCGCGTCGGAATCAACGACGACACCGGGTTGCGCAACACGGTCGCGGGGCTCAAGCGCGTCGCCGGGTACGCGGAGCAGAAGAACGTGACGCTGGCCCTCGAGCTCCTGAACAGCCGGATCGACCACAAGGACTACCAGTGCGACCGGACCATCTGGGGCGCCGAGGTCGTGCGCCTGGTGGGTTCCTTGCGCGTCCGCCTGCTGTACGACATCTACCACATGCAGATCATGGAGGGGGACCTGATCCGCACGATCCTAGCCAGGATCGAGTCCATCGGCCACTTCCATATTGCCGGGAATCCGGGCCGGAACGACCCGGATG
>Ga0315281_10006208_pt1 | contig 17036 bp, 13 predicted proteins | sample YL17G07_0_MG_FD_204540 | JGI IMG/M metagenome (GOLD analysis project Ga0315281, IMG submission 204540) | Sediment microbial communities from Yellowstone Lake, YNP, Wyoming, USA - YL17G07_0 | ecosystem: Environmental > Aquatic > Freshwater > Lake > Sediment | place: USA: Wyoming | collected...
TGTAGCGGACGATGACGTTTTTGTCCGGCCCAGCCGACCATGCCTCCCGATGCTCGGCGGTGCCGTTCCGCGAGAATTTCGTGTACTCAATCGTGATGTCGTTGCAACCGGCGGGCCACGTTAGGATCATCGTCCTCGACGTATCTCGCAGATGGCTGTAGCTGATGGTCAGCTTGCTGACTGGGCTGACGATGTAGAAAATGTCGGTGTCGCTGGTGTAGGTCCGTCCTCGGCCATATACATCGACATGCGTCACCGTAATATTGGTCACTCCGCTGCCGAACCTGAAGGCGGCGTCTTGCCCGCCGCTCACAGGCATGTTGATGAAGAACCCGAAATTCGACTCCCATTGCCCAGGTCCACCACCAGTCGTGCCGTTGAACACCCAGTAGCTCGTAGAGAAGGTGAATCCGCTACTGAACTCGGCTTGTCCGTCACCGTAGGTATCAAGCCACCCAGTACTTGCCCCATGATCGGCCACCGTGGCCTTTTTGATCGTGATAGGGGTCGTGCCACTCGTGGGGGTGCCCAAGACTTTGCCGGTATAGACGCCATCAGCCACGTAGTAGGTATCGCCACGAACCAAAGATGCCGGTAATGAAGTATAGGCATTGTTCCAATCTGTTCCATTATTTGCGCCGGTAGCGCCGGCGTGTACATACTGGTTTGCAGCCTCGGCACCCGCTGTACCGAGAAATAACATCGTCAGAAACAACGCTAAAAACAAAAGATTTTTCATTGGGTTGTCTCCAAAATCCAAATTGATTGGCCAGTTCATCTTTATAATAGTATCAAGGAAAGACTAACGGGGACAGATCGAGCGTGACTTGATCAGATCTCGCCCTTTGATTATCAGACACATTTTTTGCTATCCCACAACCCCCGCAAACTCAACCGCTCGCCTTCGCCAGTGTGTCAGTTAATTAATATCAAGCTTCCTGGTCAGGAGCCTGTTAGCCATCATGTCACGTACCGAAGCACTACATTAAAAAAAAGATAGACAGCCCACACAAGATTCTCCTAACGGGCATAAGCATCACAACACTTGCCAAGACACGCAAAACTGATGCCTGTCCCAACTGAAACATTTAAGATTGATATAAGTACCACTAACATATTGAAAGGTAATAATATTATATATTTTATCGGTTTCTTGAAAGGTGGACAATATGTAGCTACAGGCTTAGGGTAATGCCGTGTGGGTCCAAGAGTGTATGGATAAGCCTATCTGTGAACAGAGGGGGCCCGGAAATTCTGACAGCGTGATAAGTGGTGGCCTTGCTCAACATTAACCAGTGTGGAGCAGGGAGTTGTTGACAGTAGCAAGGACATGAGAAGGACGGGAAAGAATCCCATCGCAACATTCAAAACTGAAGTCGTGTTGGCGGCTTTAAAGGGCGATACTCGACCGACTACAACCAGCACAGGCTGCACAGGGAGCTTGATTGCAACTTGCCAGCACGGCACACCGTCTTGCAGTCAGAATACTACGAGGCTCCATTTATGGAACATTCTTTCCAACCAACTGGTGGCACCCCTCTGCCCACCCAATATACTGATTGCCAGATCCAGCTTACATCACTCCCTGGGAAGTTATTCTTTGAGCCCCTCCCGGATTGCGGGGTGAGATGTTCTGTTCGAATATGTTGAATATGCTCTAGCTGACCAACAGTTTATAGTATCCTTATTGTTCGATGCCAAAGGTAATACTTTGTAGTTGTCTGCCAACGAGGAGCTATTGATATTCCTTATTTGGGCTGTTTAGCTTGTTAAGCTGTGTGGTACAGAGTAGCAATCCTTACCTGATTAGTTATGCAGTAATTCACGGCTCAAGCAATGGGACGCACTTGGTTTCTAATCGGCGTCAGGGCTGAGAGGGGATTGAAGCAACGTTTCTGGATTTGCGGCCAAAGCCAGGAGGCAGTGAGATCATCAAGTCCCACGGACATTGTTGGCAGCATCGCAAATCGTCCAGTCTGGCGTATCGACTTAACCCTACATAATAATAGCACTCCCATCTCATTGACCATGAACGAATACGTGACACGATACTATCGGTGCCCGGAAAGATATATCAGGTTCGATCTTGCAGGCCAGCTCTCTCAGGAAAATGGCTATTTCCGATTTGGGAACGAGGCGCTTTGCTATGGACAGCTTGCTAGAGATACGCCATCCCCGATACTGAATGGAAAGCTTTATGACGTGATAAGCCATGCTGTCACCGAGAATGGGACCACGTATCTTCCATTTAACGTTATACAGGTCGTGGATAATCTTAGACTTGAGTTGTATCCAGAAAAATCTCGTCACAATGGATCCCTTTTCAACTCAATCCTGAACAAAATATATTACCTTGCCCGTCCTCTGCTGCCGGGGGGCGCCAGAAGACTTCTCCAGAAGGCACGACTCTCGGATTGGAAGTCTCTCAAGTTTCCCAGATGGCCAGTTGACTGTAGTGTAGACCTCCTGTTTGAGCAGTTGTTGCTTGCATCGCTCAGAGCGCAGAGGCTGGAACGAATCCCATTCATTTGGTTTTGGCCGGATGGGGCACCGAGCTGTGCCGTCATGACTCACGACGTGGAGACGGCAGCAGGGCGTGACTTCTGCAAGGCAGTGATGGATCTTGATGATGTTTATGGAATTAAGGCCTCCTTCTCAATCGTGCCAGAGCTTCGTTATGAAGTGACCAGAGAGTACTTGGATTCGATCTGGAATCGCGGCTTCGAAGTATGCGTCCAGGACTTGAACCATGACGGCCTTCTTTTCAAAGATCGGGAAGAATATCTGGTACGCGTTAAAAAGATTAATGCCTACGGCAAACAATACGGAGCGACTGGATTCCGATCTGCCGTCCTGTACCGAAATCAGATGTGGTTTGATCAGCTAAAATTTTCTTACGATACGTCAGTTCCAAATGTTGCACATTTAGAGCCACAACGTGGAGGCTGCTGTACGGTCATGCCCTACTTTGTCGGAGACATCCTGGAATTGCCGGTGACCACGACTCAAGACTATGCCCTCTTCAACTATTTGAACGAGTACTCAATTGATCTATGGAGACGCCAGATCGAACTCATCATGGAGCAGCATGGTCTGGTCAGTTTCATTGTCCATCCTGATTATATTGCAAAATCGCGCGAGTGGAACGTCTACGAGTCTCTGCTGGCACACCTTGCCCAGTTGCGAGACGAGAAGAAGCTATGGATTCCACTGCCTGGTGAGGTTGATCGGTGGTGGAGGCAACGTGCCAGGATGACACTCGTCGAAGATCAGCACGGAGTACGGATTGAAGGTGAGGGTAGTGAGCGGGCTCATGTTGCCTATGCAAGCGAGAAAGATGGAAGGCTTGTTGTTACGCTTGCGCCTTAGCCGGCTTCCACAGCCCGCGACCGCCTCATCCAACAGCGCGATCTTGCGCCCCGCCTTACGGTTTGATCCTTACCCTTCTACACCGGGCCTCCCTTGCGATGCCACCATGCCTTTCGTCCTGCGCCCCTACTGCCGCTTCTCTGTGCAATGCGCCGTTTCGGTACGAAAAGAATGTAATCTTCATTGGTCCGTAGGCCTAGGCACCCCATAAGAGGTATTACTATTAGAGGAAACACGAGCCTAGAATGCGTCCGTTCCGTAATCGAATGAAGGAGCGTTTGCGTCCATGAAACACCTCAACAACCAGCCTTTTGGAAGATTTTCACCGCACAGGAGACCGGGCTTGCGAATGGCAGCAATGGCACTGGGGCTTGGTGTGGCGGTGTGGCTCCAAGCGTCGACATCGGTCGCCCTTCCCACTCAGATTTCGCCGACGCCGAATACTGGGACGATCACCGTGAATACATCCGATGCATATAACAGCCTGGATCCTTTTGCTAATAACGGCGTTATAAACATCACAGGTACTGGTACCCTGACCAACAACGCCATCGGCAACCTGATCAACGACGGCAACATTACCAACTTCGGCAGGCTGATCAACGCGGGCACGCTAGACGGCGGTGGCACGCTGACAAACAATGGCCTGCTGACCAACGCTGGCACGGTGGGCAGCAGTACGATTACCAACAGCGGTGTGCTGACTACCACCGGTGTGTTGAACTACTCCGCGCTGACCAATGCCGGAACGCTGACCAACGCCGCTGGCGCCACGATGGGCAGATTCGGCACGGTAACCAACACCGGCACACTAACCAACAATGGCACGCTAAAGCACGACACCACCGGCCTGATCAACAGCGGTACTTTGATCAACACCGGCAGCATTTCTGCCGGCATGGGCAACATGGCGAACGATGGTACGTTGACCAACGTCGTCAGCGGCGTGATGGCCTACAATGATAGTTTCTTTACCAACAACGGTACGCTGATAAACGCTGGCATGGTGAATCTCAGCGCGAGCTCGCTGAGGAACGCCGGTACGCTGATCAATTCCGGCATCCTAGAAAGCACAGGTCGGTGTTGCCTCTCGGAACCGGCGACCAACACCGGCACGTTGATCAACACCGGCACGATTCTCAACACTTTGTCGCTGGTCAGCACGGGCACCTTGATTAACACGGGCACGCTGACCAACAACAATGTCGGCTCGCCGTTCGACACTGGCCTGCTGACAAACGCCGGCACGCTGATCAATGCTGGCACAATCAACGGCACGGGTACCTATCTTCAGACAGCCGGCCTAACCGTGAACAACGGCACTTTGAGCCAATCCGGCGGCATCAATATCCAGGGTGGCAGCCTGAGCGGGACTGGGACCATTACCGCCCCTGTGGTGACCCTGGGCAGTGGGGCGATCCTAAGCCCCGGCAATGCCACAGCGCTCGGAACGCTCACCATCAACGGCAATTTGCAAAGCAGCGGCAACATGCTGTTCCACATCGGGGGCTTGGGTGCAGGGCAATTTGACGTGCTGGCTATCCATGGTATGGCCTTCCTGAACGGCGGCACGGTCGGGTTCAATTTCATGGGGTATACCCCTGTGTCGGGGAACTCCTGGGATTTCCTCTTTGCCAGTGCCATCAGCGGCTGGGATACACTCCACTTCACCTTCAGCGGTCTCAGTCCCGATCTGGGTTATGTCTTCAACTATTCTAATGGGGTTGAGACTCTGAGGGTTTACTCGGTGCCAGAACCTGCGTCCTTCCTTCTGTTAGTCTTTGCGTTGGGCGGTCTTGCCTTTTGGCGCTGGCTGAAGCGCGTCTGAAGGATGATTGCCTTAGCGGGGACCACCTGACCCTCCCCCGATTTTACTGACACCTCCATAAGGGGAGAATGGTGAAATCGTCGATGACCCATACCAGCAAGCAGCTGACGCCGGTATACCGAGGAATTTCAGGAGGCGGTGCGGTTGGTCGCTGATTCCCACTTGTCGCCAGACGTCCACCACGGTCGTCCCGCCCTCCGCTTGTCGCAAGGCGGCCAGTATCTTTTCCTCGATATGCCCACGGCGTCGTGCCATAGCCGGGTCCTCCTTCTGTGTGAAGAAGAAGACCACGCCACGGGCCGTTGCCTCAAGCTCCCCTTAGCCTGCCTTTCTGGTTTTGGGTCGAGTTTCAAGGCCTCTCGTAAGATGTCATTGTCGAGCACGAGATCATCGATCCTCTGATTGAGCTTTTTGTCCTGCCCGTACTTGAGGGTGCTCTTATCCCTCAGCTGACTCCGTAGCGCTTACTAGGCCCCCAGCAGAAACTTTTCCTCCCACTCCTCCACCTCGGCGACCATCAGCCCGTGCTTCCCGCCTGCGCCTTCAGTCAAGCATATCTCACCTTTTCGGATTTTCCCAACCAGTACCACGCGTCGCTTGGCAGTCTACCGTTCAGTCGGGTGTACTGCGTCTGTGGTCATCTCCACCTCCTCGGTCCGTTCAGAACCATGTGCAGAGGTGGTCTCAATTGCAAGGGGAGCAGGAAGGTTCATGGGCGCATGGTAGTTGTACTTACAGTACTTAGGTAGGGGGGCGTCCCTACCTCATCGGTATTGTTGAAAGCAGGAAATCGGGCGATAGTTGGCCCCATGCATGCGGGAGCCGAGGGGGAGAGAAAAATATTTGCCTTCAGCTTGTCTTTGGTGAGCGCCAAGATGAGCACTGCTTGCGTCAATATGTTTTCAGCGGACAGGCTGACTGAGGCAATGAAAGACAGGGCAAACCTTTCTCAGAGTGGCGCGTACAATCAAGAAACCTTTCAGTACCTTTTAGAAAGCGAATCGAAGCGTTCTAAGCGCTCCAGCCGGTCTTGCCAGATTCTTCTTATGTATTGGACGGATGCGCAGGGGAGCATCGTGCAGATGGAACCCCATGTTGCCAAGATTGGGATCGGGGCATTATCCCGTAGCCTTCGGGAAACAGACTACATCGGTTGGTATCGCGATGGGCGTATCGTCGGAGCTGTCCTAACTGTTCTGGCGCAGGAAACGATGGCGCAGGTGGCCAGCCATCTTCAGAAACGGCTGGCAGAAATCCTACAGTCGGAGTTGAGCATTGAGGAGAGCCGTCGTCTTCAGATTCGAGTGTGCCTAGATCACGAGTTAGAGGGCATTGAGGTGCAAAAAGTGAAAGGTGAAACGTAAGGCGTGAAGCGTCGGGGGTAGCGGGTGAGGCGGCATTGGGAATGTTGAATGTTGAAATGTAGGAATTTGGTCTGTCTGGTTTTTGAGTTGAACGAAACTAACTAGATGAACCAAATCAACCAGATGAACCAGATAGACCAGACAAACCAGAGGGAGCAAAACCATGATTAATCTTGGAGTGATTGGTTACGGGTACTGGGGCCCGAATATTGTGCGTAACTTCTCGGGGCACCAAGACTGCAAAGTCGTGGCTGTGTGCGATAAAAACTCTGTGGCATTGGCTCGGGTGTTAGGCCGTCATCCCGGTGTTCGAGTGACGACCGAAGTCGATGATATCGTCACGTCTCCCGAAATCGATGCGGTGGCGATCGTGACCCCGGTTTCGTACCACTATGAGCTGGCCAAAAGAGCGCTTGAGAACGGCAAACATGTATTTGTCGAAAAACCCTTTACGGCGACCTCCGCGCAAGCGGAGGAACTCGTCGAATTGGCTGAACGTAAGAATCTGCAGATTATGGTCGATCATACGTTTCTCTTCACCGGTGCGGTCCGAAAGATCAAGCAGCTTGTCGACGATGGAACTCTGGGGCCTCTCTACTACTACGATTCGATGCGCGTCAACTTGGGCCTCTTCCAGCATGACGTGAATGTGTTGTGGGACCTCGCTCCGCATGATCTGTCGATCATGGATTATCTGATCGGTTTGGAGCCGGATTTGGTAGTGGCCACGGGCAGCGCACATGTGAATTGCCTGGAAGATGTCGCGCATCTGACGGTGTATTTCCCCAATAAAGTACTTGCCCACATCAACGTGAATTGGCTCTCGCCGGTTAAGGTGCGTACGACGCTCGTTGGAGGCCAGAAGAAGATGCTGGTATGGAACGATCTGGATCCGGCTGAAAAAATACGAGTGTACGATAAGGGCGCTGATGTAAAGACAGAACAGGGGGTTCACCAACTTCTGGTCAGTTATCGAAGCGGCGATATGTGGGCGCCGAAGGTGGAGGAACTGGAAGCGCTTCACCTCGAAACCCGTTATTTCTTGGATTGTATCAAGGACGGCACGAAACCCTTCAACGATGGGGAAGCCGGTCTGCGCGTCGTGCGGATTCTGGAAGCGGCGGAACAGTCGCTCAAACAGCATAAAGAAGTTGCATACGCTTCGGTTCGGTGACGGCGCCACGTATCGTGGCGCCGTGACGCGCGGGACAGGCGAGAAAAGCGCGACTAGATGTTCGAAGTTCAGAAAACCTCGAACTTCGGACCTCGAACCGTTGTCCGTCTCACTCGCTCCGCTTTTCTCGCCTGTCTCGCGCGAATAGCGTTGACGTTTCACGTCTAACGAATCGCCCCGAGTAGAGGAGTTCTGATGTCTTTGTGCGCGGAAACGGAAAGGGTCGGGATCCTTCAACCGATTTTCGACGAAGAGCTCTTTAGGGATACCGTCACGAGAGAGCGCAAACGCGCGGACCGATCCGGACTGGCCATGGTGCTGCTGTTGATCGGCGCGCAAGATGGAAAGAGCGAAAACACGTCAGCATTGTCTGCCGGGATTGTCGACGCGTTAACGGCAATCAAGTCGGACATCGATATTCTCGGGTGGTTTGAGCGACAGTCCATCATGGGGCTGATCGTTCCCGAGATCGATGTCGCGAACCTGGCAAGCACCTGCGAACGGCTCGAATCCGAATTTCGAAAAGAGATCACGAATCGGTTTGAAGAGGATCTCACCGAGCGATTGTCGATCAGATTGCGCGTCCATCCTGAGCCACCGCAAATCGGAGAGGAAGAACCCCAGACAGTGGATCCGTTTCTGTATCCGGAATTGCATGTACATCAAGATCGAGTCGCGATGTTTCAGGTATTGAAGCGGGGCATGGATATTCTCGGTAGTCTTGCGCTCCTCATCATCCTCTCGCCGCTGCTCTTGGCTATTGCGGGACTTGTCAAATTGTCATCCCGTGGACCGGTGTTGTTTCGCCAGGTGCGAATCGGGCAGATGCTGAAACCGTTCATGATCTGCAAGTTTAGAACTATGTATGCCAATGCAGATCATGGGATTCATCATAATTATGTGAGCTGGTTCATTACTTCGAGCGGCAAGGGGCAAGAGCAGGATAAGAATAAGATCTTCAAATTGACCAACGATCCACGGATCACTCCGATAGGACATTTTCTTCGCAAAACGAGCCTCGATGAGCTTCCCCAACTGTGGAATGTGCTCCGTGGAGAAATGTCGCTGGTCGGTCCGCGTCCGCCGCTGTGGTATGAGGTGCAAGAGTACAAGCCATGGCATCGCCACCGAGTTTTGGAAGCCAAGCCGGGCATCACGGGGCTGTGGCAGGTGACCGGACGGAGCCGGACGACGTTCGACGAGATGGTCCGGCTGGACCTTCGCAATGCCAGGGGGCGATCACTCTGGGCCGACATCAAGATTCTCCTTGCGACTCCTGCGGCAGTCATTAAGGGCAAAGGGGCCTGCTGATGTTTGGTGTGTCTGGTTTATCTCGTTTATTTGGTTTGTCTTGTTTGTTTTGTTGAACGAAACTGACCAGATGAACCAAATAAACAAACAAACCAGACCAACCAGATAGACCAGACCAACCAACATAGTTTTTCCGCAGCTTGCTAGGTGCCTCTCCGGTGTATTTTCTCGAAGGAAAGGTTTATGAAACCACCCAATGGCGCGCGTAACATGCCACGGGGCCTTTCCCTAATCATCCTGGGCCTGATTGTCTGCACGTTAGGCCTGATTGTCTGCGGTTTTCAGGGCTGTGGGGGAGGATCATCAGCACCCCCCCCATCGACTTCTACTACTCCCACAGCCGTAACTGCCCCTGCCTTCCCGCTGGTCGCTTCGGGTAACAAGCGGTACCTGCAGGATCAGAACGGCGTGCCATTCCCCATTCTGGGACGCACAGCCTGGTTCATTACGTCGCTGTCGGAGGCAGACTACAAACTCTTTATCGACGATACTGTGGCCAAGGGCTACAACGCGATCGAGTTTCACGTCGTGAACCATGATGCGCGAGGCAACCAGCCACCTTTCGGGGCGAATGGTACCTTGCTGCCGTTCGCCAAGCAGCTAAATGGGTCGGCCTGGGGCGGCTCGCTTTTATACATGGTGGACATCAACCTTGAGGCGCCCGATTTCTCGCTGCCGAATGAGGCGTACTGGAAACACGTCGATGCCCTCCTCGCCTATGCAGAATCCAAGGGCGTGCTCTGCTTCATGTTCCCCGCCTACGCTGGGTACGGAGGGGGCGGTCAGGGCTGGATGCAGGAGATGGTCGCTAACCGCCCGTCCAGGATGCAAGACTATGGAGCCTTTATTACTAATAGATACAAGACCCGCGGGAATATCGTCTGGATGTTAGGCGGCGACTATGGCCCCTTCAAATTGCCAGGAGAACTCCCCGTCGAACAGGCCATGCTGGCCGGGATGCAGAGCGTCACGGGACAGAGTAGCACACGATTCTCCGCTGAGTGGACCGGCCCATCAATCTACACCGATATAGGCGATACAACGTTAGTAGAAGCCGGTACATTGCAAGGGGCTTATAGCTGGGAGGGTGATGTCAACACCTACGCTCGCAACGGATACAATTATTCCATCCGTGTGATGCCGACTTTTCTACTTGAGGAGCCGTACGATCAGGAAGGCTCGGACGGTAATGGGGTCAACTCAAACGCGACGCAGCCGGTACGCCGGTTTCAATGGTGGGGATGGCTCTCCGGGATCGGCGGTTATATCTCGGGCAACGGCTGCGTGTGGCCGTTCAATTCTTCGAGCCTTCTATTCCCATTGCCCTGTTCTGATGGCTGGCAGGCGCATTTGAACACGCCGGGCGCGAAGGACATGGCGCGGCTCAACGCCTTCATCAAGTCGATTGCTTGGTTCAAGCTAGTCCCCTCCGGCCTGGGTGACCTGGGTGGGAAGGGGCCGCTCGTCATCAACAATACATCGCCGAGTTCGCCCGACTACGTGGCAGCAGCAGCAACGCCTGACGGTACATTGCTGGTTGCCTACGTGCCGCCTGACCACTTGGGGTCGATCACCGTCGATATGACGTTGATGAGCGGCAGCGTGCAAGCGCGGTGGTTCGATCCGACGACGGCAGAGTATACATCTGCCGTTGGGAGTCCGGTCTCTGGAACACAGATGCAGGAATTCACGCCCCCATCTGGTAGCCGAGCCGCTGATGTCGATGACTGGGTGTTACTTTTGGAAAAGCAATAGATGATCGAGCAGAAGAGGCGCTTTCCACAAGCGAGATGATATGTCTCTCAGCGACCATCTGAGCATCACGACACCGATCGAAGACAGAAAGTCTGCCGGCGTAAGGGCCAACCGTCTTGAGGGAGGACCCATTCAGGCATTGAGCCAGCCCCTGCCATTCAGCTCGGAGACCAGGATTGGCCTGTTCCTGCTCTTATTGCTTGCGGCCGTCGCATGGTTTTGGCAGCCGTTGGTTTCCCTATTTTCCCTCACGCAACAGCAGGAGCATTATTCACACATTGTGCTGATCCCCTGTCTGAGCTTGTATGTACTCTATCTTGACCGGAAGGCGATTTTCGCTTCAGGGGAATGGAGCCCATGGCTAGGCTCCATGTTGATCGGGCTGGGGGCCTTGGGTTATTGGTTTGCCGGCGCGGCGATTGTTGCCCCGGACCAGTTGTCGATGACGATCTTGGCGTTAGTTGTGATGGGCTGGGGGATCTTCGTGTCCTGCTTCGGGGTCACGCTCTGCCGCAAGGTTTCGTTTGGGCTGTTCTTTCTCCTCTTTATGGTACCGCTTCCCCCTTTTCTTTTGGAGGCCATCGTTGGTTTCTTGCAGCGAAGTTCGGCTGAGGCCACTGACCTTCTGTTCTCGCTTCTCGGCGTTCCTGTTTTTCGGCAGGGGTTCGTGTTCAGTTTGTCGAATTTCACGATCCATGTTGCGGAGGAATGTAGCGGCATCCGATCGGCGCTTTCCCTCCTCATTACCAGTATAGTGGCCGGGTATTTTCTCCTTCGGTCTGGCTGGATGAAGGTGGGGCTGGTGGCGGTCGTCGTTCCGCTCGCAATCGTCAAAAATGCCTTCCGCATCGTCGGGCTATCCCTCTTAGCCAATTATGTGGATCCGACATTTATAACGGATAGCGCGTTGCATCGCAGCGGAGGCATCCCGCTTTTCCTCGCTTCTCTCGTCGTGCTTCTTTCTCTTGCCTGGTTGTTGCGCAGATTTGAGAAAAAGCTAGGCTACTTCCCACCTCATTGAGGTCATGCTATCGTGATCATGAGGAGCTGTAGCGTCGACCGATGCCAGCCTCATGGCAACCTGGAAAATTATGCCTCCACCGTACGCTGGTGTCTATGCTATCGATCCGCTACGAGACAGTCGGTGGCCTGGGCTCATTGCCCGACACCCACAGGCCTCAGTGTTCCATACGCGAGGCTGGCTGGGGGCATTGCAGGCGACCTATGGTTATGCACCGGTTGCGTTTACGACCTCCGCTCCAAATGAATACCTGACGAACGCCGTTCTATTCTGCGCCGTACGCAGCCGGCTGACCGGTAGCCGGCTCGTCTCGCTGCCTTTTTCCGATCATTGCGAGCCACTCATTGAATGTGCCGAGCAGTTCAGGACACTCTGTGCCCATGCCGAGGCGTTGAGAGTAAGGGACGGATGGAAATATGTGGAAATGCGTTCGGCGAACTCTTGCCTCGGGTTTTCCAAGGAGTTCGGTCGCGCTCATACCTACACCCTTCATCGGCTGGATCTTCGTCCGAGTCTCGATGCCTTGCATAAAGGATTTCATAAGGATTGCATTCAACGAAAGATCAGTCGAGCGGTACGGGAATCTCTCACCTATGAAGCGGGCCGTGGTCCACTGCTGCTCCAGCAATTGTACGGGTTGCTTCAGCTGACACGGGCGCGCCACCACCTGCCCCCGCAACCGTTCGAATGGTTTCAGAATCTCGTGGCATGTATGGGGAAGGATATCTCAATCAGAATCGCCTCCAAAGGCAGCCAGCCCATCGCAGGCATCATGACGTTGGATCATGGAAAGACGATGGTCTACAAATATGGCGGTTCTGATACGAAGTTCAGCAATCTTGGCGCGACGCCCCTGCTGTTTTGGCGGGCCATCACGGACGCGAAAGGTGCCGGGATGGAAGAGTTGGATCTGGGGCGTTCGGATCTCGATAATCCTGGCCTGATCACGTTCAAAGAGCGCTGGTCGGCAGCGCGTACCACCCTTACCACATGGCGCGCTCCTGCCGCGACCGCTTCTTCTTTTGATCATCTCAAAACTCGGCTGGCCAAGGAAATGTGTGTCTGGCTTCCGGACACCGTGCTGACCCTGGCAGGGCGGTATCTTTACCGGCATATTGGATAAAAGCCAGGCGAGACGCAGTGGGAATGATGAATGGGGAATTGTTGGAGTTGGAAGAGGGAACAAGGTGAGGAGTGAGGCACGGGACGGGCGAGGCGGCCTTCGGCCTTCGAGTCACGCCAGTCCCCAAATTGTGCAGGTCTAGCATGATTCTCCCGGCATGGTTTTCAATAGTGGCTGGCCTCGTTGCGGCGATTGCCGGCGGTATGGCGTGCCTCCTGTTTGCCCGGCGGCGAACGGGTTCCTCGCACCGGAGTCTCGCGGCGCTGTTGGGCGCGACGGCTGTCGCCAACCTGGCCAACGGTGTGGGGCTGTTTGACGAAGGCCATGCGCTGTTTTGGCGCGCGACCGCGATGGTCGCAGAGCTCGCCCAACCCACCGCGTTGCTCTATGTGGGCTTGGCATTCTTGAATCCCGTTGGGCGGAGCCGCGATACGTCCGCGCTGTGGCGGGCCCGTATCGTTGGGTGCGTGGGCTTGTTGCTGGCTGGCTTCGTGACAACCGGGCAGGTCTTTGAGTGGAAGGTATTTGAAAACGACCAGGCAGCAATAGCTTTGACCACATGGGGCCGCATCCCCTATGTCTTTATTGTGACCGGAATGGCCCTAGGACTGGCGCAGCTGGAGTTAGTCTTGCGCGCCAGCCGAGAACCGGTCCGCCACAAGTTGAAATTCGTTGTGATCGGGTTAGGGGGGCTGGCCGGCTACCAAATCTATCAAGCCAGCCAGATGCTCCTGTTTCCAATCTGGCAGGCGGAACATGTGTTGGTCGGAAGCATCGTGACGGCCATGGCGCTCTGTCTGACTGCCTACGGGTTAGGACGAACCCGTCTGCGGGAAGTTCTCGTCAATACCTATGTCTCCCAACAGGCCCTCTTCGGCTCGGTCACGTTCATCGTCATTGGGCTCTACCTGCTGGTGGTGGGGGGTGTCGGTGAATGGCTTCGACGAACAAACCAGCCATTGGGGGTGGGGCTCAGTGTCGTCGTGGTATTCGGAGCTCTGGTTGGACTGGCGGTCGCGGCATTCTCAAAAACTGTGCGCGCCGATGTCCGACGCTTTCTCAACCGGAGCTTCTATCGATCCAAGCACGACTACCGCACGCAGTGGCTTCAGGTCACCGAGGCTTTTGAGCAGGCGGCGAGCAAAGAGGCCATCATGGATCATCTGCTCGATCTTCTCATCAAGACGTTCCCCACCACCGCGATTTCGATTTGGTCGTTTCGTGAAGCCGATCGGCGGTTTTGCCAACTCCGATCGATGACGACTGAGAAGGAACCGGTTCCATTGGAGCTTTCCCATCCTCTGATCGTGCAGCTCTTGAAAAATGATGAGCCAGTTTTGATCGAAGATAACTGGCCGGCAAAAAGCGCCAGATCCGGCTTCGACGAAGATCCTCTGGCGGCCGCTGGGGCGGCACTCTGTTTCCCGATTCGCGCTCAGGGACGGCTCACGGCGTTCATTGCGTTGGGGCGGCAACTCCGTGGTGAAGCCTATGGAGTGGATGATTGCGACTTGCTCCGCGGAATATCCCATCATGTTGGCGCATTGCTCTCTCATGCGAGATTGGCCGAAGAGCGCCAAGCGTCGGCTGAACTGGAAGCGCTGCATCGGTTTTCCGTGTTCTGTCTGCATGACCTGAAAAATCTCGCAGCGAGGCTGTCCTTAGTGGCTCAGAACGCCGAGAACCACGGCAAGGATCCCGCGTTCCAGGAGTCCGCTATGAGGACGGTGGCTGACACGGCTAAAAAGATGACGACTCTCATGAGCAAGCTCTCCCTGAAATCATTCAAGCCGATGCCTGTGGCGACGCCGGAACCAATAGATATGTCGAGTCTCATCGATGAAACAGTAGCGCCGATCAAGGGAGAGGAAAACGTACGGTTATACATCAGTGGTGAGCCTGTCCCGCCGGTGATGGCCGTTCGGGAGCACATTCACCAAGTGTTGCTGAATGTGGTGCTCAATGCCAAACAAGCCATCGGCGAGAAGGGGGACATCTCAATCGCGATCGCACAATCGAACGGTTCCGTCGTAGTCACGGTTGACGATACGGGGAATGGAATTCCCTCAAGCATGCTTGAGTCGTTGTTTCGACCGTCGCAATCCAGTAGACCAGGCGGGCTTGGAGTCGGACTTTACCAATGCAAGCAGATCATGGAGGCGCATCAGGGAACTATTCAGTTGCGAAGCGAGGAAGGAAAGGGGACACAAGTTCGGATTGAGCTTCCCATTTATCGCCCACCTGCTACTATATAGGCACCGATTTATTTTCACGTTCTGACATGAACCCTAATGCACTTGCCTTGTATGTCTGAGAATCTCATGAACACTCGGCCTGTTCTGCTGCTGGTCGACGACGATGCCGAGATTCGGGACCAAATGAAGTGGGCCCTCGCATCGGATTACCAACTAATAGAGGCCTCGGATCGTTCGACGGCGCTCGCGCATGTCCGGGAAGCTATGCCTCGGTTGATCCTACTGGATTTAGGGTTGCCTCCTGATATTGACGGGGCTTCCGAGGGCTTAGCTATCTTGCGGGAAACCCTCCGTCTCAACCCGGTGGCCAAGGTGATCGTGATCACGGGTAATAGCGATCGAGCGAAGGCTGTCGCCGCGATCGAAAGCGGTGCCTACGATTTTATCGAGAAGCCGGTCCAGCTCGAGGTCTTGAAAGTCGTCCTCCAGCGCGCCGCCTATCTTTCCAATCTTGAAGAGGAACATCGTGTCCTTCAACGGCAGGCAGGCCAGAATGAGTTCGAAGAGTTGGTGGGAAACAGTCCCAAAATGCAGGACATATTTCGTATGATTCACCGTGTCGGACCGTCTGATGTGCCGGTATTGATTACTGGGGAGAGCGGCACGGGGAAGGAGTTAGTGGCACGAGCGATCCATCGGCAAAGTGCACGAAAGGACCAACCGTTCGTGGCCATCAACTGTGGCGCGATTCCGGAGACGTTGCTGGAGAGCGAGCTGTTTGGATATGAGAAAGGGTCGTTTACTGGGGCCACGCAGCAGCGAAAGGGGCGTATTGAAAGCGCGCAGGGCGGCACGCTGTTCCTGGACGAGATCGGAGACATCCCGTTGGGATTGCAGGTCAAGCTGTTGCGGTTCTTGCAAGATCACACGATACAACGTTTAGGTGCAAAAGAGACGATCGCCGTTGATGCGCGGATCATTGCGGCGACCAACGTCGATCTGCAAAAGGCTATGAGCGAAGGGCGGTTTCGAGAAGACCTGTATTACAGGCTGTGCGTCGTTACGATTGCGGTGCCTGCTCTGCGTGAACGGGGCTCTGATATCACATTGTTGGCGCGGACATTCTTGACGAAGTTTGCTGAAGAGGAAAAGAAACCATTGAAGGGGTTTACCCCTCAAGCAGTGGAGGCCTTGACGGTACACAATTGGCCTGGAAATGTCCGAGAGTTGGAAAATAGGATCAAGCGGGCAGTCGTGATGGCGGAAGGAAAGTACGTGACCCCCGCGAACTTGGAATTGAAAGACTCCTCTTCATCCGAAGAGGAAGTGTCCACACTTAGAGCCTCACGTGACAGCCGTGAAAAGGATTTGGTACGGCTGGCGATGGAGAAAGCCGAATGGAATGTGTCCAAGGCGGCTGCCGAACTAGGGATCAGCCGCCCGACACTCTACCAGCTACTAGCCCGTTATGGCTTAACGAGGCCGAAAATTGAGGGCCAGAAAGACAAGGCCTAGATCGTCGCAGCCAGATAACAGCCCCCTGAGGAGCACAGAGTATGATACCTCATTAGCCATATCGGCGTCGCTCCAATCTCGCTATGATTCCGACCTCAAATACAGTAGGCGGTGGCACCCGCGTTCCCGAGTCGCCTCGTTGATGTTACTCGACGCCGGATTGGCCGTGGTTTGGTGTGTGGAGCCGGCAGTCAGTTCAGATCTCGCTCTGTTCTGTGCAGGAAAAAACTGCCGAAAACGGGCCGAGTCCTCTGGTAAGTGGGCTGGTCCCGTTGTTTTTCGAGGTTATGCTGAAGTCCGTTGAATTTTGAATGAGGGGCTCCCTCCGTGGAATACTCCATGGGAACGCGAACACAAGGAGCCACCGATGAGACAAGAGAC
>Ga0315281_10006209_pt1 | contig 17034 bp, 15 predicted proteins | sample YL17G07_0_MG_FD_204540 | JGI IMG/M metagenome (GOLD analysis project Ga0315281, IMG submission 204540) | Sediment microbial communities from Yellowstone Lake, YNP, Wyoming, USA - YL17G07_0 | ecosystem: Environmental > Aquatic > Freshwater > Lake > Sediment | place: USA: Wyoming | collected...
CCTTATCAATGCTCCTCTCTTTCCTCAAGAGAGCGAGTTAACGTGTGATCGTAACAAGTCTACTGCGGGTATCCCAGATTTATATGGGTGTACCGTGATCAAGTTAATATGTCTTGGTGCTTCAAAAGCACTCCTCTTAAAAGCCAAATTGCTGCGTCTGATTGGTGATGGATTATACTTCTCTCTGATGTGATAGGTTTTTAACCTTTTCTCTTCTGATTTTATGATTTCTTTATGATAATGCGCATATCATAAGCTAAGTTAAGAGAAGCTGCGGCCGGACGAAAGGAAGTGAACAGCCGCGTTGACTTGATAAACGCTAAAGCTTGGTGCTATCATTTTAGCACCTAAGAGAGACGCAAAAGTAAACATATGAGACGCCCAACACCTCGTGTAGTAAGAATCTTAGTTTATGCCGTACTGGCGGTTCTGGCCATTGTGCCTTTCGTAGTGGCCTCGAACTCGACGGCATCCCCTGCATCTGGGATCAACCTGAGTAGCTCAGTGCAGGTTTCATTTCCAAATTCAATGACTTTTGATGTAGAGGCGCATAGTGACACCACCATCACGAAGCTCAGGCTACATTACATTGTGGATCAACAGAACTATGCCAAAGTAGTTAGCGAGGGCTGGCCGCAATTTAGTCCCTCTACATCGGTAGATACCCAGTGGGTTTGGGACATGAGAGAAAGTGGCGGACTGCCGCCGGGGGCACAGGTGGAATACTGGTGGACAGCCGAGGACGCAGCAGGCGAAAGCGCACAGACCAACATTTCCACGGTTTTTTTCGACGATAACAGGTATAAGTGGCGATCTATCACCACAGGACCCGTTACCCTGCTATGGTATAGTGGAAATGACTTATTTGCGAACAGCCTCATGACTGCTGCCCAGCAGGGATTGCAGAGAATTGAAAACGATATCGGTGCCACGCCCCAGGGACATGTTCGCATTTACATCTACGCCAGTACCCGGGATCTGCACGGATCCCTGCTTTTCGCGCAGCAATGGGGGGGTGGCTGGACCTTCGAAGGTTTTGACATCATCGCTATTGGCGTAGCCACAAATCAGTTGCCTTTCGGCGAGGGGGCCGTTCCCCACGAACTGACGCACTGGGTTGTGCACCAGGTTACCTTCAATAATTATGGGGCTGGACTGCCCCCCTGGCTGGATGAAGGCCTGGCCGCTTACATCCAGGGCGCTGTCTCTGACTATCAGGCAGCGCTCAATTACGCAATCCAAAACAACCAGTTGATATCAGTCCGCAGCCTTTCCAGCCCTTTCTCTGCGATACCAGAACAAGCCTTCATATCGTATGGGGAAAGCCAGAGCATCGTAACGTTTCTCATCCAGACATATGGTGAGGATAAGATAAATCAATTGTTGAACGTTTTCCATCAGGGTGCCGGCTACGACGACGCACTCAAACAGGTCTATGGCTTCGACCAGGGTGGACTGGACGCTCTGTGGCGGCAGAGCCTGGGCTTCAACATAGCCCTTAATCTCCCGCAAGAGCTTGCACTGGCTGCTCGGGGGTAGTTTTGTCCGTCCAAAAGCTCAAACGACGAAGTGCTGACATGGAGGTTGCCTTGAACCGTAAGCTGCCTTTTAGGAGGGCAAGCCGTAGTATCATGCTGTTCTTGCTCTGTCTCATGTTGCTTGCCCCGACGGCGACAGCCTGCCGCATCGGCAGCAGCGGCACCACGCTGAACCTAGCTGGTAGCGGGCCCACCACGCTTGACCCAGCGCTGGCGGCTGATTCAATATCCGCGATGTACATAGTTCAACTATTCAGCGGACTGGTCCGGCTCGACCAGGACCCCCAGGTAGCACCAGATATTGCCTCAAGCTGGGACACGAGCAGCGACGGCAAAATGTACACCTTCCGTCTACGCCACGACGTCAAGTTCGACGATGGAAAGCCGGTCACAGCAGCCGATTTCAAGTATTCCTGGGAGCGGGCACTCAATCCAGCAACTAGTTCTCTTACGGCTGGGACGTACCTAAGTGATATCGTAGGGGCAGAGGATGTGCTGTCTGGAATAACGACGCAGCTAAACGGCGTTAAGATATTGGATGACTACACTATTCAAGTCACTATCGATGCAGCGAAATCCTATTTCCTGGAAAAGTTGGCATATCCAACCGCCTTCGTAGTGGACCAGACAAATGTCCAATCGGGCAGCACCTGGTGGCATCACCCCAACGGCACGGGGCCGTTTAAGCTGCAACAATGGCAGGGCCAGGCACTTGTTTTGCAACGAAATGATAATTACTACGGTGAAAAGGCAAAGTTGAAGCAGGTAGTATTCAGGCTAACTGGCGAAAATCCGATGCAGTTGTATCAGGAAGGGAGCATAGATGTATCCTTCGTTAGCGCCAATTATATGGGGTTAGTGACTGACCCTAGCAACCCTATTTCGAACGAGCTCGAGGTCTTCCCCGAACTGAGCTTATATTACATCGGCTTTAATTGTTCCACACCACCCTTCGATGATGCCAATGTACGACAGGCCTTTTACTTAGCAGTAGATAAGTCGAGGGTGATCTCGCTTGCCGCAGATAATGTGGTGGCCGTAGCCAATGGCATCCTCCCACCCGGGATGCCCGGATACAACCCCAATCTCCAAGGGCTCCAGTTCGACCCCGAGAAGGCCAAACAGCTCATTGCAGCCTCAAAATACGGTAACGTTTCAAATTTGCCTCCCATAGTGCTGACCACAGCCGGTGTGGGTGGGCACATCTCAGGCATTCTTGGAGGCGTTATCGAAGAGTGGAGGCGCAACCTTGGCGTCGAAGTGACTGTGAGGCAACTGGAGTCGCAGACATTCCTTTACGGGCCCAACCAGGAGAAGGATCAGCTATTCGACACCGGTTGGATCGCTGATTACCCCGATCCTCAGGACTTCCTTGATCTGCTATTTCACACTAGCGCCCATAACAATATAGGAAATTACAGCAATCCCCCCTTAGACTCGTTGCTTGACCAAGCGGCTATTGAGCAGGACTCCAACGCCCGTTTGAAAACGTACCAGACCGCGGAACAGTTAATAGTCCAGGATGCCGCGATACTTCCGCTGTTCTTTGGTACCAACTATGTAGTGGTCAAGCCCTACGTCAAGGATTATGTGCTGAGCCCGCTGGGTTATCCCCTGCTAAACAAGGTCAGCATTCAGAAGTGAGGCTACGACAGAACGCGTTCGGGGAAGAAGAAACAGCCTGGCGTTTTGTCCATTAACACGCATTAAACCTGGGAACTTGCGCTAACAGCACGCCCAGGCGTTCACAATACGAGGAGCCTATCCCACAACCCAGGGTGTCTCAGGGCTCCAATAACCAAACAGTGCAGTGTCTGGTTTGCCGATTCCTACCACTTCAGGTCTATCGGTTTTCCCGTCACGCCTTCAGCCGGCGTACCCACCACCAGATACATCTTGTCAAGGGCCTTATCTCTCATCTCTCGGTGCCACTCTTGGCATTGCTTCTGCTTCTGCATTGGCATATCACCTATTAAATCTGAGACTATGGACTTAAATACCGGAAGAGCGGCAGCTAACAGTTTTCTTCCCTTGGCAGTCATTTTGACTTCAGTAAATGGATGCCCCTTGCGCTTAGGTACCCGTTCCACAAGGCCATCTTTTTCCATTCTGTTGAGCAACCCGGCGATAGTCTGGTTCTCGCGATGGGCAATGCGAGCTATCTCGGCAGGGATCAAAGGGCCTGGATAATCTCTGCAGGTCCAGAGCACCAAGAATGTTTCTGGCGTCACGCCCGCCTTGGCTAGTCTAGCCTCAGCATATCTGTTCATGGCGAGCCACGCCTGGCGAACCAAAGTGTAAGTTGTGAGAGCCTGGTCCGAGAATTCCAGATCATACACATCAGCCATTACCGACCTCCTTCTTCCCAAAGCAGCCTTTTGATATATACGTTGTGAACCATTATACAAATCGTTACAGAATATCGCAAGGGCCTGATATCGCTTACGAGGATAAAACGCCGTTGGCATTAATGAGGTTCGTGGGAGACCTCCTCTTCTATTCCTCAAATCATAATAACATTTCCCCAACTTCAATCGACTGGCAACATAACATTATTTCCTGGACTGTTTCTGGGGGCAAGTTATATCTCAAAGGCTGTTGAGAAAATCCTCGATAGCCTGATTGACGGCTCTGGGCTGTTCGGCGAAGACCATATGGGTGCCCCCTTCGATTATTACATCCCTGGCCCCCTCGATTTTGCTGGCGAGGTATTTGGTGTATTTCGGTGGGGTCATTATGTCCTCGCTACCGCACAGAGCCAGGGTTGGCAGTTTGATTTCGTGAACCCGGTCCATAACGTCGAACCTATCGCAGCAAAGCATATCGTTGAGCAAAACAGCGGGGTCACCCCCCAAAGCCTTCCTCAGAAGTACGTCTCTGAGTTCGGGTTCGATAAATTCGTATGATTTATGAAAGAAATCCGCAAATATACTGCGATTGCTTTGGGCCTGCTCCAGCATCTCGAGGTACGTGGTGCTGACGCGGAGCCGTGCGCCGCTGCCGATGAGAATGAGCCCCTCCAAATCTTCCGGATATTTCAGGGCGTAGAGTAGAGCGATAGCGCCGCCCAGCGAGTGGCCTGCCAGCACCACATTTATGTGGTTACTATCAAGTATGTATCCCCGCAGCCAGTCAACATAGGAGTCGACGCTGGTGCAGGGTTTGTCGTGCGGATGACCCGGCAGAGCGACAGCGTCAGATTGGGAAAAGTGCCTGATCTGGTAGTGCCAGACCTCCTTGCACCCTCCCGAGCCATGAATAAAAATCAGTTTCACGCTAGGATCTCCCGATTGACACACATAATCTGGCTGGCAACGTAGCCGGGTAAATATGACCGACCCTCGCTTATTTTACCACCTCTCACTCTTTCCCACACGTGCAACAGGGAAGCCCCTTACCTCGAACTGGCTTAATAGGATTACACGAGAGCCATTTCCACAATTTAGGGGCGCATGGCATGGCCCAAACTTCTCTCCCCTTGAGGTAGATATCTAGAGCGAACCGCTGAACAGCTACCTGAGGTTCATAAACTAGGGTTCAGAATTCTGTTGCGGGTGTTGTATCACCTGAGCTATCATGAATTGGCTGTAGCATGCTGAAAATTGACCGCAGAGGAATTTCAAAGGCCCAGTCGTTTCTGAAGGATCAACTTGTCATCGCCGGGGGCATAGAAGTCCGGGATCTGGCAAACCAACTCGTAGCCGCGCGCATGGTAAAATCCTTTCGTCTTCTCGTATCCCGGCTTGGAGGATGTCTCAATAAACGCCATCCTGCCCTTGGACTCTTTGATCCTGGCTTCGGCAGAGGTCAGCAGAGCCGTACCAATGCCCTGTCCTTGCTTCTCCGGGTCGGTAGCGATCCAGTATATATCCCAGGTACCCTCGGTGAGCGGGGTAAGCCCCCAGCAAATGTAGCCCACAACTTCTGAGTTAACCTCAGCCACTAAGATGTTGTATCCTGAGCCAATAGGCTCACTTAAGTAATAATCGATGAGCTCTTCAGCCACAATCACCTCGGCCGACGTGAACTCGGGTGTAGCCTGAAGGATTTTCATCACGGCAGCTTTGTCTTCAGGGTTCATCGGCCTTATATGAGGGCGCTTAGGCACTGCTTTCAACTCCCTTTATGTCCCTTCCAGATGAAGGGGCAGGTTTGCAACCTGCCCCTTCATCTCATCTGCACTATTCGGGCTCTAGACAGTCTCTGTTACTTGGCTATACGAATGCTCCTCGAGGGCAAATAGCACAATCTTCTCGATGAACTGATTGTAAGTCAAACCCGCCGCCTTAGCTTGGCGTGCTGCACCGTAACCCGGGGATATATCGGGGTTCGGATTCACCTCTAAGACATTGGGCACTTCTTCCGCATCCATGCGCATATCTACTCTGGCGTAGCCGCGACAACCCAGTAGTTTAAAGGCAGTTAGGGCAGTTTGGGAAATTAGGTCACTCTCCCGCTCTCCAATTTCTGCAGGGCAGGTGGCCCTGGTCCCTTTATAATAAAGGCTTTCCTCCTGCCACTTCGCAGCAAAGGTTAGCAGCTTGGGCAATTCGGGGGGCAGGTAATAAACCATTTCAGCTACGGGGAGGACAAGGGGTTCCTTGTTGCCCAATACTGTTACGTTGAACTCACGGCCTTCTAAGAACTCTTCGACCAGGGTGTTTCCACCGAAGAGCTGGCTGGTCTTGATGACCTGCTTCTCAAGCTGGTCAAGGTCCGTGACTACGCTCTCCTCCGACACGCCGTGGCTGGCATCTTCACCCAGCGGCTTGACTATGCAGGGGAAGTTCAAATGGAACAGCTCCAGATTCTCAGGGCCCAAACATTGATACCTGGGAGTCCTGAGACCATCTGATTCCAGAATCGCTTTGGCCTTCGCCTTGTCCAAGGCCAGGGCGAGGGTGGAGGGCGGGTTGCCTGTGAACGGTATCCCCAGCTCGCAAAGCATACCTGCCACTGTAGCTTCTGTTTGCGGCTGGCCCTCGAATCCTTCGAAGAGGTTGAAAACCAACTTGGCACGTATGGTCTTGAGTTTCTCTCTTACCTGCTCGAGAGGGGGACGCAGGGGGACCTTGGTAACGGTGTGACCCTGTTCGGATAAAGCTCGATGGACAGGCCTCACTTCTTCCAGCACACCTGCGACCGCTTTGGACTCTCCCATCCTGCTATAGCGGTCAGAGCTTGGCTGATTGAAGATAATAGCTATTTCCAGGTGCACAGTACTTGTCCTATCTCATTTATTTCACTGTGCTTGATCAGCACCCCGGTGTTCCGGATATCTCTGCAGAGCAGCGTTGAGCACAGAGCTTATCAGACCCTGGTAATTCCAGCCCATCTTGTAAGCCATGATCGGCAGGTCGCTCGACTTAGGGTTAAGCCCCGGTAAGGGGTTGATCTCCAGAAAGTAGGGCATACCCTTGCGGTCGAGTCTGAAGTCCAGCCGAGCGAAGTCACGGCATCCCAGAGTATGGAACGCACTGAGGCTGAAATCAGCGATCTTCTGCAGAACTTTTGCCTCAAGCTGCGCTGGGCACTCATAGTTTACCTGGTTTTGCCAGTCTCTCTTCACCTCAAGCGAATAGACAAAATTATCGCTCCTTTTTCGGGGCAGGATGCGCATGATCCCCACAATTCGAGATGGGGAGTTGCCTACCACTCCTACCGTCACTTCATCACCTGAAATGAACTCCTCTACCATAACAGGCTGCCGGTATTGTTCCAGCAACACCGTTGTTACTCTAGCCATTTGTTCGCGGTCTTCGACCCTGCAAGCAAGGCGAATGCCCTTGCTCGAGCCCTCGAAGGCAGGCTTTATGAAGGCAGGCAGGGGGAAACTATCCCGACATACCGCTTCCATCTCCCGCCTATCGCTGACAACCTCCCACTTTGGCGTACTGACACCGGCAGTCTGCACCAGCTTCTTGGTCAGCGGCTTATCTAGGGAGACTGCCAGACACTGAGGGTCCGACCCTGAATAGGGTATGTCGAGCATCTCAAGGATGGCCGGTATCTGGGCCTCTCTGCTTCTATAGTTTCCCCTTCCCTCAGAGATGTTGAAAACGAAGTCCACATCACTCTGAAGGATGTTGGCGAGAAACTTCCTGCCGCCGCTTAGCTGGACGACGGAGTGCCCCATGCACTCCACCGCTGCAGCCACTGCATCGACGGTTTCCAAGGAGTCGTACTCTTCGAGAGCATCCTCCGGATGCTCCTTGTCCAGAGGTACTTCCTCCTTAAGATCGTACGACAGCCCTATCTTCATCTTTAACCTTTTCTTGTTCCCCAAACATCACCAGCTGAGTAAGAACTGACCGTGCCTTTCGGCTATTTCGCTGTCCATTCTTCCCTGAGCTATGGACTATCGGCTTCGGTTCTCGATAATGGAAAATACGGCCCTGGTAGTTTCTGAACGTAAGGGTATCACCAGTTTGCGACAGAAGGTACTCTGGCTGAAGGGGCACTTTACCTCCGCCTCCGGGCAAGTCCACTACATAGGTAGGGATGGCTATACCTGAGGTATAGCCCCGCATACCTTCTATAATCTTCAACCCTGTCTCTACAGTAGTGCGCAGGTGCTCTGTACCCTGCACCTCGTCCGCCTGGAAGAGATAGTAAGGTCTCACCTTCGTTTTAAGAAGACCCTGGCATAGCCTCATCTGCGTCTCAACGGAGTCATTTACGCCGCGCAGCAGCACAGACTGGTTGTTGACGGGGATTCCGCTCCGGAGCAGCTTATCGCAGGCTGCGGCCGACTCAGGCGTTATCTCATTCGGATGGTTAAAATGGGTGTTAAGCCATATCGGGCCGTATTTTGAGAGCATGGCGCAAAGCTCACCGTCTATGCGTTGCGGCAGCACCACAGGAAAACGCGTGCCTATGCGTATGATCTCTACATGTTCTATCTGTCTCAACTTTGAGATGACTTCTTCCAGACGGTGTGTAGATAGGGTCAGCGGGTCACCGCCGGAGATGATGACATCTCTTATTGTCTTGTGACTGCGTATCTGCTCGAGCATTGCTTCGATCTCGGCATGCGTGCGCATCCAGCCGCCGTTTCTCCACTCTCTCTTGCGGGTGCAGTGCCGACAGAACATAGGACATATATCGGTAAGCACCATCAATGCCCTGTCGGGGTAGCGTTGTACTAACCCCGGGACAAGTGAATCCCTTACCTCTTCCAGCGGGTCCTCCTGTCCCATTCCGACCTGGCCTATCTCATCAAAAGACGGTATGGCCTGCTTCCTGATGGGGTCGTTAGGGTCATCCACGTCAATCAGGGTGAGATAATAGGGGGTCACCGCAAAGGGGTACTTGGTGGTTACCAGTTTAAGCCTTGATTGCTCTTTGCTTGACAGAGGGACGAACTTGGATAGTTCTTCGATAGTGGTGATTCGATTCCGGAAGTGCCATCTCCAGTCCTTCCAATTTTCCTCCGAAACGTGGCCGAAGAATCTCTTCCGGTTTTCCGAGCCTATTTTGCTCCTACTACTTGGGGGTTCTTCAGTCTCGCTAATAGTTTTGCTTGGAGGTTCTTCGTCTGCTGATATAAGCACCTTTTCCTGCATAGTAGTTAACTGTTGTGTCACCTTAAGGCTGCCTCCTTCTATTCTTTGTTGCTATTTTTCTCTTAGTTTTCGAAGCTGTACAAAGCATGTATTCCAGTTCATGAATGGCACAGCGCTTTTAAATTTTTCATCCTTTGAGTAAGTAAATATCACTAATGGTAAACTATGTCAAGGGGTTTTGGGGGCATTTTTAAAAAATAGTTAAGAAGTACTATTAAGGGTTCTTGTTCCACTAAAATTAGCTTCAGAACAGGCTACAAGCATAGAGACCCAGAGCAGCGGCAATGAGCATGGGAGGAGCAACCATCAATCCGAGCTTCAGGTATTGCATGGGATGGATGTCGAGTCCTTTCTGCCTCAAAATCACCAGCCACAACATGGATGATAGCGAGCCGAGGATAGCGATATTGGGGCCTAAATCGGCTCCAACGATGCTTGAATAGATAAGGCCTTGATTAAGGGATGGTATTGAGGTGCTTATATTTCCCAAACTCGAGACCGATACCATCATCATCGACCAGTTGTTTATTAAATTCGAGCCGATAGCAGTGCCGAAGGAAGTGGCCAAGATTGCTCCCAGAGAACCTTTGGAAGAAAGGTGAGCCAATGCTTCCCCCAGAGTATGGGTTACTCCTGCATTGTCCAGCCCTTTGACAAGCAATGCCAGGCTGAAAATGAAGAGTAGGATAGACCAGGAGATACTGGAGTTTACCCTTCTCAGGGTAAGGCGACGGAAGGCAAAACCGCCTGTGAGAAGGATAGCAGCTCCTCCTAAAGCTGGCCAGGAGAGCGGCAAGCCGTAGAGAGAGGCGAAAATGTAACCAAGGGCAGTGAGGGCTAGGCCAACGCAGGTGAATAGGAAAAACCCATCGACCTTGACCGAGAATCCTGTAGCATCGTATTTAAAGGAAGCCGAGATAGCCTTGCGAAAGATGATGACAAAGAGCGCTACATTCATCAAAATCGCTAGGATTGTAGGCAGAAGTAGGAAATGGAGATATTCACTCAGGGTGAGCCCGAATTTGTCTACAGGAAGTAAATTCACTGGATTCGATATAGGCAGCATCATAGAGGCAGTATTGGCAATAAAAGCGCAGGCAAAAACGTAAGGCAAAGGATTGAGCTTCAACCTGGTAACCAGCACGTAAACAATCGGGGTCAGTATTAAGGCTGTGGCATCGTTTGAGAAAAAAGTGGTGATTAGTGTCCCCAGGCCAAAAAGTACGAGGAGCAACCTACGTCCTTTACCATTGGCAAGTTTGACTGCCTTGAAGGCGCTCCATTCGAAGAAGCCCGCCCGGTCAGCCACAGCGCAGACAAGCATTAGTCCCAGAAAGAACAAAAGGATGTTGGCTGTGGTTTTGAGCACATCGTAAGCCTGAGACGGTGAGATGATGCTCGTGGCTAACATGAGAATAGCCCCTAACAAGGCTGCAGTAGCCTCGTTTAAGGGCTTGGGCCTGACCATGATCAGTATTAAAGTTAAAACAAAGATGCAGAGCGTAAGTACCATGAAATCTGATTACCCAAAAGAATAGAAGAATCGCTCTCACCGGGGAGAGCGACCTCTTCCGCCTTTTCTATCGCAACACAACAATAATGTTGGCTCTATTTCTTGGCAGACTTTGACGCCTTCGCCTTAGCTGTCTTCTTAGCCGCTGGCTTGGCTGAACTACCGCAAGGCCTTCTTGCTGCACAGCCTCCTTTTTGTGCCATGATGTTCACCTCCTTTCATAACGGCTTCGGGTTTTTATAATATTTTCTCCTTACAAATCACATAAACAAACCAGGGATGTCCCCAAGCAGGCTATAATTATTGTTGGATAAAGTAATATCCATGGTTGATAAATAGCTGCCTGTTAACATCCCTCGGTATGTTACTTTTTCAGGTCAAACTTGCCTTGGGTACTATCTACCGAGAGCTGCCTCTTCCTTCTTCCGGATTGCTCGACCACCATGGCCATGCTTGACTTTCTTGAATGCTGCTTTGTATGCCTGCCTCTGCTGAGCTTTTCTTTCCTTTCTGCCCATTAAATATCCTCCATTGTTATATGCTTTTGAGTCAAGCTTAGGTTCTTTCTTGATTTTAACATTGTATCGAGCTCTCTGTCTACAGGGGTTGCACAGCAACCTTCGCCTGAACAAAAAACCAGATACCTGCACAAAAACCTCTCCCCAGCCTCGTAGTGGTCTACTCCCTAGACAAGAGGGAGGTAGCCGATGAATAGGCTCCCTCGGTTGCTCCAATCTCTTGTTATCGTCATTCTTCTGGTCTCAGTAGTTGCTCTTGCCTTTGTAGCATATACACAGCACCAGAGTCAACAGTATTGGCATAGCCAGTATGAAGAAATCATTCGCCAGAATCAGAATTGGCAAATGCCATGGGGAGTGCCGTAATCACAATAATAGAATTGGGGTAAGAACTAGGGAGATAGAGACGCACGAATGCAGTCTTGGAGGTGAAATTTATCGATGATTGCTTGGTACGAGGTTGTCGCTTCCTGCGAAGTGTCATATCCATATTGTTTGATGATAGCCAAGATTTCATTCCCTTTTGCTCTTGAGTTGGGGAGGCATCGTTTGTACAAATTATCCATTATAAGAGGTACTCCATGATTGCCCAGCACAACTTGCCAGTACAAGACAAGTTCAGCATAACCACAAGCATTTCCAATAACTATAAGTGGGTCACTTGGTTCACTACAAGGGCTAAAGGTAAACAAGGGAATAATTCTGAAGGTATAAAATGCTCGTTCGGTGTTAAAACAGTAGCGTGCCAATATAGAGTCTCTAAGAGGTGTCGATATGACATCTTGTATAGCCACGTCAAGTCGTTCATATCCATCTCCACATTGTGTGTTATACGGCAGCATACGATACCCATTAATCCAAGTTGGAATAGTTGCCAACTCGTGAGCAATAAGGAAGGCGAAATCGTCATTTGGAGAGATATCCCCCAGCGTGACATTTGCACTACGATTTGTCATGTCAACTGTTGTGCCAGCTTGCTCGCCATAGGGTGGAGTGGGGTTATAAAAGTAATGGATAGTATAACCCAATGGTTCTATTTCATTGCTATAGAAATCTGCAAAGGGCTTGTATCCTTGACATTGGGCAAGAACCATTGCGGGGTCATATTCGTTAGGAGCTAGACCAGGAATGGATATGGGAGAATACTCAGATTTCCAGACTCCAGGAGGTAAGAATTTCAAAGGTGTAAAAGTACAATTTGCGGTAGGTGCTGGAGTAAAGGTTGGCGTAGACGTGGAAGTTTTGCAAGCAGTTCCTGTAATGACTGCTGCTAGGAGGAAGAAGACTATAAAGGGTTTCAGCATGACTACTGTAATATACGACTTACTTCTGGGTAAAGTCAACCATCAGTTAGAGAGGTAAGAACATTGCCTAAAAGGAAACCATCAAAAGAGCTAGATTTCAGCACTAAACCTGTACGATCTAAGAAGCCAGTACCAACAAAGCAAGGCTCGGTAAAAATACCAGTACCTAGTTCAGTATGATAAAGGCAAAGTTCGGGGTTTCGGTTAAAGGTAAAACCTCAATTGCCCAAGTGAACGAGGTGCTTTGCAAGGTATTATGTCACAACATTTGTATCCTAATTCAGTCAATTCACGAATTAGGCATCGAACCAGCCTTGAATTAAGGAGTTTATGATATGAATAAATCGCCAACTTGTAATTGCTTTGCGGACAATTTATACTTCCTGTCGAATAATCTGGCAGGAATAGGGTTATGTCAGAATCCACATGGCGACGAGCGTGGAAAGATACCGAAAGCTTCCGTCAAACAGCCAAATCCTTTTGGGCGGTGGAAGTAGTGGGTGCCGCTGTATTTGGTGCGGTGGGGGGAACAGTAGGAGCATGGCTAACACCTGAACATGCAACCACCTTGAGGCAAGGTGTTTACACTGGTGTTGGCACAGCTATCGGATTGGTTTTAGGTTTGGCTGTTGCATACGGCTTGATTTATGGTTGGAATCTATTTAGAGCACCATACAGACAAAGAGACGAGTCTATTCAAGTGGCAAGACATACTCAACAGCAATATGACGCAGCTTTAGACAGCATAAGATTTAAATTAGCATTTGTCGGCTTAGTATGGGGAATAGCTAAACCTCCTAAGGGAACACCTCTTGTTAATATCGCTATAAGGCTAGAGAATACGAGTGAAGAACTTATTCAATTTGAAGTAGTTAATTTCAAAGTCATTTTGGAGGACAAAACGGTTGATAATCCCAAGTTTATGACTACTGGCGGCTACGTTCATCCTAAGAAAACAGCAGACTATCTTTATCCCCCTATTCAAGGCGTAGACACAACCAAGCTTGTTTCAGGCACATTAGAATATCAAGTTAAATATAGCAGTGTACCAAATAGGCACTGGTACTCGTCTAGACGAAAGATGATATTCTATCTGGATGCGCCAAAAAAACACATAGAGTGGCATTTTCAAGAGCAGGATGAGTCTCCAATTAGTTAGCTGTGAGTATCAACTTTTTGTGCAACTACCTTTTCTGCACAAAAAATGGTTACAAATTGAGGGTTTATGTGCAAAGCTCTGTCTACATCTAGCTAAAGTCAAAGCAGAGGGTTGCAATCGCCCTCAGGCTTGTGTTATAAACTGTTTCAAAGGTAAATGTAGATTGAGAATCGCTGGCAGACTAAATGCGATTATTTAAGGAGAAGCACTGGATAAGGCCCTCATAGGAACCGAACAATACAGACGTAATTTCTTGAAATCTGCTCTCCAAAGGATATTCTGGGGGGTGAGAAGGAGCTTTGTCCTCAAGCTGGGCATAGTCTTATTGGTGGTGTTCATCGGAGCCGCCTTTGCTGTATATTTCGTTGAGCGCGGCTCCGGTGGTTCTATAAAGACCCTAGGAGAGGCATTTTGGTGGTTGATTGTTACCGTAGCCACGGTTGGATATGGCGATTTCACCCCTGTAACTACAACTGGACGAATCATCGCCTCTGTTCTAATCGTAATTGGGGTTGGCCTTATCCCGTTTGTCGCTGCCCAAGGGGCTTCTTACCTAGTCACACGACGTTTGAGGGAGGAAAAAGGATTGGAAAAGGTAAAAAATAAAGAGCACACGGTAATCTGCGGCTGGAATGAACACGTAGAGACGATACTGGAGGGCATTATTGCCAGACAAGAGCATCCTGAGATAATACTGGTGAACTCGTTAGCCCCAGAGAAGATTAATCAGGTGTTGCTGAAATACAAATCTATCAAGCCGAGATTTGTGCAAGGTGACTTTACCAGTGAAGCGATTCTGGAGCTTGCCAACGTAAGGCAGGCAGCGACGGTGATAATCCTGAGTGATACAGCGCAGGGTGACATTGCCACTGCAGATGAGAGGGCAGTGTTGGGGACGCTGGCAGTGAAGACAATGAATTCTCGGGCTCGGGTATGTGTAGAGGTAATGGAGCCCAAGTCCGCGCCGCATGTACGACGAGCTGGGGCGAGCGAGGTAATAGTGCATGGGGAGTACGATCCATTTCTGATTACATCGGCAGCGATGGCGGAGGGAATAGTGCTGGCGGCGAGGCAATTATTATCGTATCGAGAGAAGAGTTGTTTGCAGCAGAAAGTGATACCTGCTGAATTCATAGGGAAGAGATTTGGGGAGCTTGCAGCCTATTTCAGAGAGAAACAGAATGCCATGCTGGTAGGATTGTTTTCTATGGGTAAGGCCCTTCGCGCTGAGGATGTCCTCAGCGGCGACTACTCGCTGATAGACGACTTTATAGAGCGTAAATTCAAAGAGGCGGGGAAGAGATATCTTGGAGCACAACTTGAGATACCGCAGGCGAATCTTAATCCTGGGGACGATTACGTAATAAGGCAGAACGAAGTAGCTATAGTGATAGGGAGGTAGGCATATTCCAGGCTAAGATCATAAGCCATAGATAAAATAAACAATACAGGGGACGGCGATGGGAGTATTGATAGAGAAGATAGTCAAAGCGCCTTTGTTCAAGGGGTTAACGAAGGAAGAGATGGAGAAAGTGCTATCCGTGGCACATGAGATAAAGTGGGGTGAAGGAGATACCGTAATCACGGAAGGTGAGATGGGGGAGACGATGTACATCATATATTCCGGGTCGGTGAAGGTAAGCAAGAGACTGACGCTGCTGCAGCTATCGGATGAGAGAGGGCCCAGTGAGAAGACATTGATAAAGATGGATGCGGCTGAGCCGATAGTGGTGGGAGAAGTAGCGATGCTGACGAAGGCCGAGCGGTCTGCGACGATAACGGCGACGAAGGAGTGTTTGGCGTTGGAGATATATGGGCCTGACCTTGCCAAGCTGTGCGAGGCAGATACTAAGATAGGGTTCAAGATAATGGGTAATCTGGCGCAGCTATTAAGCGATCGGTTAAGGCAAGCCAACCATGATGTAGTAAGGCTGGCCACAGCGTTGAGCGTAGCCCTGGGCTAAGGAGTCTAAGTGCTTAGTTCGTTGTCGCTTGGATATAGGAGCAGCGAATGTCCTATGTCGCCTTGACGGTTTTCACCGTCTGAATTAATATCATCATACTTAAATATCATCAATAAGGCAATTCATGCTCTCTTTCCTTAGAGGTAAAACCAGAAAGCAGCGAAGGCAGCGCAAACACATTCTGATCGCGCTGGGCGTTGGTGCTATTCTTGTACTTCTCGTTTACTTCGTTCAGCCCTTTGCTACCATAAACCGGTGGTTCACTGACCAACTCTTTCTCAATACTAAGCCATCCCCTGATATCGTCATCGTTGCGATAGATGATAAAAGCCTTCAGGAATACGGCGGCTGGCCTTGGAGTGACCGCTCTCTCCACGCCAGCGCTGTCAATAATCTGAAGGCGGCGGGTGCTGCTGCTATTGGCTACGACGTGCTCTTCGCGGACGAGTACCAGAATGCCACGGCATTTGCTCAGGCCCTGAAGGATGCAGGCAATGTGGTGCTGGCCGGCATAGGTGATAACCCTCAAGCAACGGAGCAGCCAATGGTTGTGTACAAAGACTTCACTCTACCTGCTCCTGTTTTTGCTGAGGCTGCGGCAGATATAGCTCATGCAAATGTTGTCCCTGAAGGCGGGAGCGTGGTAAGGAAAATCCCTCTGGTAGTATCTGACGAAAGCGGTCAGACCTATCCTGCACTGGTGCTTGCAATGTACAAAATCTACCTTGAGCAGCATGTGCAGCCGGGCCTCAATATTCATGAGGATTATACCATTCATAATGGGTCGATACGCCTCTTCAATCTAGAGATCCCTGTGGATGGCAAGAGCCAGATGCAAGTAAACTTCGTTGGCGGGCCGAACACCTTCAAGCGCCTGTCTTACGCCGATGTGATACAGGGCAATTTCGACCCTGCCGATGTTAAGGACAAGTTGGTATTGATCGGTATGACCGCCAGCGGCTGGGGGACGGATTTCTGGGTCACTCCAGTCTCGACAGAGAAGATGTTCGGCGTAGAGATACATGCCAACGCCTTAGATACTATCCTCAAGGGGCGTTTCCTTGAGGAGACCAGCAAGCTTATTGCCGCTCTCACAGTTCTTTTCATGGTTGTTGTCATGGGCTTCGTCCTATCGCTGACGAGACTGCGCTGGGGCACTGTGCTCGCCGTGGTGCTGTTCGTTGGCTACGGGCTGGGCGTGTTCTTTGCCTTTGACAGTGGTTACATTCTGAACATCTTCTACCCTCTCATTTCATTGCCCATTATGTATGTTACCGCTGTAATATCCCGTGTGTTCGCTGCACAGGCCGACCAGAGTGAAATAACTCAACTCTTTGGAAGGTATGTTTCCCCTCAGGTTGCCAGCGAAATTTTGAGCTTAGCCGATGCTGACCGGCTGAGGCTGGGAGGTGCGAGACGAGACGTAACAGTGATGTTCGCCGATATGCGTGGCTTCACCGCTTTGAGCGAGAA
>Ga0315281_10006210_pt1 | contig 17029 bp, 11 predicted proteins | sample YL17G07_0_MG_FD_204540 | JGI IMG/M metagenome (GOLD analysis project Ga0315281, IMG submission 204540) | Sediment microbial communities from Yellowstone Lake, YNP, Wyoming, USA - YL17G07_0 | ecosystem: Environmental > Aquatic > Freshwater > Lake > Sediment | place: USA: Wyoming | collected...
CGGGGATTGACATCCGCAAAGTCATTGAGAAAGGTATCCTGCCGCGCGTGAATACCGGCATCGCGAGCAAGAATGCCGGTGTGGGACAAGTCGGCGCAGGTTTGGTGCGGCCTCCGATGAAGATTTTTGAAGAGGCGCTGATGGCGTATGCGGAGAAGTATGAGTTATAGGTTATTAGTTATTGAGGCGGCGAATGGCTGTTAAATTTGAAGAGTTCCGAACACTTAAGACAGCCGAGGAGATTGCTGATGCCGTGTGGAAGCAAACAGTCCAGTGGGACGACTTTGCTAAAGATGTTGTCGGCAAGCAGTTTGCACGAGCGGCAGACTCCATTGGGGCAAACATTGCCGAAGCGTTTGGACGGTTTCATTATGGGGAACGCCTCCAGTTTCTCTATTATGCACGCGGCAGTCTTTTTGAAACAAAATACTGGCTGAATCGCGCCATAGCACGTCAATTGCTCAACCAATCCCTTGCTCAAGATTTTGCCAAGCAGTTAGCGGAGTTGGCTCGTCAACTCAATGCTTTCGCCGCTCATGTGAAAGGTCTTCGCAATGCCGACGTTAAACAATCTAAAACGCTTCGCGAGACTGCCGTGCAATATTCGCTTGACGGCTCTGAAGACTTCCCGGCGATTAATTTGCTGTTCACCGCCGAAGAAATCCTCTGGCTTGAATCTCAATAACCAGTAACCTATCCCTCAAGGAGTCCTCATGTCTAAAATCTACGACCTCTCTCAAGACCTTAACCAAGACTGCTCGTTCTGGCCGTTTTACCCGCCGTTTGAAGTCAAGTACATCAAGCGCAAAGCGGAGCAGGGGGTCAACGCGCAGTACATTATGACCTCGAACCACATGGGCACGCACCTCGATGCGCCGCGCCACTTTGTGACGAAGGGCAAGACGATTGACCAACTGCCGATTGAGTGGCTGTATGGCCCGGGCGTCATCGTGGACGTGAGCGACATCTGCGACGACCTGGCGTTGTTCACCCCCGAAGACCTCGAAGCTCGCGCGGACATCCGCGAAGGCGACATCCTCTTCATCCACACCGGCTGGCACAAGTATTCCTTCCTCAGCCCCGACGGCGACGAGGAGAAATACATCCATCGTCACCCCGGGCCGCACTTCAGCATTTGCGATTGGCTGTTGAAGAAAAAGATTCACGTCTGGGGCGTGGACATGATTTCCACCGACCATCCAATGAACCTGCCCATTGGGCGGTTCCTCGGCAGGGGCGGGCTGGAGCACTGGCAGAAAGTCCGCGCCCAGAGCGAGGCCAAGTTCGGCAAAGAGAACATGGACACGCTCTTCCCCGACTCGGCCTATCAACTCACGCACAACGCGCTCTTCCCGCACGATTGCGTTCACGTCGAAAACCTCGGCGGTGACATTGGACTTAAAGAACTGCACAATCGGCGGCTCCTCCTCGGGGCGTTCCCGTGGAAGTTCAAGGGCGGCGAGGCCGCGTTCTGCCGCGCGGTGGCGTGGCTGGACGAGAACGAAAAGCCCGCGCAGAAACCGGCGCAGAAGGCGAGCAAGAAACCGGTGGTGAAGAAGAAACGCAAATAACCAATTAACCAATAACCGATTGAGTTACCCCGTTATTCGTTATCAGTTATCGGAGAGTGCATGGCAACCCGTGTCTTCGGCCAACCCATCACGCGCAATGAAGATCCACGCTTGCTCACCGGGCAGGCGCTGTTTGTAGACGACGTGAACCTGCCCGGTATGCTCCATGCGGCGTTCTTCCGCAGTTCGTACGCGCACGCGCGGATTAAGCGCATAGATGTTTCAGCGGCGCGCGGACGGGCGGGCGTCATCGCCGTCTACACCGCCGAGGATCTCGGGGACTACTGGCAACCCGGACCGCTCCTCGTTCCGCCACCGCCCGTCGCGGGTCGCGTCTTCAATGCGCGCACACAAGTGCCCCTCGCTAAAGACACCGTGCGGTTCGCGGGTGAACCCATCGCCGTCGTCATCGCCGAGAGCCGCTACCTCGCCGAGGATGCAGCGGGTGATATCGTCGTGGATTTCGAGCCGCTCGCGGCCGTCGTGGATTTGGAAAAGGCTCTCGCGCCGGAGTCGGCGTTGGTGCACGAGGATGTCGGCTCGAACATTGCCGCGCACATCATCCAGCGCAAGGGCGGCGATTATGCGGCGGCCAAAGCCAAAGCCGAGGTCGTCATCCAGCGGCGATTTCTCTACGACCACGGCACGGCGGCGGCGATGGAGAACCGGGGAATCGTGGCGCAGTGGGACGCGCGCGCGGCCAAGCTCACCGTGTGGGACACCACGCAAGCGCCCGTCGTCATCCGCAACGGCCTCGCGGGGATGCTGGGGCTGTCGGAGAATCAAGTCCGCGTGGTCGCGCCGTTCATCGGCGGCGGGTTCGGGCCGAAGATCATGATGTTCTATCAGGAGGAAGTTCTCATCCCCTGGGCGGCTCTGCAACTCAATCGCCCGGTGAAATGGATTGAAGACCGCGCCGAGAATTTTGTCGCCACCACGCAGGAGCGCAATCAGATTCACGACGCCGAGATGGCGCTGACAAAAGACGGCCTCATTCTCGGCGTGCACGATGTGTTCCTGCACGACAGCGGGGCGTACGACCCTTACGGCCTCACTGTCCCGCTCAACAGCCAATGCACCTTGCTGGGGCCGTATCACATTCCCCATTACTATTCCGAGTTCACCGCCGTCTTTACCAACAAGCCCATCGTCACGCCGTATCGCGGCGCGGGACGGCAACACGGCGTGTTCGTCATCGAGCGCCTGCTCGACATCGCCGCGAAACAATTGGGCCTCGACCGCACCGAGATTCGCCGCCGCAATTACATTTTGCCGGAGCAGTTTCCGTACAATAACGAAGTCATCTATCAGGACTTCGCGCCGCTGGTGTACGACAGCGGCAACTACAATCCCATCATGGACAAGGCGCTGGAGTTGATCGGCTACGAAAAATTTCTCAAAGACGAACAGCCGAAACTGCGCGCCGAGGGCAAGCACGTCGGGATCGGCGTGGTGGCGTACGTGGAGGGCACGGGCATCGGGCCATACGAGGGCGCGCGGGTGAAGGTGCAAGCCAGTGGCAAAGTCTCCCTGGTCACGGGCGTGGGCACACAAGGGCAGGGGCACTTCACCAGTTTCGCGCAAATTGTCGCCGAGCAGTTGGGCGTGAGCGTGCGCGACGTGGAAGTGGTGACGGGCGACACCGACCAGTTCTATTGGGGCGCAGGCACGTTTGCCAGTCGCGGCGCAGTGGTCGCGGGCAACGCCATCAACGAAGCGGCCAAGGATGTGCGCGCCAAGATTCTCAAGATGGCGTCGGAGCAATTCGAGTGCGCCGAAGAAGATTTGGAATTGATTGACGGCGCGGTGCGCGTGAAGGGCGTTCCCCAGCAGACGATTAAACTCGGCGAACTAGCGGTGGCGGCTAATCCTCTGCGGGGCGCGGTGAAACCCGGAACGATTCCCGGTCTCGAAGCGACGAACTACTTCGGCCCGGCGCGCGGCGCGACCGCCAGCGGGGTTCACGCGCTGATCCTCGAAGTGGATCCTGAGACAATGGGCGTGGAAATCAAGAAATACGTCGTCGTCCACGATTGCGGCACGATCATCAACCCGCTCATCCTCGAAGGCCAGGTGCAAGGCGGCGTGGCGCAAGGCATCGGCAACGCGTTTTACGAGCAATTGATTTTTGACGACAACGGCCAATTGCTCAATGGCACGTTCATGGATTACCTGCTCCCGACCGCGCTCGATGTCCCGAACGTGATCGCGGGCCACACCGTCACGCCCTCGCCGCTCAACCCGCTCGGCATCAAAGGCGCGGGCGAGGCAGGCGCGATTCCCGTCGGGCCGCTGTTTGTGCAAGCCGTGGAAGATGCGCTGGAGAATAAGATTGAGATTTTGGAATGCCCGGTGAGTCCGAGGAGGCTGTGGGAGTTGGCGGAAGGTAGTAAGCAGTAAGCAGTTGGCAGTACACAGTGAACCATTCACTACGTTACTGTTGACTATGATTTTAGTCACCGGTGCGGGCGGCAAAACCGGCAAGGCGGTCATCAAGGCGTTGACGGCCCGAGGGGAGGCCGTCCGCGCTTTTGTTCATCGAGCAGGCTACGTTTCTCCTCTACAGGCTCTCGGCGCAGAAAGTGTTATCGTCGGGGATATGCGCGACGAGGCCGCGTTGAGTGGGGCGATGGAGGGAGCGAGGGCGGTTTATCATATTTGCCCGAATGTGAATGCAGAAGAGCAGAGGATTGGAGAATTAGTGATTAGCGCCGCTCGCGCCGTTGGCGTGGAGCGCTTTGTTTTTCACTCGGTCTTGCACCCACAGGCCGAGGCCATGCCGCACCATTGGAATAAATTGCGAGTCGAAGAAGCGTTGTTCGAGGCGGGCGTGCCCTGCACAATTCTTCAGCCGACGGCGTATATGCAAAACTTGCTGGCCGGGTGGAAGAGCATGGTGGACGAGGGCGTATTGCGTAATCCGTATCCCGTCGAGACGCGGATCAGTCTGGTGGATTTGGAAGACGTGGCGGCGGCGGCGGCGAAGGTGTTGACCGAGCAGGGACACGCGGGCGCGACGTATGAATTGGTCGGCACGCCACCGATGAGTCAAGTGGAAGTGGCAGAGGTGTTGAGTAAAGCGTTGGGGCGCCAGGTGCGTGCGGAAGCGGAAAGTGTTGAGGTCTGGGAAGAGCGGGCGAAGGCGAGTGGCATGGGCGATTATCAGCGCGAGACGTTAGTGAAGATGTTTCGCTATTACGAGCAATATGGACTGGCGGGAAATCCGAATGGATTGCGGTGGCTGGCGGGGCGCAAGCCGAGGGGGTTGGAGGAGTGGGCGAGGAGACAAAGTTGGAGTTCTCCCTCACCCTCAACCCCTCTCCCGCTGGGAGAGGGGGGTGGTTGATGTTTGCGACAACTTTGACGCCTGCCGCGCGCGCATGGTTGCAGACAACGACTTGGGCGCGGGTGTTGAGTATGTTTGAGCGGGCGTGTAACTTGGTGAATTCGGAGGGGGAGATATTGGCGCTGGTGACGTATGAGCGCGGGTTGAATCCATTTGCGGTGCTGTTAACCTCCATTGACTTTGCCCAGTTGGGCGACCTGAAAGCAGGGGATATGGTGAACGTGAGAGAAGAGAGATTAGAGATTGGAGATTGGAGATTGGAATGGGGCGAGGCAAAGATATGGAATCCCGTTCCCGATTGGGAGGCCGTGCGCGAGTTTTTGGGGGAGCGCGGGGAAGTATTGGATGAGTTGCTGGCAGTGGCGAGGCTAGAGGCCCCAGAGGGGAGTTTGCTGGACCTCACCCCCCAGCCGCTGGCGCGTCTCCTGACGCGAAAAAATGCGTCAGGAGAGGGGGAGTTAAGGCAAGAGGCGTTTTTTAAGCGGGCGCGAGGCGGGGCGGAGGCGTTGGTGACTGGATTGCGTGACGGTAAACGAGAGCAGTGCTTGGAGGGAGCAAGGTTGTTGGCGGGCGTGGGTGGAGGATTGACTCCGGCAGGGGATGATTTTATCGTCGGGGTGTTGTTGGCGAGTTGGGCGGGGGGGCAGACACAAGGCTTGCCCTTACAGGAGATTGCGGAGGCGGTGGCGCCGTTGACGACGACATTATCGGCGGCATATGTGCGGGCGGCGGCGCGAGGGGAGTGCGCGATATACTGGCACAGGTTGTTTGAGGCGATGGTGAGCAAATATGATTGGAGCGCGGAGATCAGGGATTTAGTGAATGTGGGGCATACGTCGGGGGCGGATGCCTTGGCGGGATTTGTGGCGACCCGAATTTGGCGCGGAGAAAGACGGTTGTAGAATACAGCTATGAGCGAGAGGGCATTCACGCTTGGGAGCAAGAGTCCCATTGGGCGGAGGTGGAAACGATGAGGCGCAAATCAACGCGCGGGCGCGGGAAGTGTGCGGGTGCGCAAACCCGCCTCGGGCGCGGTAAAATTCAACAAAATTTTTTCATGGAGGCAATGAAAATGAAGACGCTTATCAAGCACGGCACGTTGGTCACGGCGGCGGAAAGTTTTAAAGCGGATTTGCTACTGGATAAAGAGCAAATCGTTTTGATGGGAGCAGACTTGCCGGCCGACGGCGCGGCGGTGGTGGACGCGAGCGGCAAGTTCGTCCTGCCGGGCGCGCTGGACGTGCATACGCATTTGGAGTTGCCGTTTGGCGGCACGGTGTCATCGGATGATTTTTATTCGGGGCACAAGGCGGCGGCGTTTGGTGGGACGACGTTCCACATTGACTTCGCGGTGCAGGCCAAAGGCGAGCGTTTGCATGACACGGTGGAACGCTGGCATAAGAAATCGTCTGATAAGGCTGTGCTGGATTACGGCTATCACATGGCGATTGCGGATTTGACTGACGAGGTGTTGAACGAGATTCCGCAAATGGGCGCGGAGGGCATCCCGTCGCTGAAGTTGTTCATGGCGTATAAGAACGTGTTGCAGATTGACGACATGACGATGTTCAAGACGATGATGAAAGCCGCCGAGCACGGGATGATTGTGATGGTGCACGCGGAAAACGGCGACGCGATTGACGTGCTGGTGAAGAGGGCGCTGGCCGAGGGGAAATTGACGCCCGAATGGCACGCGCTGACGCGGCCCGATTGGTGCGAGGGCGAGGCGACCAACCGCGCGGTGGCGTTGGCGGCGATGGCAGGCGCGCCGTTGTACGTGGTGCACGTGACGTGCGCGAAGTCGGTGAACGCGATTGCGGCGGGGCGCGCGGCGGGCGTGAAGGTGATGGGCGAGACGTGTGTGCAGTATTTCCATTTTACGCTGGACGATTTGCGGAAGCCCGACGGCGCGAAGTGGGTCTGCTCGCCGCCCGTGCGGACGAAGGCGGATAACGCGGCGCTGTGGGAGGCAGTGCGGAACAATTCTTTGCAAGCCATCTCTACCGACCATTGCCCGTTTTTCTTTGACGGCACCAAAGAAATCACGTACGAGGGCAAGCCGGTGAAGATTCCGGGCAAGGAATTAGGCGCGCACGACTTCTCGAAGATTCCGAATGGCTTGCCGTGCATTGAAGACCGGATGCCGATTTTGTGGTCGTATGGCGTGGGGGAGGGGCATTTCTCGCTGAACCGATTGGTGGAGTTGTGTTGCACGAATCCCGCCAAGATATTCGGCATTTATCCCAAGAAAGGCACGCTGGCGGTGGGCGCGGATGCCGATGTGGTGATTTGGGACCCGAATAAGAAGAAGACCGTGAGCGCGAGCAATTCGCATCAACGCACGGATTACAACTTGTACGAGGGCTGGGAGATCAAGGGTTTGCCGGAGAAAGTCTATCGGCGCGGCGAGTTGCTGGTGGACGGCGACAAGTGGCTGGGCAAAGCTGGGAGCGGGAAGTGGACGGCGCGGAAGGCGAATGCGGAGGTGGTGTAGGCCCTCATCCCGTCATCTCCTGACGCCGGAAAGGCTGTTGCCGGGAGAGTGGGAGAAGTCACTCGTTGTACTATATTATAGGTAGCAACATGGATCAAACTCAACAGACTTGGATTGCCAACTTCATTTGGGGCATAGCTGACGACGTTTTACGCGATGTATACGTGCGCGGCAAGTACCGCGACGTCATTTTGCCCATGCTCGTCATCCGCCGCTTGGACGCGATTTTGGAGCCCACCAAACAAGAAGTGCTGGCGATGAAAGCCCGCCTCGATAAAGCCAAGATAACTAACCAAGATGCTGCCCTTCGCCAAGCCTCCAAGCAGGCTTTTTATAATGCCTCGCCCTTCACCCTGCGCGACCTGCGCGCCCGCGCTAAGCAACAGCAACTCAAAGCGGATTTCGAAGCCTATCTCGACGGCTTCTCGCCCAATGTGCAGGAGATTCTGGAGAAGTTCGAGTTCCGCAACCAAATCCCCAAACTCTCCCGCGCCGATGTTTTGGGACTGTTGATTGAGAAGTTCCTCGATCATAGTGTTAACCTCAGCCCCGAACCCGTGCGTGACACCGAAGGTAATGTGCGCCTGCCGGAATTGGATAATCATGGCATGGGCACAGTGTTTGAAGAGTTGCTCCGCAAGTTTAACGAAGAAAACAATGAAGAAGCCGGCGAGCACTTCACCCCGCGCGACGTAGTGGAGTTGATGGCCAAACTTATCTTTTTGCCCGTCGCCGACCAGATTCAATCCGGCACTTATCTGGTGTACGACGGCGCGTGCGGCACGGGCGGGATGCTGACGGTGGCCGAAGAAACGCTCCAACAACTAGCACGCGAGCATGGCAAAGACGTGTCTATCCACCTCTACGGGCAGGAAATCAACAACGAGACCTACGCCATTTGCAAAGCCGACCTGTTGTTGAAAGGCGAAGGGTTGGAAGCCGACAACATCGTGGGCGGCGACGAAAAATCCACGCTCTCCAATGATGCCTTCCCTTCCCGCCGCTTCGACTTCATGCTTTCCAACCCGCCTTACGGCAAAAGCTGGAAGAGCGATTTGGAGCGCATGGGCGGCAAGGGTGACATCAAGGACCCGCGCTTTGTGATTGAACACGCGGGCGACGCGGAATACAGCCTGATTACGCGCTCCAGCGACGGGCAGATGATGTTCCTCGCAAACAAGCTCAGCAAGATGAAGCCCGACACCGCGCTGGGCAGTCGCATTGCCGAAGTCCACAACGGCTCGGCGCTGTTCACCGGCGACGCCGAACAAGGCGAGAGCAACATCCGCCGCTGGATTATTGAGAATGACTGGCTGGAGGCCATCATCGCCCTGCCGCTCAATATGTTCTACAACACCGGCATTGCCACCTATGTTTGGGTGCTCACCAACCGTAAGCCCGGACATCGCACAGGCAAGGCGCAGTTGATTGACGCCTCGCAATGGTTCAAGCCGCGCCGCAAGAATTTGGGCCAGAAAAATTGCGACCTGTCGCCGGAAGACATTCAACGCGTGGTGGATACCTTCATGGCCTTCACCGAAACCGAACAGTCAAAGATTTTCCCGAATGAAGCCTTTGGCTATTGGAAGGTGACGGTGGAGCGCCCCTTGCGCCTGCGCGTGGACTTGACCGAAACCGCCCGCGCCGCCTTCCGCGCCGCGTGCGCCGAGGCCGACGAGGAACCATTGGCGAAATTAGTAGACCGGCTGGCCGCCGCGCTTGGCCCTGGCCCGCATACCGACTACAACGCTTTCCTTGAACGCGTGCAGTCCGACGCTGAGAAGCACAACGTCAAACTCACCGCCAAGCGACTTAAACTCCTGCAAAGCGGGCTGGCCCAACGCGACGAAGCCGCCGCGCCCGTTATCAAGAAGACTCACAGGCCCGGCAAAGCCGAAGTTGCGCCGTTGTTTGGCAGATATGAGACCACTTTAGACGGTGTGCGGGTGGTGGAGTACGAGCCAGATAGCGAATTGCGCGACACCGAGCAAGTACCGCTGTTGGAAGAGGGCGGCATCGAGGTTTTCATCAAGCGCGAGGTGTGGCCGCACGTACCAGATGCTTGGGTAGATGAAGATGCAACCAAAATCGGCTATGAGATTTCGTTCACCCGTTACTTCTTCAAGCCTCAGCCCTTGCGCTCACTGGATGAAATTCGTGGCGAGATTGTGGCGTTGGAAAAAGAGACCGAGGGCTTGTTGGGCCAGATTATCGGAGCGAATTAATCCCATGCCCTACGACCCGCAGAAACATCACCGCCGCTCCATTCGTCTGAAAGGCTATGATTATGCGCGGGCGGGCGCGTATTTCTTGACGATTGTGACCCAACACCGGGAATGCCGGTTTGGGGAAATTGTGAACGGGGAAATGCGGTTGAACGAGGCGGGGCGCATGGCGGAAAAATGGTGGTTGGAATTGAATCATAAATTCCCCACCGTGGACGCCGATGAATATGTGGTGATGCCCAATCATTTTCATGGCGTTGTTGTATTGGGCGCACATGACGAACCGGGCGCACGTGACGAACCGGGCGCACATGACCAACCGGGCGCACATGACCAACCGGGCGCACACGTAGGTGCGCCCCTACCGGATGACGTGACGGATATGGTGGATGTAGGGGCTGACCTACGTGTCAGCCCCAACCCGCGTGACAACCCCACCCCACATGGCAACCCCGCCGCGCATGATGAAAACGGGGACGCACACGTCGGTAGGGACGCACACGTCGGTGCGCCCCTACCGACCATCGTTCAATGGTTCAAAACGATGACGACCAATGAATACATCCGTGGGGTGAAACAATTGGGTTGGCCGCCGTTTCCGGGAAAATTGTGGCAACGCAATTATTACGAACACATCATCCGCGACGAAACGGCCCTCGACCGCATTCGCCAATATATTGCCAACAACCCGGCCCGTTGGTTGAACGATGCCGAAAACCCCGCCCCCGCGCGCAAGATGGGTTCCGACCAATGACGCTACTTCCCTACCCCGCCTACCAACCCTCTGGCCTGCCGTGGCTCGGTGATGTGCCCGCGCATTGGGAAGTGCGGCGCATGAAAACCTTGTTGCGCGAGCGAACGCAAAAAGGCTTTCCTAATGAACTCTTGCTTGCGGCAACCCAAACTAAAGGCGTTGTCCGCAAAGAGCAATACGAGAACCGCACAGTTCTGGCGCTCAAAGACCTACATTTGCTTAAATTGGTATGCGTCGGCGATTTTGTGATCAGCCTGCGCTCGTTTCAAGGCGGCATTGAGTTTGCGCGGGAGCACGGCATTATCAGCCCGGCCTATACGATTTTGTATCCGATTGAATCAGACCATCACCCATATCTGGCTCATCTTTTCAAATCTCGGCCCTTTATCGATAATTTGGGGTTATTCGTGACAGGTATACGGCAGGGGCAAAACATTGATTACGAAAAATTGAGCCGCTCTGGTTTGCCCGTGCCGCCCCTCCCCGAACAACGTGCCATCGCCCGCTACCTCGCCCACCATGACGCGCTCACCCGCCGCTACCTCCGCGCCAAGCAAAAGATGATTGCCCTGCTCAACGAGCAAAAGCAGACCATCATCCACCGCGCCGTCACGCGCGGGCTTGACCCGAATGTGAAACTCAAACCCAGTGGCGTGGAGTGGTTGGGGGAAGTGCCGGAGCATTGGGAACTTTGGCGAGTCGGCCTTTTCGCCAAAGTTGGGAATGGTTCTACCCCATCACGGGGCAACAGTAGTTATTGGACAAGCAACGGCTATCCATGGCTCAATAGTTCAAGCGTCAATCAACGATACATTACTCATACTGATCAATTCGTGACAGAAAAAGCACTAAAGGAATGCCACCTGCCACGAGTTGCACCATTCAGTGTGCTTGTTGCGATTACAGGCCAGGGAAAAACACGGGGAACAGCGGCCTTGCTTGGCTTTGAGGCAACCATCAACCAACACATTGCCTACATCACACCCACAAGAAACATTGTGTCACCAGAGTTTTTACAACTTTCGCTTTTGGGCTCATACAAGGGATTGAGGGCCATTAGTGATGACTCGGGCAGTACAAAGGGCGCATTAACTTGTGAGGACTTGAAGCATTTCCAAATTGCTTTGCCCCCAAAAGATGAACAGCAAAGCTTGGTTGCCACTATCAAATCCGAAGTAGCAGATACGGAGAGCGCAATTGCCCAAGTTGAGCGCGAAATCACCCTCCTCCGTGAATACCGCACGCGGCTGATTGCGGATGTAGTGACCGGCAAGGTGGACGTGCGCGAGGCGGCGGGCCTGCCGGAGGGCGAAGAGGGACCCACTACCGAAGGCCTGTCGGGTCTTCGCGAAGCAGGCCCGACAGGTCTGGAAGAGGCCGATATTGAAAATGAAGTAGACTCAGCGCCGGAGGAAGTTGAGATATGAGTCCCAACCATTCGGCGGAATACCTGGCCGGCCTGGTGCGCGAACTATGCAAACTCCCGCACGAGACTGAGTGGGTCGAGTTCAAGCACAACAACGCCGAGCCGCAGGAAATCGGCGAATACATCTCCGCGCTGTCCAATGCCGCCGCCCTGCACGGCAAAACCCGCGCTTACTTGTTGTGGGGCATTGAGGACACCACGCAGGCCATCCTCGGCACGACCTTTGCCCCCGCCAAAACCAAAGTCGGCAACGAAGAACTCGAAAACTGGCTCTTGCGCTTGCTCGCGCCCAAAATTGACTTTCGCTTTTTCACGGTGGCGCTGGAAGGAAAGAACATTGTCGTTCTGGAGATTGACGCCGCCGCGCCCCACCCGGTGCAATTCAGCGGGCAGGAGTTTATCCGCGTCGGGTCATACAAAAAGAAACTCAAAGACTTCCCCGAAAAAGAACGCGCGCTGTGGCGCATTTTTGACCGCGCGCCCTTTGAAGCCCTGACCGCTGTGGAAAACGTCAGCGATGACGAAGCCTTGCGGCTGTTGGATTACCCGGCTTACTTTGAACTTTTGCAACAACCCTTGCCCGCCAACAAACTCGGCATTTTGGAGGCGCTCGCCGCCGACGCCCTCCTACAGCGCACCGAAGCCGGGCGTTGGCACATCACCCGCCTCGGCGCGGTGTTGCTGGCGAAAAAACTGGCCGACTTCCCTTCCCTCAAACGCAAAGCCGTGCGCGTGGTGGTCTATCAGGGCAACAGCCGTGTTGCCACCCTCCGCGAACAAGAAGGGACAAGAGGCTACGCCAGTGGCTTCGAAGGCTTAATCGGCTTCATCAATGGCTTATTGCCGTCCAATGAAGTCATCGCCAAAGCCTTGCGGAAAACGGTCACCATGTACCCGGAACTGGCGGTGCGCGAACTGGTGGCCAATGCCCTCATTCATCAAGACTTCTTCATCACTGGCGCGGGGCCGATGGCGGAAATTTTCGATGACCGGATGGAAATCAGCAACCCCGGCGTGCCGCTGGTCGAGGCCGACCGCTTTTTGGACACGCCGCCCCAATCACGCAACGAAGCACTGGCCTCCCTCATGCGCCGCTTCGGCATTTGCGAAGAGCGCGGCAGTGGGGTGGACAAAGTGGTGTTTCAGGCCGAGCTTTATCAATTGCCCGCGCCGATGTTTGAAGTCATCGGCGAAACCACCCGCGCCGTGATGTTTGCGCCGCGTCCCTTGACTAAAATGGATAAGGCCGACCGAGTTCGCGCCTGCTACCTGCACGCCTGCCTGAAATACGTCAGCCGCGATTACATGACCAATACGAGTATTCGCGAGCGGTTCGGCATTCCGCCGCACAACAGCGCCACCGCCTCGCGGCTTATCAAAGAAGCCCTCGCGGCCAAGTTCATCCGCCCCTATGATGAAACCGCCGCCCGCAAGATGATGAAATATGTGCCGTTTTGGGCCTAAATCTTATTTGACGGGTATTTGATGGAATCGTTGCCTATGCGCGCCCTAACTCTCAAAACGCCTAGAAAAACCGCGTTTTTTTATTTGACGGGTATTTGATAGCCGAGATGCCCATGCCCACCGACACCAGCGAAAAAGGACTCGAAAGCCTGATTGTCGCCGCGCTCACCGGGCAGAACGGAAGCACGCCCGAAGACAACGCCCTCCGCGAATCATCCACTCCTTACGGCGGTGTAGGCTATGTGCAAGGCGACCCCAAAGACTACCTCCGCGACTACGCAGTGGATTGGGCCAAACTGCGGGCCTTTCTACAAGTCACCCAACCTCGGGCAGTGGAACAACTCGCACTCACGTCAGAAGGCTCCAAGCGCCAGCAATTCTTCGCCCGCCTGCAAGGCGAAATCACTAAACGCGGCACAATTGATGTCTTGCGCACCGGAGTCAAGCATGGCCCGGTGGCGCTGGAACTCTTCTATGGCACGCCCTCGCCCGGCAACACCCTGGCTCAGGCCCGGTTCGAGTCCAACACGTTCAGCGTCACCCGCCAACTGCGCTACAGCAAAGATGAAACTCAACTGGCGCTCGACCTGTGCCTCTTCATCAACGGCCTGCCCATCATCACCTTTGAACTTAAGAACCGTCTCACCAAGCAAACGGTGGATGATGCCATCCAACAATATAAGCGCGACCGTGAGCCGCGTGAATTGCTGTTCCAGTTCGGGCGTTGTGTAGTGCATTTGGCGGTGGATGACCAGGAAGTGCGAATGTGCACCCACCTGAAGGGCAAGGCCTCGTGGTTCCTGCCGCTTAACAAAGGCTGGAACGACGGCGCGGGCAACCCGCCCAACCCGGATGGCCTCAAGGTCGAGTATCTGTGGAAAGAACTGCTCACCAAGCGTGGTCTGACCGACATTCTGGAAAACTACGCCCAGATTGTGGAACGCAAAGATGAGCAGACCGCCAAGAAGAAAGCGGAACAAATCTTCCCCCGCTATCATCAACTGGATGTGGTGCGCCGCCTGCTGGCCGATGCCGCCCAAAACGGCGTGGGCCGTTGCTATTTGATTCAACATTCGGCGGGCAGTGGCAAAAGCAATTCTATCGCCTGGCTCGCCCATCAACTCATCAGCCTACAAACCGGCGGGCAACCGCTGTTCGACTCCATCATCGTCGTCACCGACCGCAAAGTGCTCGACCGCCAAATCCGCGACACTATCAAACGCTTCGCGCAAGTGGCGGCCACTGTGGGCCACGCCGACCACTCCGGCGACCTGCGGCGCTTTTTGGAAGCGGGCAAGAAAATCATTATTACCACCGTGCAAAAGTTCCCCTTTGTGCTGGACGAAATCGGGAACGAACATCGTGGGCGCAAGTTCGCTATCATCATTGACGAGGCCCACTCCAGCCAGGGCGGGCGCACCGCCGCCAAGATGCACATGGCGCTTTCCGAACACGGTGGCGCGCCACCGGGCGAGCAAGATGATGAGACGGTGGAAGATGAAATCAACCGCATCATGGAGGCGCGCAAAATGTTGGCGAACGCCAGCTACTTCGCCTTCACCGCCACACCTAAGAATAAAACGCTTGAGATTTTTGGTGAACGCTATGAAGAAGGCTGCGAAGTAAAGCATCGCCCCTTCCATTCCTATACGATGAAGCAGGCCATTCAGGAAGGTTTCATTCTGGATGTGCTACAAAACTACACGCCCGTCGCCAGTTACTATCGGCTAATGAAGACGGTGGAAGGCGACCCGGAATTTGACACCAAGAAAGCGCAGAAGAAATTACGCCGTTTCGTGGAAAGCCACCAATACGCTATCGAACAGAAAGCCGACATCATGGTAGCGAACTTTCACGAACACATAGTAGTGCGGCAGAAAATCGGCGGGCAGGCGCGGGCAATGGTGGTGACCGGCGGCATTGAACGGGCTATCCAGTATTTCTTCGCCATCCGTGCTGCGCTTACCGAACGCCGCAGTCCATGGCAGGCCATCGTCGCCTTTTCGGGCGAGCACGAATACGGCGGGCAAAAAGTAACCGAAGCTTCGCTCAATGGCTTCCCCAGCAGTCTGATTCCCGACAAGTTCCGCGAAGACCCCTATCGCTTTCTCGTCGTCGCCGAGAAATTCCAAACTGGCTACGACGAACCTCTGCTCCACACCATGTATGTGGACAAAATGCTTTCTGGCATCAAGGCTGTGCAAACGCTCTCGCGCCTCAACCGAGCGCACCCGCAAAAGCACGATACTTTTGTGCTGGACTTTGCCAACGATGCCGACACCATTCAGAAGGCATTTGAGCCGTACTACCGCACCACCATTCTCAGCGCCGAGACCGACCCTAACAAACTGCACGACCTCAAAGCCGACCTCGACGGCTATCAGATTTACAACACCGCACAGGTGGACTCGCTGGTGGAACGCTACTTGGGCGGCGCAGACCGCGACCGGCTCGACCCGATTCTCGATGCCTGTGTGGCCGTGTACCTGGAGCAATTGGACGAAGACGGGCAAGCCGACTTCAAAGGCAAGGCCAAAGCCTTTGTGCGCGCCTATAATTTCTTGGTTGCGATTCTGCCTTATAACAACGCCGACTGGGAAAAACTCTCCATCTTCCTGAACTTTCTCGTCCCCAAACTGCCTGCGCCGAAGGAAGATGATTTGTCTAAAGGCATCCTCGAAGCGGTGGACATGGACAGTTACCGTGTCGAGGTCAAAGCCTCTATCGAAATCGCCCTCGCTGATGTGGATGCTGAGATTGAACCTGTGCCGACCAGCGGCGGCGGGCGCACGGCCGAGCCGGAGCTTGATGTTCTCACCAATATCCTCAAAGCCTTCAATGAGCAATTTGGCAACGTGGACTGGAAAGACGCCGACAAGATTCGGCAGATCATTACCGAAGAAATCCCGGCCCGTGTAGCCGCCGACAAAGCCTACCAGAACGCTAAAGCCAATTCGGACCAGCAGAATGCCCGCATTGAACACGACAAAGCGCTCCAGCGGGTGATGACCGACTTGCTATCCGACCATACGGAACTCTTCAAGCAATTCAGTGACAATGCCGGCTTCAAGAAGTGGCTGACGGATACCGTGTTCCGGCTGACCTACGAGGCTCAGGCCCAGCCAGTCGTGGATACTAGTCCGTCCGCATATCCGGTTGAGCAGGCCGCCCGCCTCCTCCAAAGCCAATTCGGCAACGATGCCAAATGGCAACGGATTAATCAGGCACTTTGGGATTACTTCGTAGCGAATCGTGGAGGGCGCTTGGGCTTGTCGGGCGGGCGGCAGATTGCCGCCCGCCTGAATGTCAGTGTAGATGATATTCTCTCCGCCATGAGTATGTTGACCGAGCCAAAGCAGGAGTTTTTGCGGCGTGTCTATTACCAGAGAAAAGACTCCGGGCAAAGTAAAGAAATGCCCATTGGGGAAGTTGTGAATCAAACCCGGCGCTGGTGGATTGAAAAAGCGATGGAAGAAAATGAGTGGAAACAGTGGGCCGCGAATGTATTTGTTGGGTGGGAGCCTGCTTCAATCGCTAGGCCATCTAGCCCACAGAGCGGAGGTGCAAGATGACTCCCCACCCCGATGACAGCCTGCTTGCCCTGATTGAGCAAGTCAAAACGCGATACCCCGGCTACGAACCATTGAAAATAATGGTTTCACAAACCGACGCGGAGTTTGACGAGGCGCTGGAAGGTCTGCTGGAAAGAACGGTCATTTACGCAGAACAAAACGCCAACTTTCTTATTG
>Ga0315281_10006212_pt1 | contig 17028 bp, 23 predicted proteins | sample YL17G07_0_MG_FD_204540 | JGI IMG/M metagenome (GOLD analysis project Ga0315281, IMG submission 204540) | Sediment microbial communities from Yellowstone Lake, YNP, Wyoming, USA - YL17G07_0 | ecosystem: Environmental > Aquatic > Freshwater > Lake > Sediment | place: USA: Wyoming | collected...
TCTCCAAGTCTCCACGACCCCGCCTTATCCCGGTCCCCAAGACACTTTTCTTCATGGCGTTTCTGGCTTCTTTCTCCCGCGCGCAAACTCCACGCTCGCGTCGAAGGCTGCTTTGATATCGGTCTGACTAGGAGGGTGGACGGGCGTTAGCTCTTGATCCATTTCGCGAAGTCTCCGGCGAAACGCAACCAGCTCCACTCGCAATCTCCCTACCTCGTCGCACGAGTCGATGCCGCTCTCCACTTCCTTGAGAAGACGATCGTAAACGTCTCGGGGGATCGTGATGTAGCCGAGCATTGTGACCCACTCTTTTCGCCTCTGAACGATAGGCCGGGATTATCCGTCACGCGGCCACCTCGCTCACGAGCAGGTTGGAATTGCCCGCTGGAATGGGCACGCTCACCTGCCCGCTCGGCTCGTTGGAGTAAGCCTGGATCTCGATGGTGTGCGGAACCGCCGTGAGTGGAGGAGTGCGGAACACAAGCGCCGCCGAGTTGAACTCTACGGTGCCGGGCATCGAGCACACCGAGCGCGTGACAAACACCCCATCGATCCACAGCTCGAACGTCGCCGTGGTGATACCGATCAAGATGTTCTGAAATGCCGTGGCGGAGTAGTTGATAATGAAGCGGTGTCCGGCTCTCGGAGTGAGCGAGAGCGAGTGGAGCACGACCGGAGGCGTGTCCAGAAGAACCGTGCTCACCGCGAGCGCATCGAAGTAGGTCGGGAGCGTGACGGGCGACCAGCCTGCGCTCGTCGCGATCCCCGACTCCTTCGTGTAGAGGCTCTGCGTGCCGCCCGTCTGATTCGACCAGAGATCGCCAGGGCTGCCGATGATGACGCCCTCCGGATCGCCTGAGCCCGATGACCAGAGCGCGCCCGTGCCGAGGCTCGCCGGGAGCGTCGCAGGCCCGCCCGCACGCACGCCTCGAAGCGTCTGCGCTTCACCGTCCGCGTTCACCTTGAACGAGACGCGACGAGCGTTCGGCGTGGGGGGGAAGACGTTGTACGGGGTGAGCTGTAGCTCGAACTCGGCCGCGTTCCAGAGCTGCCCGATCTGCGGGAAGTCTGTCGGGATCTGGATCGAGATCATGCCGCCGAGCGGGATCGCGCCCGACTGCGTGACGGACTCCGCTGTCGCGCGGAAGATCACGTCGCCCGGGATGCAAGGCGCGAGCGCGCCGACTGTCGCGCCTCTCGACTTGAACGTGCTGATCCCGGGGACGCCGACGTTCGCGCCGTACTGGCTCGAACGGTACTGCGCGCCATCCGCCGCGAGCTGCGCGTTCTGCACGCGAGCCGACGAGAGGTTGTCTCGTGTCGCCTGCCCGATGAAGACGAAGCCCGCGTCGGGGCCGGTACGAATGGCCTGGAAGAGCGGCTCGTTCAGGTTCGATTGAACGTAAAAACCCTGGTAGCCGGAGGGAGCGTTCGGGCTCCCATCCTCGAAGCCGCACACGAGGAACGTGTTTCCACCGTTCACGCCTGGCACGACGTTGTAGACGCCGAATCCGTTGGGCTCGTAGAAGCCGAGCGCGCCGTCTGTCGCGCTCGGCCCAGCTCCGAGGACGTTCGCCCCGTAGGTGACAAAACCCTCGCTCGTGACGTTCAGAGCGTCGCCGTCCTGGCTCCACGAGCCCAGGCGGTACACCGCTCCGCGCCCTGTCCCTCCGACGCGGAAGTCATGCACGCCCGGGCGCTGGAAGGCATCGGGCTTGTCCGCGAGGTACTGAGCGACGCTCGCGAGCGATCCCGCCCCGTCGAAGTACGCGGCAGCGAGCGGCACGCCCGAAGCGCCTCCGCCGGTTGCCGTGATCTGTACGGCGAGGAAGCCTCCGCCGAGATCGACCGTCGTGAGCATGATACCCGCGCCCGCTGCGAGCTTCGAGTCGAGGAAGCCCGCTGCCGCATCGAGCGCGTTCACCTTGACCTTGTGATCGCTGATCTCGTCCGGATCGGCGACCGGGCCGCTCGGACCTTTTCGTAGCTTTGCGACTGTCGCGGTCATGGCGCGTACCCTTTCCAGCGCCATTCAAAGGCGTTCTTCGGCTCGGTCGTGAACTCTCTCACCCCATGCCCACCCTTGCCCCGAGCCTCGATGGTGATCCTCCCATGCTCCCCCGGGGGATTCGCGCGCATCCACCGCTTCGCCGCTCCCGTAGCCTCGCTCATCGTCTCGTAGTGCTCGACGACGTGCGGCTCGCCCGACTGCGTGCGCTTCAATATGACCAGCTTGTTTGACGGATGCGTCAAGCACTCGCCGCCAGCGTCCTTTGACTTGTTCGCGACGAGCGCTCGCGCGTGCTCGTCGGCTGCCTCCCACGTCGGGCGGATCGAGAGCACCTCGTGGTGCCACATGACGAAGTAGGCGGCGTTCCCGGGGCTGTACTCGACGTGCAGGCCGAAGCCGTAGTCTTTCCGCTTGGGCGTCTTCTTCCGATTGGCCTTCTGCTGTTCGGTGCTCGGGTTCTCCCCGCGCTCGTGCTTCTCTCCGCGAGCGATCCGCCCCTCGCGAGCAATCCGCTCCCCGAGTGCGCGCCTCGCTCCTCGGCGGAGCGCCTCGATGAGCTTCTGCCCTCGCACGCTCACGGACGAGGGAGGCTTCTTCGAGGACACGACGAACACGGCTTCGGGCTCGTCCTGCCGGAACCTCCGAACCCAAGCCTCGGCCTCGTCTGCCGAGACGTTCCGCTCGCGCGTCCAGAGCCCAGATCGATCGTGGAGTCGCCAGAGAGCCATCTTCACGTCACCCTTTCGAGGAGCACCGTATCACGCGAGCTTCCCAAGCGCCCAGTCATGACGAGGAGCGCGTCCTGAGCGCGAGAGCTTGCGCTCACGTCCGCCTCCACCCTGACTCGGGCGAGTACGTCCACCGATTGATACTGAGGATCCCTCCATACTTCTGTTCGATTTCGCGCCACCCGAACATTTCGTCTGCGACCTCGCGCTCGGTGAGGAGCACAGGCCCGCGCTGCACGATCAGGCGAGGCTCGCCGGAGCCAGTGAGCCGGTACATCTGAAAATAGCGCCACTTCTTGTCGCCGAACGAGAAGCCCGTCGCGGCCTCCCTCTGCCCACCGCTGCGCCACGCTAGCTCGTCAGAGACGGTATCCTTGAAATCTGACCACACGTCGCGCCAAGCGTCTCGAAACGGCGTCTGCGAGCGGGGGCGAGCATCGGGAGCGCGCCGACCCCAGAGATCGCGCCAGCTCGCTCCCACGCCCGCATCCCCGCCCCCCGAGAGTTTGCGAGCTACTTCTCGAAACTCCGGAGCCCTCCCCCCAGGCTCGGCGTAAGCGTCCCCTCGCGCAAACACCCGGAGCCCGCCGGGCTCCGTGCTCGCGTCGCCGGGGAGCCGCACGGCAAGCGTATAGAGAGAGTCGCACTTCGCAACGCTGCTCGGCCGCATCGTCTCGGGCTGAATGAGCACGCTCCCGAGCGTCTTCCACGTCCCTACAATTCCGGGACGCCAGATCGCCGAGAGCCTCTGCTCGCATCGAGCGTCGAGGTTCCGAACGAGGAGCACTTTCCCTCCCTCGACGATCTCAAAGTTCGGAGGACGAGTCTCGGGGCGGCTCGCGTAGGGATCTCCGGACGCGCGCTGAAGCGACGGGAGGATCCTGAGCTTTTTGTTCGTCATGGCTGTCGTGGTTGTCATGGCTGCAAGTCCTTCACACGAGCACGCCGTTTGGCCCCTGCACGAAGCTCGCTCCGGCGCAGCGGTAGGCCCTCAAAAGGAACTTGCTGACGCCGCCGGTCAACCCTGCGCTCAGGGAATTCTGGAGGAGCAGTCTTACGGTCGGAGGGGCATCGAGACGCACCGCGACGGTGCTCATGAGCGAGATCCCGCTGATGGTGCCTGCGCTCGCGATCACGCTCTCGCCGCTCACCGGGCTCACGATCTGAAAGCCGGCGCCAGCGTCGATTGTAGGAATGAGGCGGTAGGCCAGTTCGCCAAGGTCAGTATTGAGATCGGCCTGTGAATACGCCTCTACGATGAGCACGTCGCCCGTAGCCCACTCGACGAATGAAACTTCGAGCGGTAGGACAGGATCCTTGAGCACAGGGACGAGGAAGATTGTCGGAATGTTAGGAAAATCGCTCGTCTCTTCGGCGATCTGAAGGACGGCGCCGCCTCCGCCGCTCGGAGACGGGAGCCTCGGCCCGCTCGGTGATTGTCTGTCGAGGGGGAATACCATGATCAGCCTGCGCTCTTCTTGCCGAACGTCGCTTGGAGCTTGGCCGCCTTCAATCCGGCAACCTCGATGGTCTGGATCTGCTCCGGCTTGAGGCCCGCTGCGATGGCGCGAGCGCGCACCGCTCCGAGCTTCTGCTTCGCTGAGGGCGCGCTCGCGCGGGCGACGCACTCACGGGCTGCGTTGAACAAGTCTTCGGTGATCGCCATGTCGTCTTCAACCCTTTCGTTTCTTTACCTTGGAGCGCGAGCTTGCGCTCTCTTGCCCATGAGAAGGAGCGCGCCGACCGCGCTCGTCTGATTCGTGGAGGTTTGCGGCTTCTTCAGCTCATCGAAGGCCGCATCGATCGAGCGGCCCACGTCACGACGCACGAGCATCGGGATCAGAAGGAAGCCGGCTCCGGCAAGCCCGATGGCGAGCGCAGGGTTCTTGGCTGCGAAGCTCACGGCCAAACCCTTTCGATCACCCCGGTCGGCGACGACGCCTCGCCGGGCATGTGCGGCACGAGCTTGTCCAGGCTGACGGGACGGCTCACGGCGGTATTGCCGCCCCGGGTGAGGATCCCGCGAGTCACCATCAGTTCTTGATCCTTCAAGAGCGTCGCCACGATCGTCACGAGAAGGCCGTCCGTGCCTTCCTTCACGTCGAAGGATTCGAGATCGGCCACCCCAGCGTCGGAGAGCATCTTCACCTTCTCCTTCAACGAAGCCGCGAGCACCTTCAGCTCGTCTCTCATGCCGCCCGTGATCGCCACAACGCTGCGATACCGCTCGCCAGCCTTCCCCGGGATCTTGCGAACGACGTAGATGACGGCGCGCGACCCGTCACTGAAGGTCTGATCGAAGATGGGCTTGTCAGAGCCGCCCGCTTCGGATGCCTTGGAGCGGCTCGTGGCGAGCATGACTCCGAGCCCGCCCAGCACCGCGACTCCCAGAATTGCTTTGTTCATGGTCCTGTTCCTCTCTTGATCACGGCGGTAGCGCCAGGAAGACTTCTCGATGAGCGTTGCCCTCGATGTAGGCCACGACGGCGAGCATGGGGTTGGCCTTCATGACCCCGAAGAGCGTAGCCACGCCCATCCGACCGAGCGTGTTCGTTGCGCTGGCTCCGAGGCCGGAGAGCACCCTCTGAAACTCGGGATCGGCCTTGCCCTCGAACGAGTCCGGCATGGCGACGAACCCCTTGCTCTTCGCCCACTCCACGAGCGCGAGCTTGGAAGCTCCGACCCGGATGGTTGCCGGATCGATGCTCGGATCGATCGTCTCGCCCTTGAACGTGACGGGCGGCGAGGGCGCGAACGTCGAGAACGATTTGCCCGCGAGCGCCTTGCTGGCGACGGCGGCGGCGGCGCCGATGCCCAGGAGGATGAGAAGCGATTTTCCTCCTCCGCTGCTCATGGCGGGCTCCCTGCGCTTGGAGCGGTCGAGAGCGCCCGCATCCCATTCTGAATGGCCTCGGCCGCGAGCGCGCCGAGGAGCATCTGCGAGTCGGCCACGTCGGCGGGAGGCTCCTTGCCGCTCTCACGAAGCTCGTTCACGGCTTGGTGGAGGAGAGCCGCCGCCGTGAGGAGATCCTCGTCCTCGATGGCCTTCTTGGCTTGAGCCAGCCTGGAGGAGTTCGCTCCGGGAGTGTTCTCGCACCATCCGAGCACGCGAGCGGCCGAGCGCCCGACGAGATCGGCGGCTGAGAGCGCGGAGGGCGTGCAGCTCGTCAGCGACGCGGAAAAGATCGCTGCGAGAGCGAAGGTCAGAATGAGGGAGAGGTTCACGATTCACTTCCTTCCGAGTAGCCGCCGGATCCTCTTCGAGAATCGCCTTCCACGAGCGCGACGGGCAGCCCGCTCGGTCCTAGCCGGAGCTTCTTCGTTGCTGCCGCCATCTTCTTCCCTTACTTCTTCCGGCCGACCAGCGCATCGATCCGAGCTTGCAGCTCGGGAGCGGTCCTGTAGTCCTGGCGGCGGAGGCCCGGCTCCGTCCGTCCAGCGTGCCGCTCGACCTCGGCATGAGCCGCCGAGTGTGCGCGCTCGGCCTGACGCCGCTTCCACCCCGCCGGCCGCATCCAGTCTTCGGTGAAGAATGCGTCAGGGAGCGCCGCCTGGATCTTCTTCTGCCACGCCTGACCAGCACGCGAGCCAGTGTCGTGAAGGTGCATCTTGTCGCTCTTCCACTCAGCGATGTTCGAGCCTCCGAGCCAGTTGCCATCGAGACTGCGCCCGTCCGTCGAGAGCTTCTTCCCTTCAGCCTCTTGCTTGTTCAGGAACGAGCGGAGCACCTTCATGTCGGCGATCTTCACGGTCGGGTTCTGCCCGCGCTCGTGCTTGGCAGCGCGCTCTCCGCCCGCCTTCGCGCGTGCCGAGCTTCCGCCGAGACTTTCGAGCCGCCTCAGAGTCTCACGCCGAAGCTCACGCGCGGTCTGCCTGCCGTACCACTCGCTGTACCCAGGGGGCGTGTGACCGTGGTGGAACGCATCTATACATCCCTCGACGCGCTTCCCTCCGATGCTGCGCGAGTAGGGAGCGTAAGCGGAGTGCCCGCACGACGGACAATGCGTGCCGGGGTTGCCAGCCCGGAGGCGGATCGCGTTGATCTTTGCGCACGCTCGGGCATCGTTCAGAGCTGAAATGGTCGTGGTCGTGGTCTTGGCCATGGTCTGCTTCTCACTTCTTCCTACGTTGCCTACGTTGCCTGCGTTGCCTGCGCTGACGCGCGGATTCTGCCCGCTCTCGTGACGAGCTATCGCGCCAGGCTCGATCTCGCGAGCCGCCTCTTCCGCCCCTCCCGTGATATCGACGTGGCCTATCGGGTTGGCCCCGGCTCCGTGCGGATCGCCTGCCCAGGACGTGACTTGCCAATTCACGCCCGGTCGCGTCGAGCGCGTGATGGTCTTCCAGAGCCCGTGGTAGTTCGCGCTCGGAGGGATGAGCATGACGACGAACGAGCCCTTCTGCGCGAGCTGCGCACGCACGCGCTCGTGAGCTTCCGCGCGATGGCGACGGACGCGCTTCATGAAGTCGCCCAGCGGCTCTTTCTCGCCCAGAGGCTTCATTTTCGTCCTCGCCCTCGCCCCTGCCCCGATCCGACCAGCCTCGTGATCCTGCCCTTGAGCGCCATGTCCCGAGCGTTCCGCGCGACGCGAGGGTTCCCGCCGCTCTCGTGCTTCTCCGCCCCTCCCGAGCCGTGCGCGTGCGCAGGGTTGAACGCTGCGAACTGCTCTTCCCGGGCGAGCGGCGTGTCCTTCATGGCCCGCCAGAAGCGATGATCGGGATCGAGCAGGCGCACGACGGGCGCGAGCTTCGCGGGGCTCTTCTCTGACTGACGGTTGCCGACGATCTCGTTCACCTTCTCGACGCCAGATCGGAACGTGTAGCTGACATTGAAATCCGAAAACATGAGCCCGCCATCATACATGGGCTCCAGCTTCAGCTTCCCCGCGAGCTGCTTCTTCATGATGCTCTCGAAGCGCGCCTTGTAGAACGCGATGGCCTTCTCAGTCTTGGCCTCGCGCGCCGCCAAGCGCTCGCTCTTGCGCGTCTCTTGCGCCGCCTTCCGCTCAGGCGTGCGCCCTTCCTCGTCCACTTCGAGGAGCGGCTTGAGTGTCCACGACGCGATGAGCTGCGTCATGCGCTTCTGATCTTCGTCGATGCGCCGGATCTCATACTTCAGACTTCCGATGATCTGCTCTCGAACGCGCTCGTACCCCGGCGTGCCGCGCTCGTACTTCTGCGGACGGTAGCTGCTGGGCTCCCACAGCTCATCGGACTCGCGAGCTTCGAGCTTCGCGATGCGCTTCTCGCGATCCGCACGCTCCCGCACGAGCTGCGTCTTGTAGAGCGAGCACGCCTCGCTCGATAGCTCGTAGGGAGACTTGTACGAGCCGAAGCAGAGGCCGACGATGTAGCCGTGCCCCGGACGCTGGTAGCCGTGTGTGACCAGCTCGAAGCGTCCGCGCGTGGCGTGGACCTTGAACGTGCCCGTGCAGATCGGGCAGGTTCCAAGTTTGCGCGCGATGAGTGCCATCTTCTCAGATCACTTCTTCCCGACGAGCGATCTGATCTTCGCCCGAAGCGCCGCGTCCACCGCGCCCGGGTTTCCGGGCGTCCTTCGTCCGCCCGTCATGTCCACCACGAGGGTCTTTCTGCCGTAGTTGCCGACGACGTAGGAGTTGCGCCCGCCCTTCAGAAGCCGCTCTCTTGAATCCGCCATCACTTCTTCTCCTTTCCTACGAGCAGCCTAATCTTCGCCCTCAGCGCCGCGTCCGCCGCACTCAGGCTCCCGCCCTTCGTGCCGCGCGTCGGCGTGTCAATGACGACGGTGCGCCCGCCGTAGCCGCCGATGACGGCGGAGTCGTGCCCCGACTTTCGTAGATGCGCGGCGACTGCGGTTGCTCGGGAGGGAGAGTGAGCCTTGAAGACCGTGACCTCGCGGCGGCGCGGGTGAGTGCGGGAAACGCGAGGGTTGTTCTCCGACTCGTGAACCTCCGCCTCTTCGTAGGTTCCGAACTTCCGGTGTCTTCCCGCCGACTTCTTCCGGCTCGGAGGGGGAGAGTGACGGACGATCGCCGCTGGCTTCTTGCCCGTGAGGACACCCTCGGCTGCCGCGATCTGCCGCCGAAACGCCTTCAGGCTGGCTTCCGCCACGTCGGGGTCGCTGCGGTACTTCGCCAGCTTCGTGAGCCCTTCCAGGGTCTTCCTCGCGAGCGCAAGCTGCTTCAGAGCGCGCTTCTCCGCCCCGTGCTCGCAGCGTCGGCACGCCTCGACGCTCTCGGCGAGGCGCTGGATCTCTCCCGTGTGCGAACGAAACAGATCCTTCTCGCGCGAGTTTGCGGAACGAGCGGCAGCGGGAGAGAGCACGCCCAGGCGCATCTTCGCGCGCTCGCCCAGCGTGAGCGGGTTTTTGCCGCTCTCGTGCTTCACCACACTCGACGGAGCATCTTCCGTCTGCAAGTAGCGAAGGAGCTTCTCTGCGGCCGTTGGCGAGAGGATGTAGCCTCCCTCACGCCCCGTGTATCGCCCTCCAACCGTCTCCGCAAAATGCTGGCCGCGAGTCTTCCACCGCATTTCGTCAGCAGCAGCAGGGGGTCTTTCCAGCCGAAAGAGCACCTTCCCTTTGGCGTAGCTAGCCGGAGAAAAGACGTTCCGTCGTTTCCGCCCGTCCAGGTAAACGACGGGCTCGAAGTTGAGCCTGGATGAGCCTCGCGGGAAAATCGCGGCCATGATCACTTCTTCCCGCGCCCAACGAGCGCGTTCACGCGAGCCTTGAGCGTCATGTCTCGCGCGCTCCGCGAGAGCTGCGCAGGCGGAGCGCCAACCTCGCCGTGGGCCTCAGCCACGGCAGTTTTTGCCCTCGATAATTGAAAAAATCCTCCGTTAAACGCCCCGAGGCGTCTTAGAGCTTCGCTGAACTCCGCCGTCCCGCCCCTCACATACCATTGGCGCAGAGCATTGGGATTGCTCGTTCTTTCGATGATGTACGGTCCGTATTGATACGCCCCGTACCGAGCTTTTTTCCAGCCGATTTTTGCCATGATCTTGCCCTTTCACTTCTTCCCGCGCCCAACGAGCGCGTTCACGCGAGCCTTGAGTGTCATGTCCCGCGCGCTCCGCGAGACGCGAGGGTTCCCTCCCGCCTCGTGCTTCTGAGCCCCCGCCGTTCTCTCCGCTCTCTCCGCTCGAATGTCACCGTCCGCGTCGAGAATGAACGTCGCAGGCTCCGCTCCGAGGACGGCGCGCAGAGCCGCGTACTGGTACTCCCGCCGGCTCTCAGGCCCCGGGGAGCGCCCCTGGTAGCGCATGTCGTGAGGGCGCATGGCGTAGAGGAGATCGCTTCTCCCCGAGCCCGCGTGAACCTGGATCGAGAGCCCGTCCTGAAACTCGACGCGGTGCGCGCCGTGCGACGGGACGACTCGATCGACGATGTGAAGATGCCACGCTTTGCTGGGCTTGTAGACGTGGCTTCGCGCGATGCGCGAGGAGCGTGAGGGGCGTGAGGAGCGCGAGACGCGAGGATTCCCTCCCGCTTCATGCTTTCCCGCGAGCCCGAGGCCGCGAGCCACGTCGAGCACCTTCGCACGAGCCTTGGCGAGCGGATCTCTCTCACGCATGGGCAGCGAGAGCACGAGCGCACTCTCGTGAACGGTGTGCTCGCGAGCCGCATGGTGCTGCGCCTGGAGCTTGATCTCGGCGAGCTTCGCTTCCGGAACCGCGCTCTTCCAGGCGACGGCTGCCGGTCGTGGAGGATCGTAGCTCGTGTTCATCCACGCAACGATGACGCGGTACTTGGCTTGCGAGACGCGAGGATTGCTCCCGCCCTCGTGCTTTCGCGCGCCCGCGGAGCGCCGCGTGGACGGAGTGCCGAGCCACTTCAGCCACGCACGCCACTCGCGGAGAGCCTGCTCACCCTTCGGCGTGAGAACGTAGTAGTCCCCAAGGCTCGCGTACCGCAGATCGATGCGATGGATCTTCGCGAACCCCTGAGCGGCGAGCGCATCCGTCTCGCGCTCGATGACGAGGTTCCCGCCGAGGGTGAGCTTCCGCTTGAGAGGCGGGAGCGAGAGATCGCGGAGGATCTCGATGGTGCGATCTGAGAAGGGGGGCTTCTGCATGATGATCACTTCTTCCCGAGCAGCTTGTCGATGCGAGTGTTGAGCGCGGCACTGTCAGTGGAAGCAGAACGACCTCCGCGGCGAAGAGAGCGCTCTAGCTCGCGAGCTGCGAGACTCTTCGGATGGTAGACCATCGGGATCTTCAGCGCCCCCCTCTGAAAGAGCTTCCACTTCGCCGGGACGCGCTTCGCGATCAGAGCATCGAGCCTAGCTATGTCGTCGAAGTCCCGCCTCGCGAGCCCGTGCTTCCCTGCGTACACGAGCCACGGCAGACCGTTCTCGGGATTGCTCCTATCGTGAAGCCAGTAGCCAGCTTCGAGGATCGCATCGTCGGCCGTGATGAGATCAGACTTGCGGTAGTTCACGATCTCTCACTTCTTCCCGAGCAGCTTGTCGATGCGCGCCTTGAGCCCCGCATCCTTCTTGCCCGCTCCGCCGCGGTACGCCTTCAGCTCTTCGCGGTTCATCCCGGAGAGCTGGTGAGGATCGCCGCGAAGCGGCTTCGAGATAGACTCGCCCCACGATCGAAGATACGCCATTCCGCCCGCAGCCTTCGGAGCGCTCTGAAGCCCTCGCAGGGAAGTCGTGGGGTGACGCGCTCGTTCGGCTGCGCGCACGGCAAGGAGATCACGCTCGCCGAGCATCGCGTCGGAGCCGCGCCCAGGGCGTTTGCGAAGGCGGCGGTAGGCGGCGATCTCGTCGCGCGCCAGGCCCGAGTCTCCGCCCCGGCCCGTTCCGCCGTGCTCCTTCGTGAGCGTGTCGAATTCGCGCTTCGTGATGGGGTTCTTCCCAGCCTCGTGCCGGCTGGCTCTCTCGTGCCGCGAGCCCTTCTTCGAGAGCTTCTCCAGGGACGTGTCGTTCCACCACTTCTGAAGCCCATCGAAGTCGCGCGTCACCTTCCACTTCTTGAGCCCCAGCTCCGTGTCGAGCTGCGGGCCGAAGGTGATCTTCCCCACCCACGTCCCGAGCCCCTTCACGCGAACGAAGTCGCCTCGCTTGAAGGAGGGCTTCCTCGCCCGCTTGACGGTTTTCTTCACGCTCGGGTTCCTTCCGCTCTCGTGCTTCGTCGCGCTCGCTCCGCCCGCTCCGCTCGCTCCGCCTGCGCCGCCCCGCACGATCGCGTCGAGGCTCTTCTTCAACGTCTTGAACGCATCGTCCGCGTTCGCCGTCTCGAAGTGGAAATTCCACTTGCCGCTATGCGGGTTCGCTCCGAAGAGGTGCTTCGAGCGCGCAGGCTCGGCGAACTGCGCGAAGATCGTGAGAGTATCTCCTTTGCTCGCCTTCCCCGGGTGGAAGTGCTCGGAGATCCGAAGCAGACCGAACTCCGTAGGCAGCTCCCATGCGGAGTAGCTTTCGAGATCCGTCTTCTTCGTCACACCCCCGTGAGAGAGGACGTAGCCCCAGACCAGATTGGCGAGCTTCAGCTCTTGAACGTAGAGCTTGCTCTTCGAGGGCTTCTTCACGGTGGGGTTCCCTCCCGCCTCGTGTCGAGAGAGCCTGCGAGCGCGCTCGGTCATGGCGTGCGGATCGTAAGAGCGGAGCTTCCAGCGGATCTTCCCCTTAGCGTCCTTGACAGCGTTGTACCGCACCGTCTCCTTCTTCCAGTCGTGATACCCGTCTGAGCCCGTCGCGCTCGCCTGAACGCTGTCCTGCTCTCCGTAGTAGTCGCTGGGCGCGTGAGCCTTCACGAACGCGCGGAGCGCGCGGAGTGCCTCGGGGCGAGTGCGAAACTTCGCGTAGTAGAACCCCGGAACCATGCCCTTGTTCGCCGCCGTCGCGTTCGAGACGGTCCAGTGCGCGCCACTCATTGTCGGCCAGCTTGCCATGTTCGTTACTTCTTCCTCCGCCCACGAGTGAGCGACTTCACGCGATCCTTGAGAGCCTCGTCCGCCACCTTCGAGCCCGAGGCGGTGCCCGGCCCGTACTTCTTCGCGTCCGCCAGCATCCAGGCCGGAACGGCGATGTGCGAGCCCAGCACCCGTCCGCTCCCGCGAATATGCGAGCCGGACGAGAGCATGAGTGAAATGTCCGCCGCGAGCGCGGGGTCGGCCGTGCGGACCATTTCGCGCAAGGTAGAGAGCGAGAAGCCCTGCGTGTCCCGCACGGACCAGCCGAGCGCCTTGGCGACGCGATCGTGGATCATGGTTGCTGCTTCCTTCTTCTGACGAATTCCTTGAGGACGCCTCACACGAGGATTCACTCCCGACTCGTGCGCGCTCGGACTCGCGCTAAAGACCGGCCGCTGTTGCAGTCGCCAGGATAGCGCATCGCCCTTCGAGATCGATCTTGTTCGGCCTGGATCTCTCTCGCTTCTGACGAGCCACCTGCTCCAAGGCCAGCGCTTCTCCTCGGTAGCGAAGAAAGCTCCCCACTCCGGATGAAAGACGTTCATGAGCGGACCCATCCCCGGGTGCAGCACCGAGTAGTCGAATGGGAGCATCGGGTAAGGACTCTGAAAAATCCTTCCGATGCGGATCTTGATCGGGAGCTGCATGATCGTCGCGTTCACTTCCCCTTGCCGACGAGGGCCTTTACTTTGGCCTTGAGCGCCGCGTCCTGAGAAGAGAGATCGACGGTCATGCGCTCTCGAAGCTCGGGGAGGAGCGCCACGACCTCGCGGAGCGTTTTGCGCTTGAAGCCTGTCGTGACGTAGGTGCCGGACTGCGGAGGAGCTTCCCGCATGATCTCGAACATCCCGCGCTCGTGCCACACGGCGAGCCCTCCGTAGATGAGCCTCGGGAGCTTCCAGACCCGGAGCGTCGGCTTGCCGTCGCGATCGGTTTCGAGGACTGCCCAGATCGGGACGAGCCCGAGGCCCCTGGCCTTCCCGCTCTCTGCCTTACCGCTCTGCCTCTCCTTCCGGATCTTCGAGCGGAGCCGAGCCCGCAGCTCCCCCGGCAGCTCGCCCCGCTTCGCGCTCTCCAGGGCGGCCTTTGCGAGCAGAGCGACTTCGCTCGCGTCGTACAGCTCCACCTCGCCCATGACGAGCCAGCCCGCCTTGAGGCCGAGCGCGCTCCGCGGGAAGCGAAGCCCAGGGATCCCGCGGCCGAGGGCGAACGTGAGATCGCCGTCTGACCAGAGGGTGACGACCTTGCTGTCGAAGGTGGTGCGGCGAGCGATGATTTCGGCCATGAGCTTCTCTTATTCTCGACCTAGCAAGCGATCGATCCTCTCCTTCAAGGCTTCGTCCGCCGCGCTCGGCGTAGACGAGCGACGCTCCTTGAGGACCGTTCGCAGCAACCGGGCTTGCGAGGTGGTGGGCCAGCTTCTCGGCACGACGCGGATTTTTTTGAGGCTGCTCTCGTAGTAATACTGCGGCTCCCCAAAGTCGTTGTGATCTAGCAGCACGCCGTAGCGATACTGATCAGCCGACTCGCCAAACATGCTCCGATAGTACGGATCTTTCTTCCCTGCCGATGAGACGTAGCCCTCGCTGTAGGCGCGACCCTCATCTATGCCGCCTTGAGTGGCCCCGATCTTCACTCGATCTCCAATCTTGAATTTCGGATGTGAGATTTTCATGACTTCCTCCCGCCGCCGACGAGCGCCTTGACCTTGGCCTTGAGCGCGGCGTCCTTCACGCTCACCGCTCCGCCCGCTCTCCCGAGCCCGCGGAACTGCGCGCCCTTGGAGGAGAGCCAGCCGAAGTCGAGCGTGCTGAGAGTGTCCTGGCGGTTGGCCGTCGTGAGCTGCTCGTCCACGCCGCCGCCTTCGTGGAGGTAGAGCCGCGCGAAGCCGATGGTGTCCGCGCCTTCGCGAATGGCGATCTCGTAGAGCGACGCCTTCCGAGAGAAGGCCGTCCCTTCCTTCCCTGTAAAACCTTGTCCGGACGAGCCGAAGAAGACGTTCCGATGCGTCATCTTGCCCGCGGAGAGCCCGACGTTCTTCGCTCCGATGACAACGCGCATCTTGAAGCCGTGAGCGATCTCCTTCGGGGGCGAGCGGAAGCCCATGAGGCTCGGATGATGCTTGCTGGCCGTGTGAGGGTTCCCGCCTCGCTCGTGCCGCGCTCCCGCTCCCCCTCCCATATCTGCGGGCTCGAAGAGATCCTCTTCGTACCAGCCCGTCTTTTGATTCCACGTCCAGAGCACGAAGTAGCGCCCACTCTCCTTGTCCTGCCGGATGATCTTGGCGAGAGTCCCGGTCGCGACGGGCTCGAAGTCCGGCGTCTTCGTGACGCGCACGTTCTTCACGAACTCGCCGCTCTCGAACCTCGCCTTGGGCCTCTTCGAGCGCGTCGTGCGAGGGTTCCCGCCGCTCTCGTGCTTGGCGGCGCCTGTCGGGCTCGTGTGCGTCCACCTGGGCGGCACCTCCACGACGACGCGATTGAGAAAATCCGCGAGGTACTTCGCGATCACCTCGGGCTTGCCGCTCTTGCCTCGGAGCCGGTACTCGCGCGGGAGCGCTGAATTCGCGTGCTCAATCTTCACCTTGCCGCTCGGAGGCGAAGCGTGAGGCTCGGCTCCGTAGAAGCCGTGGATCCAAAAACTCATCCGGTTGTTCTCGGCCTCGGCTCCGCCTCCCCCTCCGCCCGCCCCTTCGGGCAGGTTCACGAAGTTGACGTGAACGCTCTCGTAGAAGTGAGCCGGACCTCCGAGCCGGTGCTCGTGGCGCACCATGACGCGCGCTCGCGAGGGCGTGAACCGGAGCGCGCTCCGGAGGAGCCCCTCGAAGTCGGCGGCGCCGCTCACGACTTCTTCCCCACGAGAGCGCTCACGCGATCCTTGAGCACCTGATCCTTGAGCGTCGAGTAGTGACGCCTCCGTCCCGTGCCGCGGTGATGCGTGAGAGCGGCCCCGCCGAGCGCGTTCATGTCGTTCACGAGCGCACGAAGCCTCGCTTTCACACCGGCAGGGAAGTGCTCACGCACGACGCCCGAGACGAGCGGCCCGTGCGACCCGTACTTCGCTTCGCTCTCTCGAACGAGGCGGTTGTACTTCTCTCGCACCTTCTCTTGCTGAAGGATCGCGCTCTTGAAGCCGTGCTCATGGGCGAGCTTCAGAGGGCTGCGAGCGGTGCGAGGATTCCCTCCGCTCTCGTGTCTCTTGCCGCGAGCCTTGTCATTGGCCTCCTTGAAGCCTTCCTTGAACGCCTGACTCGTCTCGCTATCGAAGGGGGTGCGAGGGTTCGAGAGAGAGCGCCTCGTGAGCCCCAGAGCGGCTTCTGCGCTCTCGAAGTCTCCGTCCTGGGGGTGACTCCACGGCTCGGGAGTGCCCGGGTTCCACTGTCTCCACGCTTCAGCGTTGTATTGGCGTCCGAGCATCCTGGCTCGCGCGATCGGCGCCTTGCCTCCACGCCCCGAGATACGAGGGTTCCCTCCACTCTCATGCTTCGCGCCCTGCCCGCGCTTCCCGAGATAGGCCGCGTACTTCCCATAGACGTGAGGCCGCTTCGCGATGAGCTTCCGCAGCTCGTCATCGGTGATCGGGTTCGGGCCGTAGAGAAGATTGAGCATCGTCTCATCGGCCCCAGCCGACTTCGCGTGAGGGTGAGTGAAGTGCTCTTCCTGGCTCCGGGCGGGCCGGCGCGAGGTGCGGGGGTTCCCTCCGCTCTCATGCTTCGTCGCTCCCGTCTCGGCGTAGTGCTTCTTCAGCGAAGCCCGCCGAGCTTCCGCACGTTCGAGCCACTCCTTGAACGAGTGCATCCACTCAGGCGCTCCCGCGACGCTCCACCCGTGGGTGATACGGCCTGGCGTGTCGTACTTGTGCCCTGCGTAGGGGCTCATCTGCCGGATCGCATCCTTCAGGATGGTGATCTGCGCGTCCATGCCCGAGACGGTGAAGGCGTCTTGCTTCTCGATGGCGTCCCTCGTCCTGAAGAAGATCGCCTGCGCCTGCCGGTGATGCTCGATGGCTCCGTGCCGCCCCGGCAGCTCGTTCTCCAGAGGATGCGAGAAGCGCGAAAGGTGGCCCTTGTCGGCGTTGAACGGATCGCTCGTCCGCTGACGCCCTCGCCCGAGGGAGCCGCTAGGCCAGATCCGAATGGTCTTCGCTCGCACCTCGAAGCCGAAGATCGTCTTCGCGCCGGGGCGTAGGCGCGTCGCTTGGTGATCCATCGGCGCCTGGTAGTAGAGCGGCTGCCCGGTGCGTGCGTAGGTGAGCACGTCGGCCCAGGACTGGAACGGGATGAGGTTTGCCATGAGCTTCCTTCCTACTTCCGCTTGCCGATGAGCCGGTCGATGCGCGTCTTCAGGGCGCGGGCGACGCGCGGGTTGTTGCCGCTCTCGTGCTTC
>Ga0315281_10006213_pt1 | contig 17027 bp, 19 predicted proteins | sample YL17G07_0_MG_FD_204540 | JGI IMG/M metagenome (GOLD analysis project Ga0315281, IMG submission 204540) | Sediment microbial communities from Yellowstone Lake, YNP, Wyoming, USA - YL17G07_0 | ecosystem: Environmental > Aquatic > Freshwater > Lake > Sediment | place: USA: Wyoming | collected...
AGCTCCTTGCTCATCGAGAGCACCGCACCCTTCGACGCCGTGTACGAGATCTGCGACGTGGCGGCGCCGACGAGCGCAACGAACGACGCGACGTTGATCACCGAGCCGCCACCGCGCTCGAGCAGGTGCGGGATCCCGTACTTGCAGCAGAGGAACACGCCGCGCGTGTTCACCGCCTGCACGCGCTCCCACGCGTCGAGCTCGGTCTCGAGGATCGAGTCGTCGTCGGCCGGCGAGATGCCCGCGTTGTTGTAGAGGACGTCGATGCCGCCGTAGCGCTCGGCCGTGGCGCGATACATCGCCTGCACGGACTCCGCATCGGAGACGTCGACCCGCACCGCGAAGCCGTCGCGGATGCCCGACGCGACCCGCTCGGCCGCCTCGAGGTTGACGTCGGCGACGCAGACCTGCGCGCCCTCCTCCGAGAAGAGCTCCGCTGCGTCGGCGCCCATGCCGCCGCCGGCACCCGTGATCACACAGACCTTGCCTTCCAGCCGCATCTAATCCTCCGTCGCGTAATAGACGTTCTTCACTTCGCTGTAGCCCGCGAGCGCGTGCATGCCGAGCTCCCGCCCGAAGCCGCTCTGCTTGAAGCCGCCGAACGGCGTCGAGGGTCGCACGGACGAATTCGAGTTGATCGAGAGCACGCCGGTCTCGATCGCGCGCGCGACCCGCAGCGCCCGGCCGCCGTCGCGCGTCCAGATCGACCCGGAGAGCCCGTACTGCGAGTCGTTCGCGATGCGAATCGCATCCGCCTCGTCGTCGAACGGGATGAGCGCCGCGACCGGCCCGAACACCTCCTCGCGCGCAACACGATCACCGGGCGTCGCTTCCACGATGGTGCAGGGGTACCAATATCCCTTTCCCTTCGGAATTTCCCCTCGAAACAACACTGTGCCCTCGACGAACGACGCGACGGTCTCGCGGTGCTGCGCCGAGATGAGCGGCCCCATCTCCGAGGACTCGTCCTCGGTGTCGCCGACCTTCAGGTTGCGGGTCGCCTCGACGAAGAGCTCGGCGAAGCGGTCGTAGGCGGAGCGCTCGACGAGAATCCGCGAGCGCGCGCAGCAGTCCTGGCCGGCGTTGTCGAAGACGGAGTACGGCGCCGACGCCGCAGCCTTCTCGAGATTCGCGTCTGCAAAGATCACGTTCGCCGACTTGCCGCCGAGCTCGAGCGTGACGCGCTTGATCGTGGCCGCGGCGCCGCGCATCACCTGCTGGCCCACCTCGGTCGAGCCGGTGAAGCCGATCTTCGCGACGTCGGGATGCTCGATCAGCCGCTGCCCCACGACGGATCCCTTCCCGGCGACGACGTTCACGACGCCCTCGGGGATCCCCGCTTCGAGCGCGAGCTCGCCCAGCCGCAGCGACGAGAGCGGCGTCAGCTCGGCCGGCTTCAGCACGACCGTGTTCCCGCACGCCAGCGCGGGCCCAAGCTTCCACGAAGCGATGTTCAGCGGGAAGTTCCACGGCGTGATCAGCCCGACGACGCCGAGCGGCTCGCGGAACGTCATGTCGACGCCGCCCGCAACCGGAATCGTCTCGCCGTGGTGCTTGTCGACCGCACCGGCGTAGAAGTGGAACACCTGCGCGACCATCGCAACCTCGCCGCGTGCGCCGCTGATCGGCTTGCCCGCGTTGCGCGACTCGATGCGCGACAACTCCTCGTGGTGCTCCTCGACGAGCGTCGCAAGACGGCGCAGCAGGCGCGCGCGATCGGCCGGCGCGACGGCGCGCCACGCCGGATAGGCGGCCTTCGCACGCGCGACTGCCGCGTCGGTCTCCTCGACGCCTGCCGACTCGATCTCGGCGAGCGTCTCCTCGGTCGCCGGGTTCAGGACGACGCTCATCCGCGACGCTCGTCCCGGTACGCCCGCGCCTCGGCGACGAGCGCCTCGAACAGCTTCATGTCTTCCCCCGCTTCCGGGTGCCAGAGCACGCCGAGCGCGAAGCGCCGCTCGGGATCCTCCAGGCCTTCGATCGTCCCGTCGTCGGCCCACGCGACTTCGCGCAGCCCCCGGCCGACCGTGCCGACTCCCTGATGGTGGCTCGACATCACGGGCGCGCTGTCTCCGAGCACCGCGCCGAGCTTCGACCCGTCCTCGATGCGCACCGGATGCTCCGAGAACGTGCCCGGCACCTCGCGGTGCTTCTCGTCGCCGACCACCTCGGGGAGGTGCTGCACGAGGTCGCCGCCGCAGGCGACGTTCAGCACCTGGAAGCCGCGGCAGACGGCGAGCACCGGCATGTCGCGCGCGAGCGCGCCCTCGAGCAGGGCGAGCTCGGCGCGGTCGCGCTCGGGCCGCAGGCCGCTCGTCGCGGGATGCGCCTCGGCGCCGTACGTCTCGGGATCGAGGTCGCTGCCGCCCGAGAGCAACAAGCCGTCGAGCACGTCGAGCGTCTCCTCCACCCCCTCGTCGCTCGGCGGCACGAGCAGCGGCCGCGCGCCGGCCCGCTCCACCGCCTGCACGTACGCGAACGGGATGAGCGCCGCCTCGAGCTCCCAGGCCCCCCATCGCGCGGGCTCGACGTACGTGGTGATGCCGACGACCGGCCTGCTCAACCCCGCTCGAACATCCTCTCGCGCTCGTAGCTCGTGACGACCTTGTCGTAGAGCTGCTGCTCGGTGCGCGCGTAGTTCAGATAGTGGTCGATCACCTCGTCGCCGAACAGTTGTCGCGCGACCGTGCCCCGCTCGAGCTCGGCGATCGCGTCGCGCATCGCGTGCGGGAAGCGCTTCGCGTCGGACTCGTAGGCGTTGCCCTCGAGCGGCGGCTCGAGCTCGAGCTTCTGCTCGATCCCGTACAGGCCCGACGCGAGCAGCGCGGCGAACGCGAGATACGGGTTCGCGTCGGCCCCGGGAATGCGCGTCTCCGGGCGCAGCGACGAGCCGTGCCCGACGATGCGGAACCCGCACGTGCGGTTGTCGTGCGCCCAGGCGAGCGTCGTCGGCGCCCAGCTGCCGGCGGCGTACCGCTTGTACGAGTTGATCGTGGGCGCGTAGAAGATCGCCAGCTCCGACGCGCAGGCGATCTGGCCGGCGAGGTACTGCTTGAAGACGTCCGACTCGCCGGCGAACGCCGCCTCTCCGTCCTTCCACAGCGACGAGTGGATGTGACACGAGGAGCCGACCCCGCGATGGTCGGGCTTCGCCATGAAGGTGACCGAGACGCCCCGCTGGTACGCGAGCGCCTTCACGCCCGTCTTGTAGATCACGTGGTCGTCGGCGACCTTGAGCGCGTCGGCGTAGCGGAAGTTGATCTCGTGCTGGCCCGGCCACGCCTCGCCCTTCGACGACTCGACGCGCATGCCGGCCGCCGCCATCGCGAGCCGGATCTCGCGCATGAACTCCTCGTCGTAGCCCGCGGCGAGGATGTGGTAGTCGAGGATGTACGGCACCGACGGCGTGAGGTCCTCGAACTTCTTCGCACGCGCCTCCTCGTAGCTCTCGCGGTAGAGGAAGAACTCGAGCTCGGAGCCGAACATCGGCTCGTAGCCGAGTGCGCGAGCGCGCTCGATCTGCGCCTTCAGCACCTGGCGCGGCGAGGGCGCGACCGGCCGGCCGTCGTGCCACTGGACGTCGCAGAGCACGACGACCGTGGCCTCGTGCCACGGGATGCGTCGCAGCGTGCCGAGGTCGGGCTGGAGCCCGAAGTCGCCGTAACCGGTCTCCCAGCTCGCGAGCGCGTAGCCGGGGACGGGGTCCATGTCCATCTCGAGGGCGAGGAGGTAGTTGCACCCCTCGACCTCGTGGCCGGCATCGAGCTCCTCGAGGAAGAACGCGGCGTGCAGGCGCTTCCCCATCAGGCGCCCCTGCATGTCCGTGAAGGCGGCGATCACGGTGTCGACCGAGCCGGTCTCGACCTCCGCCCTCAGCTCGTCAAGGGTCAGCATGGCACCGACCATATCTGACACGCTCCTCCCCGTTGAAACCGTCCGACCAAAGCGATTAGCTACGCGTGCGGTCCCCCACGATCAAGGAGGGTAGATGAGCTCCGAGGCACCAGGGGTTCACGTTCACGACGAAGACGAGCGGACGCTCCACAAGCTCGGCTATGCGCAGGTGCTCTACCGCGAGATGGGCGGCTTCTCGAACTTCGCCATCTCGTTCACGATCATCTCGATTCTCGCCGGCTGCCTGACGTCGTACTTCATCGCGTTCAACGACGGCGGCCCGGTCGCCGTCACGTGGGGCTGGCTGATCGTCGGCGGTTTCGTGGTTCTCATCGCGCTGGGCATGGGCGAGGTCGCCTCGTCGATGCCGACCGCCGGCGCGATCTACTACTGGTCGTCGAAACTCGGCTCGCCCGCGTGGGGCTGGTTCACCGGCTGGTTCAACCTGATCGGGCAGGTCGGCGTCACCGCGGCGATCGACTACGGCGCCGCGGTCTTCTGGACGTCGCTGATGAACCTCTGGTTCCCAAGCGTGGGCACCGACACCCACACGGTGTTCATCACGTTCAGCGCGATCATGGCGGCGCACCTGCTGCTCAACCTGAACGGCGTCCGCCTGCTGGGGTTGCTGAACTCCGTGTCGGCGTGGTGGCACATGGCCGGCGTCGCGGTGATCGTGTTCGTGCTCGCGATCGTCCCGGACCACCACCAGTCGGTCAGCTTCGTGTTCACGAAGACGCTCAACTCGTCGGGCTTCAGCGGGCACAACTTCTCGAGCCCGGCCTTCTGGTTCGTGTTCGGCATCGGCCTGCTGATGGCGCAGTACACGTACACGGGCTACGACGCGTCGGCGCACATGAGCGAAGAGACGCGGCAGGCGTCGCGGTCGGCGGCGATCGGCGTCGTCATGTCGGTCGTGATGTCGGTGATCTTCGGCTTCATCCTGCTCGTCGCGGTCACGTTCGCCGTGCCGGACGTCGCGGGGACGCTTGCCGCCGGAGCCTTCGACGTGAAGTACATCTGGCAGACGGCCCTTGGCAACAAGTGGGCCGAGTTCCTGCTGGTGATCGTCTGCGTCGCACAGTTCTTCTGCGGTGCGGCGTCGGTGACGGCCGCCTCGCGGATGATGTTCGCGTTCTCGCGCGACGGCGCGGTGCCGGGCAGGAAGTACTTCCGCAAGGTGAGCCGGAAGCACCGCGTGCCCGTCAACGCCGTGATCGCAATCGCAGGCACGTCGTGGGCGCTGATGCTGCCGACGCTCTGGAACGGGGCGATCGGTTACCTCGTCGGCACCTCGATCGCGGTGATCGGCCTCTACATCGCCTACGGCGTGCCGATCTATCTGCGCTGGCGCGCCGGCGACTCGTTCGAGCCGGGCGCGTGGTCGCTCGGAAAGCACTACAAGTGGGTCAACCCGATCGCGGTCGTGTGGATCGTGTTCATCGTGATCCTGTTCCTGCTGCCGACCGTGCCCACGGCGATCCCGTGGCACAGCGGCTTCGACTGGAACGTCGTCAACTACGCGCCGATCACGGTCGGCGCCGTACTGCTCGTCGTCGGCGCCTGGTGGATGGTGTCGGCGCGCAAGTGGTTCAAGGGCCCGGTCCGCGAAGGCACCGAAGAGGAGCTGGACCGGATCGAGGCCGAGTTCGAGACGGCCCCGGCCGCGCACCAGCCGACGGAGGCCTAGGCGCTGCGCTCGGAGAGAGGGGCGGGCGGTTTCCGCCCACCCCTCTCGACGGGTACTCTCGTTGGGTGAGCGACGTCCGCATCCTCTTCTGCCCCGTCTGAAGCGGCTATGACACACGGGCCGCGAGTCTCGCGGCCGAGATCACCGAGCGGACGGGGCGCGCCGCGACAGCGGTCGCCGGCAGGAAGAGCCAGTTCGACGTCTACGCGGGCGACACGCTGGTCTTCTCGAAGCAGGACGAAGGCCGCTTCCCCGAGCCGGCCGAGGTCATCGCGAAGCTCTAGGAACCTCTAGGCCGCGCGCACCGTCCGCCACGAGTCGAGCGTGATCCTGAGGATCACGAGCGTGATCGCGAGGCCGACGATCGGATCTGCCAGCCGCACGCCGGCGGCGACGGCGGCCGCGCTCACGACGACGCCGAGCGACACGAAGCCGTCGATCCGGGCATGGTTCCCGTCGGCCACGAGCGCAGCGCTCGCGAGCCGTCGGCCGGCGCGCAACCGCACCTGCGCCGCAATCTCGTTGCCGAGGAAGCCGATCGCGCCGGCCGCGGCAAGCGCCCACAGGTGCGTCAGGTGCTGCGGGTGGATGAACCGCTGGATCGTCTCGTACAGCGCGACGCAGGCGCTGACGAAGATCGCGAGCACGACGCCGAGCCCGCCGAGCCGTTCGCCCCGCGCCGACCGGAGGAAGAACGCGATTCCGAGCGGCACCGCGGTCAGAGCGTCGCCGGCGTTGTGGATCAGGTCGGCGAGCAGCGCGACCGAGCTCGAGAGCACGAAGACGGCGACCTGCGCCGCAGCGGTCACGCCGAGCACGAGCAGGCTGATCGACACCGCCTTGACGCCCGCACGCGAGCGGACGATCGAGCGGTCGACGAGGCCGTGCGAATGACCGTGATCGTGATCGTGCCCGTCGTCGTGGTGGTGATGCGAATGGCTCATGACGCGGCCCTCGCAAGGACGTAGCGCAGACGCTCGAGCCGTCGCATCCCGGACTCGATCGGGCCGGTCTCGACGACGTCGAGGCCGACGTCCGGGAGACGCTCTGCGACTGCATCGAGATCGAAATGGACCTGATGGCCTTGCGGGGCGTGCATCGTCCGCTTGCGGTCCTCCTGCGGCCCGCCGATGTCGACTGCGAGCAGCCGGCCGCCGGGCTTCAGCACGCGGCGAATCTCCTGCGCGGAGCTCCGCAGCACGTCGTGCGGAAGATGATGGAAGACGAGCGTGCTCAGCACGAGGTCGAACGACGCGTCGGGGAAGGGCAAGTTCTCTCCCCCTGCGGTCTCGAACGCGACGTCGACGCGCGCGCGGCGGGCCTTCTTGCGCGCGCGGGCGAGCAGCTCCGACGACGGATCGACGCCGGTCACCGCGCCCGACTCACCGACGCGCCGAGCCGCCGCGATTGCGAGCGTGCCCGTCCCGCACCCGATGTCGAGGACCGACTCGCCGGCCGTGAGGCGGGCGAGGTCGAGCTGCCGCTCTCGAAAGGCACGTTCGCGGCCGCGCGACGCGACCCAGAGCTTCAGGTCGTAGCGCAGTGGGCCGGGCATCGGACGCGCGGGCGCGTGGTCCGTCGTCGAAGTCGTCATTGCCGTCTCCTTTGCGGCGCGAGGCCGCGGACGAGAGTGTCGACGACCGCGGGCAGCCGCTCGACGAGAGGCGGCCCCGGTCCCAGGTGGCCGGTGAACACGAGCGTGGCCGTCGCGCCGATCAGCAGATCTGCCGCGGCACCCGGATCGGCGGGCGCAAGCCGTCCCGCCTGCTGCTCGGCCGCGAGGTACGCGACGACCGTGTCGCGGATCTGCTTGCCGCCGAGCGGCTCGTCCGGCCGGTGGATCGCAGCCATGAAGCGGTGCAGCAGCTCGGGCTCGGCGAGTAGCGAGCCGACGATCGGCAGCGCGACCGTGTGCAGGTCGTAGAGCGACCGAGCGAGGAGCCGCAGGTTCGCCTCGACCGCACCCGTGCCCGGCTCGGGCAGCGCCGCGCGAAGCTCCGCGACGAGACGGGTGAACCGGCGGACGAGCGCGGTGAGGAGCAGCTCGTTCTTGTCGGCGAAGTAGTTGTAGAGCACCCCGTCGGAGACGCCTGCGGCGCGGGCGATGTCGCGCGTGGTGATCGCGGCGACCCGACGCTCGGAGAGGAGTGTCTCGGCCGCGTCGACCAGCTGCGCGCGCAGCGCGGCGGCCGGGTCGCCGGTCGTGCCGGCGACCGCCTTCGCGCGTCTAGGAGACACGACGTGAGCGCCTGTTCATGATCACGCGCTCATGATAACAGGCCCGCCGGCAGCTCAACCGGGCCGCTGCCGCCCGGCGCATCGGGCATGGATAGACGGTTGAAACGGACGCGACCACGCCGTATCGTGCGCATCCCGACGGCATGGAGTACACGGGACCCAACGAGGAAGCCGAGACCCGCACACACGACCCTGCCGACGTCGCCGCGCTGCTCCTCGCCGCAGCGCTCGTCATGTGGCTCGTCACGATCGATCGAATGCGCGGCATGGACGCGGGGCCGGGAACCGATCCCGGGGCGATCGGCTGGTTCGTCGGCACCTGGGTGACGATGATGGCGGCGATGATGTTGCCGTCGGTCGCACCGATGGCGCTCCTGTTCGCCAAGGTGAGCCGTGAACGCGGCCGCCGGAACGGAGAGCACATCCCGACGTGGATCTTCCTCAGCGGCTACTTCGCCGCGTGGACGGCGTACGGGCTCGCCGCGTACGGCCTCTACAGAGCGATCCGCGCGCTCGATCTCCACTTCCTCGCCTGGAGCCACCAGGGGCCGCTCGTCGCCGGCTTCGCTCTCGTGGCCGCCGGCGTCTACCAGTTCACGCCGCTCAAGCGGATCTGCCTGCGCCACTGCCGCTCGCCGTTGCACTTCGTCCTCGGCGGTTGGCGCAGCGGCAAGGCCGGCGCGGCACGCATGGGGATCGAGCACGGGGCGTTCTGCGTCGGCTGCTGCTGGGGGCTGATGCTGATCCTCTTCGCCCTCGGAGCGATGAGCCTCGTCTGGATGGGCGTCGTCGCCGGCCTGATCTTCGCGGAGAAGGTGCTTCCCTTCGGACACCGGCCGACCCGGGTGATCGCGGTCGCGCTCGTCGCCGGCGGGATCTGGGTCGCCGCCGCACCGGGCAGCGTCCCCGGCCTGACGCAGCCGGGCTCTACGCCTTCGCAGCAGATGAAGATGCCGTGACGGCGCGCGTTCGAGATCAGCGGGTTCTGGCGAAGCGCCGGACGGCGGCCAGCAGCTCCGTGGTCTTCTCGGTCACGTCGTCTGCGTCGCCCGAGGCAAGCGCGCCCGCGACGCAATGGCGAACGTGGTCGTCGAGCACCTTGTACGCGAGCGACTCGAGCGCGGTGTTGACGGCCGCGATCTGGGTCAGGATGTCGATGCAGTACCGGTCGTCCTCGACCATCTTCTCGATCCCGCGCACCTGGCCCTCGATCCGGTGCAGACGCTTGACGACCGCTTGCTTGTCGGCGCTGTAGCCGTGCGTCTTCGTCTCGGTCTCGCTCACGCGGAGGCCCGTTCGCGGTCGGAGTGGAATCGGCGCAGACGCAGCGAGTTCGAGACGACGAACAGGCTCGAGAAGGCCATGGCCGCGGCGGCGATGATCGGATTCAGCAGGCCGGATACGGCGAGCGGGATCGCAGCGACGTTGTAGGCGAAGGCCCAGAAGAGGTTGCCCTTGATCGTCTTCAGGGTCTTGCGTGCAAGCCGGATCGCGTCGGCGGCGGCACGCAGGTCGCCGGAGACGAGGGTCAGGTCGGATGCCTCGATCGCGACGTCGGTGCCGGTGCCGATGGCGAGCCCGAGATCGGCCTGTGCGAGCGCCGGCGCATCGTTGATGCCGTCGCCGACCATCGCGACGACCTCGCCGCTCTCCTGCAGGCGCTTCACCTCGGCCGCCTTCTCGTCCGGGTAGACCTCGGCGAGAACCCTCTCGATGCCGACCTCCGCCGCAATCCGCTCGGCGGTCTCGCGGTTGTCACCGGTCATGAGTACCGGCGTCAGGCCGAGCCGCTTCAGCTCGGCGACCGCCTCCCGGCTCGTCTCCTTGACGGTGTCGGCGACGACGAGCCGAGCGACCTCCTCGCCGTCGACGCGCACGGAGATAGCGACGCTGCCGCGGCCGACGGCGACCGTCCGACCCTCCACGACGCCGGTGACGCCGATTCCCGGCTCGTTGCGAAACTCCGCCACTGACGGAAGCGCGCCGAGCTCCGCCCTCGCGGCAGCTGCAACGGCCTGAGCGATCGGGTGCTCGGACGCCGACTCCACGGCCCCTGCCAGCCGGAGAACGTCGGACCGGGTCGCGCCGTTCAGGGTCACGACGTCGGCCAGCGTCATCTTCCCCTCGGTGACGGTGCCCGTCTTGTCGAGCACGATCGTTGTCACCTTGCGCGTCGACTCGAGCACCTCGGGCCCCTTGATCAGGATCCCGAGCTGGGCGCCGCGGCCGGTGCCGACCATCAGCGCGGTCGGCGTCGCGAGACCGAGAGCGCAAGGGCAGGCAATGATCAGGACGGCGACCGCGGCCGTGAACGCGGCGCCGGCATCGCCGGTGAAGATCAGCCAACCGGCAAGGGTCGCCAACGAGAGCGCGATCACGATCGGGACGAACACGCCGGAGACGCGGTCTGCCAGCCGCTGGATCTGCGCTTTGCCGGTCTGCGCGTCCTCGACCAGTCTCGCGATCTGCGCGAACGCCGTGTCGGCGCCCACACCGGTGGCACGAACGACGAGGCGGCCGTGCGCATTCAGGGTCGCACCTGCAACCTTGGCGCCCGGCTCGACGTCGACCGGCACCGACTCTCCGGTCAGCATCGACTGGTCGACGGCCGAGGCACCCTGCTCGACGATGCCGTCGGTGGCGATCTTCTCGCCCGGCCGCACGACGAACAGATCGCCGACGGCGAGCTCGGCGACCGGGACCTCGACCTCCTCGCCGTCTCGCAGCACGCGCGCGCTCTTGGCGCCGAGCTGGAGCAGCGCGCGGATCGCCGCACCCGACCGACGGCGGGCGCGCGCCTCGAAGTAGCGGCCGAGCAGGATCAGCGCAGTGATCACCGCGCCGACCTCGAAGTACGTGTCGGCGGCGAGGCCGCCGACGAGCACGACCGCCGACCAGATGAACGCGGCCAGCGTCCCGAGCGAGATCAGCGTGTCCATCGTCGCATTACCGTGACGGGCGTTCTTCGCCGCAGCGCGGTGGAAGCCGAGCCCGCACCAGAGGATCACCGGCGCGGAGAGCGCGAAAGCGACCCACTCCCAGCCGCCGAAGCGCGCCGGAGGCACCATCGCGAGCACGACCAGCGGCACGCTCAACACCACGGCGACGGCGAGGCGAAGCCGCAGCGGCCGCGTCGGGTCATCGTCCTCTCCGCGGGCGTGTGGCAGCGCGGCGGTGTAGCCGGTCGCCTCGACCGCCTCGATCAGGTCGGCAACGGCGATGCGCGCAGGATCGAACGAGACCGCCGCCTCCTCGGTGGCGAAGTTGACCGACGCCGTGACCCCGTCGAGCTTGTTCAGCTTGCGCTCGACACGCACGGCGCAGGAGGCGCACGTCATGCCGCCGATCTCCAGGCGCAGCCGCTCGGCGTCCGCGACGAGCGCGCGCACGCGCTCGTCCGTCTCCTCGCGCCTTGTCGCCGAGACGGCCATCAGGCCGCCTCGTACCCGGCCTCGTCGATCGCCGCCCGCAGCTTCGTGTCGTCGAGCTCGCTGCCAACGACAATGACGCGCTTGGACTCGAGGTCGACGTCTACCGACTCGACGCCGGCTACCGCCGACAGCTCTTCGCTCACCGCCCGCTCGCAGTGGCCGCAGTGCATGCCTGCGACGGTGTAGGTCAGGGTCTCGCTCATGGAATCTCCTTTCGCTCGTTGTCGAGCCTAGCATACCCCCCATGGGTATTAATTACTGATTCGGCCGCGACGAGCGTTGCGAGTTCGCTACGTGTGGTGCGAGGCATGGTCGGCCGGCCGTTCCACGCCGGGAGGCGTCTTCGTATCGCCGCCGGACATGGCCGGGCCGATCACCAGCGACGAGAAGGCGAACATCGCCGCGAAGACCGCGAGCGCGAGCGCCGGCGCACGCCAGCTGCCGAAGCGCCGGTGTAGGCGCAACAGGAACGGCACGGCAGCGACGAAGCCGATCGCGGCGAAGAGCGCCTGCCCGCCGGCGCCGACAAGGAGCGCTGCACCGGCGAGCGGCCCGACGTGGTGCAGCACATGGGGCAGCAGCCCTGTGAAACCGCCCCAGAGAGCGACGATGCCGCTCCAGGTGCGCGCGCGGAACGAACGGGACTCGACGGTGACGACGGTCATGGCCTCCGCCCCCTCGTGTCGCTGCCGCCGACACGCGCGCGCAGCAGCGCAGGCGTCGCTTCGGGCCGACGCGCAGAGTCGCGGTGCCCGAGCTGTCGCAGGCGCGGCACGAACCGTGGCAGCTCAACCGCGTATGCCTGCCACTCGGGGCCGAACTCGGCGGCGACCTCGCGCTCCTCACGGATCGCGAGCTTGCGGTAGACGACGAGCAGCACCGGGAACATCAGCAGGGTCGCGAACGTCGGCCACTGGAGCAGGAAGCCGACCATGATCAGCATGAAGCCAGCGTACTGCGGGTGGCGAACGTCCGCATACGGACCCGTCGTCGCCAGCCGGTGCGCCTTCTGTGCCTCGTAGAGGTGCTTCCAGCCGGCGGCGATCAACCAGAAGCCGCCGCCGATGAACACGTAGCTCGCAAGGTGGAACGGGCTCACGTGCGCGTCGCCCTTCCAGCCGATCAGGTCGTTCCAGAGATGGCCCGAGTTGTGCGAGAGGTTCACTCCTGGGATCAGGCCCGATAGTGGGCCCGACAGCAGGTACACGGTCAGCGGATAGCCGTACATCTCCGTGAAGAGAGCGACGACGAAGGCCGAGAAACCGCCGAGGGCGCGCCAGTCTCTCTTCGACTGGGGGTGGAAGAAGCTGGCCGCGAAGAAGATGATGAGCAGCGAGTTGAAGACGACCAGGAACCAGAGGCCGTAGCCGTAGCCGGTCATCGCGAGTCTCCTCCGTCACCTTCGACCATGAGCGTGCCGTGGAGCACACCCATCTGGCAGGTGAACTCGTACTCACCGGGCTCCCGCGGCAGGAGCTCGACGAGGACGTCCTGGTACGGAGGCAGCATCGCGCTCTTGCCGAACGCGGGGAAGACGACCCGTTCGGAGCAGCGCGCCGTCTCCTCGCGGTAGAACACGATGCGCACCGGCTCGCCGGCACGGCCGTAGATCGTGTCGGGGTCGTAACCGCCGCGAACACGGACGCGTGTCGCCGGCGCGTGAAAGCGGCTGCGCGCGCTGCCGCTCCTAAACGCGCTCAGCGCGGCGATCATCGTCGACCTCCTTCGGGCCCTGGCGCGCGGCGATCTCCTGGTCGAGCTCGTCGCGCCGTCGGCGAAGCTCGCCGAGCGACGACGGCTCCTGGGCACCGTTCGAGCCGTGCGCGTGGCCGCCGTGGCCGCCACGCATCATGAAGAACATCATCAGCGGGCAGGCGAGGATGAGGAGAAGAAGCAGGTACTGGCTCATCGGACACTCCTTTCTTCGACATCCTCCAAGATGGGGCGGCGCTGTGAAGAACCGACGAAGTTGACCTGTTGGTTTGATGTGGATGCGGCGCGGGTCCCCGCCGGGAAGGTCGGCTAGCGCCTCAGCGCCGGCAGAAGCACGCGGAAGCGAGAGCCCTCGCCGGGCGTGCTGTCGACGTCGACGCGCCCGTCGTGGGCGCGCACGAGCTCACGGACGATCGAGAGCCCGATGCCGGCGCCGCCGGTCGCGCGAGAGCGAGAGCGGTCGCCGCGCCAGAAGCGGGTGAAGATGTGCCGCAAGTCCTCCGGCGCGATCCCGACGCCGGTGTCGCCGACTTCGAGCACCGCATCCTCCTGCTCCTGCCTGACGACGAGCCGCACCTCGCCGGCCTCCGTGTAGCGGAGCGCGTTCGCGACGAGGTTGGTGGCGATCTGCTCGAGCCGATCGCGGTCACCCAGCACGACGGCAGGCTCGGTCTCGACGACGAGGCGCACGCCGCTGTCGCGGAAACGCAGCTCGAATGACGCGGCGACGGCCTGCGCGACTTCGGCAAGATCGACAGGGCGCTTATCGAGCAGCATCCCCGGCCGCTCCGCGTCGGCGAGCCGGGCGAGGTCGTCGAGCAGTCGGGTCAGTCGCAGCGCCTCGTCGTGCATGGCGTCGAGGTTGTCCGGCCCTTCGAGCACGCCGTCCTGTGCCGCCTCGATGCGTGACAGCAGCGCGTTCACCGGCGTTCTCAGCTCGTGCGCGAGATCGGCGGCGTTGGCCTTGCGGATCTCCTCCTCGTGCTCGAGTGTCTCGGCGAGCCGGTTCAGTGCGCGTCCGAGCGCGATCATCTCGGCGGAGCCGCGCGACTCGACCCGAACGTCGAGCGCGCCGTGCTCCATCCGTTCGGCCGTCTGACGAAGACGCCGTAGCGGCCGGGTCAGCGTCTCCGCAAGCACGAACGCGATCAGCAGCGCGGCGGCGATGGCGACTGCCCCACTGATCAGGTGAAGCCGGTCGAGCGACCTTCTGAGATCCCGCTCCTCCGGCGTGTAGAGCCCGCCCGACGCCGGGGAGATCGTGACGGTGCCGACGCGCCGCGAGCCGATGACGAGCGGGGCCTCGGCGCGAACACCGCGCAGCGGGTCCGTCAAGACGACAACGCGGCCGCCGGACCGCACCTCGGCGTGAAGGTCGTCGAGCGCGGCGAGGTGACGCAGCGTCAGCTGTGCCCGCGGCCAGCTTCCTGCCTCAGCGTGGACGGCGGCGGCAACGTCGGCGAAGTGCTGCGCGGAGCGCTCGAGCCGCGCGTGCGCGCTTCTCGACAGTCGCGGCTTGAGGCCGACGTCGCCGAGGACGATCGCAACCCCGATTGCGAGGGCGGCGACGGCGACGAGAGCGAGCGCCAGGCGCGGCCTCAGGCCGAGCCGGCTCATCGCCGCGCGAGCCGGTAGCCGACGCCGAAGACCGTCTCGACGTAGCGTGGCTGCTTCGGGTCGGGCTCGATCTTCTTCCGGAGGTTCTTCACGTGCGCGTCGATCGTGCGCTCGTAGCCCTCGTACTCGTAGCCCTGAACGTGGTTGATCAGCTCGAAGCGCGAGTACGCGCGTCCGGGGTAGCGTGCAAGCGTCTGCAGCAGCTTGTATTCGTTCGGCGTCAGCTCGACCGGCTCGCCGTCGCGTCGTACCTCGTGCTGGACGGTGTCGATCTCCAGGGCGCCCCCGTCGAAGGAGAGAAGCTCGACGAGCGGTTGGTCTCCGCCGTGGGTGCGCCGGAGGATGGCGCGCACGCGGGCGACGAGCTCACGCGGCGAGAAGGGCTTTGTCAGGTAGTCGTCGGCGCCGATCGCAAGACCGGTGACCCGCTCGTCCTCGGCCGCCTTCGCGGTCAGCATCAGGATCGGCACGTCCGACCGCTCACGGATTTCGCGGCACACGTCCTCTCCGGAGCGGTCCGGAAGCATCAAGTCGAGGACGATCAGGCCCGGCTTGACGCGCTCCGCGAGGGCAAGCCCTTCGCCGGCGGTGCCCGCCACGTAGACGAGGTAGCCGTCCTTCTCGAGGTAGGCGCGAACGACCTCCTGCACAGACGGGTCGTCGTCGACGACGACGATCTTCTTGTTGGGTTGACCGTCCACCTCTCGAAGATGTCCTCCAGCTTGTGAAGTTCGGATGAAGTTTGGCCCGGCATGCGGCGAGGCGCATCCGTATGAATCCGCTGAGTCCCTCCGGAGCCCAGACGCCGCCTCGCGTGGGCGACGTCTGGTGCCTTCAGGGATCAGCTACGAGCTCGGAATGTCTGCGAGCAGCTTCGCCGGCTCGACATACATCGCTCGCGCCGGCGGAAGCCAGTAGTCGCGATACCAGAGCACCTTGCCCTTGTCGATGAGGGCGAAGGCGTGCCCCGGCGTGTCGCTGTGCATCCCCTGACCAAGAGTGTTGAACGCCTCGGACATCGTCCGGTCGTCGTCGGCGATCATCGGCGTCGTGATCCCGTACTGCGAGATCGCCTGCCTGAGATCGCCGGACGTGTCCGGTGTGATCGAGATCAACTGGATCCCGCGCTTGTAGAGCTCTGCACCGAATCCTTCGAGCCCCTTGATCTGCTCGAAGCACGCCTGGCACATGACGCCTTCGGAGAAGAAGAGCAGCGTCTTCTTGCCGTATACGGACTTGGAGCTGATCGGTTGGTCGGTCTCGACGTTCCGCTCCGAGAAGGCGGGGACGGACGAGCCGACCGGGAGGCCGGCACCCTGGTCGGCGCCGATGCTCATCGCGTGCGCGGCGCCGGGGGACGATGCCTTCTTGTTGAACGCGCCCGGCAAGACGAAGCTCGCAGCCACAACGGCGATCACGGCGGCCGCGACCGCCGCCCCTTTCCAGCTGCGCCAGAAGGAGCTAGACGCCTTCGACCTTCTCTGCGGCACGGAGGCCCGTTCGGCACGACGAGCTGCCTTGACCTTCCTTTGGCTCATTGCTTTCACCTCTTCTCCGGATGACTGCGTAGGCGAAGCCGCCGACGAGCAGCAGCAGGATCGGCAGCGAGACGACGTTCGGGACGCCGTCGACGTAGCCGGCGATGGAGCGCATCCACGAGCCCATTTCCTTCTGGAAGCCGGGAGCCGTGTCGGAGTTACCGGTCAGCGCCAGCGCGATGAACAAGGACCCGAAGCCGGCAAAGATGGTGGCGCCCGACAACTTCATGACGCCGATTCGCTTCGTGTGCGCACCGAGTCGCAGCGTCACCTTCGGATCCTTGACCCGCTTCTTCGCCTCCCCGTAGAGCAACGCGAGCGGAATCAGCGGCACCATCATCCCCGCGACGTAGGCGCCGCCGAGGAGGAGACCGCCGGCCACCGTGCCGCTTGTCGCCGACAGAGCGATTGCACCTGCCAACACCGGGGCGCAACAGGCGGTCGCACCGCCCGAGAAGACGCCGAGCCCGAACACCGACAACGTCGAGCCCGTCATCCTCGGCTGCGGGACGTCGATCGGCAGCATCGTCCCGCGCCAGAGCGCGACGGCGACACCGATCATCATCAGGCCGCCCAGGGTGAACATCTGCGGGTGCCACTTGGAGACGTACGAAGCGAGGGCGGCGGCGCCGAGCGTGATCGGCAAGACGACGAGCGACACACCGGCGACGTAGACGGCAGTGAGTTGCGCGACGCGCATCCGCCGTCCGCCGCCGATCGCAGCGAGGTAGGCGGGCATCATCACTCCCGCGCAGCAGGGTGCGAAGAACGCGACCATTCCGGCCGCGAAGGCCGCCGCCAGCGAGCCGGCCATCAGCAGGTCGCTCAGAGTGCCAGCTCCTTCCGCAGCCGCTTCTCGGAGAGGCGGCCGTACGCGATGACGCGCTCGCCGTCGGTGAGCACGGG
>Ga0315281_10006214_pt1 | contig 17026 bp, 15 predicted proteins | sample YL17G07_0_MG_FD_204540 | JGI IMG/M metagenome (GOLD analysis project Ga0315281, IMG submission 204540) | Sediment microbial communities from Yellowstone Lake, YNP, Wyoming, USA - YL17G07_0 | ecosystem: Environmental > Aquatic > Freshwater > Lake > Sediment | place: USA: Wyoming | collected...
ACAGCAAGCAATTGTTACAATTGACTCACTCCCCAATTTTCTACTTTCCTCAACTTTTCCTCTCATAACTATCTCCTTGCCAAAATTAATGAGTATTAAATTAAGAATCTATAAATTTATTTTTCGCCAACCAATTCGGTAACGTTAAAAAATGTAAGAAAAATAAACCACAGAAATCCATATTTGTCAATATTTAAATTCACAACTGTCCCAACGTTTATGATAGAGAGTGCTGTAACATGTTAAATATATTGAAAGTTTAGGCCATGATGTTTTTTATCGATTTTAATGGTTAGTGAAATTTCACTCTGTTAAAAATCAAGTAGTTACATGCTTTTCCTCTCTGATTTTAGAAACGTTGGGACAGTACTGATTTAAATTGGACATAATATTTGTGATTTTTGTATGCATGCTTAAAATGTGGTGGCTTGCTTCTTTTAATATCCATATTTCAACCAGTAATCGTTACTTTTCAGAGTTATGTTGAAGTGAAGACTTGTAGGTGCTATACGTAACATGTCCTGCATTAAATTGGCCTTGTGGTCGGAAGGATTTGGGAAAAATGAGGACTCCTTCCTGTAACCTATTAACAGCCATTTCGGAAAGGCATGCTTGATTTCAATTGTTAATCATTGTTGGTCTTCTTTTCTTGACCACTCACTCACCCTTTCGTATAATCTATTCACCCCGAACTGATTCTTCCTTATTACAAGGGGTTAGGGAATAGGATAGAGATGTATACCGATTTCTATCAATTTTCAGAAAAACCTTTTGAGGACAACCCAGATCCCAAATTTCTTTACTTGACCCCAAGCTACCAGGAGGCATTGGCATCTATCTTGACTTGGATTAGGGAGGGTCATGGGTTTTCTGCCATAACAGGAGAAGCAGGCACAGGAAAAACCTATTTCATTCATGCCTTGGTAAACCATGTCGATGAAAGAGTGAAAACCATTATTATTTTGAATCCCACCATCACATTTAAAGAATTATTGAAGCAAATCCTTTTGGAATTGAACCAGGCGGTTCGAGAAAAGACCGAAACAGCTCTTTTTCATCAATTCAAAAGATTTTTAGACCAGCTTATGACCGAAGGCGAGACCTTGCTAATCATCTTTGATGAGGCTCAGGGTCTTAACGATCAAACCTTGGAAGGCATTGCGAGATTTCTTGATCTGACATCGGAGCCGATTCGGATCATCTTTGTAGGGCAGCATCATTTTGATGAAAGACTTAGCTCCCCGGGTCTCGGCAAGCTTGGAAAAAGCATAAAGATCAAACACCGAATTAAATCCTTCACTGAAGTGGAGTCTCGTGGGTATATCGACCATAGACTTAGGTTAGTTGGAAGTACGTCTCAAATATTCACTCCAAAAGCCATCTCTATGATTTGCTCTTATACCCAAGGAATCCCAAGTTTGATCAATCATGTCTGTGATAATGCATTCCGGGTCGGTTTCACTATGAACCAGGGAAAAATCGATATTGATATCATAGAGGAAGTTATTCAGAATTTAGCGGGCCCAGGGGTGCCCCCAAAGATCCTGCGATCCTTTCACCCTGTTAGACAGATTCGGTGGTTTCCTATCCGATTTCCCACTTCCTTCAAAAGGGTTTCAATTGCCATCCTCTTTTTAGTTTTCCTGGGGGGGGTATTTTTTCTATTTTATGAATATCTTGGACGAGGATCCATGAAGATACAGGGGATAAAGTCTTTCATTGAGAGTAAGTTGGCTATGAAACCATTTACCCACAAACCCTCCGCCGAGGGAACAATAGAAAGCATATTAACAAAAGACAGAACTCTACCATCAGATGAATCGAAACTTACCCAACCTGAATCCTCGTCTGTTCATCGAGACGCTGTTTTTCTTACTCCTGGGAAGGGAAAACAACAACTTATAGAAGTCAAAGTTGTAGAAAGAGGAGAATTTCTTTTCTCGTTAGCAAAAAAATATTATCACATGGCCAACACAACCCTTATGGCCCTTATCTTAGACTGCAACCCGGAGATTACCAATGCCAACCTTATTATATTAAACCAAAAGATAAAGATACCCAAAATCACAGAGGAATTACTAATCATACAATACCCTGAGCATACTTATAAGATTCATGTTGGAACTTTTCAGAACTCTATCTTCGTCAGATTTTATAGGAATGAACCAGTATTGAAGGGAAAAGTAGTAGAGATCTTTCCCCGAAAAGTATCCCCCCAAGAAACCTGGTATCGGGTGGTGGTTGGACCATTTGCTCACAAAGATGATTGCTTGAAAGTGATAGATCAACTTAAAGGGAAAGGACTCTTGCCTGTTTTCGGGGGAATTCTCAAAATGGAATGATATGGTAGCAGATCCAGACATCCCAGGCAGAAGTGGCCCTGCCTTTTTATCTCCACATTTCAAACGACAATCTTCAATATTCAATGCTAACTGGTATTGCAGATAAGTAGATGTTATTCGCATCCCTCTTTCTTGCTGACTCCGAATAAGCGTCATTCTGTTGCGAAGTTGCAGAATGACACTTGAAGGACTAAGCCGCATGTCGCAAGCTATGGCGATTCAATCATATCTTCTTTGTTTTTTCTATCGACAAGCAGGTGAGTAAAGAGCCTTGTTGCCCCTTTTGTACCGATACTGGTCAGTCATGGGCGCCAACATCGTTATAGATTGGCCTACTGATGATCGGGAAGGATAGGAATGCACGATTTTAGGCAATAGGAGGGCATGGCGAAGCAGAGCATTCTTTTCGCAGGAAACCGGAGATATATTTTTTACCTTGGGAACAATACTCATCTGCGTAACTCCGGTGGGTTATTGCACCGATAAGGGAGTAACAGCGCTATCCTGAACATCCTTCCTTTCTGACAGACCGGACAACGGGTGACATCGATCCCGCAGATTCTGTGCAACTGTTCCTGCCAGGTCTCCTGCCTGATGGTTTCTTTTGTTACGGTTTTACGACCACCGAGGATTTTGCGACATAATGCGATGTTGCCTTTGCGGTTTCTATTTGCCAGGAGACCGAAGTGGCGTATCCGTACATACCGAGCGGGCAAAACATGAAGAAGGAATCTTCTGATAAACTCGTTTGCCTTGAGCGTCATGGTCTTTTGGCGGTTATCCTCTGCATAATCACGCCATAAGAAGGAAACATTGCCGTCCCGGACGGCGAGGATGCGGTTATTGCTGATGGCGATCCTATGGGTATATCTGCCGAGGTACTGAAGTACCCCCTTGGCGCCATCGAAGGGCGGTTTGCAATAGACGACCCACTTCTTATGGTAGAGCTGTCTTCTGAAGGCGTCGAAGTTGCCGGGATACTTGAGATGACTGATACTGCCGGGGAATGCGAGCTCTCCCCTTTTGAAGTGATTATTGAGGAGGTCAAGGAACTTGCCTCTGAACAACGCCGACATGACCCTAACGGGAAGTAAGAAGCCTTTGCGGCATGGCACCCAGCGGCCCCCGTCAGGGGATAGCCCGCCACCAGTAACAATACAGTGGACGTGGGGATGATCCATGAGGTTCTGACCCCAGGTATGCAGAATGCCGATAACCCCAATCGTTGCACCGATATGCTTCGGGTTATTTGCGAGTTCCGCGAGCGTCTCGGATGCGGAGCGAAAAAGCAGATCGTACATGGCCTTCCGGTTCATTGAAACCAGGGGATTAAGTTCTGATGGGATGGTGAAGACCACATGGAAATACTGGATGGGAAGGAGGTCCTCGCTGCGGGCCTCGATCCATCTCTCTTTCCTTAAGGTCTGACATTTGGGGCAGTGCCGGTTCCTGCAGGAGTTATACGATATTTCCAGATGGCCGCAGTTGTCGCACTTATCCTTATGGCCGCCAAGGACAGCGGTTCTGCATACCTCGATGGCACGCATGACCCGCCAATCATTGCGGGACAACCTATGGGATTCTCTATACGCAGGGCCGTGTTGACGGAAAATGTCCGCAACCTCAAGGCCGCCAGATGTTCGCATCCGCTTTCTGGGTTACGAAACCTGTTTGGCTGCTCTATCGAGGGGACTGATGACTTGGGCCAAGTTCAGCCGACTGACATGCAGATAGACGGTGGTCGTTGTGGGAGACCTGTGGCCAAGAAGCAGTTGGACATGGTGGAGGCTCGTTCCCGCTTCAATCAGGTGGGTGGCGAAGCTGTGCCTTAACGTATGTACGCTGGCTGGTTTTGTGATGCCGGCACGCTTTCTTGCAGCATAAAACATTAACTGTATCGAATGTGTGGATAGGTGGTCATCCTTTTTTGCCCCTTCAAACAACCACTCCGTGGGGCGATATTTCCGCCAGTATTGTCTCAAATGCTCAAGGGCCGTCTGGGACAAGATGGAGTAACGGTCATTGCCCCCTTTGCCCTGTCTTACCCTTACCATCATCCTTTTGCTATCGATATCGGTCATCTTAAGACGTGCCGTTTCGCTTACCCTCAGTCCCGATGAATACGTGATCATCAGAATCGCCTTGTGCTTGAGGTTCGTGGTGACCGAAAAGAGGGATTCCACCTCTGAGATATCCAGAACAACAGGGAGCTTCCTTTTCCTTTTGGGACACTTGATCTTCTCCACCACCCATTCGCGTTTCAGTGTCGTTCTGTATAAAAATTTAAGGGCAGCGACATAGAACCGGAATGTCCCATCGGACAGATGTCGTTCCTTCATAAGGTAAAGCATGTACTCTTTGAGTTCGCCTCGCCCCAGTTCCTTGGGCGACCTGTTAAAGTATTTTGCAAAGTTGCTCACTTCTCTCAGGTATGTCTTTTGCGTCCTTGGTGTGGCTCCTCTCAACTGAAGGTCTACAAGCATCTGATCTCTCAACTTTCCCATAATACAACCTCCTTTGTTAATAGATTCCCGCCGGCTCATTCCGACGGTATGGCAAAAGAAATTGTATTGAGATTCGACTTGATCAGCAAGCACCAATGAAAAATCCAGCTTGAATAGGCTGAGGGAATAGCTTATCTTGAACAAACAAAGGCTGGGTAGCAAGGACCACCGCGCAGCGGTTTAGTTCTCCTACCAGTAATCGTTGACCTCCAGGGTTATCTTAGGTGGTAGACTTGTAGGTGAAAGCGGTAAGTTGGTGTTTTGATCGGCAGGATTTGGGAAAAAAGAGGAGTACTTCCTGGAAGCGTGATTTCTAAATCTCACTACACAATGCAACATTTCGAATGGAAATTGATAAAAAGCACACCCGGGTATGGGATGACTGCTATCCTCACAATTTATGTTGACTTTCTCATTGGAATAAATTATTTCCCAGATAAGCCTCGAACATCGGCAAAGAAATACAAAGGGAGAAGAACAAAATGAAGGTGGTCGCATTTGACGATACTCCAAGAAAGGACGGCAATGCAGCCCCAAAGCAGGTTTTTATCAAAAAAAAACTTATCAAGCTGATGACCATGGCAATTAAATTATTTAAAGCAAGGACCGGGAAGTTACCAATCATTTGTATCTTTGGCCGCGATGATTTGAAATTAGTCACTCCAATATGGGAAGACCATGAGGAGAAAGGACTCGATTGCCGATGTTATCCTTCTGATTCTAACTTCGAACAAGTTCTCATACAGGATAGGCCACATGTCATTATAACGATTGGTAATCTTTCTTCCTACCCTAACCTAATAAGAGCTCCTTTCGAGATTCGAAAGAGATGGATCCATTATGATATCCTGCCAGACCTAAGTCAGGTTGGTGTAGATGCTTACAACTGCTATTTAACAAATATATTTAACGATCAGGGAGCGGATGACAATCCCCTTGTTACCGTTTTTACCCCCGCCTACAAAACTGGAGAAAAAATCTATCGGCCATTCCTATCCCTCAAGGAACAGACCTATACCAATTGGGAATGGATAATAGTGGATGACTCAGATGATGATGAAAAAACATTTAACATGTTAAGTAACCTTGCAAAGAAAGATCATAGAATACAGGTCTTTAAGCCATGGGAGCACTCAGGAATCATAGGTAAGATAAAGAACTGGGCCTGTAGCCTTGGAAAGGGCCATATACTCGTAGAACTGGACCATGATGATGAATTGACCGATTATGCCCTCTGTTATGTTGTAAAGGGTTTTAAACAGTTCCCGGAGGCCGGGTTCCTGTATACGGACTGTGCTGAGATTTTTGAGGACGGTACAAATTTCACCTACAGGGAGGGCTGGGCCTTCGGGTATGGTTCCTATACCGATGTTGAATATAAGGGCAAGCTGTATAAGTCAGGGAATGCCCCTAACATAAATGCTAGGACGATTCGGCATATTATTTCAACTCCTAACCATATCCGGGCTTGGAGAAAGTCTTTTTATGAATCGATAGGGGGTCATAATAAGGAGCTTCATGTTGCAGACGACTATGAGATAATGGTCAGGACTTTTCTTAAGACCCGGATGGTGCGGGTTCCTAAGCTGTGCTGCTTACAGCATATTGGTAACACTACGCAGCAAGTAAGGAATAGGGATATACATAGACATGTAAGATCCATTAGGGTTCATTATGATAGGATAATCCATGACCGGTTCATTGAACTGGGGTGTGAGGATTTCATCTGGGATGAAAAGCACAGGTGTTTTGATTTTAATTTTCCCAATCCAAAAGTAGAACCTCATGTTACATTGATAGCCAATGTCTAAAGCGGGTAACATGAAACGTCCGTTCGAGAATGACCATGACCTTCCATCGACTAGACTTCTTGAATGCCATGCTTGCTTTCTATCCGTTATCTTCAACTTCCATGGTTATCTTAGAGTGAAGACTTGTAGGTGCTCGTCAATCAAGAGTTAGTTTGACAATATAAGAGGGGGCATGCATCAACGCGGTGGGTGAAATTACAATACTTATAAACGTCAGCTTTCTTTCTTCTCTTCATCCTCCAATTTTTTTAAGAAGGCCTGAATATAGACCACCTTATCCTCTTTGACCCCCGCCTCCTTTTTCTGTGCTTCAGAAATTTTTTCTGACCCTTTGTAGACTTCTTCTAACTTGCTGATGATCTCCTGGAGTTTTGGATCGTGTTCTACCAAATGGTTGACCTGTTGCTCAAAATATTCACTGGCATTTTCAAGTTCAGAAAGATCAACCTCTATCTGGGTTAAATCGATCAGTCTTTTCAAAACGGAGCAGGCCACTTTTACATTCTTCGTCTGAAGATATTGGGGGGCATGGCCCCAAAGGCTGACCGCCTTCAAATCCCTCTTTTTAGCCGCTTCCAGAATAAAGGTGTGAATGCTGATAGGTCCGGAGTATTCCGTCAACCCCAGTCCGGCCTGGATCACCTTCTCTCTCAGTTCCTCGTGATTGAACAGGGCGCTGACCATTGGAGGATAGGTGTGAGGGATGTAATCGTAAGTACCGCCGATGGTAAAGATTTGCATCACATGGAATCTCTCAGCCAAATCGAGAAGAAGGTCAGCAAAGACATTCCACCGAAGATGAGGTTCGACCCCATAAAAGAGGATGAGGTCGTTGGAAAGAGAATTTTTGACATAGTAAAAATGATTGCCCGGGGACTTTAACTCTATCAATCTTCCCTCCTTGATGACGGCCATCGGCCGTAAGGAAGAGATTTGATAAAAATTCTCTGTTGGAATGGAAGCAAATTTTTTTGCCTCTAAACTGTCGATCAAATGCTGCAAGGCAAAAGAAGAGACCTCTGCGGCATTTGGCCATCCCTCAAACCCGATGATCAAATAAGGTTTATGAAGAGTTGGTTTCTCGAGGTAGATGATTTCTTCCATTTCCTTCTCCTTTTAAAATCATAACTGCGTTCCCTCTTCCTGTCAACTTACATAGAAGAGATTCTTAAAAAGTAGTTGAGAGGCCAGAAATGTCATGCTGAACCAGGTCCTGAACTTGTTTCAGGATCTTCGATTTCAGCATCTCAGGGAATCAATGGTCTATGAGACCCTGAAATAAATTCAGGGTGACAAAAAGAGGGTTTTTCAGAATCTCTATAAAGTATTGTGACCCTCCCTCGTGCCTGCACGCCAGAGTGCTGATACTTACCGAAGCTCTCTCTTCCCAAAGGCTTGCTTGCAGAGTCGCTTGTTGCAACCAACCGTTACGGCACGCAGGCGTGTCACGTGCCTGCACGCCAGAGTGCCTTTTTCACCGTAATACTTCATTCAAATAGGCGTTTCGCCTGCCTGCGCGAAGCCGCTACGGCATAGGCAGGACACACAGGCGTGTCCGTAATCTCGAATTCTTATCATCCAAGTAGGGGGATAAAGTGATCCCCCTCAATAAAAGATTGAGACTTCGGCGTGAGCTCAGTCGAACGCAAACCACGGGCTTCAGATTGTAGAAAGTTGAAGGGTTGATTTTTGTCGCAGCAGGAATTAAACTCAAACCTAAGGGAATTATAAGATAGCCAGCAGGAGGAAACCATGGCCACTCATGAAAAATTAATTAAAATTTTTGAGTATGCTCTCCAGCAGGAAGAAACAGGAAAATCTTTCTTCCAAGACTCCCTCCAGAGAATGGGGGTGGGAGCAGCGATCAGCGCCTTCAAGCGATTGATCCAAGTAGAAGAACATCACATCCTTTTTATCAAAAATATTCTGGAAGGTCTGAGAAAGGGAAATCCGATCGAACTCTCCGTTGGGAAAGACCTGGCCATTGAGCCCACCAATTATTTTGATGAACGAGCCAAATCAGAGTTCCTTCAACAATGTTTGGAGGGTTCGATGGTGCCGGAAGTGACGATTTTCAATACCGCCTGGTTGATCGAAAAGGATTTGAGCGAATTTTATGAGAAGATGTCTAAACAGACGGAAGGGAAAGCCAAGGAAGCACTTCAAATGCTCTCAGCCTGGGAAAAAGAGCATGAACGGTTTTTCCGGGAATATCGCGATAAATTCTCGGAGACCTATTCCAAAATGCCCTGGGGAGGGTAAGAATGCTGCGGGCATTAACGCCAGACGGTAGTTTCCTGTTTATCACCCGTATCGCCCGTATGTTTGGTTACGGATTCCTCTCCCTCGTGCTCGTCCTTTATCTCGAGCAAGTAGGACTAAACCAAGTCCAAATTTACCGGCTAAGGAGGCCGGAACTCCTGTCTTGGGTTCCCCTTATCCCACTACAAAAGCTTCCTGTCAGGTTCTCCCCGGAGGGCTTGAGAAAATACCCCATATCTCGGGGATTTTTTTCTTGATCTTGACATACTACTCCCTTTATTCTATATTCGACTCATCCTAAAGCAAGTTCTTATCATTTATTCTATATTCGACTCATCCTAAAGCAAGTTCTTATCATTTGTACTTGACGTAAACCAGGCTTTAGTAGAAGTTTACCTTTTTTTAAATAGGAGGGTCAATATTGCAATCGATAGAATGGCCATACCCAATCCGCTATCAAAAGGAGAGCGAAGTCAGAACAGATGTCTTAGTGCTTGGTGGTGGGGTAGCAGGCTGCTTCGCTGCGATCAGTGCTGCCAAGAAAGGAACCATGGTAATCATGGTTGAAAAAGGGGCCACCATACGAAGTGGCGCTGGAGGAGCGGGATGTGATCATTGGGTCCATACCCCTAATCCATCCTCAAACATAACAGCCGAAGAGCTTGTAGCCTATGAGCTTGAGTCGAACGGAGGGTACTGCAACGGGCTTTCACGCTACATCGCAGCAAAAGAGAGCTATGATACCCTTCTGGAACTTGAAAAAATGGGAGCCAAGATCAGAGATACAGAGGATGAATTCAAAGGTGCTGATTTCAGGGATGAAAAGACCAAATTCTTATTTGCTTACGATTACGCAAATAAGGTTCACTTCCGTGTATGGGGAACAACCTTTAAACCTGCACTCTATAAAGAGTGTAAACGACTCGGCGTAAAAATTTATGATAGGACCATGGCTACCAGTCTCCTGACCAAAGGGGGCTGTCAAGGAGATAGAGTAGTAGGGGCAACTGGATTAAATATAAGAACCGGCGAATTTATAATCTTTAAGGCAAAGGCGACGATCAATTGCCTATCACGACATCAAAGAAATTTCGTCTTCTCATCGGAATTGAGGGGCCTTTCCTCTTTCAGACCCCCTAACATTGTTGGAGATGGTCATGCCATGGCATGGAGGGCGGGTGCAGCTTTTACCATGATGGAAAAAACCTCCCCCACCACATTTGGGAGCGGTTATTCCTTCCCATCCTATGGTTCTGGAAATCCATATAATACATGGTTCCCTTGTACAATGGTCGATGCCTATGGGAAAGAAATTCCATGGGTTGATAGGGATGGTAGGATTCTCACGAATGTGTCTGAGCGAAGCCGACCAGCACCAGGGCAAAAATTCTTAGGTGAGAGAAGTTTGGCTTTCAACTACAAGAAGCCACAACTGATTCCAGACCTGGAAGAGCGAATAAAAAGGGGGGAATTTACGCTGCCTCTCTATGCTGACTTAACTGCCATGCCAGGGCATGAGAAGAGAGCTATTTGGGGTCTGATGGTGGGGGAAGAAGGCAAAACAAGGGTTCCTATCTTACAAGCTTATACCGAGGCCGGATTTGACCCCAACAAGGATCTACTTCAAGCCTATCAATTCATCAGAGGAGACCAGATGAGTGAGGTGGGTCACCCCAAAGAAAGAACAACAGGCGAGATTGCGGATGCGGGGGGTCTCCTGATCGACTGGGACTTGAGAACAACGCTTGAAGGACTATATGCTGCTGGAGATGCCTTGTTTGCGTCAAATTATTATTATCACGCTGCGACGACAGGCAGATATGCCGGGAGAAAAGCTGCCGAATATGCACGCAACGCCGAAAAACCTATCATTGAAAAAAAACAAGTAAAGAACGAAAAGGCACGAATCTATGTTCCTATTAAAAGGAAAAACGGGATAGAGTGGAAAGAATTGAATGCAGGCATCTGCAGGGTGATGCAAAACTACTGCAGTGAACCTAAAAACGAGGAGCTGATGAAGATTGGCTCTCTATGGCTCAGGGACATTGAAGAAAACGAAGTGATGAAAGCCTCTTCTGACAATCCGCATAAGCTGATGCGCACTTTGGAGGTCATGGATATTCTTACTTGCAGTCAAATGGTAATCCACGCCTCTTTAGCCCGTAAGGCCAGCAGCACATTTTTAAACTTCCTGCGCTTAGACTACCCCTTGCTTGATCCACCTGAATGGCATAAGTGGATCACCATCAAACTCACAAATGGAGAAGTGAATATCGGTGAACTCCCCATCGGCTTTTGGGGGTCGCTTGAAGAAAACTACGAAGCTCATTGTGGATTACCCTAAGTAGAACTAAACCGCTGCGCGGTAGAAACAAAGGTTGGTGGGAAGCACCGTTTTTTTAATTGATACCCGTTCAATTTGGTGTTAAAATGCTTGCGTTGCTAAGTTTTGGCAACTTGTAAGGGAAGTCCCCCGATTGAAACCCCATAGGATAATCTTTTTTATTCGCGCAGCGGCTCTGTCCTTCATGCGTCAATCCAAAATTGAGTCAACACCGTGAATTCACATGTTTGTCAACTTTATCACAACTTCGGATTGACGCTTATTCGCAATAAAGAGGAGAGGAAGGATGGCTAAAGAAAAAGTCTATGCAACCCCTAATATCGCCACCCCCAATAGACCTGTCATCTTTGACTCGAAGATCTGTAATGGGTGTAACCGTTGTGTAGCGATATGTCTTATGGATGTGCTGATCCCAAATCCGAAGAAGGGTAACCCTCCCATCATCATGTATCCTGATGAGTGTTGGTATGATGGCTGCTGCGTATTAGAGTGCCCGAGATCTGGGGCGATCAAAATGAATCACCCGTTAATGCAGCGGGTCCGTTTCAAACGTAAAGACACCGGTGAACACTTTAGAGTTTGAGAGGAAAAAGGTTAAGGTATGAAATTAAAAAAGGAGGGCAGGAAAATGAAAAGGGAAAAATCGATTATTTTTTTGGGAATCATCGGCTCGCTTTTATTGCTGGCAATGGGGTTCTTACCATTTTTTAGTCTTTCCATCGCCCAACCGTCAAAAGATGTAAAGACATTGAAGGTGGGCTGCACCCTACCACTGAATACGGGAATGGGTGTCGAAACAAAAAAAATGTTGGAAGTGATCGTTCCTAAGTTCAACGATGCAGGCGACCTCATCGTTAAAGGGCAGAGATATCAAATCGACCTCATCATTTACGATGATAAATATAGCGCCGAATCAGGGCGGGCTGCTGTTGAAAGATTGGTCTATCAGGATAAGGTGAAATTTATGATCTGTCAGATTGGGTCGGCTCCTATTGTTGCCGGGCTTTCCACCACAGAATCGGAAAAGGTGATGAATATGGTCGGAGGGGCCTCCCCAAAAATTGTAAGCCCAAAAAATCAATATATCTTTGGAACATCCACAACAAGAACCAGTATACCCCCGTTGTGGACGATGGTCAAAAAGGTCTTTCCAAATGCTAAAACAGTGGTCTTCATTTCCCCCGATGATGAAACCGGCCGTGCTCGGGCGAAGGAAGAGACTCAAGTTGCTGAAGCCTTTGGTGTGAAGGTCCTACAGGTCTTGCATTACCCTCGTGATACAGTTGATTTTAGCTCCATTGCCGCCAAGGCAAAGAGTTTTAATTCTGATCTCATCGATTATCCCGGTGCAGTCGCTGGAACGCAGTTTGGACTTCAGCTTAAGGCAATGTACGGAGCAGGCTTCAGAGGAGGGCATGTGAGTGCGATCACCCCCCAAATGGATGAGATCACCGCAGTAGCCAGCAACGAAGCGCTCGAAGGACTGCTTTGCACCATGCAGGGAACGGAGGTCCCAAGCCCCTCTCCACTTGCCCGCGAAGTGAAACAGGACTATATGAAAAAATATGGAAAATGGTCAGAAGCCAGTCTTACCTGGATCCCTGCCTGGTACGCATTTATCCAGGCCATCAAGAAGGCGGATAGTCTGGATCCAGTGGTGGTAGCCAATTTGATCGCCACCAAAGGATTGGAGTGGGAGATACCCAACGGGAAGGCCATGCTGGTCAAGCGGCCGGATTTAGAAAATAATAAATATTGCGATACCTGCTCTGAACTGGCTTATGCCCAGATCAAGAGTGGCAAGCTTGCGTACATTGGCAGAATCTCTCTGGATGAGACCGTGAGCGCATGTGAAAAAGTTTTTGGTGGAAAGTGGAGATGACGCTCGATCTCTTTACCCAGCTACTTGTAAATGGGTTAGCAACGGGCATGGTCTACGTTCTCATTGCCTCAGGACTCATTCTGGTTCTTGGTGTGGCGAGGATATTTAATTTTGCTCATGGTGAGTTTTATATGCTGGGAGCTTATACAACGTTCGGACTGTGCCAAGTTTTGAAGGTTAACTTTTTCATATCCATCATTTCAGCCACGTTGGTCGTGGCTCTCTTTGCTGCAATCTGTTACAGGTTGGTCTTCCATCATATCAGGGGAAACCTGTTATTGTGCGCGGCAGCCTCCATGGGTTTATCAATGATGTTTGAACGAGGGGCATTGATCGGTTTTGGAACACAGGAAAGGGGATTGCCCTCTGCGTTTTTTGGTGTGATGACCATCGGTAATGTTGCCATGCCTGTGGAGAAGATGGCCGTCATCCTGCTTTGTGTAGCTATCATGCTCGGCTTGTACTACCTTCTGATGAAGACAAAATTAGGCAAGGCAATGCGTGCCGTTAAACTGGATACCGAAGTCGCAGCCTTGCAGGGCATCAACACGATGAGGGTGTATGCCCTAGCCATGGCCGTTGGATGTTCCCTCGCTGGATTAGCAGGGGGAATCATCGCACCTCTGTTTTCTATTACACCAGGGATGGGCCATGCCATGCTTTTGAAATGTTTTATGGTGCTGATCGTCGGCGGTTTAGAGAGCATGCTCGGAGGTGTGGTGGGTGGTCTGGTCATCGGCATGACACTGAGCTTCGGCTACTACTTTTTGGGTGGACTCTCAGAAATTCTCCTTTTCGGCATTATCGGTGTGATTCTCGTTTTTAAACCCGGAGGACTTTTTGGAGAAATGGTTGAGGATGTATAGCACGAAGCTGCGTACGAAAGGGGTCACTCTATTTATTATTCTTGGGATCATCATCCTGTTGCTGCCCCTACTCTTGAAGTCCCCTTATCAAATGCACCTCATCATCATGCTATGTATTAACATTGTTCTCGGCATGTCTTTTGCGATGCTCTTTAGTACAGGGTTGATCACCATAGGGGCTGCTGCCTTTTGGGCCATCGGTGCGTATGCGTCAGCCGTCTTAGTGATGAATCTCAATCTATCCTTTTGGTTAGCTTTGCCTTTAGCCTCGATCATTACAGGGATGATTGCTTTCATGCTTGGTTCAATCATTGTCAGGGCGCCTGGGGTGGCGTTTGTTGTTCAAACGATGGTTATTAATATGATTGTCGTACAGGCTTTGGGCCAGATGGAGTTCCTCGGGGGGTGGGGTGGAATTTTGGATATCCCAAGGCCGAACCCTATCGTCTCAATAAAATTTGTGAGCAAGACACATTACTATTACCTTATCCTATTCTTATTGTTATTGACGGTGGTTGTTTTCTATGCCCTTTATTCATCTCGGATCGGAAGGGCATGGAGATCGATTCGATTGAATCCGCGCCTGGCACAAACACTGGGTATCAATCTTTTCAGATACAGGCTGCTGGCTTTTATTATTGCATCGATGTCAGCTGGATTGGTTGGAAGTTTTTATGCCCACTACTTTGGAACGATTGAACCAAACACTTTCTCTGTTTTTAAATCGATTTACATCCAGATCTATGGCATTTTAGGGGGATTGAACTTCTATCTCATGGGACCGACCATTGGTTCATTGATGATGACACTGGTTCCAGAGTTTTTGCGTGTTGGTAAAGAGATTGAGCCTATACTGACTGGCGGTATATTGATATTGCTTGTGATTTTTTTACCGGGTGGCATTCTGAGTTTGCCAGAACGGATGGGGTCGTTGGCTACAGCCTTTTTAAGCAGAATAAAGAGGAAAGAGTCTCTCCATTAATTAAAGAAAAAATGGAGTAAGGATTTGTTCCTATGGCATTCCTTGAAGTCAGAAACCTGACGAAGCACTTTGGGGGTTTAGCGGCGATCAGTACATTAAACCTTGATATCTTTGACTCAGAAATCTTAGGAATCATAGGCCCCAATGGCGCTGGAAAAAGTACCTTTTTCAATATCGTGAATGGTTTCTATCCCCCTACAAAAGGTAAGGTGACATTCAAAGGAAGGGATATTATTGGTTTAAAGGCTCATCAGATAGCTCAATTAGGCATCGGACGTTCTTTCCAGGCCTCCACATTATTTATGAATCTAACGGTATTTGACAATGTATTCACCGGATTCCATATGAATTACAAGGAAGCAGTATGGATGTCTTTCTTACACGCCCCGTATGCTCTGAGAGAAGAAAGAAGTGCTAAACAGAGGGTGATGGAAATATTGGAATTCATGGGATTAGCTGCATTGAAAGATCAAATCGCTCATAACTTACCTCACGGCCATCAGAGGATACTCGGGATATGTATTGCCTTAGCGACCCAACCCAAACTGCTGTTATTAGATGAACCGTTAACTGGAATGCATCTTGAAGAAACATCAACGATGCTCAATCTCATCAAAAAAATACAGAACAGCGGGATGACCATTGTTCTGGTTGAACACAATATGGAAGCAGTGATGCGGCTCTGCGATAGAATTATAGTCCTCAACCATGGGAAAAAGATCGCCGAGGGGCTACCCAAGGAAATTAGGGATAATAAGGATGTCATTGAGGCTTATTTAGGAACCGAGGAGGAATTTGAACCCATTGCTTCTTGAATTGCAAAACATAAAAGTCATCTATGGCAAAGCTGAGGTTTTGAAAAATATATCCATAGAAGCTGAGGGAGGAGAAATTGTTACTCTGATCGGTTCTAACGGGGCCGGGAAAACGACCACGCTAAGGGCGATCTGTGGATTAAAAGCTTTAAATGCAGGTGAAATCTGGTTTCGTGATAGAAAAATCAACGGAATGTCGCCACATATCATTGTTCAATTGGGAATTGCCCATGTCCCTGAAGGGAGAAGGGTCTTTAGTACCATGACCGTTCGAGAGAATTTAGAACTGGGTGCCTATCTTCGCAAAGATAAACATAAAATAGCTCAGGATCTGGGAAATATATACCGGAGTTTCCCTGTGTTGAAAGAAAGAGAGAAACAAACGGCCGGGTCTTTAAGCGGAGGGGAACAGCAAATGCTGGCCATGGGCCGTGCCCTGATGACCAGTCCCACCTTGCTTCTGCTGGATGAACCGAGTCTTGGATTATCGCCCTTGCTCGTGAGAGAGGTGGCAAGAATCATTACAAATATAAACCAGTCTGGGGTAAGTATCATTTTAATAGAGCAAAATGCTCGTATGGCTCTCAAACTTGCACACAAAGCATACATATTAGAGGTAGGCAATATTGTTTTACAGGGAAAGGCAAGGGATCTTTTAAAAAACGAAAAGGTGAAGAAGGTCTATCTTGGGATCTCTGACAAAACTACATAAAGTTCTATTATTACAGGGAACATAAAATGGTTTACTCCCTTCCCTTCTCTTCATGACAAAATTTATCCAACCACGGCTGGGAATGATTTCGTTTTTTTCATAGAGAGCTCTGCAAAATGACACTACGCTCTCTTGATTACACAGATTTCAAAGAATGATTAAACAGATTTTCCCTATTTTCAATGCATTTTTTATCAGTGTAATCCTTTCATCATCAATGTAATCAAAGATTTCTGGAGGAGGCAGGAGGGGACGTTGGTGCAAAGAGAAATAATGCTTGACATGAGAAAAGGCTTCGAGGACGTGCTTAAATTATTTAATTACTCAGATTCTCAGATTTCATTCGCTGACTCCTTCTACGCCGACCCTGATTACCCGGTGAATTCCTATGTGAGTTCACAAGTCCACCGAGTTATCTTTTCAACATTTCAACCGATAATCCTCGCTTTACATTCTTACTCAAAAATAAACATTAGTAGGTGCTATACGTAACATATCCTGCATTC
>Ga0315281_10006215_pt1 | contig 17026 bp, 14 predicted proteins | sample YL17G07_0_MG_FD_204540 | JGI IMG/M metagenome (GOLD analysis project Ga0315281, IMG submission 204540) | Sediment microbial communities from Yellowstone Lake, YNP, Wyoming, USA - YL17G07_0 | ecosystem: Environmental > Aquatic > Freshwater > Lake > Sediment | place: USA: Wyoming | collected...
CCACATGCTCGACTTCGCCCGTAAGGCTGTCGCGTTTAACAAAGGAAAGAGCCGCATCGATCTCGACAGAAACGAGATGCTCGCCATTGCCACCATACACCTTATTGAAGTCATCGGCGAAGCATCACGCACCGTCTCCGGTTCTTTTCAGTCGCAGCATCCCGAAATCCCCTGGCAGCCGATAACCGGCACCCGCAATCGCCTGGCGCACGGCTATATCGATGTCGACCTCGATGTCATTTGGACCATCGTCTCTAAAGACCTTCCCCCGCTCATCAAGCAATTGAGACGAATCCTTAAACAAAAAACCAACAACTATTAGTCTCCTCTCACCTTTTTCCCTTGTCATTCCCAGCGCAGGCGGGGAATCCACTTAAAATTAACTTGTCATCCCCGACTCGATCGGGGATCCATAAAAATTGAACCTCTCCATTTTGTAAAGGGAGATTGAGAGGGTTTTTATTCCCCATGGCTGTTATTCCAGCCCCCGAGCTGGGATCCATAAAAATGACTTGTCATCCTGAGGTATCGAATGGATCTCCGGGTGGGGGGTTCCTTCTTAAGTATTTGATTATTCGGATTTATTTCGGCTTGTCCTTGCTTGTCGAGGAATTTCGATATTCGTATTTCGATATTAAGTGAAGGTCTTCTGATAGCTGACCGCTGACAGCTGATCGCTAAATACCCATTGACTTTTCTTCCAGGACTCGCTAATATGTCGTCGTAATTATCGTATGCGACTACCGTAACTCACCATTTCAGACGCAAATATTCCAGAAGGAGGCATCGACCATGGATTTTTCTTTTACTCAAGAACAGGAAAAACTTAGACACGAAGTCCACGACTTCTTCGTCAAAGAACTCCCCTCGGATTTCCGTCCCGGGTTGTCCGCCCGCCGCGCCGCCAACACCGGCCAGTACGATTTCTGGATGGCTCTACAGAAGAAAGCCGGCACTAAAGGCTACCTTACCCCTGGCTGGTCGAAAGAGAGCGGCGGTTTAGGCTTGAGCGACATCGAGCAGGGCATTGTCACCGAAGAGACCGGCTACTGGGGCGTCGCCTGGCCCGATAGCATGGGACTCCGCATCTGCGGACCGCCTCTACACGTCTTCGGCACCGAGGAGCAGAAGCGGAAATTTCTCCCCGATATCGCCAGCGGCAAGACCATCTGGTACGAAGCCTTTACCGAACCCGACGCCGGCTCCGATGAAGCCAACGTCTCGCTCCGCGCCATCGCTGACGGCGATTACTATGTGCTCAACGGACAGAAGCACTTTATGACCGCGCCCGGTCCCGCCGACTACCTCTATACGCTCGCCAGGACGGCGGTCACCACTCCCAAGCACCGCGGCTTGAGCCTCTTCGTCATCGACGCCCACACACCGGGCATCAGCTACCGCGCCCTGCCTACAATGGGCAACTTCACCGTCGAAATCTTTTTCGAAAACGTCCGCATCCACAAAGAAGCGCTTCTCGGTGAATTGAATCGCGGTTTCTACCATGCCATGGTCACCTTCGAGTTCGAGCGTAGCAGCACCGGCACACCCGCCGGCACGAAGCGTTCGCTCCAGGAGCTTGTCCAGTTCGCCAGGGACGAGAAACGCGGTGGCAAAGAGCTTATCGAGGATCCGGAAATGCGCGAATTACTTGCAGATAGGGCAATAGAATGGCAGCTCGCTTACCTCGGCGGCTGGCGCGACTGCTGGTTCTTCTCCCAGCGTAAGAAGCTCGGGTCGCCGCCGCCCAGTACCAGTTCTTACCGCAACAAGATTGATTCCGCCCCCCGCGCCGAGGCAATGATGAATACCCTGGGACTCTACGGACAGCTCCGCCGTACATCGAAGTATGCCAAGTTCAACGGCGAGCCGGAACGCACCTGGCAGGTATCCCGCAGTATGCACCTCGCCGGCACTATCGAGGTCAACAAGATCGTTCTCGCAGGCAGGGGGCTGGGCTTGCCGAGGGTGCCTGCCAAGTTCAACAAGGACATCGCCAAATCCCTGGGTGAGAAGGAGTAAGCCATGGAATTTACATATACCGAAGAACAGCAAATGCTGCGCAAGATGGCGCGCGAATTCCTTGAAAAGGAATGCCCCGAGCGTTTCGTCCGCGATATGGAAAAAGACGGAACAGGCTATTCGAAGGAGCTGTGGGCGAAAATGGCTGAGCTCGGCTGGATGGGACTCATCTTCCCTGAGAAATACGGCGGCACAGCAGGGACTATCACCGATATGGCGGTCCTTTATGAAGAGTTCGGGCGGGCGATACTGCCTTCACCTCATTTCTCGACTGTTATCCTCTGTGGCATGACCATTCTCAACGCCGGCACCGAAGACCAGAAAAAGGAATTCCTCACAAAGATTATTCAAGGCAAAACGATTATGGCATTAGCTTTAACCGAGCCTGAAACGAGCTGGGATGGCAAGTCCTGGGACCCCGAAGGTGTCACCGTGCGCGCCCGGCAGGACGGCGAAGACTATATCCTAAGCGGTACCAAGCTTTTTGTCCACGATGCCTGTAACGCCGATTACCTACTCGTCGCCGCCCGGACCCGCGCCACCCGCGACCCGGTCAACGGCATCACCCTCTTCCTGGTCGATGCGAGAGACGCTGGACTGAAGTACACGGTCCTGAAAACACTCGCCGGGGATAAGCAGTGCGAGGTCGTCTTCGATAACATCCGGGTCAACAAAACTTATATTATCGGGCAGCTGCACCGGGGGTGGGGGCCGCTTGAACAGGTAATGAAGGTTGGCGCGGTAATTCTCTGCGCTCAGATGCTCGGCGGAGCCCAGCGCCTCTGTGAAATAACCCAGGACTATGCCAAGACGAGAGTCCAATTCGATATGCCCATCGGTATCAACCAGTATGTCCAGGAACACTGCGTCAACCAGTACGCCGACACCGACGGCATTAAATGGTCGACTTATTTTGCAGCCTGGAAACTTGATAAAGGTGACCCCGCCGATTTCGAAGTATCGATCGCCAAGGCTTGGTCGAGTGATGCCTACGAGCGGATTTGCTGGTATGCGCACCAGGTTCTGGCAGGCGTCGGATTCACGGTGAATAACGGCGTGCTGCCTTTATTCACTCGCCGAGCTAAAGTTTTGCAGCTTTACCTCGGCGACACGGCTTATCACAAGGAGAAGATCGTCCGGGAGCTTGAGAAATGGCAGAAGCCTGACATGCCCCAGGGACCGGCACTTGGCCTTTGGGACCATGACCCGGAACTCGTCGTCCCCGACTGGTACGAACCCTGGGCATCCCTCTGCAAACCAGCATAATCATCATCCCGTACTTCGACACCGCAGTGTCATTGCGAGGAGTTTAGCGACGAAGCAATCTCAGGGTGGGGAGGCTCATCTAAGACTTCCCCATCTTGAATTGTCATACTGAGGGAATCGAAGTATCGAGTAACCCCAGACCTTATTTGTCATCCCGTACCCCGATACGGGATCCATAAAAATTAATCACTTCTCCCCTTCTTAAGGGGAGATAGAGAGGGATTTAAATCTTCTCTTCTCACTCACACCATTTTAGTACTCTCGCCACTTGTGGGAGAGAGCCGGAGAGAGGGGGACAAACATGACAAGCAGGAGTGTAAGAGGGCGCTAGCCCTCTTACAAAATAACCCCTCGCCCTACCTCCAAGGGCAAGGGTAAGAGCTTGCCCCGTACTTGATACGGGGGTGTGGGTCATAGTGCCCAGCAAAAGATTGGAAAAGCATTCACTCCGCACTCAAATTACACCTACTTCTTTTTTGTCATTCCCGACTCCGATCGGGAATCCGTTAATATAGCTTCCTCGCCCTTGAGGGGTTTATCCTTTATCCTGGAAGGCATAGAGGAAGAGGATTGAGGTGAGGGTGAACTAAACCTAGTCCTCTCGCCCCTTGTGGGAGAGAGCCAGAGAGAGGGGGCAACATTTCCGTAACATTATCCCCCCGAAATGCGTTATAATTCTTATGATTAGTATGCGTAATCTACTCGCCAATAAAACATTCCGTGAAGCAATCGTCCTCGTTCTCATAGCCGTCGTAGTCTTCGTAGGACTGCGTCTCTCTATCCAGAGCTATATCGTCTATGGTCCCAGTATGCAGCCCAATTTCGTCGAAAACCAGCGCATTATCGTCAACAAGCTGTCCTATCTCTTCGGCGAACCTAAGCGCGGCGATGTCATTGTCTTCAAACCGCCATTCAACGACATGAACTACATCAAGCGCGTCATCGGGCTTCCCGGCGAAACTGTCGAGGTAAAAGAAGGCGTGACTTACGTCTACAAGACCGATGGCAGCACGATCATCATCGATCCAGAACCTTACGTCGAATTCCCCAGCGAACGTTCCTACTCCAGGCGGACGATTCCTGAGGGCGAATACTATGTGATGGGTGATAACCGTAATAACTCCAACGATTCCCGCAGCGGTTGGCTCGTCCCCGCCGAGAATATTATCGGGGAAGCGTGGCTCAGTATCTGGCCTCCAAGTCACTGGGGTTTCGCCCCCAATTACCATTTCTCCGCATCGATTATCCAGGCATTTAACGAGTAAATAGCTGACGGCTGAGAGCTGAAAGCTACCAGGAGTTTAATGATGAACGTTGAAGAGATGTTCCGGAAGTCGGGCGCCATACTCGAAGGACATTTTATCCTCACCTCAGGGCTCCATTCACCGGTCTACTGGGAAAAATTCAAAGTCATGCAGTACCCCGAATACGTCAACAAACTCTGTGGTATGATCGCCGACCATTACAACAGGGAAAATCTTCAACTTGTCGCCGGACCGACCACCGCCGGTATCATCCTCGCCTTTGAAGTCGCGCGGCAGCTCGGCACCCGTGCCATTTATGCAGAAAAGAGCGAGGGTAAGGGCTTTACCTTCAAGCGCGGCGCCGCTATCAGCCCCGGCGACCGTGTCCTCGTTGTCGATGATATCTTAACGACCGGCGGCTCGATTCGAGAAGTCATTGCCCAGGTGAAAGAACGAGCCGGAGTAGTGGTTGGGGTGGGCGTACTCGTCGACCGCTCGGAGAAAGGAATCGATTTCGGAGTGCCACTCTATAGTTGTCACCGGGCAGTTACGGTCACGTACACACCTGATAAATGCCCGCAGTGCGCCGCTAAAATACCGCTGGTCAAACCAGGCGGTGGCTAAAAATCACTGTCATTGCGAGACATGGATGTAATCGAGCCGCGGCAATCCGACGCCGCAGCGTCGTACTGAGCGAACTTTAAGTGAGTCGAACGCATCCAACCCCAACCATTACCTGTCATCCCAGCCTCCGAGCCTTGTCCCGTACCGGATACTGGATGGGATCCAGAGAAATTAGTGAACGCAACCCTCTCTACTGTAAACTATAATCTGTTATGATTCCAATTGATAAACTCATCCGTTCCAGGCGCAGAACTATCGGCATGATAATCATGCCCGATGGTAGCCTTGTGGTAAGAGCGCCCCTGAGAGCTTCCCTTCGCTCAATTCAACAGACCATCGATAAGCATGCCCGGTGGATTCTCACACACGAGCAAAAGGCACTAGAGAATTCACTAAAATCGCCCCCAAGGAAATACCTCCATGGCGAGAAATTCCTTTACCTCGGGCAAGAACATGAACTTATTGAAAGCGATAATATCTCTAAGCCGCTAGAATTTGACGGCACTCACTTTATCCTCGGCGCCCGGTATATAAAAAATGCCCGAGAGGTCTTCCATCAATGGTATAAAAAAGAAGCCATCCGAATCCTGAATGAGCGCATCAAGGTATATGCCAAACGGATGGGTATTGACTACTCATATCTCCGTATTACCAATGCCGAAAGACGCTGGGGTTCCTGCAGCCCGAATGGTCACATCTGTTTCAGCTTGCGCCTGGTAATGGTGCCTCTTCCAGTAATCGATTACATCGTCGTGCATGAACTGGTCCACATCCGAGAGAAAAACCACTCTTCGCGTTTCTGGGATGCGGTAAAGGCTGTCGTCCCCGATTACAAAGACCACAAAGTCTGGCTCAGGAAAAACCAGTATAGGCTGTCACTTTAGCCTATTATTACTCAAACGGATCAACAGAACCCGTCACTGCGAGGAGCCTGACGACGAAGCAGTCTCAGGGTGGGGATTACCACACTCTCAGGAATTAATTACTAATATTTTGGCCTTTCCTTTTCATTTCAAATGTACTACATACTTTACATCGAGTAATAAATAATTTACTATATGTATAGTCGACGTTACTAATGTATCAAGGAGGCAAGAAGATGGCGCCATTACAGAAAAGAGCATTATACAGCCTGATAATCGGGTTTGTTCTCACCGTCGCACTTGTAGTGGTCCTGGTTGCTCAAGGTAATGTCACCGCCTTTGAAAACGACCTGAACCTTCGCCTGATTATGTACGCAGTGATAATTGGCGTTCCCCTGATCTATCTCATATTAGTGCATTTGACTCTGCGAAAACCGACACAAATCGATGAGCGCGATCGACTCGTTATGGAGAAATCGAGCAGAGCCCAGTGGTTAGCGGTCATATTTTCCATGGCAGCCTGGATGATAGTGCTAACTGAAGTCTACCGGGACCAGGGACAGGTGCCGGTTGCATTTCTGAACCTGATATTTATCTCGATACTTATCATCGGTATTTTAGCCCAATCTCTTGGTATCCTGCTGGGTTACTGGAGCTTGAATCGCCATGCCTAAGATAACAAACCGAATACGAAGGCTGCGGTTCGACCGCAATGAGATGACCCAGCAGGAACTAGCGGAAAGAGCCGGCTGCACGCGGCAGACAGTTATCGCTGTCGAGCAGGGAAAATATGTACCGTCGCTGGAACTTGCATTCCGCATCGCGGATGCGTTCGGCGTCCCGTTGGAAGAAGTGTTTCTATATGGCACAGAGAAAGACGACACAAACAGATCTTAGTCAAACTTTAGTTAAAACAATAAGGGCGGTGTTTACACCGCCCTTATTTTGTCATTCGCTCGGAAAAAGTATTTACTAATAAGGATTTTTAATCCAATTAAGAATATCGGGAATATCTATGCGCTGGGCATAAGTAACTCCATCACAGTTATAATTATTGACAAAGGAATTGTTGGCTATTACAATATCAGTCCCTGCTAAAAGTATGGGCCCCCCCGAATCACCAAATGTAGTTCCGCCTTTACCCTTTGCAGGATTAGCTGTGATCTTAACGAACATATCACTAATTACACTTTGACTCGGTACTATGTCTGCTGGTGCATAATATCTCTCTCGTTCCCATGCCCAATCGTCAGGCAAAAACCCCTTACCCCTATTCTGGTAATTTACTCCATATCCTACGAGGTCTATACTAGCCATTTTTCTCAACTTATCTACAAGTCCAGGCTCAGGAAGTTCTGCATATTTGGCTAGGTTTATTGGTTGACTAAGTATTACGATTCCAATGTCATAAGCATCGAATCCAGGTAATCCATTGCTTGGAACAGCAAGATATTCAGGATACGTATACCTAGCGATGGCTTCATGCGCCCATGAACCTGACCCAGGATAACCACCTACAGGTGCATTTGGAATATTCGTAGAATTGGTAACTCGCGCACCGGACGTTCCATAGGTCCCGTGTCCAGCCGTGATTACTACCGTCGGTGATATCAGAAATCCGGTAGTACGCCAAGCAGGCTTACCGTTGACATCAAACACACACATAACAACATAAGGATGATTCTCACCGTCGGTTTGGCCATTTTGTATTGCGAATGCCGGAGCCACAAAGGAAAAAACAAGACTTATACTAAGGATGATTGATAAAGTATATATCTTTAATCTCTTACCCATTTTGACAGAACTTTCCTTTCATAGTGATGTTTACATAGTAGTTACTTTCGGGTCTTCGGAGGTACCCCGAAAATGTGCAATATAAATTGTTAAGTGAATATTAGGTAGGTGATATTATCTACAAATACCTGGTGAAAAAATTATAGGCATCTTTAAGCCAGGCTGTCAACGAAATTAACCTGCGTGGTTACTTAACAAATGTTACATTTTTATATCATTTGAATCGAAGCCCAATCTGACCCCTGGTTGGTTTCCTTGGTTCAGTGTTATTACTCCCCCATCACCTGCACAACCACCGTACGCTGCCGCGGGCGGTTATCAAAGTCAACCAGGATTATTTGCTGCCAGGTACCCAAAGCCATCTTGCGGTCTATAAAAGGAATTGTTAAAGACGCACCCAATAACGAAGCACGCACGTGCGCATATCCGTTGCCGTCGCCCCACTTCTCATTATGATCATAGGTAATATTTTTCGGAGCGAGCCTTTCCCAAAGCTTATTGAAATCTCCAACTACACCTGGTTCAAACTCAATGGTAGTTACGCCGGCTGTCGAACCGTTTACGAAAACCGTTACGATGCCGTTTGTTAATTTCGAATCGAGAATGAACTTCTCGACTTTCGCTGTCATATCGAGTGTATCGCCGTTGCCCTGCGTACGAAGATTTAGTTCACCCGTTATCACCATAAAAACTTCCCCGCATACTCTCTTAACACTTGATTATTGATTATTATATTCGAATCAGTTCATCCCAGATTATTTCATCCAGGTCAAAGACTGGCCCGTCTTTACATGCCTGTTTTAAACCGCTCTTTGTCCGCATGGTGCAACCGTAGCAGACTCCTACCCCACATCCCATCCGCATTTCGAGGGAAATCTGGACCTTTTTGTCTGGTAAACCTAATTTTTTCATGTTTTCAGACATATACTTCAACATCGGGAGAGGACCGCAGGCAAAAACCTGGTCGGAGGAAGACACGTGACGCGGTATCAAGTCGGTCACCATACCTTTTTGACCGGCGCTGCCATCATCGGTTGCGAGCACAATTTTTACACCTGTAGAAAGCTGATTAACAGGATACAACTGCTTTGATGTCGCCGCTCCTATAAGTAAAGTCACCACACAACCTTTCTTTATTGTAGTTTCAGCCAGATAATAAAGCGGTGCAATACCGATACCCCCCGCCACCAGCATGATATTCCGGGACTGCCGCGATACCGTGAATCCCTTCCCCATTGGCCCAAAGATGTCCAGGTTGTCGCCGGACTTCTGCTTCGATAACCATTCTGTGCCCTTCCCCCTGACCTGGAACAGCAGCGCCATGCGGTCGTTTTGAATTCGATGAACGCTTAAAGGACGCCTCAGAACTGTATGTTCGCCGCAGCGTACCATAATAAACTGTCCGGGGCAGGATGCTTCCGAAATTTGCGGGGCTTTAAACCATAACCGGAAAATACCGGGCACCAGTTCTTCATTTTTATCAATAACGCAACTCAATTGCATCATCAATGGCTTCCTTTACGGTATTCGGCTAACGGTTGAATGTGGTAATCATGGCTGCCGCTGGCAAGAGCATCGACTGCTACCCGTGCAGTATCCATCGAGGTATAGCACGGGATTCGCTGTTCTGCAGCCGCCCGGCGGATGAAGAACCCATCCCTGAGCCCACTACCGCCGCTGCCACTCACCGTATTGATAACCCCCTGAACCATTCCGCCCGTGATTGCATCGACCACGTTCGGATGACCTTCGCTAAGCTTCTTGGTAATCATAGTTACCGGCAATCCCATACCGACTAACATGGCGGCGGTGCCCTCTGTGGCATACAGCTTGTAGCCTGTATCTGCTAACTGTCTGATTATGGGTACTGCCTCTGGTTTATCCCGGTCAGCGATACTCAGCAATATCGCGCCTTTGGAAGGCAACATTAATCCGGAAGCAAGCAATGTTTTAACGAGTGCCGGTTCAAATGCGAAGTCGATACCCATTACTTCACCGGTCGATTTCATTTCAGGTCCGAGGTGTGTATCGACGCCGGTCAACTTCGACATTGAAAACACCGGAGCTTTTATCGCAACCAGGTGGCGCCTGCCGTAAAGACCAGGCTCATAGCCCTGTTCTTTTAAGCTTTTCCCTAGCATCACATTGACTGCAACTTTAACCATCGGCACGCCGGTAACTTTAGAAATGAAAGGCACGGTTCTACTTGCCCGCGGGTTAACCTCGAGTACATAAACCGCCGCCCTCCCCGTCCGACGCTCCGGCATAATAACAAATTGGACATTCATTAGCCCTTTAATTTTTAGTGCCAGACCTACCCGCACGGCGTAATCAACCATCGTATCGGTTTCGATGGTCGTCAGGTTCAGTCCTGGGTAGACTGCCATCGAATCGCCGCTGTGTACCCCCGCCCGTTCAATATGCTCCATGATGCCTGGAATAAAGACTGATTCGCCATCACAGACCGCGTCTACCTCAGCCTCTTTACCCTCGAGATATTTATCAATGAGCACGGGATGCCCGGGGTTGACCTCAGTGGCCAAATTCATATAGTGCACTAGCTCGGACGCATTGTGGACGATTTCCATTGCCCGTCCGCCTAAAACATAACTGGGACGAACCAGTACTGGATAGCCGATCAGCTTAGCGACGTTTAAGGCTTCTTCAACGCTCTGGACACCGGCACCGGGAGGCTGTGGAATACCCAGATTGGCAAGAAAGTTTTCGAAGCGGCGGCGGTCTTCTGCCAGGTCGATTGTTTCCGCGCTGCTTCCAAGGAGGGGTTGATTGTTCCTCGAAAGCGGTTCCGCGATATTAATAGCGGTCTGTCCCCCGAATTGAACAATCGATTTTGTGAGAATTGTATTCATGTTTTTCCCGACTATCTGTGCCGAGACTTCATCAACCACAGCAGGCTGGTTCTCATTTTCCAAAATATCGCGAAGACTCTCTTCATCCAATGCTTCAAAGTATAAACGGTCGCTTGTATCGAAATCGGTGGAGACAGTCTCGGGATTAGAATTTACCATGATACTCTGGTAACCTGCTTTCTGCAGTGCCCAGGCTGCATGTACAGAGCAGTAGTCGAATTCAATCCCCTGCCCGATTCTAATCGGACCGGAACCGATGACGACAGCCTTATTACAGATAGAAGCAATAGCTTCATTTTCCTGTTCATAAGTCGAATAGAAATAAGGAGTTGCCGCATCAAACTCGGCGGCGCAAGTGTCTACCATCTTGTAGACAGGCTTGATATGCCAGTCATGACGCAATTTACGCACTTGCTCTGGTAAATTATCCGCGAGAGTCCCGATTACTTCATCTGAAAAACCGAGCCTCTTTGCCTCTCGTAGCAGGTCAGGGGTTAATTCCTGTGCCAGGAGCCGTTTTTCCATGTTAATAATGTTGAGCATTTTGTTCAGGAACCAGAGGTCGATGTGCGTGCGTTCATTGATTATTTCCGGTAAAATGCCGCGGCGCAGAGCTGCCATGATTGCCCATATTCGCAGGTCGGTTGGCTCAAGGGGGTATGAATTAACGTCTGGACCAAGCACCCATTTGCTGTCTTCCCATAACAAGGTTTTCTTACCGAACTCCAGCGAACGCACCGCCTTCTGCAGCGCCGCTTCGAAGGTACGGTCGATTGCCATTACTTCACCGGTCGCTTTCATCTGTGTACCCAGCAGCCGGTCGCCGGTCGCGAATTTATCAAAAGGCCAACGTGGAATTTTCACCACGCAATAATCGAGCGCCGGCTCAAAAGCGGCAAGAGTCTTGCCGGTCACAGCATTTTTAATTTCGTCGAGACGCTTACCGACCGCAATCTTGGATGCAACCCGGGCAATCGGATAACCGGTAGCTTTGCTCGCCAGGGCTGAACTACGGCTTACCCTGGGATTGACTTCAATCACATAATATCGCTCGCTCTTCGGGTCGAGGGCATATTGCACATTGCAACCGCCTTCGATGCCGAGGACACGGATTATTTTCAAGCTGGCAGTGCGCAGCATTTGATATTCCTTGTTGGTCAACGTCTGGCTGGGAGCCACTACGATGCTGTCGCCGGTGTGAATACCCATTGGGTCTATGTTTTCCATATTGCAGACAGTGATGCAGTTATCGGCACCGTCCCGGATTACCTCGTATTCTATCTCTTTCCATCCTGCCACCGATTCTTCCACGAGCACCTGGTGAATGGGACTGGCACTAAGACCCGAATTCAACACCGCTTCAAGTTCATTTGTATTCTTCGCAAAACCACCACCGGTCCCCCCAAGTGTGTAGGCAGGTCTGATAACCACTGGTAGGCCAATGTCACGCGCTACGCGCCGTCCCTCTTCGATAGAATTGACTGTCTCGCTGCGCGGCACTGGCTCGCCAATTTTTATAAGAAGCTGCTTGAAGAGGTTACGGTCCTCGGCGTTACGTATGGTCTGGATAGAAGTGCCGAGAACGCGGACATTATATTTATCGAGCACGCCGGCATCAGAGAGTTCTACTGCCAGGTTAAGCCCGGTTTGCCCTCCGAGCGTTGGGAGGAGTCCGTCTGGCCGCTCTCTTTCGATAATGCGGGCGATTGCCTCAACTGTCAGCGGTTCGATATAAACAACGTCGGCGATATCTTCATCGGTCATAATGGTCGCCGGATTTGAATTGACAAGTACTGAAGTGACACCCTCTTCCCTCATCGCTTTGCATGCCTGCGTGCCGGCGTAGTCGAACTCTGCTGCCTGCCCGATTACAATTGGTCCTGAACCGATGATTAATACTTTAGTAGGTTTATTATATGCTGCCATTTCTTTCCTTTGTTTTACTCAGTCCAGATAAAGTCGTTCCGAATGTTTCTGGTACTTTCTGCTTTGTAGGCTATCATTTTTTATTATGGTTAAAAGAAAATGTAATATAATAAATTCACTCACTACCCTGTCTTTCTGAGCGCAGCGAAGAATCTCCTTGCCTACTATGTAGAACAGAAATCCCTCGCTTTATTACTGTTTTAGCGATATCTGGCTTTTCCTTTGCGATGTCCATCAATTCGATACTGAGGTCTTTCCATCCAGGATTAACCGATTCAATCAAAGCTATTTTCCTTACCCTTTTCCAACCTTTGAGTTGTTTCTCACGGGCAATAGCTGAGTCGACATTTTCACTCGATTTGTAATATACTAGACGGTTTATTGAATAACGTTTTGTAAATCCTTCTACGAATTTTTCTTTGTGCTCGTATACTCGACGTAACAGGTCATTCGTGACACCGATATACAAGGTGCTTGACCTACTGCTCATTATGTAGACGAAATATTCAGCCATGTTTCAATCCTATTGTTATATGAATGAAGGTATATGGGAATATCACAAGGAGATTCTTCAGGTACTTCGTATCTTCAGAAAGACACATTAGGCAAGTCATTTTTGTATTTCCATCATTTCCACGAACTTATCAAACAGGTACCTGTTATCATGCGGACCCGGCGAATCTTCAGCATGGTATTGGATGCAGAAAATCGGCAATTCTTTGTGCCTTAAGCCCTCCACCGTGCCATCATTCAGATTGATGTGTGTTACTTCAAGCCCACCCTTCAAAGTATCTGGGTCTACGGCATATCCGTGGTTCTGTGCGGTGATATGGACGCGCCCGGTGGCAAACTCCTTCACAGGGTGGTTGCCTCCTCGGTGCCCGAATTTCAACTTGAACGTTTTTGCCCCGAATGCCCGCGCGATCAACTGGTTGCCAAGGCAGATGCCCATGATCGGTTTCTTCCCAACCAACCCACGCACCGTCTCAACCGCGTAATCAAGCAATTCGGGATCACCGGGACCTGGAGAGAGCAGGATACCATCGGGATTTAACTTTAAAATATCCTGTGCCGTGCTTGTACAAGGCACTACAGTGGCCTTGCATCCCCTCGCATTTAAAAGCCGTAGAATATTATGCTTCAATCCGCAATCGAAGGCGACAACATGATATTTTTGTGGTGCAGGATTACCTGTCCCCCATACGTACGTTTCTTTTGTGGAGACCTGTTTTACAAAGTCGATGCTGCCGTAGTCCGGTTGTCTTTTTAATTCCACCAGCGCCTCAGCCGGGGATAATTGCGTTGTAATCATTCCCATCATCACACCTGCCGACCGCAGCTTTCGAGTGATGGAGCGTGTATCGAGATTTTTTATCCCAGAAATCCTGTTTTCGAGGAGATATTGGTGCAACGTTTTTGAGCTTAAGAAATGATTTGGCTTTAGACATTCCTCACGCACGACGAAACCGCTAACCTGAATATGCTGCGATTCGTCATCCTGTTCATTAATACCGTAGTTTCCAATAAGAGGATAAGTGGGAATGACTATTTGCCCGGCATAAGATGGGTCTGTGAGCATTTCCTGGTAGCCGGTCATGCTGGTATTAAAGACCACCTCACCGAAAGCGTCCATTTCCGCCCCGAAAGACTGCCCCTCATATACCGTTCCGTCTGCCAGTACTAATCTAGCCTGTTTGTTCATTTACCCTCTTATCGTAAAAATTCCCTCTGGATGCTCAGAGAATCGTCCTTATACACAATCTTTCCTCTAGGTAGAGTCGCCATTACTTTTCCCTTTAGTCTCATTCCATTCAGAGGTGTATTTTTTCCCCTAGAAGTAAATTTCTCAACGTCGACCACCCACTCTTTCTCCGGGTCTAGAATGACAATATCCACGACTGCCCCGACAACCAAAGAGCCCAATTTACCAAATTTCTCGCCTAAAATATGTGCAGACGTAGTGGTTAACCGGTAGAGTAAATCAGTAAATGTCAATTGTCCGCCATGGACTAGTCCCATTAAACTGCCAAACGCAGTCTCGAATCCGCTAATGCCGGAAGCCGCGAGAGAAAAATTTTTCGTCTTATCAGCATAAGCATGAGGTGCATGGTCGGTGGCAATACAGTCAATGACTCCATCTTTTAAAGCTTTCACCATCGCGTCCCGATCTTGCATGGAACGTAGTGGTGGATTCACCTTGGCAAGCGTGCCATACTTTATTACTGCGTCTTCAGTAAGAGTAAGATGATGCGGAGTTACCTCGGCGGTTACTTTCAAACCTTTATACTTCGCTCTCTTTATCAATTCCACAGAGCCTGAGGTGCTCACGTGGGCTATATGCACCCAGCCTCCAGTCTCCTCCGCTAGCTTCAAATCGCGGGCGACTATTTTTACCTCACCGTCGGGCGGACCTCCTATCGGGTCTTCGCAATGGTCGATTATTGGCAGACTGAACTTTTTACTGGTAATCAAAGCCTGCCGCATAAGGTCTTCTGTCTTTACAGTGTCGCCGTCATCACTGAATCCAGCTATCCCTGCATGTGCCAGTGCCTCCATATCAACCAGCTCTTTGCCGTGTCTTCCCTTCGTGACACAAGCGATCGGCAAAACGCGCACTATGGCATCATTGTCTGCCATGGTCTTTACTAAATTAATAGTCTCAATATTATCTAAAGGAGGTTGTGTATTTGGCATACAACAGATGGTTGTAAAACCACCCCGGGCAGCTGCTTTCGCACCTGAGGTTATTGTCTCTTTTCGCTCAAAGCCCGGTTCCCTGAGATGGCAGTGCAAGTCGATGAATCCTGGACATACCACCAAACCTTCCGCCTCTAATACATCGAACCCCGAACCTGCAGGGTACTGGTTTTTGCTTCCCCACCAGGCAATCCGCCCATCCCGCAATAAGATCGAACCCAACCGGTCGATTTTTTGACCCGGGTCCAACAGTCGGGCGTTCTTAATTAACAGGGCATTAGTCATTTTTCTCTTTCTTTGCACGCGGCTTGGGTCCTGGCGCCGGCTTGAATCCATACCGCTCAGCTTCTTTTTCAGAATCGAAAGCAATCAGGTTTTCCGGTCTTATTTTTTTCGTCCAGTGACTTTGAGAGCGGTGGTAATATTTATAAGCCAATTTACCTTCATGCCACTCTGAAGATGCAATAAACTTCGGTTCTGTCCCGTGCTCGCAATATACACATCGGAAAGTGAGCGGATCGAAGCTGACAATTTTGAAACCGGGTTTCAAATATTTTTTTTCAGATTCCTGTAAGGTGACACATCGCGTGTTCGAGCAAGTCACACCGTAATCGCGCTGGTACAAGGGATAATCAAATTTCGGGAGATGTTCCTCCTCAGGGATCGAGGCTTCTTTAACGCCAAGTATGAGTGACAGTAAGGCCATACGGATAGGTACCCCTCGTGCTGCTTGCTTAAAATACATACTGCGCGGATCAGCATCAAGGTCATAAGCAAGCTCATCCACCCTGGGTAAGGGGTGCATAACAAGTGTTTTTCTGAATTCTTTGCCGCGCATCATTTTTTTATCGACGACGGGCAGTTCCGTTTCAGTCTGCTCGTTGTCTGTAAAACGTTCTTTCTGCGGCCGAGTCACGTATAATGCATCCACTCCTGCTTTCATTTCAACTTCGAGGTCGATATCCGGCATCATCGCTAACTGGTGAGGTTTACCAGGAGTCATGTACACAGCGTCTACCGGGAACGAACTCGATCTTGGTTTCCTTTCTCTGCCGTCAAACCGTTCTAACTCCCCTCCGTACTCAGTAACCAGCTTCCGGAGGACGTTCTCCGGCACTTCCAAACCCCGGCTGGGACAGAATACAATTGTTGCTCCAAACTTGGCGAGCGCAAAGATAAGAGAGTGTGTTGTTCGCCCATATTTCAGGTCTCCCCATAACGCTATCTTGAGCCCGTGAATATCGCCCCTCTCTTTTTGAAGCGTATAAAGGTCGCAGAGAGTCTGGCTGGGATGCTGGTGCCCGCCGTCGCCAGCATTTATTACCGGGACATTGGCGTAATCCGCTACGAGTTTTGCTGCTCCTTCCCATGGGTGACGTATCACGATGATATCAGCGTATCCGGCGACTATCCGCGCCATATCTGCGATGCTCTCCCCTTTGGACAATGAGGTTGATTTGGGATCAGAGACGGTAATTACACGTCCTCCCAGCCGGTTCATTGCAGTTTCAAAAGACAACCGGGTGCGGGTACTCGGCTCGAAGAAAAGGCTTGCCATAACCTTGCCGCGGCATAATCCGTATTGTTCAGGCATATTATCTGCCATGGCATCGGCAGACGAGAAAATCGCCTCGATTTCCCTGTTTGTCAGGTCGTCAATAGTAATGAGATCTCTATTCTTGAGGGTCATTTACTCCTCCTCTCGAAGGTTTAATTCCGACGG
>Ga0315281_10006216_pt1 | contig 17020 bp, 16 predicted proteins | sample YL17G07_0_MG_FD_204540 | JGI IMG/M metagenome (GOLD analysis project Ga0315281, IMG submission 204540) | Sediment microbial communities from Yellowstone Lake, YNP, Wyoming, USA - YL17G07_0 | ecosystem: Environmental > Aquatic > Freshwater > Lake > Sediment | place: USA: Wyoming | collected...
GTAGGCGTGTTGCCACAGGCCGCAAGAGGCAGGATTAGAATTGTTACAATCGACAACCAGAGAAAATACCTGAATATGATAGGTCTCATTGAATAAATGCCTCGCAGGAATTTGTAATGTGGTTGGTGCATAGCGAAACCCATCTTCTCCTCTCTTACAGCTCCATCTCTTTCAAATCGGGCGCTAGCTTGAGTTTGGGTTCGGTGAGGGATTGGATCTCTTGGGCGGTCCAGCCGGGGGCGACCTCTTTGAGCACCAGCCCTTTCGGCGTGACCTCGATGACTGCCAGGTCGGTTATTATCAGGTCGACGCACTCTTTGGCGGTTAAAGGATAGCTGCACTCCTTCACTATTTTGGGCTTGCCGTCCTTGGTGGTGTGCTCCATGGTAACTATTACCCGCTTCGCTCCCACCGCCAGGTCCATGCCGCCGCCGATGGTGCCGCCCAGGGCATCGCCGCCGGTGTTCCAGTTCGCTAAATCGCCCTTCGCCGAGACCTCCAGAGCACCCAGAATACTCACCAGACGACCGCCCCTTATCATAAGGAAGGAAATCATCACATCGAAGAACGCCGTTCCCGGCGCGAGTGTAAAGAACCTCCCGCCTGAATCGACATAGTGGAACTCCGCCCTTCGTATCTCGTCCTCCATCACCAGCGGCCCATAGGCTACAGAGCCGTTCTCCGACTGAAAGATGACGCCCTCCGGCACATACAATGCGCAGAGATTGGGTATGCCCACCCCCAGATTGGCATAGTCGCCTGCTTTTAACTCCTTGGCCGCCCTCATGGATATGGTATCCCTGTCCAGCCTCTGCTTGAACTTACCGTCCTTCGATTCCTCAACCCTGGGTTTCTCCTCAACGCATTTGCTCCTGAACAGCATCTTGCGCGCGATGTCAATCTCGCCCAGCCTGCCTATCAACGCTTTCTGCTTCTTATGGGTGCCGATGCCATCCTCGGGAATCTTTACGACCCGGTCTACAAATATCCCCGGCACCACAATATGTTCAGCGTCAAGCTCCCCCACCTCTACTATCTCGTCAACTTCAGCGATGGTCACCTTCGCAGCCATAGCCATCAATGGCTGGTCTCCTCTGAAGATGCCTCTAAAGACCAGATTGCCCAGCCTGTCCGCTTTATGCGCCCTGACCAAGGCATAATCCAGATTTATCGGCTTTTCGAAGATGTACTCCACGCCATCTATGACCCGTGTCTCCTTTCCCTCTCCAATCACAGTGCCCACGCCCACAGGATTGTAGAACCCGCCCAGCCTGGCTGCACCGGCATAGAGCCTCGCCGCCAAAGTGCCGTGGGTGGACAGCTCCACCTCCAGCCCCTTCTCGATATACTCCTTGACAAAAGCCCCTGCGCCGAGTTGCTGGATGCCCACCACGGGTGTTATCAATTTTTTAAGTTGGGGGAGTATCGCCGACGGGAAGCAGGTCTCATCCTCCCCCAGAACAATAGGTATAAAGTTGTGGGTGACGAGGGTAATGTCCTTTATGCCCTTCTTTTTGACGGCGGCTACGAGGTTTTGCGCGCAGGCAGGGATACCCCATGACTCTACAGAGATGGTTGCGCCATCGGGGATATCAGCGACCGCTGCATCGAAACTTTTAAATACTTTATTCGGCATCTAACGCCCTCCTTGGCAAAAGGCCATAAAAATCACCTGCGGGCGCATATTGCCATACTGCAAGCTGACTTGTCAACCTGACAAGGCTATTCATAATCTCTTTTCAACCCCCTGTATCCCCCAATCTTGGGGGAATTTTAGATTTGGGGGGCACCCCCATCCTTCCGCGGAAGGACTGGCAAAGGGACTTCCGTCCCTCTGCACTCCCTCTTTGGCAAACGACCTCAAAGATGACTGCGTTTGACTGCCAGAGAGCGTAAGGTATATCATTTCTACGGTGGCAGGGGGAGGATTCCTTGGTCATTGCGAGGAGAGTCCCCCTCTGGAGGACGACGAAGCAATCCCCGCGTACTCGTTGCTACGAAAGGGTGAGGTGAGATTGCTTCGCTGCGCTCGCAATGACACCGGGATTTAGTTGGTTGATTATATGAAACAGGAGTCCTTATGAATGAAATGGAAAAGTACCTGAGATGCACGGAAATCGTTGATTGTGATTCCGCCTTAATTAAGAAGAAGGCCAGAGAATTAACGAAAGGGCTCAAAACTGACAAAGAGAAGGCTATAGCCCTGTTTTACTTTGTCAGGGACAACATCAAATACAACCCCTATGATTCAGCCGATCGTTACGAATACAGCATAGCCAGCGCCACCCTGAAAAGGGGCTACGGGTTGTGTTTTCAGAAAGCGGCCGTTCTGGTCGCCATGTGCCGGGTCGTGGGAATCCCCGCCCGCTTCGGGTTCGCCGACATCAGAAACCATATCCTGTCACAGAGGTTCCTGGACATGATGTGCGGCAGCAACATACTGGTATACCACGGTTTCGCTGAGATTTATATTGACTGCAAATGGGTGATCGCCACGCCAGCCTATGACGTGGGGCTGTGCCAGCAAAACGGGTTTATCCCCACAGAGTTCGACGGCGAGCACGATGCCAGGTTACCCCGCTATAACCAGGAGGGCAAACTACACGTGGAATACATCAAGTATCATGGCAGCTATGATGATTTACCCTGGCAGGAAATATATAATGCGGGCGCCGAGCACATTGCCAGCCTGGGAGTAGACGTAGACAAGTTCATGGCCAAATGGCGCACTGAGCCCAAATGAGAATCATTTAGAGCTTTATCGAATCTTGTGGGGCGGGTTTGAAACCCGCCCCTGCGGGCTTGACAAAGAGCGCCATTGTAATATTATAGTATTATAGTGCTATAGTATTATAGCCATAGAGTACACAATGACGAACGCAGAACTTGCAGTGCTTAGCCTGGTCATCCAGCAGCCCCGCCACGGCTACGAAATCGAGCAGGTCATCGAAGAACGCGGCATGAGGAGGTGGACCGAGATTGGCTTCTCCTCCATCTACTTCCTGCTCAAAAAGCTGGAGCGCGGCGGCTTTATCGAAGGTCAATTAGAGAAGACCGAGCGCGGCCCGGCACGCAAGGTGTATCATACTACATCGGCGGGGCTGGAGGCATTTCACACCGCCATTATTGAGGTGCTCTCGGTACCCCAACCCAGCCCCCGTCCCCTGATGCTGGGGCTAGCCAACCTCCCCAACATTGCACCATCTGAGGCTATTGCAGCGCTGGGCCAATACAGCCAAAACCTGAAAGCCAAGATGGAAATACTGAGGACAGCTCTTGATAACAAGCAGCATTCTCATCCCTACTTCGTAGACGCTATGTTCGAACTGGGCCTGAAGGTAATACAGGCAGAACTGGAATGGGTCGAAAAGTTCATGAAGCAAATACAGGAGCGATCTCAAACAAAAGAGGAGTGAAAGATATGGCCATTATCGAAACTCACCAACTGACCAAGGTCTTCCCCGGCGATATCAGGGCTGTTGACGGCATCGATTTCGAGGTCAACACCAGCGAGATCTTCGCCTTCCTGGGCCCGAACGGCGCCGGCAAGACCACCACTATCAAGATGCTGAACACTCTTATTTTGCCCACCTCGGGCACCGCCACGGTGGCTGGATTGGATGTGGTGAAGAACGCGGCCGAGGTACGCAAGCGCATCGGCTATGTGGCACAGGATGTGGGGGTAGATGAGCATGCCACCGGCAAGGAGAATCTCACTCTTTACGGCCACTTCTACAGGCTGGATGGCAAGACCATCAAGGAGAGGGTAAAGGAGATATTCGATCTGGTCGGTTTGACCGGCTCCGAGAACCGGATGGTCTCTACCTATTCAGGCGGCATGCGCAAGCGGCTCGACCTGGCCATGGGGCTCATTCACCAGCCCCAGGTAATCTTTATGGACGAGCCGACAACAGGTCTCGACCCTCAGACGAGGGCCAGCATCTGGGAATACATCCACAACCTGGTTCAATCCAAGGGGATGACAATCTTCCTCACCACCCACTACATGGAGGAAGCCGACCGTCTGGCAGATCGCATAGCTATCATAGACCTGGGCAAGATAATCGCCATGGGCACCGCCGATGAGCTGAAGAAGTCCATAGGCGGCGACGTGGTTACAGTCTCTCCCTGCGAGGACAAGGATGAGGCCTGTAAGGAATTCATCAGGCGCAGCGAGGCGGTGCTCACGGGCAAACCTTTTGTAACCGGAACGAAGCCTACTGACGGTGAGCTGGCAGTTTATGTAAATGACGGCGCATCTGCCATACCCAGCATAATGCAGCTCCTTTCGGGCCAGGGTATTGAGGTCAAGACTATATCCATGTCGAGGCCGTCGCTGGACGACGTGTTTCTAAAATACACCGGCAAAACAATACGCGCCGAGGAGGGCACGCGTACCAATTTCGCTCAGCTAATGAGGATGCGCGACAGGAGGCAAAGATGAATCTCTTAAAGGATACCTGGTATATAACTCTGCGCGATTTAAGGGCAAGGATGCGCATGCCCGTGTTTATATTCATGACTCTGTTCCAGCCTATACTGTGGCTGGTGCTGTTCACCCAGATATTCAAGTCGCTGGGCGGTATGCTGGGACCAGGTGGCGGCAGCTATCTCCAATTCTTTGCCCCCGGTGTGCTGGTAATGACAGTGCTGTTCGGCTCAGCCTTTTCGGGCTTTGGCATGCTGTGGGACATAGATACCGGCGTATTGTCCAAGATGCTGGCCACGCCGGTGACCCGCATCTCCGTCATAGCGGGCCGTGTCATCGCCACTGTGGTGGTGCTCCTGATTCAGGCTTTGATAATCATCATCCTCGCCATCATCATGGGGGTACACTTTAAAACCGGCGTGCCCGGCGTGCTGTTTACCTTTTTCCTCTTGTCGCTGCTCGGGCTGGGGTTCGCTGCCTTCTCCAACGGGCTGGCGCTTCTGCTCAAACGACAGGAGACCGTCATGGCGGTCACCAACCTTCTTACTATGCCGTTGATGTTCCTCTCGTCGCTGATGATGCCGGCAGCCCTGCTGCCTGGCTGGCTCAACACAGTGAGGCAAATCAACCCCATAGACTATGCTGTGGTTGGGGCCCGCGATTTGATTTCGAACGGATATATATGGCATGACCTCTGGTTGAGCATGATTGTGCTGGCTGCTTTGGCCGTAGTGGGAGTGGCCTTCGGCACTCTAATGTTCCGCGCCAGAGCAGAGTAAAGCGCAGGGGCAGACCTGCGTGTCTGCCCTGATTTTGTAGGGGCGACCCATCGGGTCGCCCTCGATTAAATCAAGGGTCTCTTCTTCCGCATCAATGACAAGAACGGCTGTGGATGATAACATCCACAGCGAGCACATCGAGGTGTGGGCGGAGGTGTTGAAGTGGAGAGAGCAACACTCGAAAACTGCGGAAAGGAGAGATACCTCGAGCCAGTCATCGAAACCATTCCAAACCCCGGATTTCGCTGACTGCCACGGCGTTACGCAAGGCTTTATGTTCGATAACGTCCGGGCACCCGTGTGAGGCGCATGTCTAAATTAAACCGATCACAGCGGCCGGTTGGTAAAAACTACAAGTGGATTGCCCTTTCCAATACCACGCTGGGCATATTAATGGGTTTTATCAACGCGTCGAGTCTCTTAATCGCGCTTCCCGTCATCTTCCGCGGCATCAACCTGGAGCCGCTGCAATCTTCCAACTTCGACTACTTGCTCTGGGTACTCATGGGTTACCCGCTGGTCCAGGCGGTACTGGTAGTTACACTCGGACGCATCGGAGACATCTTCGGGCGGGTGCGGATGTACAACCTGGGCTTCGTTATCTTCACAGTAGGGTCTATTCTGCTTTCGGTCACATGGAGCACAGGGGCTGCCGGCGCCATTGAGTTGATTGTCTTTCGCCTGGTGCAAGCCATCGGTGGTGCTTTACTCATGGCGAACTCTGTGGCAATCCTGACCGACGCCTTTCCCACTAACCAGCGCGGGTTCGCGCTGGGTATCAACATGGTTGCCGGTATAGCCGGCACGTTCATAGGGCTTATTCTGGGAGGCGTGCTCGCCGAGTTGCACTGGCGCTGGGTTTTTCTGTTCAATGTGCCCATTGGCGTGGTGGGCACGGTCTGGTCGTATATTGCGCTGCGCGAAATCGGCATACACAAGGCGGCAAAAATCGACTGGCTGGGCAACCTGACTTTCGCCGCCGGGCTGACCATGTTGCTGGTGGGCGTAATCTACGGCATCAACCCGTCCGCCACATCGAGTATGTCCTGGACCACGCCTTTCGTGCTGGGCATGCTCATCGGCGGTGTGGCCGGTCTGGTGCTTTTTGCGTTCATAGAGCATCGCGTGAGGGAGCCCATGTTTCGGCTTAGCCTGTTCCGCATTCGCGCGTTTACTGCGGGAAATATGGCTGGCTTTCTCTCGGCTATCGGCCGGGGTGGCCTGGAGTTCATGCTGGTCATCTGGCTTCAGGGGATATGGCTGCCGCTTCATGGCTACGACTTCGAAATCACCCCTCTCTGGGCAGGCATCTACATGCTGCCTCTCAGCGTGGGGTTCCTAATTGCGGGCCCTATCTCGGGCTATCTGTCAGACCGATATGGTGCCAGGCTCTTTGCCACGGGAGGCATGGTGCTCACCGCTGTTAGTTTCGGGTTACTCATGATACTTCCGGTGAACTTCGTGTATCCAGGCTTTGCCCTGGTATTGTTCCTCATGGGCATAGCCTCCGGACTCTTCGTGGCGCCGAATACGGCCGCTATCATGAACAGTGTCCCGGCGGAAAGTCGGGGTGCGGCCTCCGGTATGCGGGCCTCCTTCTACAATGTGGGATTTCCCATATCGATTGGCGTGTTTTTCTCCTTGATGATCGTGGGCCTTAATACCAGAGTACCTCAGGCTTTATACAACGGGTTAATCCAGAACGGAGTATCCGTCTCTGTCGCAACAGAGCTGTCGAAGCTGCCGCCGGTAAGTTACCTCTTTGCGGCGCTCCTGGGCTACAATCCATTAGGTACGTTGCTTGGCCCGACGGTATTGAACTCTCTACCCCCAGGCGCTGCTGCAACGCTAACGAGCAGGTCCTATTTCCCGCAGCTTATCTCGGCGTCTTTCCATCAAGGACTTATCGTGGTGTTTACGTTCTCTGTGGTGATCTGCCTCATTGCTGCAGCAGCATCGTGGCAACGAGGACGTGAAGTCGCTCGTACAGAGGGCAGCTAAGCAAGAATCCGGGGCATAAGCTCAGCATTTCAGGGGGTTTCAACATGAGACTTCGCGGCAAAGTAGCCATAATCACCGGCGCAGGCTCAGGGCTGGGAAGGGCCAGCGCCCTGCTCTTCACGAAGGAGGGCGCTAGGGTCGTGGTGGCTGCCAACAGGGAAAAGGATGGGGAGCAGACTGTAAAATCCATAACCGAGCGCGGCGGCGACGCCATCTTGGTGCGAGTTGACGTGACTAACTCACCCGATGTCGAAAAGGCGGTCAAAGCTGCCGTGGATAAATATGGCAAGCTCGATATTATGTTAAATAATGCCGGCACGCCGGGCCCGGGGAAGCTCATCGCGGACATAACCGAGGAGGAGTGGAATCGAGTCATCTCGGTCAATCTCACCGGGGTATTTCTGGGCACGAAGTACGCTATCCCTGAGATGGTGAAGGGTGGCGGAGGGGTCATTATTAATATCTCATCTGTGGCTGCCCTTTCGCCGAGACGATACACAGGAGCGTACTCTGCGGCCAAGGCGGGGGTGATACAACTGACCAGGGTAACGGCTCTGGAGTATGCCAGAAAGAATATCAGGGTCAACTGCATTCTGCCCGGCCCTATAGACACCCCGTTTTTCACCAAGGTGGCGGGTGCGGACCCCGAGAAGATAGCCATATTCAAGGAGCGAGTGAGAAACGAAGTGCCGCTGGGACGGTTCGCGCAGCCGGAAGAGATAGCCCGGGTGGCCCTATTCCTGGCCTCTGACGAGGCTTCTTATATCACAGGGGCAGCCTTCGCCGCAGACGGCGGGCAGTTGCTGGTGTGATGCCTGGGCACAGCCTAGCCTAGGCACGGGGATATTTCTTCACTATCTCCCTGGCAAAATCCCGCGCCCGCTTCAACCTTGCGACATCCGGCTGGCCTACGGTAAGGGAGCGCTGTTTAGCGGCCTCAACGAGACTAGGGTCGCCGCTGTTCAGCATGAAATCCGCAATAACCTGACTTAACTCACCCTGACAATCGAACACGCCCAGGATTTTAGCCCCGGCGGCGGCTACTTTACACAGACTCAGCCATTCCTTGACTTCCGGGTTATCCTCCGGAGAGGCATGCGTTACAAAGAGGGCGATATTCTTCCCTTTTGTGCGCTCTTCCAGGAAGCTCTTTGCATCTCCAGCCGGCTGGTATGCCTGAATAGGCAAGCCTATGAAAGCGAGGTCAACAGCCTCGATGGCTATGACCTCGCTCATCTGTTTAATCTCCTTTTTGCACTTAATCTCCTGAAAAATGGCTTCCGCGACCTTCTTCGTGTTACCCGTCTGGGACATGTAAGTCACGATTACCTTCATATTGGTACCTCCCTTCCTAGAAAACCAGTGCACCGATTATAGCACAGAGTCGCTTTTGCGGGCAGAATCATTTTTGTTGTCGTTTTCAGATAGAGGTTGTATAGTAACCGGGGATCAAGATGGTTACAAAAGTGAGCTTCATAGGCATACTGGTCAGGGACATCGAGGAGGCGCAGGCCCAATTCATCAAAGTCTTTGGCCTCAAGCCCTGGGACCTGGGCATTGTGGAGATGCCCGGGGTGAAGGCGGTGATATTCCCCCTCGGTGGCTGCTCCATAGAGCTGTTGCAGCCCACCGTGGGACCTGATGCGCCTGTGGGCGGCGACCTGGCGCGGAGGCTGGAGAAGTACGGAGAGGGCGTATGCCGACTAGGTCTCTGGGTGGACAATCTCGACAAGGAAGTTAAACGCCTGAAGGCGAAAGGCTTCCCTATTATAGACACAGGCGAATACGGCAAAATCGGCGAGGAGATGGGGGCCAGGATGGCCTTCATTCACCCTAAATCGATACATGGGGTGTTGATAGAGTTGGACGAGGAAATGTAAAAGCGTTCAGTTAATAATTAACTGAACCCGATATATGGTATGGAGAAAATGCAGAAAGGAGGCGGTCATGAATGAGTATAAACACGTTCAAGAGCTTCGGCAAACATGGTCCGGGTTCATAATGGATTGGTTAAAAATCATGGTTCCTGTTGGTGCCGCATTCGATGGGTTATTTTCTTACCTAGGTGTACGTAACACAGTCGATCCAAATTACTTTTGTGTTTTCCCCGTTGTCGGGTGGTTGCTTTTTGTGATTCCCTTGATAACATGGCGTGTTGTCGTTCACTATATTGACAGACAGATTGTAGGACTGTATCCGCGAATGCTTGAGCTTGAGCAACAAATGCCACCCCAAATAGAACCACCAATGCCACCACCCTGGCACACACACGCAGCATACTACTTCAATAATCTAACGCAGCAAGCAAAAGAGTTCCTTCTATTAAAAATCTTAGCACTGCCAAAAGATAGGGCTCATGCCCTATGCTATCGCCAATATAGGCAAATATGTGTTGAAAGAGAGGAAAATCTTCATCAATTATTGCTAAAGGTTTGGGATGAATATGGTTATAGCTCTGTCATAAGTAGAGGGCATAAAATTCAGGATTTGGCGGTGGGATTTATTTGCTTTGTGAGTTTTTCTATAGCTGGCATCCTCTCTTGGGGTAGTTGGATACCTTTTACTATCGCTATAGCAGTGAGTGCCATGCTAGCTGCACTTTTTGCATTTAAGGTGGCGCCTTGTCTCGTGAATCGTTAGGCGTTACGCTGTAATGATAATCTAATGTGAATTTGTAGGGGCGTTCGCCGAAGCGCCTGTCTAGCCTTGCTGCCTGCTCGATGACTTGCACAAAAGCTGGAAAAACTCCTCCGGCCCTTTGCCCAGCGACAGTTTCTCCATGGGGCAGATGCCATCACCCGTCTTATTAATGATATAGGGGACGGTCCGGGAGAAGTGGTACTTAATGCCCTGCTCACTCAGCGTTCGAGCGGCGAACTCGCTGCCCAAAGGGGAGTAAATTTCCAGACAAAACGCTTTCTGAAGGAGCAGGGCTGCTGCATTCCCCGCTATACGGTCGAAGATGACCACCCCCTGCACCTGAGGCACAAAGGTATCTATATATTCGAGCAGCGGCATGAGCCGGTCTTTGTTCGACTTGAAGATGAGCTTGCCTTTATGATACGCCCGAAAGGTGTCGCTGCTGTTTACAAACCGGGCAAATAGTCTATCATGTGGCATAATTCGAGGCCCCCAAATCCCTGCCCCTGTGCGCCCCCGCTAGACTGAGGCATCTATTGGGCTGAATTAGCTGGTACGTACTTTATAGTGGTGTAATCAGAGTTACTGGGGCCGCCATCGCTCCTGCCGGTTACATACACAGCGCCCCATTTATCCACAGCTATAGCAGCCGCCTGGTCAAATCGGCTAGCTGGGCCATCGTAACGGGCCACCCAAAGCTGGTTTCCACTGTTGTCATAGCCCACAGTTACATAGTCCCAGGCGTTGCTGCCCTGCATGCTGCCGGTGACATAGACGTTGCCCGACGCGCTCAGCACCAGTGCCACAGCCTCACCAGTGTAATAAGGTACCGAGCCATCGTATCGGGCCACCCAGAGCTGATGCCCCTGGCTATCATATTTGATAGTGGCGTAGCTATTGAGGTAACTTCGAGGGCTCCAGGCGGTGCCTGTCACATATACGTTGCCCGACCCATCCAGTGCTATAGCCGTAGCCTCGCCATTGCCGCTTGAAGGCCCCAAAAATCCCGCAACCCAGAGCCGGTACCCAGCAGTATCGTACTTAATAGTGGCAAATTTGCCCCCGCTCTCGCCTGTAACATATACATTCCCGAAGTTATCCAGGGCCATAGCCTTAGCCTCACCCTGGAAGGTGGCCGCCCAGAGTTGCTTCCCCTGGGAATCGTACTTGATGGTAGCGAATTCGCCTTGGCTGGTGCCCGTGACATACACGTGGCCTGAACTGTCCACTGCTACACCTACAGCCCCGTCCGTGCTGTCCGTGGAGTCACCGTATGAGGCAACCCAAAGCTGGCCCCCATCACTGTCATACTTTATGGTGGTATAGTTACCCCCGCTGCTGCCCGTGACATACACGTTTCCCGAGCTATCTACAGCTATGGCCCGGGCTATATCATCCACCTGGCCCGGGCTGTCGTAACGGGCTGCCCAGAGCTGGTTGCCCGACGAGTCGTACTTCACTGTGGCGTAAGCATAGTCATCAGATGTCGAAGATGGAGTTTCCGCCGGGTTAGTAATGTGCTTGCCATTGTAGCTCTTGCCTGTAACATAGACATTCCCCGAAGCATCAACGGCTATAGCCTGAGCTACATCGTCATCGCCTGCGGGGCCATCGTAGCGGGCCACCCAGGTCTGGTTGCCTGTGGTGTCGTATTTCACCGTGGCATATGAGTAGTCATAATTATAGTAATCGCCGATTTTGCTGCCGCCATAGCTCTTGCCCGTAACATAGACATTACCTGAGCCATCCACAGCCAGGGCGAAGGCCCAGTCGGCACTACCTGCGGGCCCCCGGTAGCGGGCCTCCCAGGCCTGAGTGACAAGAGAGGGGGTCGGGGTAGGTGCTAGAGTAGGCGTGGGTGAAGGTGTAGGTACGGGGGTTGCTGTTGGAGCAGGCGTGGGTGTAAGTACAGGTGTCGGTGCAGGAGTTAAGGTCGGAGTTAGCGCAGGCGTTGGCGGGTGCGTGGGAGTCGGGCTCACCCCATTGCTGCCGCAGCCAGCAGCGAGTGTACCCAGCAATATCAGGACCAGCGCCAGCGTCGTCATCAGCCTCATTCAAATCCTCCCTCGGTAGAGATGCAATATATCAATTATAGCCGTTTCGCCAGCGGCTTAAAAGGGTTGGGTATACCTAGTGTATGGTGCAGTCAACGGGGGTAGATTGAATATGTAGAGGGCAGTTCGCGAACCACCCCTACATAAGGTCGCCTTATATCACCTTTCCCCAATTATCATCGTCCCTCAGACAAAAGGGTTGGCGGAGGATACATTGCTAATCTCTTAGTCTTGCTGCAGCTTCTGATTGCTTCCCAAAGCGATGGCGCAACATCGAGATAATATCCTGAGCAGGCAGGCATATCACCACCGTATTCCCAGCTAAAGAACACGATTCTGTGTTTCTTGGGACAAGGCAACTTTTGTTTTCTTACACCCCCCATTCTGTGCAGCCAAGGAAGAGACTTAAGGGAAAGATCTACCAATAACATTTCTGCCTGTTGAATTCCTTCACTGCCCCGATTTCCAATAGCCCTACCAATGTCGTAACAAATTTCATCCCTAATTTTGTGACGGGGGCCCTTCCCGGTCTTGATAAAGTCCTCCTTCCTCCTCTCACTCTCTCCAATCTCCTGTGTCCAATCTGATTCACGTATTGCTTTAACATTACAAATCACGTTGTCAATTAAGAGGTCTGGCTTTCGATGGGTTCCAGTCTTAGGAAATAGCTTCACCTCATGGCATTTTTCTAAGTAATCGACGGCTATAACTGATATGGCTGTTGAATGTAACAGGTCACCTCGCCTCATCAACTCATACAACAATGGCAAAGCGTCTACTCCGTAGTCTCGTTCTAGTATAATAAGGTTGCAGAAGCAGTAACCAATCCAGGCATTGTAGTTTTTAGCAACTTTCCCGAATAGCGCCAGTTCAGCAATTATTGGCTTGGGGAAATCCGTAGGCACCTGAATTCTATATTTTTTCTCGTATTTGTCTAAAAGTTGATTGGCCTCTTTTACAAACTGCTTCTGGTCAAATCCCCTGTCCGACAGACTACTGTGGGGATGGAAGAATTCTACTGATTGACCGTTCATCGTAATCCAAGAATGGTCGAGGCCGTCTTCAATTTTGAATCTACTTTTCATAACGTTTCTCCGTCACCATTTTATCATATTGGTGCATTATCTCATTACACGGGGAGAACAGGGGTTCGCGAAACCACCCCTGCGGTAATTAGGCGCGGAAACCGCGCCCTTACATTTATTGGGCACGACATGCCGTGTCCCTACGATTACCCCCTCACTTTAATCCCTCCCGCCAGGGGAGGGAAATTTTAAATCCCTCTCCCTTGACAGGAGCAGTTAGAGCTTGTCGAAGGATGAGGGTGACGTAGGGGCGTTCAATTGAACGCCCCTACACACATAACAACAGGCTAAATTGATTCCACCAACGCAAGCTGATACACTAATCTTACCGCTATGAGCTACACTTCTACCCCGCAGAGTTTCGATAGCCTCGCCTCATTATGGAAAGACCTGCGTGATAAACTCAACTGGGACTCCGTATTTGTGCTGCCGAGATGGCTCAAGGTATGGTGGCAGGTTTTCGGAGAGGGCTCCGAATTATATTTATTTGAGGTTAAACAGGGCAAAAATATCATCGGCATCGCGCCCCTGATGGTCAAAGAGAATAAGGCTTCTTTCATCGGCAGCGCCGATGTCTGCGATTATATGGACTTCATAGTCGCCCCCGGCAAAGCGCTTCCGTTCTTCACCGCCATCCTGGATAAGTTGCAGAAGGACGGGGTAAAGGAGCTGTGCCTGGACTCGTTGAGGTACGATTCCAAGGTGATGACCTGTCTGTTAGACCTGGCGAAAAGCGAAGGATACGAGGTTGCCGTTACCCGGGAGAATGTTTCGCTGGACCTGGACTTGCTCCCAACGTGGGAGGAGTATCTACGCACGTTGACCCCGAAGCAGCGGCGCGAGACAGGCCGCAGGTTCAGGCGCTTGGAGGAGGAGGGCGACATAAATTACCGTATAGCGGAGAATGCAGCGCCGGAGGTTCTGGACATTTTTTTCAGACTGCTGCGTAAAAGCAGGGAGGACAAGGCGGCCTTTATGACAGCCAAAATGGAGTCCTTTTTCAGGTCGCTGGCAGATACTATGGCGGAGGCTAAACTCCTCAGGTTCGGCATCCTGGAAATCTCAGGAAAACCTGTTGCCGCCGTGATGTGCTTCGACTACAATGATAAGGTGTACCTTTACAATAGCGGCTACGACCCGAAATACGGCTATTTGAGCGTGGGGCTGCTCTCCAAGCTCCTGTCTATTAAGGACAGCATTGAGAGAGGCAGGAAGGTCTACGATTTTCTGAAGGGGCCCGAGCAATATAAGTATCGCTTGAAAGGCAGGGAAATACCGATATACAGTTGCAGGATAAACCTAACGTAGGGGCGGTTCGTGAACCGCCCAGCCATTATGTCATTGCGAGGAGTCCTTCTCGGGGGAAAGACGACGAAGCAATCTCCGCGTGGCAGTAGGTATGTGGGGAACGGTGAGATTGCTTCGCTTCGCTCGCAATGACACAAAAAAAGAACAGGAACGATGTCAGACCGATTGAAAATAGCCATGCTCAGTGTCCATAGCTGTCCGGTGGGCAAGCTAGGAAGCAAGGACACCGGCGGCATGAGCGTCTATATCAGAGAGCTGGCCCGCGAGCTGGGGAAGCGGGGCCACCTGGTCGATATCTATACCCGCGCCCATGACCCTGTGGAGGAGCATATCGTGCAGCTCGGCGATAGTGCACGGGTCATCCACCTGCAGGCGGGTGAGATCGAGCCTATAGATAAGCTGGCTGTTTATTCCCATCTCGAAGACTTCGCCTGTTCACTGGAAGACTTCAGAGTGAGCAACGGCCTCCATTACGATTTGATACACAGCCATTACTGGCTTTCGGGCTGGGTGGGCAGACGGATACAGCGCTGGTGGGATGTGCCCCACATCATAATGTTCCACACCCTGGGTGCGCTCAAGAACGCCATCGGGGTGGGGGAAACCGAGCCGGCGCTGCGCATCATGGCGGAAAGGGAGCTGGTCAGGGACTGCCAGCGCATCGTCGCCGCCACGGAGAAGGGCAAGGAGGAACTGGTGAGCTATTACGGCGCTTCGCCGGAGAAAATCAGCGTAATCCCCTGCGGCGTGAACCTGGAGCTGTTCCGACGTCTAGACAAAGAAGAGGCACGCAGAAACCTGGGGTTCAATGGAGACAACATCATCCTGTTCGTGGGGCGGATAGACCCCCTCAAGGGTATAGACCGGCTGCTGATGGCCTTACCCAAGCTGGATACAAGGCGCAACCTCAAGCTGCTGGTGATCGGCGGCGACAAGGATAGCCAACCCGAAGTGGAGAGGCTGCAAAGGTTGTCCCGGAGCCTGCACATCCAGGATTCGGTCATCTTCGCCGGCATCGTAGACCAGAAGGAGTTGCCGCTTTATTACAGCGCTGCCGATGTCTGCGTTATTCCGTCGTATTACGAGAGCTTCGGGCTGGTGGCACTGGAATCCCTGGCCTGCGGCACGCCCATAGTGGCTACCAGGGTGGGAGGCATCGAAAGCGTGGTCAACCAGGGGCAGAACGGATATATGGTGGAAGATAATGCTCCCGTTCGCCTCGCAGGCAGCATATCTTCGCTCCTTTCGCAACAAGAGGTGGACATAAAGTCCGCCGACTCGATTAGAGCGTCGGTGAATGGATTTAGCTGGTCAAACATCGCCGAGGCGATAGTGCCGGAGTATAAGGCGTTAATAGCTAATAGCTGATGGTTCATGGGGCAGCCCCTGGATTCCTGCGCAAGCAGGAATGGCATGGGATAGGCTATGGATAACCCTTCCATAGAAGGGTTACAGCGAGCATAAGGGTTGGAGCATCCACTCCAACCTACCCAATTAGGCGTGAATGTTATACAATTAACAGGCGCATAAGATTGGGGAGGCTCATCCTTAATGGTCAAGCCAGCTTACGCCATGGTGGTAACACCTCACCCGGACGATGCAGAATACGGCATCGCGGGAACGGTGGCGCGCTGGGTCAAAGAGGGCCAGGACGTTATCTACGTGGTGTGCACCAACGGCGACAAGGGCACCACTGATATCAACATGAAGCCGGAGAGGCTGGCCAAAATCCGGGAAAAAGAGCAACTGGAAGCAGCCAAGGTGCTGGGGGTGAGGGAGGTCATCTTCCTGCGCCACCCCGACCAGGGACTGGAGGACACCTACGAGTTCAGGAAACAGCTTGTGCGCCTGATCAGGATATACCGCCCCGACATCGTGGCCACCACTGACCCTTATCTGCGCTATAAGTGGCACCGCGACCACCGCATCGCCGGCCAAGTCGTGCTGGATGCGGTTTTCCCTTACGCCAGAGACTTCCTCTCCTATCCCGATTTGATGCTGGACGGGCTGCAGCCCCATAAAGTCAAAGAGGTACTGCTCTGGAGCATGATCTTCTTCTGGGAGTCACAGGAGATAAACTACCGCTCCGATATCAGCGACACCTTCGACCTCAAGATAGCCGCACTGCGTTGCCACAAGAGCCAGGTAGCGCAGTTGCCCTCGCCTGACCTGGAAAACATGCTGAGGCAGCAACATGAAGCTATGGCTGAGGGGGAGGGCTTCAAGCTGGCGGAGGCTTTCCACCGTGTGGAGATATTCGGTTAGCCCGATGTCATGCAGAGATAAAAACAGCGGAGGTTGGCTGTATCACACAACCAACCTCCGGAGGTTTCATGTTTACTGAACAGGGGAGATTAGAACGACCTGCGTCTTCCCCCGCCACCACCGAAGCCACCGCCACCACCACCGCCTCTGCCTCCACCACCAAAACCGCCCCTACCGCCGCCACCACCACCACCCCTGCCACCCTCGGTCCGGGGGCGTGCCTCGCTGACATCGATTGTGCGGCCCTGCAACACCTTGCTCTTGAGCCCAGTAATCGCAGCCTGTCCTTCAGCCTTCGCTGGCATCTCCACAAACCCGAACCCTCTAGACTGGCCACTATACTTGTCCTTGATGATGTTGACCGACTCCACCTTGCCGAAAGCCTCGAATTCCTTCCGCAGCTCCTCGTCAGTCACATCGCGCGACAGGTTGCCCACATAGATATTCATAAGGGGGCTC
>Ga0315281_10006217_pt1 | contig 17019 bp, 14 predicted proteins | sample YL17G07_0_MG_FD_204540 | JGI IMG/M metagenome (GOLD analysis project Ga0315281, IMG submission 204540) | Sediment microbial communities from Yellowstone Lake, YNP, Wyoming, USA - YL17G07_0 | ecosystem: Environmental > Aquatic > Freshwater > Lake > Sediment | place: USA: Wyoming | collected...
TTTATGGAAAAAGCAATAAGGGGAAATGATTTTGTGCTCATTATATGCACTCCACGGTATAAAGACAGGTCTGATCGACGTATTGGCGGCGTTGGATATGAAGGAGATATAATGACCGCCGAGGTTCTTACTACAGGCAATCAAAGAAAATTTATACCTATTCTAAGAACTGGCGAGTGGCAAGATGCCGCTGCATCGTGGCTGCTGGGAAAGAATTATATTGATCTCAAAGGGGCGCCATATCCCGAAGAGAATTATAAGGTTCTATCGGATACATTAAAAGGGAAGATGCCCCAAATTCCACCTTTGATTATTGCTACAGAGAATAAAGCAACCGAAGGGGGATTATCCATTGATACTTTGTGTAATGAACTGAATACCATAAAGACAGAAGTTCCCAATATAGTGAAAAGCCTAAGTGATTGGAAAGAAGGAATTTCATGGAACTACTCCAGATATATTTTTCAGGCAAAGCTCGCCGAATGCAAACAGGAGCTTTCTAAGTCCAGCCAGCAAATTATATTGGATGAATTTTATAAACTCAAAAAAGGTAAACGTAGCCTCATAGATTATATATTCCCTGAGCGAAAGCTAACCGAAGATGGATTTCTATTATCAGGCGATATGGAAATTATTGCTGTGAATTCTCGCATGAGGAGCGAGCTTAAGATTGAAAAGAACTTCGTTCGCTTAGCTGTTGAGCATGCTGGAATAAATATCGGAGCTCATTTTTACTTAGACAAACACATAATCTTTTATTTGATCTGGTATCTTCTGATAATAAGGAAGATGACACAAGTGACAAGCCCCAAATCATTAGAAATAAGCGGCTCCTTTATCTCATATCCTGAGAGAATTCATATCATTGCTAGTATAGGTGATCCAATCCAAGGCAATGGCTATATTGACTACTGGACTGATAAATTCATAATACAGTTTAAGCGCAGGCTTGAAATAACCTCTCAAGGCGTCTTAGATAATGTTTCTGATTGGGCCTGTCAGATACTACAGGGAATATTCGATGATTTTATCTATAGAGGCGAAGACGGTAGATCAAGAGTACCGATTATAGATAAAGCGAAATTAAGGGCAATGATGGAAGAGATGATTAAGCGCTTTACTGATGATCCAGTGGATGAATAAAATATTCGAAAAAATCTCCCCGGGTAACTTTTTATTATCCCTTCAAACCAAATGTATTAACTTCTTTTCAAAACAGTTCAAAAGAAGCTGAAAAAAGCAGTTGCGCGCGCCCTAAAAGCTTCTAAATGCTGTTTTTTGTGAGCTGCTTCTTTGAAATTAATCGTATGTAATTGGTCCGTCATGGGATTAACTGCAAATTGTTTGTGTTTGCTCTGGTCATGAATTCCTCATGTGCCATTTCTAATTTATCAAAATTGACTGTCCATGAGCGGCCTTCTGGATGTCTTACTTTCGCTTCTTTATTTATTTCGCAATTCAATTTTAAATATGATTCTATATCGGCTCTTAAAAATCTATTATTTTTAAAAGCAATAAAATTTTCATACCTATTTTTAACATCACCAGTACTATCACGGCATATTGCATCGATGCGCTTCAAATGTTGTGAACTTAAAACTGATGTCTTTAAAAGATATCGCATGTATGCATCCAATGAATCCATAGAATATCCAAGTATCCTAATATAATTTGCCTCTTCTAGTAATTTCTTTGCCAATTTCCGCGCCCCTATTATTACTTCTGGTGCGGATCCTTTGTTCCAAGTTGGCGGAACAATAGTGTTGGGCTTTATGCTTCCATGGAGTTTGGCCAGCTTTACCGTGCCAATGCTAATTGATGCATTATCATTAGAAGCAAATGAGATGTCCGGGCTATCAACTCCCGGTTTATTCTTTTTTAAATAATTCACCTTTATAAATTCAAGCAGATTCTCCAGAACTAAATCATAATTAAAGGTAATTATCGAATAACTAATCTTCGGGTTTGTGTTTATCTCATATTCAATTTTATGAAAGTTGCCAGTTCCGCTAGTGAGCATAATATCATTCATCCTGAGATTGAAGAGATTCACTATAAAATACCCATAGTAATTAATTAGGCCTGATCTCTCTGCCCTTTGTGAGTCAGCCCAAATAATAGAATCATACCAATTGCTTGGCAGTGCCGATCTACGAGGTACAAAAGATGGAGTATAATATTCAATTACGTCAGCAATATATCTCCGAATAGATTCGGCATTCCTTTTCTCGGTCAGATGTTCCTGCATCTCCATTATGGATAAAATCTCTTCGATATTAAACAAATCGGTCTTGAAATAAGCATTTGCCTTGTGCATCGCATCTACTGACTCGAATAATTCTTCAAAATGTTTGTATTTAGTAGGATCGGATACATACATGTCCTTTGATTTTATGTAGAAATCACTGATAACAGGCAGACCAAAAGGCGCGGAAAAGCCCGCTCCCAGTATATAAACTACTTTTTCCATTTTGACTCTCCTTATCTTTCTGCCCAACGATTAATTTTAAGGCAAAACGTCCTAGCCCTTGATAATCGGGGCCAAAAAACTGCTTCATTGCGGGCAATTATATCGTCGTCCCAAGTCAATCATTATTGGCCCCGTCAGATGAATTGCTTTTTTATCTTCTTCCCAACATCTCGGGCAATGAGGGGCTCCGTCATCCTCTTTATGCCAAAATGGTTTCTTGAAACTCATCTTGCCAGCAACCTCCTTAACATTATCAACAATACTCATTTTATCACTTTCTGATATCCGGCCTTTCCGTAAATGCGCCACTCAGCGATTAAACTTAAAAGGAAACCAACAAAAAGCAAGCCCCAGCCAATAGCATACCATCCGGGTTTTACAGGCTTTAATCCAACATCAAAACACGCACTCACAGGAGTGAGTCCCAAAATGACGGTGCCAACCATATTCAAAATCAATCCCAATTTGCTCATAGATTAGTCCTCCTTAAATAATTCCCCTTTAAAAGCGCGGTCGAGGATAGAGGGAAGCAAAGCGTCGAGTTCGGCGGCTGTCTCGGATTGCAGGTGCTTTAATGTATCTACCTCCGTTTGCAAAGCGTCCAGTTCGGCAACGATGCGGAGTTGTTCGGGGAGAGGAGGAGATGGCATCGGGAACTCTCGGATAAACTTGAGGACCAGATTTTTGTTCCCCACCCCGCGCGTGCCCTCGGCAGAATATTCACGTAGGCGAGCGGAGTTTAGCATGCATTCAGCAAATCTTGGGTCTAACAACTCACGTTTTAGCTTTAGAAGTGCTAGGCTCACAAAAATGCTGAATTCTCGCTCCACATCTATCGCCTTAGCAAATCCTGTAGTGCCAACTTTGGTTAGCAGAACATCGCCAAACACGGGTTTACACCGGATTGTTAGCTGCGCATGCTCTTCCGGAGTGATATATTTAACATTATCGAAGGAGATTCGGCCACTGGTAATGTCTTTCACGGAGAGAAAGGGAACACCATTTTCGACATAACGAGGTGTTAAATGCGTACCGTCGGTAATCCGTCGACACAAATCGTCAAGCCGGCGCGGCCTCCAGATTTTTGTGATATCATCATATGCTTTTGCCGCAACTTGCGTCATTAAAAACTTTGCCTCTTCCTCTGCCTGCTGGCGGAGGGCGTGGGCCTCGTTGATTTGGGCGGCCAGTTCTTCGATCCGCGCCACGATTCGCTGCTGCTCCGGGAGCGGCGGGAGGGGGATGGGGATCGGTAGTAGCCTTTTAGCTTTGAGTTCTGTCTTTATTCCTCCTGGTATATATTCAAGAAGCAGTTCCCTGAAGAATTGACTACGGAGCAGCCACCAGAGAAATTTAATCTCCACTCGGTCTTTATTGGGAACATATGCCCCAAAGTGAATGGTGGCTGCTATTGGCTCCTTGTTCTCCTCACCGTAAATTGCTATAGCGCCTTTTGCCGCATTGATTCCAGAAACAACTAAATCACCAGGCTGAATTAAAATCATGCCAGTCTTGGTGTTACTTTCAGAACGAAGCTGGATTTGGCCGCTGTCAAAACCGATTTTGGCGATGACTTTAATGCGGCCTGCAGCCAAATCATCTGGTGAAGGTTCTTCGCGGCGTTCTTTGAGCACTTTGCCGAGTGGAACAAATGGCCATTTTTGCTTCACTTGCTACCCCCTGAAAGCAATTTATCAATATTACCCATGAGTTCCGTAATCCGCTTTTCCTTTTGCAGAATACTTTCCACAAGCTGCTCCGGTGGAAGATGCGCGATATCCTCCTTGCCACGAGGATTTTTTATGTCGAGGTTTGCGGAAATAAGAACGCCCTGCTCATCATACTTCAGCACATCTTCAACTTTAACCCGCCATGCGCGTTCATTCTCCTCGCGCTTCTTCCACCATTCTAGGCAAGGCTTTAACTCCTCAAATTGGATGGGTTTGGTCTTTGTGTAATTTTTCCTGCCTTCCGGCAGCGGATGCTCGTAATACCATATCTCCTTCGTGGGACCGGGGCGTCCGAAAAAGAGTAGGTTGGTCGGGATACTGGTATACGGCGCGAATACTCCATTGGGCAGCCGGACAATAGTATGAAGGTTGAATTCCTTCAATAACTCTTCCTTGATGCGCGCACATACCCCGTCGCCGAAAAGCGTTCCGTTAGGCACAATAACACCCGCTTGTCCGCCTTTTTTCCCAAGATGTCCCGGTCGGCGGAGTTTTCGCATGATAAGCTGCAAGAATAAAAGAGCCGTCTCGGAAGTCTGCTTGTCGGAAGGGAAATTCCCCTGAATACCTCTCTCCTCTTCTCCTCCAAAAGGCGGGTTGGTAAGAATAATATCCACGCGGTCGCTATCGCCTATTTCTTTTAATGGATGCCTAAGAGAATTTCCTGGATCGATCATGGGAGCATCGAGGCCGTGCAGGAGGAGATTCATCTGGCATAGAAGATAAGGAAGTGATTTTGCCTCCCCTCCGAAAATAGTTTCTTCCTGGAGAACGCTCATATCTTCAACAGTCTTGCATTGTTTCTTAATATGTTCAAATGTTTCGACAAGGAATCCCCCTGTCCCGCACGCCGGGTCGAGAATTGTCTCACCTAATCGCGGGTCAGTCACCGCTACCATGAACTTCACGACAGGTCGTGGCGTATAAAATTCCCCTGCGTCCCCTGCCGCATCGCGCATTTCTTTTAAGAGGCTCTCATAGAGGTGAGCGAGGGTAAAGACTTCCTCAGACGAAGTGAAGTGAATCCTGTTGATTTTATTAATCACATCCCTCATAAGATAGCCATTGAGCATACGGTTGATGGTGCCGCGGAAAACCGTGGCCACGACGTCACGGCGGTCCTTCTTTTTCCCACTTCCCTCAAGGGATTTCAAGTAAGCAAAAAGGCCCGGACCCCGGCTACCATCCGGCCTCACACATTCTTCATTATTGATAAATGAAATGAGGTCTTCGCCCGTGATCCCATCCTCCTTTGCCGCCCAATCCCGCCAGCGATAGGGAGAACGTATAATCGCAGTGTATTTGTTGCCCCTGACCTTGTCCTCGGCCTCTCTGAGTATTTCCATATCATCGAGAAACTTCAGAAACATAATCCATGTCAGCATCGGCAGGCGATCCACATCGCCATTTAATCCCTTGTCCTTCCGCATTATGTCGCGGCAGGATTTAACAATCGAACCCAGTTGAGCTGCGGTAGTCTGGGGGGCTGCTTCCTTATTTTTTCTTGTCACACGTTTACCTATGCCTGAAGGCGGCGGCTGTCTTATATCTTTGGGATAATGGAGCCATAATTAAAACAGTGGATTCTTTTTAATGCTGTCTATGACAATTCTGAGCTTTTCACGCGCGGCATGAGACATCCTAGCTTGTGTAATATCGTTAAAATTAAGCAGTCCCTTATTAAATGCGTCACGTACTGCTTTCTCAAGCTGTTCAAGACCGAGATTTCCTTCTGCGACATCAATGATCGTTTTGAGCGGCTTGGTGACAATAAATCCGCCTCGTTTTTCTACATCCTCGGGTCTTACAATTGCGCGATATATAACACAACCTGGCTGAGCTTTTTTTCTAAAAGAGGGCGGTATTGTCAGGCATATTTTCGAGGGCATCACATCGCTGAGCTCGTGAACTACAAGAGCAGATTCATGTGAAATTACCGCCTGGGGAATAGCCTCTCGATTGTGGCCCCAGAGTGAGCAGCGGACTAGATCTTCGTAAGGAGAGTTTGGATAATTTGCCAGACGGAAAATAGCGCGATCCACTTCAATCCAGTGGCCTTTGGATTTGTGATAATGCTGGAGACGGTAGGAATAGCCTGATTTAAGAGCCTGTTTTGCAGTAAAATAGCCCGCTTGCTCTTCCGCTATTTCGAGAAGGGCCCTGCCTCTGTCATTTCTTGTCGCCTGCCACATAGACATAATCCTTACAATTATTGTAAGTATTATGCCATACCGATCCCATCTATGCAAGCATAAATGTTACAAATATTGTAAGAACCGTGCTACTAGCTTTACTTGACAGAATATAGCAAGTTCTGCAAATCCTGTAATGCTTCTCTTAACTTATCGGGTCCATCAAATAAAGCGGCTATTTCCATGACGTTACCGTGTTTGGAGATGGGTTCGACCTTTAAAATATCAGGCACTTTGAATTGCGCATAGCCAAATTCAATATATTTATCGAGAATCTCGCTTAAAACTTTGCGCGCCTCCGCTGAGAAATAATCGAAGAAGTCCACTTTCCTTTTAAGAATGCGCTCCGCCCTCTCTCGCCGCGTTCTCAATGGTGAGTTGTACGCTATATGACAGAGCAGATCGAAAGGATCCGCATCCTCGTGTCCTGTTACTTTTGCAAGTTCTTCAAATGAGATGCCTTTATCCAGGAGCGTATCAATAATCGCGCTTCGCTCATCGGCCAATTGCCATTTAGAAAAGAGATCGGCTGCGCTCGTAAACATTGATCTTACTTTTTCCGCCGTATAATCGTTGTACTTGACGACCTTGAGTTTTTTCCCATCCTCATCAAGACCCTGCTCATAATCGACTAGTATTTTGACCCTTTCGCCGGTATCTACATAGTACTTCCTTTTGGGCCGCTCCACCTCTTCTAATAGAGTGCCCGTGTACTCCTCTCCAGATTCGTCGGCAGCTTCAAATTCCGCGCTATCTTCATCCAGCACAATCTGCTCACTTCCCTCTTTTGTTTTGCCGATGGCATCAATCTCTTCCTGAGTCAAGAGGGCCGGCTCTCCATCATATGCCGGGTCTGCAAAAAGACGGGTTGCACCCGTGTAATCAAGAATAGTGAAAAATAATTTCCCATAGTCGCTACGCACTCTGCTGCCTCGCCCGATAATCTGTTTGAAATCAGTTATTGAATTTATCACTTTGTAGAGCACTATATTCTTGCATGTCGGCATATCGATCCCCGTAGTAAGGAGCTTGCTCGTAGTGAGAATCACGGGTGTAGTTGTTTCCAGTTCCTGAAAACGTCCGAGGTGCCCTCTCCCCCGCTCTCCTTCTTCTGAGACCACGCGACATACATAGTCGGGATACTGCTTCACCATATCAGCATTCAAAATACTCAAGATCCTCCTCATCTCCCCAGCTTCTTCCTGATCTTCGCAAAAGACGATGGTTTTGGCGAAGCGGTCCGTCTTTTTCAGAAAATCTGTAATATGCTGTGCAACCGCCTCCGTTCGCGGCCGATAGGCCAGGGTCCTTCCAAAGTCGCCCGTCCCGTATTCTCCATCAGGGATCTCTCTCCCGAATCGATCAACTTGTCCCTTCTCAGGGCGCCAGCCCGTAACATCTACATCCGGGATGACGCGGTGAACTTTATACGGGGCCAGAAATCCGTCATCAATGCCCTGCTTAAGGCTATAGGTATAAATCGGGTTGCCAAAGTATTTATAGGTATCTTTGTTATCTTCTCTGCGAGGGGTTGCAGTCATTCCGAGCTGATAGGCAGGTTCAAAATATTCCAGGATTTCTCTCCAGTTACTTTCGTCAGCCGCACTCCCTCTATGGCACTCATCCACAATAATCAAATCAAAGAAATCCCTGGCATATTCTCTATATAATCCAGGGCGACGCTCATCCTTTGCGATCGACTGATACAGGGCGAAATACATTTCTCTGCTCTTGACCGCCTCGCCTTCGATTTTATGCCTCGCGTCTGCAAAGGGAATAAAAATCTTATCCTTGGGATCATCGACAAGCGTTATCCTGTCTGACAAGAAAAGGATACGCGGACGACGCGCTGCTCCCGTCCGGTTCCATCTCGCATTCCATAATTTCCAAGCAATTTGAAAAGCGACGTCGGTCTTGCCTGTCCCGGTCGCCATCGTGATAAGTATCCTATTCCGCCCCTGGAGAATGGCCTGCACCGACCTATTAATGGCTATCTGCTGGTAATATCGCGGTTCTTTATCCGGGTTATAATAATAGGGAGTGAGGATCTTCGCTGCTATCTCATCATTTACTATTTTTTCGTTATTGCGATACCTGCTCCAAAGCGTCTCGGGAGAGGGGAATGTGGAGAGCTCGCTTTCTAATCCGGTTGTATAATCATGCTCGAGAATCCCGGCTCCATTTGTTGAATATGCAAATTTGAGGCCGAGAATTTCGGCATACTCCTTTGCTTGCTGAATGCCGTCTTCGAAATTCTTGTATGATGCTTTTGCTTCAATAATAGCGAGAGGGAAATCCCGGCGGTACTTTAGCAGGTAATCAGCCCGCTTTTGCTTTTTCCTCCTGTATTTGTTACCCAAAATCAAAATACGGCCGTCGGTGAAGTATTTCTGCTCAGATATCTGGTCATCTATCCATCCAGCGGCATACAGCTTCGGCAAAACGTATTTTCTACATGTATCTGCCTCGTTTGACATTATATAAACTCCTAGAGGTGAGCCAGATCACCATTGCTCCTCATACTGTGAACTTCAGCCCTTCTTGGATTTTTTGTGTCAGATGAATATCCTTAGTGCTAGGCTCTATTCCCCCAGACGGGTGGTTATGCACAAGAATCAACTTTGAAGCACCAAGGGTCAGGCACCGTTCCACAATCTTGCGAGGGTATAGAACGACTTTGTCCGGGGTCCCGCTTGTCAGCTGAGACATCTCAATAACCTCATTCCTCTTATTCAGGAATATTCCGTTAAATACCTCTTCTTTGATATCCTGCATTGATGAGGAAAGATAATCGAAGACGGTCTCAGGACTCTTTACCACATCAGAACCTACCGCATTTTCTTTAAGTTTCCTAATCCCGATTTCACAAGCAGCTATTATTTGAGCCGCTTTTGCAGGTCCGATGCCGCTTACTTGACACAACTCTTCTGGAGGCGCTTGAAGCACCTGGCGTAAAGAACCGAATTTTTGAAGTAAATTTCTCGCAAGAGAGATGGCACTTTTGCCTTTCGTTCCTCCACGTAACAGAATGGATATCAATCCTGCATCGGAAAGAGCTTGAGAGCCTTTTTCTAGAAGGATCTCTCGTGGTCTTTCAGATAAAGGCCAAGATTTAATACCGCTGGTTTTACTCGTGGATTTGGAATAAGGTTTCTTTCTGGGCACATTCGAAGGATAGCAAGCATAGTTGACTTCGTCAAGAAACTGAACCAGAAAACACATAATCGCTGAAGGACCTGCCAGGGGGCAAATGTTATAGATATACTAGCCTTTGCTCAATCATTAAAGGCCACTTTAACTCCGATTACATACTATTAATTTCAAAGAGCTAGACCGGCCAAAACATCTTTTAGAAGCTTTTAGATGGCGGAAAAACCCAGAACCTGCGGAGCCGAGATTCCCGAGACTAAAGTCTCGGCTACGAGTCTCGGCTACAAGGCTCGGTTACTAAGCCCGGCCACGGAGGAGCGGCCAAAACCGGCACGGCAGACCGCCTGATGTTATTTCCCTACATCTTGTCACCCACTCACAAGTGAAAAACCCATCCGCCTTGATTCGCGCGAATATAATTGACCTCACCGCCTGAGCGCTCAACCCCTCCGCCTTGACTCACGTGAATGATATAGGTTTCCCAGGTAACGCGCCCCCACCAGCCCCCCGAAAAAACATTTCATTTTTCCGGGAATAAAATTCGCTCTCACCTCGTCTTATATAGTGAGACTTGAAAAGGCGACGCCGTCTTCTCGCAAGCCAATCGCCCGAAAAGGAGAAGGTATGCAAAAACTCATTCCACCGGAGCGGATTGAACAGAAGATCTACTTAATAAGAGGCCAGAAGGGAATGATCGATTCGCATCTTGCTTCACTCTATGGAGTAGAAACAAAGTATCTGCTGCGGGCTGTGAAGCGAAATAGGATGCGATTCCCTTGTGATTTTGCCTTTCAATTAAACAGGAGTGAATTCCGCAACTTGAGGTGCCAATTTGGCACCTCAAGTTTATGGGGCGGACGCCGCTATCTCCCCTACGTGTTTACTGAGCAGGGTGTCGCTATGTTATCAAGTGTATTGAACAGTCCGAGAGCCATCCAGGTCAACATAGCGATAATGAGAGTATTCGTGAGATTGAGAGAGATACTATCGACTCATAAGGAGCTTGCTCATAAGCTACGGCTGCTTGAAACAAAGATTGATAAACACGATCACCAGATAAAGTCCATTTTTGACGCAATAAACCAGTTGATCTCGCCTGCTGAAAAACCTAATCGGCGCATCGGATTCCATGCTGAGCCATGATGATATCGCGATTTCTTTTCCTGCACCCGCGGAGCCCGTGGGGGAAATCGAAGGGGATCACCAAAAACAGCGGGAATTTTTGAGCCATTCCCTCCAGCATCCACAATTGGAATGCTAAAAAGATCCGCCTTGACTCACGCGAATGTAATCGGCATACTTATTTAAGCGTCCACGACACCTCAATAAAGATTCCCCATCATAAGCGGAGGGAAGCGGAGAGGGTGTCTCCCCGGGTGAGAAAAGAACCTCCCTCGCCATCTCACGGTGATGCGGGGGCCTTCCGGAGCTACGAAGTCCCGCAGACGTTTTCGCTATCAAGTTGGCGGGAAAGCGATTGAGGCCAAGAAATCCCTCTTCGGCCTTCCTTCCCCCTGGTGGATGGGACGGCCGTTGATCTGTTTGAGCCGTTCAATGAAATGGGATAAATGCCTCGGTCATGGTAGGAGAAGGACATTCCTCGCCATAATATGCTATTGATAAGAAAGAGAGGGAAAACGTCTGGGGAATTCTTACACACTGGTCTGCTTGATGATTCTTTTGCAGATGTGGCGGATCAGCCTGTGGAATGAGCGGTCATCATGCAGCCAGGCGAAATCCTGGTCTGTGGCGATGCGCGCGACGTCACAGTACCCAAGGGCGATGGATTTGCGCAGGCTCGCGAGCGCCTCTTTCCTCTTGTGGATCAGGCTATAGCTGCAGGCGAGATTATAGTGAGCGATCGGATCCCTTGGCCGCAACTCGGTGAGGCGCTGGTCTATTTTGAGCCCTTCATAGTAGAGGCCTTTGCGCGTATACGCCTCGCCCAGAACTGATAACACCTCGACATAGTCGGGCGCTTTTTCTATAATCGCACGGTAAAAATCGATTTCGAAGTCGAGATTGTCATCGAAATCTCGTCTGGAGCTCTCTGTATGTTGTCTATCCATATCCATCACCACTACAACTTATAACATAATTTGAGAGGGATGTCAATAGGGCGGCCGACTGAGTTTCCGCAGTTTCATTTAAAAGGCGGTTCTCACCACGAAGAGCACGAAGAAAGATTAGGTTAATCAGCCTATTCCTCTATCTTCGTGACCTTCGTGTCCTTCGTGGTAAAAGACGACAATGCAGTGTTTCATTTAAAAGGCGGTTCTCACCACGAAGAGCACGAAGAAAGACCAGGTTAATCAGCCTATTCCTCTATCTTCGTGACCTTCGTGTCCTTCGTGTTAAAAAACGACAATGCAGTGTTTCATTTAAAAGGCGGTTCTCACCACGAAGAGCACGAAGAAAGACCAGGTTAATCAGCCTATTCCTTTACCTTCGTGTCCTTCGTGGTAAGAAACGTAGTGCAGTTGTGAAAAATTTCAGCACTGACTCACCCAGTATGTTACAAAAGGGGACGGCGAAATAACGGGGAATGTCCTGGGCGGTTGAGGCAGGCATGAACGATATCAAAAAATACATTGAGGACAACAGGGAGAAATTCCTGGACGAGCTCGGTGAGCTCTGCCGCATCCCCTCTCGCTCCGGGAATACCGGGGCTCTGCACGAAGCGGCTGAGTGGATCGCCCGCGCGCTCTCCGCCCTGGGAGCGGAGGCGAGGATTTTTGAAATCCCCGAGGGAGCGCCCATCGTGTACGGCGAACTCGGCGAAGGGCCGAGAACCCTGCTGGTGTACAACCACTACGATGTCCAGCCGCCTGAGCCTCTGGAGCTGTGGAACACAGAGCCTTTCTCCCCGAAGGTCCTCGATGGGCGCTTCTATTGCAGGGGGGCGAGTGATAACAAGGGCAATCTGATGGCGCGTCTACACGCGGTCCGCGCCTGTGTCGAGACCATGGGCTCGTCGCCGCTCAAGGTTAAATTCCTCGTGGAGGGGGAAGAGGAGACGAGTTCGAAACACCTGGCTGGATTCGTACGGCAGCACAAGGATCTCCTGAGGGCGGACGGGTGCCTGTGGGAGGGCTCCTGGAAGGACTCGCAGGGCCGCCACATCCTCACGTGCGGCCTTAAGGGGCATTGCTATGTGGAACTCAGGGTGAGGGGGGCACGCCATGATCTGCACTCCTCCTATGCGGGTATTGTTCCCAACCCGGCATGGCGCCTGGTCTGGGCTCTCGGGACACTCATGGATGCGCGCTCCAGAATCACCATCCGGGGTTGGCTGAAAGAAAGGAGAGGGTTGGACGAAGCCGATGAGCGGGCGTTGAAACGTGTGGTGTTCGATGCAGAGGGATTTAGAGAGCTGCACGGTTTCCGCGAGTTCATCCGCGGGATGTCAGAAGGTGAGCTGGTGCGTGAGTTCCTCTATGCGCCCACCTGCACGATATGCGGCCTGAGGGCAGGCTACACGGGCGATGGGCCGAAGACGGTGCTCCCCTCTGAGGCAATTGCCAAACTGGATTTCCGGCTGGTGCCGGACATGACGCCAGAGAAGCTGCTCGCATACCTCAGGCGCCACCTCGACGAGTGCGGATTTAAGGATGTCGCGATCCATCCCCTGGGCGGCATCATGCCTGCCAGGACCGATTGTGAGGACAGGATCGTCGGGGCGGCGCTCGCGGCGGTTCGCGAGGTGTGCGGCAGGGAACCGATTCTCTACCCCGTGGCGCCGTGGAGCGGCCCCCTCAATGATGTCTGCGGCGTATTGAATATACCGTCGGTGTCGTTTGGTGTCGGACATGCCGATTCACATGATCACGCCCCCAATGAGAATATTATGGTCTCGGACTACGGTGAGGGGATACAGTGCATGGCGGCCTTCATGCGCATCTATGCGCGCGCATAGCCCGGGAGTATAACCCGCGCGGCGTGCGTTCAGTTGTCGTGGATATTCCGGGGCGCCTTCGCGAGCATCTTCTCAAGTATGGCCTTATATTCGATCTGGTGTTCAATGATGTGGATGAGCGTCTCGAGACGCTCCTGAAGATCGAGTGTTTCCAGAAGCTTCTGTTTGGCATGGGCGTCGATGGTGAGCGCCGCAGCGATGAGGTTGGAGATGATCTCCGCGTCCTTGAGCTCCTCGAGGCGGGAGATGAAATTCTCCTCCGCCCCTTCTGTCGTGTGAACGAGCACGCGGAAGAGATCGAGGATTTTGAGGCGATGCGCATTGGCGGTGTCCGATTCAGCGGGATGGCTCTCAAGTTTCTCGATTTCGGCGATTGGATAAGGCCGGTGCTGTGTATAGCGCGTGATGGCAATTCGCGCGACGCCGCCCAGGAACACGCTGAAACTCGCGTCGGCGAGCTTGATGACCCTGGTGATCTGCCCCAGGCAGGCGACCCGGTAGGTCGGCGCATCGAGGAGGCTCTTGGAGAATCCTCTCTGCATCAGGACGATTCCCATCATGCTGTTCCCCTTGAGGCAATCCTCGAGCATGAGCCGATGGCGAGGTTCATCGATGACGAGCGGTAGGAGGGTGTAGGGGAAGAGGATTGTGTCGGGGAGCGGAAAAATGACCGCCGTGGAGGGGATCTGCGGGCTCTGCTCTTCTTGCATATGGTGTATCCTTTACTCATACTATACACTATTGGAGGGCGGTGTCAACCGGAGGGGGACCCCGCTGGAGTTTCCCCAGTTTTCATAGAAACAGCTTCGATACTGAACCACAGAGGACACAGAGATTACACAGCGCGGCCTTCGGCCGAAACCAAGATTCAAGTAGCCACAGAGAGCACAGAGGACATAGAGATTGACATGTGACACAGATACACACGGATTATTTCTTGTCCGAGAAACCAGAAACGAGAAACTGTTGTTGCTGTGGCAACAATCTTCGTGACCTTCGTGTCCTTCGTGGTAAGAAACGGTAATGCAGTTGTGAAAAATCTTAACACTGACTCACCCAATATGTTACAAAAGGGGACGGCGAAAAAGCGGGGAATGTCCCGCAGCGGACCGCCGGGGCAGGGAAGGTCGCTCGAGCAGTTATCACAGGGAGGAGGTCCACGGATTATGAAAAACGGCCCCACGGTGCTCCTGATGGTGCTCGACGCGGTCGGCGCGACCACGCTGGAGTTTCTCCTCGCTCATAGTGCGCGGAAGGTCCACCTGCCGCACCTCTGCGCAATGGGCCTGGGCAATATCCTCTCCGGAGAATTCAGGGACCGGATAGCCCCCCGCCCAGAGGCCCCGCTCTCCATCGCGCTGACTCAGGCATCCGCGTACCCCGACAGCACCATCGGACACAGGGAGATGGTCGGGGTCATCGATCCACGGAGGTATCGCCTCTTCCCGGACGGCTTTCCTCAGAATTTTGTGAGGGCGCTCGAGAAAGAGATCGGGAGGCGGGTGATCTTCAACCGGATGGCAGGGGGGATGGAAGCGATCGAGGAAAACAGGGAGCTCCATGAGAACACGGGCCGGCCGATCCTCTACGCGAGCAAGTGTGATCCCGTATTGCAACTCGCGATGAACGAGGAAATCATCCCCGTGCCCGAACAGCACCGCATTGTGGACGCGAGTTTCGCCCTGGCGCTCCGCATGGGGGTGAAGATCACCCGCGCCATCGGCCGGTCGTACGTGATGAGGGATGGCGCTATTTTCAGGACGCCCAACCGCCACGACTGCACCCTCCCGCTCGAGAAGCCAACGCTCATCGGGATTGCCCGGGGCAGGGGCATTCGCACCGTGAGCGTCGGGAAGGCGGCGGAGCTCGTGGGCGCCGATTTCGATGATACCATCAAGCTCACCGACCCGAAGCTGCTCGATCCCGCGCTCGGCTTCAGGTTTGTTGATAAGAAGAAGCGCGATACCAATCCCTATTCGATCCAGGGGACGATCAATGCGCTCATTGCGGCCAGAAATTTTTCACGCCCCAGAGGGACGTTCGTTTTCGCGAATTGTGTGGACGCCGACAGCCTCTTCGGGCACACTAGGGATATCGAGGGGGCGCTGCGTTCCATCGAGGAGTTTGATCGCCTGCTCCCCAGGGTCACGCACCTCCTCGCCCGGGGAGACATGATGATGATCACCGCTGATCACGGCATGGAGCACCGTGAGGATTACGGCTATCATAGCCTGGAGCCGTTGCCGATGCTCGCAACGGTCGTGGGTGTCCGGTTTGATCCGAACCTGTTCACGCGTGAGACCCTCGCCCTCGCCGGTTACCTCGCCGCTCAGATTTTTGGCTGCGCGGAAGAGTACGTAGAGACGTGCGCGCTGGAGAAGTATCTGAGGCGAGGGGGGACGGCGCGCCCGGCGGGCGCCGGATAAGGAGGTGCCATGCGGAGGACCATCACGTTTAAGGGAAACCCGCTGACCCTGGTGGGCAGGTCAGTGGAAGAGGCAGACGTGGCTCCGGATTTCAAAGTGCTCTCGGGAGATTTAAAAGAGGTCAGGCTGTCGCAGTTCAAAGATCTGGTTAAAATTATCACCTCGTTCCCCTCTCTCGATACCCCTGTCTGTGATATGCAGGTGAAGGAATTTAATAAGCGAGCCACGTCGCTTTCGGATGAGGTGGTGGTCCTGGGGATCAGCAACGACCTGCCCTTTGCCCAGAAGAGATTCTGTGAAGATAATGATATCACCCGCGTGGCGGTCTTATCGGATTACCGCCATTCCTCCTTCGGCATAAACTTCGGCCTGCTCATCAAGGAGCTCAAGCTCCTGGCCCGCGCAGTGTGTATTCTGGATAGAAGTAATATCATTCGATATATTCAAATCGTCGGCGAGCTGACCGCACCTCCCGACTACGACAGCGCGATGGCACACCTGCACGAGGTCATTGCGAAACCCCCGCTGCGCGGGGGTGGGGTGCAGCCCGCTCGCTGCGCGCCCTGCGAGGGGGGCGTCCGTGCATTGCCAAGGGATGCGGCGGAGAGATCGGCTGCCCGAATCAAAGGGTGGGAATTGGTCGAGGGCGTGAAGCTCAGGAAGGAATTCAGATTTAAGGACTATGTGGAAGCGAAGTACTTCCTCGATCTCCTCGCGATGCTCGCTGAGGATCAAGGGCACCATCCGGTAATGACGCTGGGGTACAACAGCGTGAGGGTAACGCTCACGACGCATGCCGCCGGAGGGCTGACAGAGAACGATTTCATCATGGCGGGAATTATTGATGAGGTAAGGTAACTACTCAGGTAGTCAGAAGCCAGGAGCCAGAATCCAGAATGGATCGCGAATAAGCTTCCAGTAGCGTGCTGACCTCTTCGAGTAACTGCATTAACCCTGAATTCTGGCTCCTGAGCAGTTACGAGGTAAGTAGTGATTAATGAATGCAGGCAGGACAATCCCCACTTTTTGCCAGTATTTTTTTACAACATATTGGTTGAGATATAATTATAAAATACCGCAACTGAATCATTGTTTTTCTACCACGAAGGACACGAAGGAGGAGAAGTTGAGGGAA